>Ga0114969_10000032_pt1 | contig 102337 bp, 109 predicted proteins | sample M_130807_MF_Meta_FD_87316 | JGI IMG/M metagenome (GOLD analysis project Ga0114969, IMG submission 87316) | Freshwater microbial communities from Lake Montjoie, Canada to study carbon cycling - M_130807_MF_MetaG | ecosystem: Environmental > Aquatic > Freshwater > Lake | place: Lake Montjoie... | reverse complement strand
TCACGAATGACGACCTGACGACGATCTTCAACCGCTTCCAGCGCGGCTCAGCAGCGCAGCACGCCGGCGGCGCCGGTGTCGGCCTCTACGTCAGCCACCGCATCGTCGAGGAGCACGGCGGCACGCTCACCGCCGAGCAGCGCGAGGGTGGCGGCAGCCGCTTCATCATCACCCTGCCCGTCGAGGTGCCCCAGCTGGCCGCCGAGCCCGCTGACGCCTCGATGCTGCTCGAGGACGAACACCTGAAGCAGACCAGCCCGGTGCTGGTTCCAGCAACGAACGGCGCCGCAGGTTGACCTCGAGGCCCTCACAAGACGCCGAGGCCACCGCCGCGGCGGCGTCCACACGTACCGCAACCCGCATCCTCGTCGCCGAGGACGAGCGTGAGCTCGCGAGCCTCGTGCGCGCGCTGCTCGAGGACCTCGGCTATGAGACGACGCTCGTCGGCGACGGCCAGGAGGCGCTCGACGCGATCATGCAGGAGCGGCCATCGCTACTGATCACCGACCTCGCGATGCCTCGCATGTCCGGCGAAGAGCTGATCGAGCAGCTGCGACAAGCCGGCCACGCCGACCTGCCAGTGATCGTGCTGAGCGCGCGCCCGGACGCCGCTGCGCGCATCGCGCCGTTCCCCGGCGTGCGGCTGCTCATGAAGCCCTTCGACATCGATGAGTTCGAGGTGCTCGTGATGCGCTCATTACCGCCGCAGGTCTGAAGCCCGCCACATCCACGCAGACAACAACGAGGAGTGCTCAACGCACTCCTCGTTACGAATCACCCTAGAGAGCGCTGGCGCTCACCAGATGCCGAGCATCATCTTGACCTCTTCAGAGGCCATCGTCTTCGGGTCCCAGGGCGGCTCCCAGACCAAGTTCACCTCGACGTCGTCGACGCCGGGCAACTGGGTCAGCAGGTGGTACGCCTGGCCCTGGATCATTGGGCCGATCGGGCAGCCGGGGGACGTCAGCGTGAGGTCGATCGAGACCAGCCCGCTGTCCTCCATCTCCACGTGGTAGACGAGGCCAAGGTCGACGATCCCCATGTGCAGCTCAGGATCCTGCACCTGCTTGAGCACTTCCCAGAGCTCTTCGACCGAAGGACGCTCTTCCTGGACGCTTGTGTCAGCTTCCGCCATCGCTCACTCCCCTCTCGTCCGTCGTCACCGTCGCGGGTGCCTGCGCCACAACCTGTTGAGACTGCAGTGCCTGCTCCAACGTCTTCCATGCCAGCGACGCGCACTTCACACGCACCGGGAACTTCGCCACACCGGCCAACGCCTCGATATCGCCGAGGTCCTGCTCGGCGCTCGAGGGCGCCTCACCGGTCAGCATCATCTGCTGGAACGTCTTGACCGCCCGCAGCGCCTCGTCGGTCGTGTGTCCGGTGACGTACACGGTCATCATCGAGGACGACGCCTGCGAGATGCTGCAGCCGTTGCCCGTGAACGCGATGTCCTCGATGCGGCCGTCGGCGCCGACCTTAGCCTGCACGGTGATCTGATCACCGCACAGCGGGTTCGATCCGTCCGCCTGATGGTTCGCATCCTCGATCTGCCCGTGATGCCGCGGGTGGCGGTAGTGATCGAGCAGGATGTCGCGGTAGAGATCCTCAAGTGCTGCGTCAGGCATGCACGCCTCCGAAGAACCGCACCACCTCGCGCGTGGCGTCGACGAGGGCGTCGACTTCCTCGCGCGTGTTGTAGATGTAGAACGACGCGCGCGCCGTCGCGGGAATCTCGAGGCATGCCATCACCGGCTGCGCGCAGTGGTGACCAGCGCGAATCGCGACCCCGTGCGAGTCGAGCACCTGCCCGATGTCATGCGGGTGGATGCCATCGAGGCTGAACGAGAGCACGCCGCCACGAATGTCGCGGTTGTCCGGGCCGTAGATGGTGATGCCCGGCACATCGACCATGCGGTCGAGCGCGTAGCCCAGCAGGTCGCTCTCGTGCGCGTGCACGGCGTCCATGCCGAGCGCGCTGAGGTAGTCAATGGCCGTGCCGAACGCGATCGTGTCGGCGATGTTCGGCGTGCCCGCCTCGAACTTGTGCGGGACATCGTTCCAGGTCGACTGCTCCATGGTGACGTTCAGGATCATGTCGCCGCCGCCCATGAACGGCGGCATCGCTTCCAGCAGCTCGTAGCGGCCCCACAGCACACCGATGCCGGTGGGACCGAGCATCTTGTGCGCCGAGAACGCGAGGAAGTCCGCACCGATCGCCTCGACGTCCGTCGCGAGGTGCGGCACGCCCTGCGCGCCGTCCACCAGCACGATCGCGCCCTGCGCGTGCGCCAGGTCTGCGAGCTCCCGCACCGGGATGATCGTCCCGAGCGCGTTCGACATCTGCGTGATCGAGAGCAGCTTAGTCTTCGGCCCGATCAGCTGCTTGGCAACCTCCATGTCGAGGGTGCCGTCCTGCAGCATCGGGATGTACTTGAGCACGATCCCTCGCTCGTCGCGCAGCATCTGCCACGGGACGATGTTCGAGTGGTGCTCAAGCTCCGAGATCACAATCTCGTCGCCGGCCTGGAGCGATGCTCGGCCATACGTGTGTGCAACGAGGTTGATCGACTCGGTCGTGTTGCGCGTGAACACGATCTCGTCGGGGCGCTTGGCGCCGATGAAACGCGCGACCTTCTCGCGCACGCCCTCGTACGCCGCGGTCGCCTCCTGCGAGAGCGTGTGCACGCCGCGATGGATGTTCGCGTTGTAGTCGCGGTAGTAGCGCGTCAGCTCGGCGATCACCTGGACGGGCTTCTGGCTCGTCGCGGCGTTGTCGAGGTAGACCAGGCGCGTCCCGTTGACCTCGCGCTTGAGGATCGGGAAGTCGCGACGAATCGACGCCGTGTCCCAGTCACGGATGCCGGTCATGGCGTCCGCGCCGACGTGGTTCACGTCCCCGCCGCCATGCTCGAGGTGCGTGTGATCGTGCGAATGGTTCCCAGACGAAAGATTCGAGGTCACCCTGCGGATCCCTCCAGATCGACGAGGACATCGTCCCCGTCGATAGTCACCGGATAGGCGCGCACGCTCTTCACGGCCGGCAGCGTGAGCACCCGGCCGGTGCGCGCATCGAAGGCAGCACCGTGGCGCGGACAGATCACGCGGCCAGCGCGCAGTCGTCCTTCGCCCAGCGGGCCACCGTCGTGCGTACAGATGTTGTCGATCGCGTACAGCTCACCATCGATGTTACTCAGCGCCAGCGAGCGTGCCCCACCACCCTCAATAGGACATTCGACGACACACACCTGGCCCTCAGGCACGTCCGAGGTCGCAGCTACACGCTCTGCACTCACAGGGTCGCCGACGCCAGCTTCGCCTGCACGCGCTCGGTCAGCTCGGCCTCGTCGAGGCCAGGCATACCCGTGGCGCCCACGACCGAGTGGAAGAAGCCCGCCACCATCTGCTGCAGCGCTGCGCGGGTGTCGAGTCCGCGCGACTGCAGGTAGAACAGCGCTTCCTGGTCCACCGGGCCGACGGCCGCGTGGTGACCACAGCGGACGACGTCCGCCGTGAGGATCTCGAGCACCGGGTCGGAGTCGGCTTTCGCCTCACCCGAGATCAGCAGGTTGCGGTTGGTCTGGTCAGCGTCGGCGCCCTTCGCGGTCTCGCCGACGCGGGTCACGCCGTAGTACGCCTGCCGCGACGCGCCAGCGAGCGCGGACTTCACCTCGACGATCGAGGTCGTCTTCGGGCCGGTGTGATCCTGCAGCGTCACGAAGTCGAAGTGCTGGTGCGCATCACCGAGCGCGACTGCGCGGATGCCCGAGTTCGAGCCGGCGCCTTCGAGCAGCATCTCGACGGTCTGCTTCACCAGCAGACCACCCATGGCGATCGAGGCAAACTGCACGTCCGAGTCGCGCTCGAGACGCGCACGCACCCACGTGAAGTCGCGCGTCTGCGTGCCCCAGCGGTCGTCCACGAGCAGCTTCACGCGCGCCGCCTGGCCCGCGAACACCTCGATCGCACCGGCGACGGTGATCGGCGCATCGCCGCTCTCCAGCCGCAGCACGATCGAGACCTCAGCCTGCTCTTCGGCGATCACGAGCACGCGCGGGTATGCCGCGCCGTTGGCGGCAGCACTCGCGTCAATCGTGATCTGTACCGGCGCATCGAACGCCGCACCCTTCGGCGCGTACACGAGCACACCGTCGGTCCACTGCGCCGCGTTGGCAGCGAGGAAGCGGCCCTCGGTTGCAAGCAACAGCGTGCCGAGGCGATCGGCCGCCGGCACCTTGCCAACGCCCTCAGCGAGCGAGCCTGCGAACGCGCCGTTCGGCACGTTCGCCTCGACCGTCACCTTAGAGGCGCCCGGCGTCACTGCCCCGAGGTCGAGACCTGCGAGGTCCACGTAGCGCCACGGACGCAGCGCCGACGTCGGCATCGGCAGCGCCGAGAACGCACGAGCCGCCTCGGCTCGTCGGTCACGCAGCCATGCCGGCTCGTTGCGCTGCTCGGAGGCCGCCACAACCTGCGCCTCGTCGTACTGCTGGACCGTTGATCCAGTCGTCATCAGTTCCTACTTCCGATAACCCACACCCCTAGGAGCTCGGAGCCAACAACGGCTCGAACGCGCATCCCAGAAGCTGGGCGAGAACCCACTGGTGGGCTAGCCGACCGAGCCTTCCATCTGGAGCTCGATCAAGCGGTTCAGCTCGATCGCGTACTCCATCGGGAGCTCTTTCACGATTGGCTCGACGAAGCCGTTCACGACCATCTTGGCCGCCTCGGACTCTTCGATGCCGCGAGCCATCAGGTAGAAGAGCTGGTCCTCACCGAGCTTCGAGACCGAAGCCTCGTGCCCGATCTGCACGCGCTCCTCGTCGACCTCCATCGTCGGGTACGTGTCGGAGCGCGACAGCTCATCGAGCAGCAGCGCATCGCAGCGCACCGTCGACGACGAGTTCTCGGCACCCTCGTAGACCTTCAGCAGACCGCGGTACGAGGTGCGCCCGTTTCCGCGCGACACCGACTTCGACACGATCGCCGACGAGGTGTTCGGCGCGACGTGCACGATCTTGCCGCCCGCGTCCTGGTGCTGACCGTTGCCCGCGAACGCCAGCGACAGGATCTCGCCGTGCGCGCCCTCACCCATCAGGTAGATCGAGGGGTACTTCATCGTGAGCTTGGAGCCGAGGTTGCCGTCGACCCACTCCATGACCGCGTCCTCGTACGCGTACGCACGCTTGGTCACGAGGTTGAAGACGTTGCTCGACCAGTTCTGGATCGTCGTGTAGCGGACGCGAGCGCCCTTCTTCACGATGATCTCCACCACCGCGGAGTGCAGCGAGTCGGAGCTGTACGTCGGAGCGGTGCAGCCCTCGACGTAGTGCACGTACGAGCCCTCGTCCGCGATGATCAGCGTGCGCTCGAACTGGCCCATGTTCTCGGTGTTGATGCGGAAGTACGCCTGCAGGGGGACGTCCACCTTCACGCCCTTCGGGACGTAGATGAACGAGCCACCTGACCACACCGCTGAGTTCAGCGCCGCGAAGCGGTTGTCACCAGCCGGCACCAGCGTGCCGAAGTATTCCTTGACGATCTCCGGGTAGTCCTGCAGCGCCTGGTCCATGCCCAGGAACACCACACCCTGCTTCGCAAGGTCCTCGCGAATGTTGTGGTACACGACTTCCGAGTCGTACTGCGCGCCCGCGCCGGCGAGGAACTGCTTCTCCGCCTCGGGGATGCCGAGCTTGTCGAAAGTGTCCTTGATGTACTCCGGGACGTCCTCCCACTTGTTCGAGTCGCGGTCCGTCGCACGCACGTAGTAGTGGATGTTCTCGAAGTCGATGCTCGCGAGCAGCTCCGGGCTGCCGGCCCACGAGGGGTCATGCAGCGTCTTGAACGTCTCGAGTGATTCGAGGCGCTGCTCGAGCATCCACGCCGGCTCGTTCTTCATCTTCGACATCGCGCGGATCATGTCCGCGCTCAGGCCCTTCTCGGCGATGAAGAGCGGCTGCACGTCGTCGTGGAAGCCCCACTTGTACTCGCCGACAGCGTCTCGAGCTCCAGTGTTTGTCGTCATTACTCGGCCACCACGCTTTCCGGCTCCCGGCTCAAGCCGAGCTCCTGGAGGATCGGGTCGTAGCCCGTCTCCTCGATCTGCTTTGCGAGCGCGAAGTCACCGGACCGCACGATGCGCCCGTTCACGAGCACGTGTACGAAGTCTGGCTGCACGTAGTTCAGGATGCGCTGGTAGTGCGTGATGATGAGGATGCCCATGTCATCGCGACGCAGCGTGTTCACGCCCTCAGCCACTGTCCGCAGCGCGTCCACGTCGAGGCCCGAGTCGGTCTCATCGAGGATGGCCAGGTCCGGCTTGAGCAGGCCCATCTGCAGGATCTCGGCGCGCTTCTTCTCGCCACCGGAGAACCCGTCGTTCACGTAGCGACGAGCGAACGACTCGTCCATCTTCAGTTTCCCCAGCACCTCGCGCATTTCCGACAGGAACTCGCGCGCCGGCACCTCTTCGCCACGTCGAGCAGTGAGGGCGGCCCGCATCAGGTTCACCATCGTCACGCCCGGGATGGCGGTCGGGTACTGGAACGACAGGAACATCCCTGCTCGAGCGCGCTTGTCCGCGCTCCATTTCGTGATGTCCTCGCCCTTGAAGAACACCGTGCCCTCGTCAACTTTGTACGAGGGGCTGCCGGCGATCGTGCTCGCCGTCGTGCTCTTGCCGGAGCCGTTCGGACCCATCAGCGCGTGGATTTCGCCAGGCCCCACCTGCAGGTCTACCCCATGCACGATCTGCGTTTCCGGGTGACCCGTGATGCTGACCTTCAGCCCACGCACGTCCAGAATTGGTTCTGCCATCAGTTCTCGATTCCTCCCCCGGCCACCGAGGGTTCCACACCCAACAGTGACGGCTTGTTACTCGTCGATTGGTCGCTGTTTTTCGCGACCACGTACTCACACGTCGGTGACCCCGCGACGATCGTCATGATCTGTCGCACCGGTGCACCGAGGAGCAACTCAATAGTGCGGCGGTCCGCAGCGCACGCCATGTGCGTGCCCTCCGCCGTCGAGCGATACGGGCACGCGAGGTTACGCAGCCGGAACTGCTCGTCCTCGTCCACCACGTCGGTGAGGATGCCCTCCTCGCGCAGCGCGTTCGCCACCTCGACAACACGCACGTCGAGCACGTCACCGTGCACGCGGCCGGCGTACGAGCGCGCGACATCGTCCGCGACGCCATCGAACACCGAGGCCAGCACGGCAGAGCCGTCCTTGCCGGAGACAGCGTCCTCAGAGAGGCGCGTCAGCGCCGGATAGATGCGTTCAAGCAGGCGCAGATAATGCCCCGCAGCGGAGCGCTCCTCGCCGTTCTCACTCAGGGAGTAGCGGGTCAGTGGGCGGCCTCGAGGCTGGCGCTCGAGGCGCATCTCGACGAGGCCCTCGGCGATCATCAGGTCCAGGTGACGGCGCACCGCCCCGGCGGAGACGCCGATCTCCTCGGCGACCTCGGCAACCGAGGACGCCCCATGGTCATGCAGGATCCGTACGACTTCGTCGCGCGTGCGTTCCATCCGCGTCCTCCGCGTTGGGTGCAGCCCTGCTGGTCTGGCTCGAGAAAAGTATCAGGCTCGCGTGAGGGGAAGTCAATTAGTTCAATAAGATAGCGAAAAAGTACCAGAATGCTTGTTCTGGAATATGTGGAGTCCGGTCAGGCTATGGTTCACGCCGGAGGACACTTGGGACGTTTGCTCTCTCACCAAACTGTCACAGTCCTTGGGGCGATCGTCGCAATAGCGTTCGCTGCCGGGGCGCTCAGGATCGATGTCCCATCGGGGGCAGGCAATCTACTCAGTGAAGGCTTCGGAGTGATTGCCTCAACGATCCTCACCGTCGCATTCATCGAGCGTCGTAGAGCGATTCGGGAAGGTCGCGAACGTGACACGAGGTGGCGCAGCCGCCTCAAGAGCGAGGTCTCCAAGAATCTATCGCTGATGGCCCATCGCGAAGGCGATTTCGCGCTGGCACCCCACGAGCTTCTAGATCGATCTCTCTTCAACTTGCGTGTCGACCAAGTTCGGCCAGACGTTCGAATCACGATCTCGCGTGAACAAGCGCAATCTCTAATGATCTCGCTCCCGCAAACCGTATCGCCTGATCGTTTGAGCTCGGCAGTCATAGATGAAGTGATTGCCGAGGGACACTTCTCTCTGGTCGTCGACGGCGCTATTCAAACGTCGTCCATCCATGACGCGCTGCTCGAGCTTCGCAACGACTTCGAGCGATACGCCCTCGCGCAAATCAGAGATTCCCGTCTCTCGGGGACGACTGGGAAGCTCAGTTGATGGTTGATGCTGGTGACGCGCGCCGAGGTGGCGGCTCAGTTGACTCAGTAGCGCTGCTCCAAATCGTCGGTACCAATGACCGGCTGGCCGATCTGTTCCGCAGTCATATCCGCTTACTTCGACTGTTAGAAGACATGCCGCAGCAAGACTCGCCGCGCCGGCCGTACTCGCCTTTCGGCGCGGAGATGTCTGCAGACGTGCGCGCTGAGCAGGTGACCCCGGAGGACGTCCTAGCGTTGCTCAGGAGCGACACACGTCCGTTCGGCTCTCGCGCGCCAATCCTCGCGTTCGGCGAGACCGCCGAGGCCCAGGATGTCCAATTCAGAGAAGCGCTCAAGAATTCCATCGCTCGCAGCGGGGGAGATCCAGCGCTGCTCACGGATGACCAGTTCGAGGAGTTGGTCGGCCGGCTACGATCCGAGTTATCAGGTACCCGACTCGACCCGCCCCACGACGCTTAGGTCCATAGTTCGCCCGCCTTGAACCCCTGCTCCACCCGCACGTAGGATGCCCCCGGCCCTCGGGCCACCAGAGACGCGCAACGAAGGAGCGAACCGTGGCAGACCAGGTCCAGGGCATCGAGGTCGGCCACACCGCCTCCTTCAGCCGCACCGTCACCGCCGAGGAGATTCAGCAGTTCGCGCAGGCGACCGGCGACACCAACCCGGTGCACCTCGACGAGTCGTACGCCGCCAAGACCCGCTTCGGGCACGTGATCGCGCACGGCATGCTCTCGGCCGGCTTCGTCTCGGCGGCACTCGGCACCCAGCTCGCCCCGCACGCGGTGGTGATCTACCTCAGCCAGAGCCTGCGCTTCCGCGCCCCGGTCTCGGCGGGCGAGACGCTCACGGCCACCGTCACCGCCACCGCACTAAACGTGGAGCGCAGCCAGGTCACGCTCGACACCGTCGTCACCAACCAGGACGGCACCCAGGTGCTGACCGGCGAAGCGCTCGTGATGGTCGAGGCGCCCAAGGAGTAATCCTCGCCTCGCGCGTTGCCGCGTCTCCACGGGCGCGCGAGGATAGACAGCGCAAAGTTCCTCCGCCGACGCTTCGACCCGCTGGGCGAAGACGGCGGAACGCCGACGCGAGGGTGCTGATGACGACTGAATCTGCCGAGATCCGCGAAGCCCAGGGCGAGTGGGAGGGCAGCGTCCTCCAGCGCGTGCTCGGACGCTTCCCGGAGCGGCGCGGCACCTTCCGCACCTCCGCCGCCGAAGCACGCCGGGTCTACACCCCCGCCGACCTCGACGACTCGGAATTCCTGAAGGACATCGGGTTCCCCGGCCAGTACCCGTTCACCCGAGGCGTCCAGCCGACCATGTACCGCGGTCGTCTCTGGACGATGCGCCAGTACGCCGGCTTCGGCACCGCGCAGGAGAGCAACGGGCGCTTCCGCCAGCTGCTCGCCGACGGCCAGACCGGCCTCTCCGTCGCCTTCGACCTGCCGACGCAGATCGGCTACGACTCGGACGCTCCGATCGCGGAGGGCGAGGTCGGCCAGGTCGGCGTTGCCATCGACAGCCTCGCCGACATGGAGGAGATGTTCGACGGCATTCCGCTCGACAAGATCTCCACGTCGATGACCATCAACGCGCCCGCGGCCATCCTCGTCGCGATGTACATGGCCGTCGCCGAGAAGCAGGGCTTCGAGCGCAGCGTCGTGACCGGCACCGCGCAGAACGACGTGCTCAAGGAGTACGTCGCGCGCGGCACCTACATCTTCCCGCCGCGCCAGTCCGTACGCCTCGCTGCCGACCTGATCACCTTCTGCGCGAAGGAAGCCCCACGCTTCAACTCGATCTCCGTGTCCGGCTACCACATCCGCGACGCCGGCTCGACCGCCGCACAGGAGATCGCGTTCGCGTTCTCCAACGCCCTCGCCTACCTCGCCGAGTGCGAACGCATGGGCGCCGACATCGACGAGGTCGCGCCGCGCATCTCGTGGATCTTCAACACGCACAACTACTTCTTCGAGGAGATCGCGAAGTACCGCGCCCTGCGCCGCATGTGGGCTCGAGTCACTCGAGAACGCCTCGGTGCGAAGGCCCCCGAGTCGTGGATGTTCCGCACGCACACGCAGACCGGTGGCTCGACGCTCACCGCGCAGCAGCCGATGAACAACATCGTGCGCGCCTCGATCCAGGCGCTCGCGGCGGTAGTCGGTGGCGTGCAGTCGCTCGCGCTCTCCTGCTTCGACGAGGCGCTCTCGATCCCCACCGAGGCCGCACAGCGCCTCGCCCTGCGCACGCAGCAGATCATCGCCTTCGAGACCGGTGCGGCCGACACCATCGACCCGCTCGCCGGCTCCTACTACGTCGAGTGGCTGACGAACGAGCTGGAGCGCGAGGCCGACGCGATCATGGCCCGCGTCGAGGACATGGGCGGCGCGGTCGCGGCCATCGAGGCCGGCTACGTCCAGACCGAGATCCAGGAAGCCGCTGTCACATACCAGCGTGAGATCGAGACAAAACATCGCATCATTGTCGGCGTGAACGACTACACCGAGGGTGAGGAGCAGCCGCCTGTGCTGTTCCGCCCCAACACGACCGTCGGCGCCGAGCAGGTGAAGCGCCTGGCCAAGGTGAAGGCCGGCCGCGACGAAGCTGCCGTCAGCGCCTCGCTGGCGAAGCTGCGCGCCGCCGCTGCCGGCGATGACGCGCTCATGCCCGTCATCCTCGAGGCCGTGAAGGTGTACGCCACGATCGGCGAGATGTGCGGCGTCCTCCGCGACGAGTGGGGCGAGTACACCCCGCCGAGCGTCGTCTAGCGCGCGGGAACGCGCATTCAATCAACATCCGAGGAGGCCTCGAGTGAGCACCGACCCGCGCCCGCTCCGCCTCCGTACCCTGCTCGCCACCCTCGTCCTCGCGAGCGGCCTGCTGCTGGCAATGCTCGGCCGTCCCGCCCCCGCCGAAGCGCAGGTCAGCGCGATGCTGCCCGACCAGCTCAAGAACCTGACCTACCCCTCGACCTACACGGTCAGCGGCCTCGCCCCGCTGCGAGACGGCAAGTACGACCAGCGCGCGGCGCTCAACGACCCGCTGAAGCCCGCGCTCGTGACGTTCATTCAATCGTCAACGGGCACGGACTTCTCCGCCGTGCTGCTCGCGACGAACACCGGCGGCAGCGGCGTCTTCGTGACACTCCATCTCGTGCGCGCGCAGAACGGCGTCGCGACGGCCGGGCCCGGCATCTTCCTCGGCGACCGCCTCAAGATTGAGGGCGTGGTGCTCACCGACGAGGGCTGCTTCATCGTCAGCTACATCACGCAAGGCCCGGGCGAGCCGCTCTGCTGCGGCACCAAGCGCGAGACACGTGAGTACGTCCCCGACGCGAACACCTTCCGCCTGATCTCCGTCGATGGCGTCGCCGTCACGCAGGCACAGGCACCCACGCCACCGCGCACCGGCAACCTCGGCACACGCAGCACGAGTGCGACCGCTGCACTGATCGCGATCCTCGCGGCGGCTGTACTCCCGCTCGCCACTCGACGACTCGTGCGCACCGAGGTGTGCGCGTAGATGGCGAAGCGACTGCCCTTCTCCGTGAAGAAGGCCGAGGCACATCTCGCCTCGGTGGATCCAGTGCTGGCGGAGCTAATCGACGGGACCGGGCCGTACACGCCGCGCCCCGGTGAGGACGCCGGGTACCAGTGGATGGTGCGCACCATCCTGTTCCAGCAGCTCGCCGGCAGCGCCGCACGTGCCATCCAGAAGAAGTGGTACGGCCTCTACACCGAGGACGCCTCGCGCGCGCCGACGCCCGAAGAAGTCCTCGAGACCAGCGACGAGGAGTTCCGCGAGTCCGGCGTCTCGCGTCAGAAGGCAAGCTACTTTCGCGACCTCGCCGCCCACGTCGTAGACGACCGCCTCGACTTCGAAGCGCTGCACAAGGCCAGCGACGACGAGGTGATCAAGGCGCTTACGGCCGTGAAGGGCGTGGGCGAGTGGTCCGCGCACATGTACATGCTGTTCTACCTCGGACGCCCCGACGTGCTGCCGACCGGGGACTTCAGCGTGCGGCACGGCGTGCAGATCGCCTACGGGCTCGAGGAGATGCCGACGCCAGCGCGTGTGCGCGAGATCGCCGCGCCGTGGGCGCCGTACCGCTCGGTCGCTTCGTGGTACATGTGGCGCGCAACGGAGCGCGTGGTCGAGAAAGCTCGCGACCGCCGCTCCTGACCTCGCCCGTCTCGATATACATTCGACTGGGGGCACACACGATGCGCATCGCACTGTTCGGCCAGGCCGCGTTCGGCAAAGACGTGCTCGACGCGCTGCTCGCGGCGGGCGAGGAGGTCGTCGGCGTCTCGACGCCAAAAGCCGGCGCGCGACCCGACCCACTGTTCACCGCCGCGGAAGCCGCCGGACTCCCCGTCATTGAGACCCCGTCACTCCGCCAAAAAGGGTCGCTGGCGACCTTCGCGGCGTGGCAGCCTGAGCTGCTGGTCTTCGCATTCGTCACCGACATCGTGCGCCAGCCGGTGCTCGACCTCGCACCGCTGGGAGCAATCCAGTACCACCCCTCGTTGCTGCCGAGGCATCGCGGTCGCTCGTCGATAAACTGGCCGATCATCGCCGGCGAGACGAAGACTGGCCTCACGATCTTTTGGGTCGATGCCGGTGTCGACACTGGCCCGATCCTGCTGCAGCACGAGATTCCGATCACGCCCGACGACACGCTCGGCACGATCTACTTCGGGCAGCTCTACAAGATGGGCATCGACGCGCTGGTCGAAGCGGTGGCAATGGTGCGCGAGGGGCGCGCGCCGCGCGTCACGCAGGACGAGTCGCTCGCGACGTACGAGGCACCGATCGGCCCTGAGCACACGTGCATCGACTTCACTCGCCCCGCGCGCGTCGTCTACAACCACATTCGCGGCTGCGACCCCGCGCCCGGTGCGGCGGCGATGCTGCGAGGCACCTCGACGCGGCTGTTCGACTGCCGACTCGTCGAGGGCAACGCGCCGCAACCGCCCGGCACTGTTACCACGATTGAGGATGGCAAGGCTTCGGTAGCATTGATCGGCGGCACGTTGATCGTCGGGCGTGTGCAGCAGGACGGAGCGAAGGTCGCCGCTGGCGACGTGCTCGCGGTCGGCGATGTGCTGGAGGGCTGCTGATGATCGTTGCGACGGTGAAGGAGCTGAAGCTCGAGGAGTACCGCGTCGCGCTGACGCCACAGGGCGTGGCAAGCATCGTCGGCGCCGGCCACCAGGTGCTCGTCGAGACAGGCGCCGGTGTCGGCTCGAACTTCGACGACGACGAGTACCGCGCCGCCGGCGCAGAGGTCGTCGCCACCGCCGCCGAGGTGTTCGCGCGCGCCGACCTCATCTGCAAGGTGAAGGAGCCGCAGCACCAGGAGTTCCCGCTGCTGCGCGAGGGCCAGCTGCTCTTCACGTACCTGCACCTCGCCGCCGAGCCCGATGTGACCGAGGCGCTCGTGAGCTCGAGGTGCACGGCAATCGGCTACGAGACCGTGCGTCGCGACGATGGCTTCCTACCACTGCTCGCACCGATGTCCGAGATTGCCGGTCGCATGGCCGTCGAGATCGGCGGACAGTTCCTGAAGCGACCGGGACCGGGGCGCGGTGTGCTGCTGGGCGGCTTGCCGGGCGTGCCACCTGCGCACGTCGTGATCCTCGGGTCAGGGAACGTCGGCAAGAACTCCGTGCGCGCAGCGGTCGGCGCCGGAGCGCGCGTCTCGGTGATCTCGAACAGCGAGGACCAGCTGCGCGCGCTCGAGGAGCTGTACGCAGGCCGCGTCGAAACCGTGCTCGCCAGCGCGCAGGCAATCGCAGACACGGTGGTCGGTGCTGACCTCGTCGTCGGCGCGGTGCTGGTCGAGGGGCGTCGTGCGCCCGTCGTGATGACGCGCGCCATGGTGCGCTCGATGGGCCCCGGGGCCGTCATCGTCGATGTCGCCGTCGACCAGGGCGGATGCATCGAGACGACTCGACCGACCGACCACGTCCACCCGATCTACGTCGAGGAAGGCGTCGTGCACTACGCCGTCCCGAACATGCCCGGTGCTGTGCCACGCACATCCTCGCGCGCGCTGACCGGCCTCACGCTGCCGTACATCCTCGAGGTCGCGAACCGTGGGTTCGAGGCGGCCGTACTGAGCGACCCAGCGCTGCGGCGCGCGGTGAACACCTACGCAGGCCACGTCACGCATCGTGGCGTCGCCGACTCGCTGGGCGTGCCGTACATGGAACTCGACACGTTGCTCACGAGCGCAAAGTAAGAGACGTAGCTAGGGCTCGAGCCGCTCACGCACCTCGCAGAGGTGCTCCCACTGGTGCTCGAGGCTGCGACGGAAGATGCGGCGCGCCGTCACGAACTTCGCGCCGGATTTCGACCGCGCCACACGCTCCGCGGCGGTAACCGCCTCGAGGCGATCGAGTACGAGCGCAGACGCTTCGGCGAATGCACCAAGCGGATCGTCGCCCTCCTCGATCGCGCGCACGACTGCCGCCAGCCCGTTGGGCTTGCCGATCGGCGCGCGCAGGTAGTTGTACTGCGCACCCGCGACATGCCCGAGGATGCGCACAAGCGGTCGGCCCGCAGCGGGCTCCGCGCTGAGTGCGCGAGCGCTCACGCCTGACAGCAGCGCCGCGAAGTCGTGCTGCATCCACTCAAGGCGGCGCGTATAGCGCTCGGCCTCATCGTCACTCAACGGCTCGACGTCCCAGGGGAAGCCCACATCCGGGTCGCCCTCGCCCATCCACTTGCCATCGTCGAGGTGCACGACCAGCTCGGTCTCGATGCGGTCTCGTGCGGGCGGCACGCCGCGCTCCTTGTGGCGACGCATAAACGCGAGGTAGTCGCGAATCGCCTCAGGCGCGGCGTCGAGGGCCTCCTCGCTCGTCGCGCCGCGCACGACGCAGCCGAGCAGGTCGAGGACGTGCACCATCGTCTTCTTGTGACGCGGACCGGACTCGGCGTAGAGCCCGTAGACGGTCATTGCCAGGCGGAGCCGCCGACGCCGCCACGGAACGACTCGAACGCGCGCGCCTCGGTCGCGGCGTCCATGCGCAGGAACAGCGAGCTGGCCTCAACAAGCACGTCGCCCTCCGCGTTCGAGATGGTCGCCTCGATCTCGATGCGCCGTCCGCGCTGGCGCACCACATGCGCGCGCGCGAGCAGCGGCGCATCGACGCCGACGACCTTGCGATAGCGCGTCTCCATCTTCGCGGTCACCGCAAAGATGTGGTCGGCATACATCGCCCAGCCCATCGCCTCATCGAGCAGCAGCGCGAGCAGGCCACCGTGCATCACATGCGGGAAGCCCTGGTCCTCCTCGCGCGGCACATACCAGGCCATCACGCCGTCGCCGTCGCGCTCGAACACGAGGTGCATGCCGATGGGGTTGTGACGGCCGCACCCGAAGCAGTACTGCTCGCGCAGCATCGGGTCCGTCTCGCGGGTCATGCGCTCGTCAGGCCTCGTACGGTGTCGAGGCGGTACCAGACAGCAGCTGCGTGCCGTGCTCGTCCTCGCACGTCACGTCGTAGGTCGCGATGCCGTCCTTGGTGCCACGCAGCGAGGCACGAGCCGTCACTGTCACGGGGTGCATCGCCGGCGAGCGCCAGCGCACGCTCAACTTGCCGCCCTCCGCCCAGCGCTTGCCGAACGCGCCAGCCATCGCTTCCGAAACGAGCGAGAGCACGAGCATGCCATGCGCGATCGGGCGGCCGAACGGCGTGGTCTTGGCGTACTCGGCATCGGTGTGGAGCGGATTGGGATCGCGAGCGGCGTCGGCGTAAGCCAGCACACGCTCCTGCGTGATCTGCCGCGTGACGGGTGCGACGACCGGCGGCTCGCTCATTGAGCCACCTCGGCAGTTGGTGCGGGGGCAGTGATCATCGTGCGGCCGCGCATCACGAGGCGACCACCGCTGGTGAGCTCACAACCGAATACCACGACGTTCGAGCCCGCGCGGAACGACTGCTGCGCGATGTTCATGCGAGCTTCGATGTCTGCGTCGATCGCGATGGGCGCAACAAACTCAAAGTCCTGCCCGACGTGCACCGCGCCTGCCGGCAGTGGGACCTCGTCCATCAGGCCCGCAAGCAGCAGCGCGCCGGCAGCGAGCGGCGGGACGGTCTCCGTCCACAGCGCGGACTGCTCGTCACCGGTAGCGTCGAGATATGCGCGTGCCTCCTCGGCACCGACGCGGAAGTGGAATACCGGCACCGTGTCGCCGCGGCGGAAGGCATGGAAGTCGGGCTGAACCATGCCGCCATTGTCCCCGAGCAAACCATCGAGGGCGAGCGGGGCAAGACGCACGGCTGACGAAACCGATGCTCACCCCGAAGCGGGCGAGCCGCCTACCAGGCTGGGTCTTTGAGGTACGCATCGATGGCGGCAGCGGCACGCTGGCCATCGGCCAGCGCAGTGACAACAAGGTCGGCGCCGTTGACGTTGTCGCCACCCGCGAACACACCCTGCTGCGCAGTGCGCATCGTCTCCGGGTCGACGAGCACGCGGCCCCACTGGTCTCGCGAGACCTCGGGTGCGGCTTCGCCCCAGACCGGGTCGGTGTTATAGCCGATCGCAGTGATGATGATGTCGGCAGGCACGTCGAACTCGGAACCCGGGACGGGCTCGGGACGCGCGCGGCCGCTCTCGTCCGGCTCGCCGAGGCGCATGCGCCGGCAGCGCAGTGCGGCAACAGCGCCCTGCTCGTTGAGCACGATCTCGACGGGCGCCGTGAGGAACTCGAAGTTCACGCCCTCTTCGCGAGCGTGCTTGCGCTCCTCGGTGCGGCCCTGCATCTCGGCCTCGGTACGGCGGTAGATCAGCGTCACAACGTCAGAGCCGAGGCGGATCGCCGTACGCACGCAGTCCATCGAGGTGTCACCACCGCCGACGACGACGACATTCTTCGCGTGCGGCAGCGGCTCGCGCAGCGACTCGGGCAGCTCGTCCTTCGGCACGTTGCCACGCACGAGGAACTCGGTCGCCCGGTGGACGCCGGGGGCGTCCTCGTGCGCGATGCCGAGTGTCGAGTCCTGTGGCGCGCCGAACGCGAGGAACACCGCGTCGTACTGGCTGGCGAGCGCGTCGAGCTCGATGTCGCGACCGACGTACGTGTCAGGCACAACTTCGATACCCATGGCGGCGAGGTCATCGAACTTGCGAGTCACCGAAGGCTTGTTGAGCTTGAACGAGGGGATGCCGTACTTCAGCAACCCGCCGGCGCGCGGCCAGGCGTCGTACATGACGACCTTGTGGCCGCCCTTCGCGAGTCGCTCCGCTGCGCCGATGCCGGCCGGGCCAGCACCCACGATCGCGACCGTCTTGCCGGTCGACGCAGCGACGGTCGGGCGGACGTAGCCACCTTCGAGGCGCTGCGTCTCCGTCAGGAACACCTCGAGCTTGCCGATCGCGACTGGAGCTGCGTGCTTGCCGACCACGCAGTGGCCTTCGCAGAGGCGCTCCTGCGGGCAGAGGCGACCGCACATCTCCGGGAGTGCGCTGGTCTCGCGGAACACCTCGGCGCCCCCGTGGGGGTCGCCGTTCTCGAGCAGCCAGAACGCACCGGGAATGTCGTTGTGCACCGGGCAGGCCTTCTGGCACGGGGCCGCGGGACATTGGATGCAGCGCTGTGCCTCGGCCTTGGCGGTCTCGGCGTCGAAGACGAATGACACTTCGTCCCAGTTGTGGATGCGAATCGCGGGGTCCTGCTTTGGTGGCAGGTGCGACGGCATACCGAGTCGCGCTTTGCGGTCGATCGACTTGGGGTCAGGCGTGGTCCGGGCGGCGGCGCGGTCCGCGGCGGTCCCTGCCGTGGTCGGTTCGTCGGTCATCGACTCGCTCCGTTTGTGTCATCCGTAACAAGCCAAGCCTAGAGGCTAGCGCCAAACGTCTCAACCCTGAGGGTGCGGGGAATCCCCACAGTCGTTGTGGGGAGCCACCGAGGGGCTAGGCGCGCGCGAGTTCCTCGCGGCATTCGGAGCAGCGCCCGTAGACCTCGAGGCGATGTGTCTCGATGTCGTAGCCGGTGCGGCGAGCCAGCTCGGCGAGCAGCCCCTGGATATCGCAGGAGGCGAAGTCGTTCACGGCGCCGCAGCGCGAGCAGACGATGTGGTGGTGATGGCCCGCGTTGTTGGGCGTGAGGCGGTACTGGAGCGTGCCGTCATCAAGGACGACCTGACAGACGGCCTCGACCTCCTGCAGCAGCTTCAGCGTGCGGAAGACGGTCGCGCGCCCGACACCCGGCGAAGCCGCCGCGAGCCCCTCAGCCGTGAAGTGGTCGCCCATCGCCTGGATCGAGGACAGCAAGCGGCGGCGAGGCTCCGTGATGCGGTGCCCGCCACGCAGCAGTTCGTGCTCCAAGAGATCTGTCGTCACCATCGAGTCGATCGTCTGCCCGCCTCCAAGGCCTGTCAACTTCGCTCCCCGCGGAGTCGACGCGTCCGGCACAATGGGCGGACGTCTGAAGGGATCGCCGTTGACCACTCATCGCTGGCGCGTGGCGCTCTGGCTCTCGGCCACGTTCGGCGTGCTCTGGGTGCTGTTCGTCGCGCGCGGGGCGCTGATCCCGTTCGTCGTGGGCGGCGTCGTCGGCTACGCCCTCCTGCCGCTCGTGGAGCGTACCGTCGCGATCCTGCCGATCACGAACGAGGGCATCCGGCGCGGCGTCGCGGTCTTCCTCGTCTACGTCGTGTTTGGCGGAGCCGTCGCGCTCGGCCTGTGGATGCTCATTCCGATCCTCGCGGACCAGGTCGGCAAGTTCATCGCCGCGCTGCCGTCACACATCGACGCGGTGAACCAGTCGATGACGCAGTTGTTCGAGGAGTACCACCAGCGCGTGCCCGAGGCGACGCGAGCACAGGTCGACGGCTACCTGCGTAACCTCGGCGACACCGTCGGCGCGGCACTGACCACCTCGGTGCGACGTTCCCTGGAGTTCGTGACCGGGACAGTCTCGGTGATCTTCGGATACTTCGTCGTGCCGTTCTGGCTGTTCTACATGCTGAAAGATCGCTTCCGCATGCAACGGGCGTTTCTGCAGGCGATGCCACCGTACTTCCGTGAGGATATCCGCCACATCTTCCTGATGATCGACCACGTGATTGGGCGCTACATCCGCGCGCAGTTGATCCTCGGCCTGGTCGTCGGACTGGCAGTCGGCATCGGTATGACCGTGCTTGGTGTGCCGCTCGCGGCAGGCCTCGCCGTGTGGGCCGGGATTACCGAGCTCGTCCCCATCATCGGCCCGTGGATCGGTGCGATCCCGGGGCTGCTGCTCGTGGTGGGTACCAACCCGGGGCTGATCGTGCCGGTGGCGCTGGTCTACCTCGTCGTGCAGCAGCTCGAGAACCAGTTGCTGGTGCCGCGACTACAGGGCGAGGCGACCGACATCTCCGCAGGGATGGTGATCCTGCTATTGGTGCTCGGCGGCGCGGCATTCGGGTTCCCCGGCCTGGTGGTGGCCGTGCCGGCGTCCGCGATCCTGCGCGAGATCTTCTGGTACCTCGACCGCCGGTTCCGTGGCGCGACACCGCACGGCGCGTTCGCAGAATCACGTGCTGGACGCAACTCGTCCAAGTCGGAACAGGACTTCCCCCAGACGCCCACCGATGACAGCGCCGAGGTCGCGCGCGGGACGTAGCCGACGTCTAGGGCTGGTAGTCGCTGGGCGCAGACTGAACCGCACCGGACAGCACGACAAGCCGGCCCACACTGCTCGAACCACCGGCCGGGGCGACCGAAACCGATACGCGCTTCGGCGCACCGGCACCCGATGGCAGCCGCACGACCTTCTGCACGGCTGAGCGCTCGTCGGGCGTGAACGTGCCCACGGAGGAGGTCTTCTTCCCGTCGTCGAACCAGATCTGGTAGACGCTGTCGAGCGGTAGGTCCGGCAGCCCGCGTGCGAGCAGCACGCCGGCGCCCGCCTCGCCACTCCACAGGTAGCGCGCGACCGCGCCATGGCCCGCGGCTGTTGGCTCGAGCACCGACATCTTCGATTGCTGGTCCGCGTTGATCGCGGTGACGAGTTCCTGATCCGCGAGTGCGGTCTGGAGCTGCGTCTTCAAATCCTCGGACACAGCCGCGCTCGCCCCGTTCTGGGTGAGCTGCTGAATGTGCTTCGCGCTTGCCTCGACGACCGCGGCGAGCGCAGCGTTCTGCTTCGACTGCGCTGCGAGCTGGTGCTGCACGCCCATGCCCCAGCCAATGATCGCGAAGCCAGCGACCGCGGCAGCGACCACCGAGGCGACCTGCCAGCGCGACCAGCGGCGGAACCAGACGATGCGCTCCTCACGGCCAGCGCGCGCGACATCGAGGACACGGTTGCGCAGTGACGGGTCGGCGCGACGCAGCGGCGCGTTCAGCGCGACCAAGTCGATGACGTCGTGGTAGCGGGCGAGCTCGCTTGCAGCCGCGCTGTCGTGGCGCACCAGCTCCTCGACAGTTGCGGACTCTGAGCCAGGCAGCGTGCCGAGGGCGTAGGCCGCCAGCAGCTCGTCGCGTTCTTCGGGGGTCATGGCGTGCGTCCCTGCCCCTCTGCTTCCAGCGTGTCGCGCAGCTTGCGCATCGCCAGCCGCACACGCGTCTTCACTGTTCCGAGCGGCACCTTGAGCCGCTCCGCGATCTCTGTCTGCGTGAAGCCGCCGAAGTAGGCCAACTCCACGACCTCGCGCTGCGCAGGTGGCAGCAGCGCCATCGCCGCCCGGACGACCCGCCGCGACTCCGCGAGTAGCGCACCCATCGCGGGGTCACCAGTCGCGTCCTGGTCGCGGAGCTCGAACGACGGCTCCTCCTCGTCCTCACTGCGCTGTCGCCGCGAGATGCGGCGATGCTCGTCGATCGCGCGATTGCGCGTGACCGACATCAGCCAGCTCAGCAGACGGCCACGCGTCGGGTCATACGACTCTGGACGTTGCCAGAGGCGCAGGAACACCTCCTGCGTGACGTCCTCTGCCAGCTGCCAGTCATACAGGACCCGGAGACTCACCGAGAACACCAACGCCGAGTAGCGGTCGTAGAGCGCGCCCAGGGCATCAAGTCGCCCTGCCGCGAGGCCCGCCATCAGCTCGTCGTCGGTGCGCGCAGCGGCGTCACCGTCACTGTGAGTTACGTCTTGTAGCGAGGGTCGGATTCGTCTCGGCGAGGCTTCAGCCAAGAGGGTGCCACCACAGGCGGCGCGCTGTGGTGTGGTGGGGTACCGCGATTGTACGTCCGCCGGCACCCTTGCAACTGCCTGACTTCGTGAGGCTCAGAGGGCGACGCCGGTCGCGAAGAGCAGGCCTCGCGCAAGGATCTCCCCAGCCAGCACACAGCCGACGGCGATGTAGAGCAGGCCGGTGGCCGACATCATGCCGCGGATCGACGCTGCCTTGTACGCGAGCAGCGCGAGCGAGAGCGGCGCGACGAGGCCGATCGCCACGCGCAGCCAGAACGCCGGGTTCGCCACCAGCGCCACACCAAAGGTCGTGTCGCCGAGTGGGACGATGCGCACCGGCTCGATCATCCCGATCACGAGCAGCACGACCTGGGCGGCCAGCGCGCCGGCCACAAGCAGCGACATCTGCTCGAGCGGCTCTTTCGGCAGGCCCGAGTTGGTCAGGTACCAGTGCCCCCAGGACATCGCCATCATCGAGCCGCCGAGCGCGAACGCCCCGGCAATCACGCTCAGCAGCATGCCCACGAAGGACCATGCCGGCGGCGAGACGTAGCCCGCGATCAGCACCAGTGCGGCGAGGCCAACGAGCGAGCCGAGCGCCCCGAACACGAGGCTCGCGCGGCGGAGGTTGCCGAAGGCGGACAGGCCGTGAGCGACGGAGACCACCAGCAGCACATCGAGTGCGATACGCAGCGGCGCCAGCCACGAGCCGGCGAGCGCGTACCCGCCGACCTCGTCCACTGGCTGGAGGACGACGAGCGACAGCCAGACCGCGAGGATGGCGAGGGGGCCCGCGATCAGCGAGCCCATCTGGACGTAGCCCATCGTGACCATGCGCCGGGCGTCGAAGACCGTGACGACGACGAGCGTGCCGACGGCCAACTCCAGCATCAGGATCAGCGAGACGTAGGGCATGGCGGAGAGGTTCACGGGAGCCGGATCGTAGGTGCCCCTCCCGGCAGGCGCCAGCCTGTGCATTCCGGCGTGACACGGCGGCGTTGACAGGCCGTTCGCGGCGGTCGAGGATCATCCCGTTATGAGCTCACTCCGAGACGATCCGTCCAACCCTCGATGGCTCCGCAAAGCCTTGCGCGAGATCCCGCGCCAGATCACCGAGCTCGCTGAGTCGTTCGGTGATCGCGCAGCACACACGCGCCCCGAGAACAGCGACTGGTCGCCAATCGAGGTACTCGGCTACCTCGTAGAGGCTGAGCGCGAGGACCTCCACAACGTCGAGGCGATGATCGCCGAGGATGGTGCGCGCATCGAAGAGCAGCGAGCACACCTCGCGCCGGGCGAGCACGACTACGACGGTCAGTCAGCGTGGCGCCTGCTCGAGCGCTTCCTCACGCAGCGTGAAGAGCTGCTGTGGAACCTCGAGTTCGTCGAGCGCGAGTGGGAGCACAGCGGCATGCACCCCTACCGCGGGCGCATTGGGCTGATGCGCTACCTGCGCGAGATGACAGACCGTGATCTCGAGGCGTCGATCACGCTGCGCAAGATGGCCGAGGCCGACACGGAGCCCGCCGCCAGCCGCTGGCGCTAACTCACACCTAGCGCAGTTAGTACGCCGTCGCTGAGAGCGCGTGCGTGATCGCGTTGCTCAACTCGTCCGGATGCTCCACCGGTTCCGAGCACACGTTACCGACGCACACATAGGCAACACCCTCGCGATCACCCGGCAGGCCGAGCTGCATCATCAGCGAGGCGTCGTCGCCCGGGTCGAGCAGCTGCACTACGCGCGTCGCGAGCGGCAGTTGCAACGCGCGCTCGCGGATCGCGTTCGCTCGGGACTTCGCCTCGGGGGTTCTGCCGGAAACGACCTGCACTTCAGCCTCCGCCGAGAGGAATCGCTCCACGGCGAGCGCATAACCGGCTGCTTGCGTGCCGCTGCCCTCGTACGTCTCGGCGAAGTCAGCAAGCGTGTCGTCGGCGACGCGCAGATAGCGCTCGTCGTGCGACAGACGTCCGAGGCGCAAGAACGCATCGGCAAGGTCGGCGTTGTCGCCGATCGGCTTGCTGCGCACGGCAAGCAAGCCCGTGTCATCGCTGCCCGCGGCCACGTCATAGAAGCCGCGGCCCGGCGCGCGCCAGCGCGACTCGATGATGCGTGCGAGCTGACGCGCATGGTCGAGGTATGAGCTCTCGCCCAGCACCTCGTGCGCGTCGAGCAGCGCAAGCAGCGTCTGTGCCTGGTCCTCGATCATGCCGAGCAGATGTGGCTCGTTGTCGTAGTAGCGGTAGATGCCAGCCTCACCGGCACGCATCCGCAACCAGATGAAGTCGACAGCACGCCGGCCGCGCTCGAGCCAGTCACGGCGCTCGAACGTCACACCACAGGCGAGGTAGCCGCGCGCAAGGCCGGCCGTCCACGACGCGTACACGCGCGGGTCGACGTACGGCTCATCGAGCTGCGCCCGGCCAGCCTCGTCGAGCGCGAAGTACGCCTCGTCGGCGTCCTGCGAGCCGGCGAAACCGCCTTCTCGCTGCGACAGCTTGCGGTCGAGGTACGCAATGGTCTGCTCGGCGATCGGCTCGACGAACTCACGCTCCTCCTCGGAGACGCGACCGAGCTCAGCGAGCACCTGCAGCAGCCCGCCGTGATCCTCGGACATCTTCTCGAAGTGCGGCACGGACCAGTCCGCGGTCGTGGAGTAGCGGAAGAAGCCGCCCTCGACATGGTCGTACATGCCGCCACCGGCCATGCGCTCGACGGTGGTGTGGACGCGGCGCAACGCCTCTGCATCGTCGTGACGCAGCGCGGCTCGGATCAGCAGACGCAGTCCATCGGTCTGCGGGAACTTCGGCGCGTTGCCGAAGCCACCGTTCACGCTGTCGTAGGACTCGTCGAGCGTGGCGCGCAGGTTGTCGACAATCGAGGACGAGATCGTGCCGATCTCGTTGTCAGCGCGGTTGTCGCGCTGCGTGCGGTACTCAGCGATCTTCGCGCGCAGCTCGTCGCGCTGCACGATCCACGCTTCGTTCACGCGCGTGAGCAGCTCGACCATGCGGTCGGGAGGAATGTACGTGAGACCGACGAGCACTTCGCCGTCACTGTCGAGGAATGCCGTGGTCGGCCAGCCGCCCATGTTGTAGCGCAGGTTCACGTCGGGACGCGTGTCGTTGTCCACGCGCACCGGGATGAAACGCGTGGTGACCAGGTCGATCACGCGCTGGTCGGAGTAGGTCGTCTCGTCCATGACGTGGCACCAGTGGCACCACACCGCCGACAGTCCGAGTAGCACCGGCTTGTCCTCGGCGCGCGAGCGCTCAAAGACCTCCGGACCCCACTCCATCCAGGGGATCTCGTGGGCGCGGTTCGGGCGCGGCGAGAAGTGATGCGGGCTGTAGGTGGTGGTCATGGCATGCCTCGATCCACGTGCCTATCGATCCTAGCACGCACCATGCGCCGAACCGTCGAGGGCGGCTCCCCCCGAACCGGTATGACACGGCCAAGGCGATCAGCCCGCGAATCAAGAAGCTGGGCGAAAACAGCTGGCTAGCTGTCAGACGCCCAGGTACGGCTTGCCGAGGATCTCACGTGCCATGGTGATCGAGCCCAGGTGCTGGTTCCCGTGCGCGATCAGGTTCGTACCGATGCTCGCGAGTCGCGTCAACTCCCCAAACGGGCGGATCGTGATCAGTTCTTGCAGAAACGCATCGTCCATCGCCGCGACCGCCGGCAGCACCGCTCCGGCGACATCACGACCGTACTGCGCCAGCAGCGCCGGCTCCGGGAAGCGCATCGCCTGCGTCTCCTCGGCCTCGGCAGTGGTGCCCTGCGCCGCCTTCGGCAGGCCCCAGGCGACGTCGAGACCCTGCTCGATCCAAACCGTGCTCTCGCGCAGGAACACGTAGCGAATGATGTTGTCGACCGTGCGGAACACGTGCCACGCCTCGAAGCCAATCGAGTTCGCGCCGGGCGACGCGCGGAAATGTAACTCCTCGTGCGTCAGGTCCGAGATCGAGGCGACGAGCCCCCACGGCCCGAGCAGCACCTCGCCAACCTGATGCGTCAGCAGCTCCTGCAACGTGCGCACCTCGGCACGCGGCAGGTAGAGGGTCGGTCGCTCGTTCATGATCGCTTCCTTGTCATCAGAAACACACCCCCGAGGATGATCAGCAGCGGCCAGATGAAGCGCGCCGGATCGAACCAGTGCGGCATCAGCTCCGGCGGCATGAACCACGAACCGAACATCCAGATGCTCGACATGATCGCGCCCAGCAGCATCAGCACCCCGAGCACGAGCAGTACGAGGCAAAGCAACTGCGCACTGCGAGCAGCCTGCGCGTGCGTCAGCTCACCCCCAACGACCTCGTCGGGCGCCGGCATGATCACCATGAACAGCAGATAGCCGATCAGCGCAGCCGGCCCAGCAAAGAGCCCGGAGACTACCCAGCCGACGCGCACCAGCGTCACATCGAGGTTGAAGTACTCAGCGAAGCCGGAGGCCACGCCGCCGACCATGCGGCCGCGGCCCTTGGTCAACCGTCGCGGCACAGGCTGTTGCATGCGCTATGCCTTCGCCTCGACCTGCAGCAGCTGCTCAATCTGCTCGTAGTCCTTGTCCGAGATCTTGTGCAGGTTGCCGCGGAACGCCATGCCGAGCTTCTTCGGCCCGAGCGCGCGCGTCTTATCGAGTAGGTCCGTGACCTCACGCACCTCGACGTAGTGTCCCTGCTCCGGGATCACGACCGGCTTCGTCTGGACGCGGAACGGGTATGACTCGGCTTCCTGCACCTCGGAGTGCAGGCCGATGTCGCTCTCGTCCTCGAACATAGTCGAGGTGACCTCAACCACGCCGCCGAACTGCACGACGCCCGTGAGGTAGTAGACGATGCGGTCGCCCGGCTGCATCTCACCCGACTGCTTGCGGCGCGAGGACTTGAACGCGCACAGGTTGAACTTGCGCTTGCGCAGTACCTCGAAGTTCTCCGGCGGGCCAACGACGATCCAAGCCTGCATCTGCGATGCCTTTCGTGAGCCAAACACCAGATACGACGAAGCCCCGCGTCAGGCGGGGCCTCGAAGATTGCCAATCGAGCAGCCTCGGACTAGTGGCCGCAGGCGCGCGGGGTGCCGCCGGCCGCCGAGAACGACGAGCCACACGAGCACGACGCGGTCGCGTTCGGGTTGTAGATAGTGAAGCCGGACTTCATCAGGTCCTCGACGTAGTCGACCTCGGCGCCACCGATCAGCAGCGCGGAGTCGGGGTCGATGACAATGTTCAGGCCGGCAATGTCGACGAGCGTGTCGTCGGCCTCAGCCTCTTCGGCGAGCGCCATGCCGTACTGATAGCCCGAGCAGCCACCACCCACGACGAATACGCGCAACGAGCCGTTAGGCATGCCCTTCGACGCGAGGAGCTCCTTGGCGCGAGCCGCAGCCTTCGGCGTGACAGTGACGAGCGAGCTCTGTTCGATCTCCGTCGTCATTGGAACCTCCAAGAAATTGGGGCGAGCCGTGCCCACCACTGCTTTTATCCTAGCAGACCTAGTCCTACCTGATACGGCTACCCAATGCGGTACCCACAGGCGAAGTCAGCTGGCAGCTCGGCACGGTCCAGCGCGGTCACCGGCGACCTCACGATGCGCTCGAGGAGCGCCCGGTCGTGCTGGCAGTCATCCCCGCCCGGCCCGAAGCGGCGACAGGGGCAGCCTCGGCCCAGCAGACGGACGCCAGTAGCGTCGGCCAGCACCTCGTAGTCGAAGCCATCGGCGGCCAGCAGCGCGGCGCCTGAGCGGGCGCGCTCCTCGACCGTGGTGCCCTCGACGCGTGGCGCGTACTCCCGGGCCAGCCGGTCGGCCAGCTTCTCGAAGATCAGCGAGGCGAGCTGCTGGCCAGAGCGGCCTGCCGTCTCGTCCGACCCGAGTGCCATCATCTCCTCGAGCAGGCGGCGGGTGAGCCGGACATAGTGCTGTGAGAACAGCTCAGTGCCGGCCTCGGTCAGCGCGAAGGCGTAGCGAGGACGCCCTGCCCCGCCTCGCACCTGCGAGACGCTCACAAAGCCATCACGCATCAGGACGTCGAGGTGACGACGGACGGTCGCCCCAGCCAGGCCGAGGGCGTGCGCCAGCTCATCGACGGAGACACCGTCGCGGTGGCGAAGGATTTCGAGGATTGCTTCGCGGCTGCTCTCGAGCCGCCCTGCCATTGTCATCACATCGAGCCTACGAAGCGGTTCGTCGACCCGTCAACGTTTTTGTGCTTTGGATGCGAAAAACGTCACAAACGACGGGCTGCCCCAGCGCTACGATAGATGCATGGCTGACCGCATCTATTTCGACCACGCCGCCACCACACCGCCCGACCCGCGGGTCGTCGAGGCGATGCTCCCGTACTTCAGCGAGATGTGGCATAACCCGTCCTCGATCTACATCGAGGCGCAGCGGGCCCGCCAGGCGATCGATGAGGCGCGCGCGGCAGTCGCGCTGCACATCGGCGCTCACGCCGAGGAGATCATCTTCACCTCGGGCGGCTCGGAGTCCGACAACCTCGCGCTGCGCGGCGTCTATGAGGCGTCGCTATCTCGAGGTCGCCACATCATCACCTCGTCCGTCGAGCATCACGCGATCCTCGACACCGCCGAGACGATGGTGCGCAATCTCGGCGCAGAGGTCTCGATCGTCGGTGTCGGCCCCGATGGCCGTGTCGACCCCGCCGCCGTCGAGGCGCTCGTGCGCAACGACACGACGATCGTCTCGATCATGCACGCGAACAACGAGGTCGGCGCGATCAACGACATCGCCGAGATCACGCGCCGCGTGCACGCGAAGAACCCGCACACGATGGTGCATACCGATGCAGTGCAGTCCGCTGCACACCTCGCGGTGCGCGTCGATGAGCTCGGTGTCGACCTGCTCACGCTGACCGGCCACAAGTTCTACGGACCGCGCGGCGCGGGCGTGCTCTACGTGCGCAGTGGCACACCGCTGCAGCCGCAGATCACTGGCGGCGGCCAGGAGAGCGACCAGCGCGCCGGCACCGAGAACACCGCCGCGATCGTCGGACTGGTCGAGGCGATGCGCATCGCCTCATCAGAGCGCGAAGCCGACATCGTCCACGACCGCGTGCTGCAGCAACGCCTGATGGACGAGCTGCCGCAACGCATTCCGATGGTTGCCATCACCGGCCCGACCGACCTCGATCACCGCGTGCCGGGATCAGCGTCCTTCGCGATCGCCTTCGTTGAGGGCGAGTCAGTACTGCTCGCCCTCGACCTCGCAGGTGTCGCGGCGTCCTCGGGCTCCGCATGCACCACCGGATCCGTCGAGCCAAGTCACGTGCTCGTCGCGATGGGCATGCCGTCCGAGCTCGCGCGCGGTTCGCTGCGCTTCACGCTCGGGCGCAGCAACACCGACGCCGACGTCGACCGTCTGCTCGAGGTGCTCCCGCCGATCGTCGAGCGCATGCGCAAGCTGTCGCCCGTACCTGTTACCGAAGCTCCGGCCGAATACTTGCCGTGGCTGACCAACGAAGGAGTCACAACGTCATGACCGAGACCGCAACGCTGGCCGGTGGCTGCTTCTGGTGCCTCGATGCCGTGTACGAAATGCTGCGTGGCGTTGAAGCGGTGCAGTCCGGCTACATCGGCGGACACGTCGCGTACCCGACCTACGCACAGGTCTGTGACGGCGACACCGGCCACGCCGAGGCGACGCGCATCACCTTCGACCCGGAGCAGATCTCGTACCACGACTTGCTCGACGTGTTCTTCACGATTCACGACCCCACGACGCTGAACCGCCAGGGTGCGGACGTCGGGACGCAGTACCGCTCAGCGATCTATACGCACTCGCCGGAGCAGTTCGCGACGGCACAGATGGTGATCGCGGAGCTCGGCACCTCCGGACTCTGGCGCGACCCGATCGTGACCGAGGTGCTTGAGGCGCCGACCTTCTTCCCAGCCGAGGACTACCACCAGGGCTACTACCGGACGAACCCGTACCAGCCCTACTGCCAGATCGTGATCGAGCCCAAGGTGGCAAAGGCTCGAGCCAAGTACCTCGAGAAGCTCAAGGCCTAGCCTCGAACGATGGGCTCGGCTAGCATCGAGCAGCGCAGGGACGGGAACGCTATGACAACGCACAGCCTCGACCTCCACGGCACCGAAGTTGCCCCGCTCGACCTCGACGAGGAGCTGCGGAAGAACATCCTGCTGACCTCGGTGGATGGCCTGCTGAACTGGGCCCGCGCCTCGTCGCTCTGGCCGGCCATGTTCGGCCTCGCCTGCTGCGCCATCGAGATGATCGCGACCGCGACCTCCCGCTACGACATCGCGCGCTTCGGCGCCGAGGTGTTCCGCGCCTCGCCGCGCCAGGCCGACCTGATGATCGTGGCCGGCACCGTGACCTGGAAGATGGCCCCGGCCGTGCGCCGCGTGTATCTGCAGATGGCCGAGCCCAAGTGGGTCATCTCCATGGGTGGCTGCGCGATCATGGGTGGCCCGTTCGCCTACGGGTACTCGGTGCTGCCGGGTGTGAACCTGATCTGCCCGGTGGACGTCTATGTCCCCGGCTGCCCGCCGCGCCCCGAGTCACTGCTGCAGGGCTTGATGATGCTGCAGGACAAGATCAAGGAGCACGGCGTCGACGGCGGCCAGCGCATGCGGCCCGAGCCCGACGGCGACTTCTCGCGCTACCTCCCGGCGGGCGACCCGCTGCGAAATGAGCTCGAGTCGCTGTTCCCCCCGTACACGACCTCGACCGACCCGAACCGCCTCAGCGGCGGCTACCCGCTGCACGGCCACTAGGCCGTCCCCGAGCACTCATAACGGAGGCGCCGCGAGGCGCCTTCGTTGTTTCACTCGTCGCCAGATTCCCCTCTGACAGATTCGAGGTAATCCATGGGCAAGCTCATCTACAGCACGATCATGTCGCTCGACGGCTACGTGAACGACGAGGAAGGCAACTTCGACTGGGCGATGCCGTCCGAAGAGGTGCACCAGTTCGCGAACCGCCTCCAGCGCGCCGCCGGCACCTACCTCCTCGGCCGTCGCCTGTACGAGGTCATGGTCTGGTGGGAGACGATCGCCCTCGAAAATGAGCCACCGGTAGTCCGCGAGTACGCCATGGAGTGGCGCCAAGCCGAGAAGATCGTCTACTCGACGACCCTGACCGAGGTCGCCAGCGCCAACACGCGCCTCGAACGCACCTTCAACCCCGACGCAGTGCGCGCCCTCAAAGCCGCGAGCGACCAGGACCTCACCATTGGCGGCCCGACACTCGCCGCCGCGGCGTTCGAGGCTGGCCTCATCGACGAGTGCCAGCTGATCGTCGTACCGGAGATCGTCGGCGGCGGGACCCGCGCCCTACCGGACGGCGTGCGGCAGAGATTCCAACTCCACGAGGAACGGCGCTTCGAGAACGGCATGATCTATCTCTGCTACCGGATTTGAGGACTTCACCAGACCGGCACAAAAGTGCGATGCAACACGAGGGCGTACGCACTATGATGCCCGCGGTCGCCCGGGCTCCCCGACGACCACAGTGAAGAGATTGGGAGTGGCGACTTGCAGATCCGACCAATCATCGAGCGCATCGTGCGCCCGCAGATCACCGCCTACGCGCACTGCGACCTGCCGTGTGGCATCTACGACCCGGCCCAGGCCCGCATCGAGGCCGAGTCCGTGAAGGCCGTCCAGACCCGCTACCAGGACGCCGACAACTTCAAGGGCCCGAACCAGACCGCCGAGGACTACAAGGCTCGTGCGCTCAACATCAAGGAGCAGCGCGCCGACCTCGTGAAGCACCACCTCTGGGTGCTCTGGACCGACTACTTCACGCCGGCGCACCTGGAGAAGTATCCCCAGCTGCACAGCATGTTCTGGACTGCCACCAAGGAGGCCGGTGCCTCCAAGAAGTCGCAGGACCCGGCGCAGGGCCAGAAGCTCCTCGACGCCATCGCCGAGATCGACAAGGTCTTCTGGGAGACCAAGCAGCCCGCGTAATCCCGCGCTGCTGAACTCGAATCACAATGAAGGGGGCGTAATGCGCATCAGGCGCTGGCGTCCCCTTCTTGTTGCCCTCGGACTGCTCGCATCACTGGCCGCAGCGATCGGTGTGACGCGCCGCTCGCTGTTCGCCGTCGCGATCGCGGGCTCGAGCATGACGCCGGGGTTCGAGGACGGTGACTTCGTACTCGTGCGGCGCCGACCGCTGCCGTCAGGCCTCAATGCTGCCGGACTCGTCGTCTGTGTCCGTGGGCCGGAGGATCGACTGCTGCTGAAGCGAGTGGTCGGCGTGCCCGGCGACTCGTTGCGCGTGGGACGCACGGTCTACGTCGCGGGTCGAGCGATCGAGGAGCCATACGCGCACGGCGAGGCAGCCGCCGAGACGTTCCGAGGAGCGCACGAACTCGCCCCTGATGAGTACGTGGTACTCGGCGACAACCGCGCCGCAAGCACCGACAGCCGTGACTTCGGCCCCGTTCGCGCCTCGCAGATCGAGGGCGTCGCCTGGCTCCGCTACTGGCCGCCCGAGCGTGCCGGCCTCCTGACCGCCGAGCCGAGACGCTTCGCCGCCGTCGACCCCTTCCCCCAGGACGACGACGACGAGCCGCAACTCCACATCCACGACCACGGCCAGCACGACCACGTGCACGAGGCACCCACCCCGCCGGTGCCCCAACCGCCTGTAGCAGAGCCGCCCGCAACAGAGCCCCCAACCTCCGAGTAATCAACACTTCGCCGTTTCTGCGGGGAAACGCTGATAGAGGCGTCAGATTGAACACGTCACGCTGAACGCCGCGCCGATATGGCATGGAGCGAGCGCATGACGCTGACCCGATTCCCCTCCCTCGATGAGGTCGTTACCGGGCTCGGCGAGCTGCGCCCGCTGAGCGCGGTCGCGACAAAAGTGATCCAGCTCACCGACGGCGAGCGCTTCTCCGCGCACGAGCTCGCGCTCGTGATCTCCTCGGACCAGGCGCTCAGCGCGAAGCTGCTGCGTCTCGCGAACTCCGCGTACTACGGCTTCCCCCGGCGCATCACGACGATCCGCGATGCGGTCGTGCTGCTCGGCTTCCGAGCGGTGCGGTCGGCGACCCTCGCCACCTGCCTCGTCGATGCGCTGCCCGGCAGCGCCACCGTGAACTACCAGCAGTTCTGGCACTTCTCGCTCACCGTCGGCATCACCGCCGAGATCCTCGCGCGCACCGATGGCGCGAGGCAGGACGAGGCGTTCACCGCCGGCGTGCTGCACAACATCGGACGCCTCGCACTCGACCAGTACGCACCGCAGGCCTTCTCCGCGGCTGTGCAGCAGTGGCGGCAGCAGGGCGGGCGCCTGCTCGACGTCCAGCGCGATCTCCTCGGCTACACCGACGCCGAGCTCGGCGGCGCACTGGCGACGCACTGGAACTTCCCCGAGGACCTCGCCCACGCGGTCGCGCACCACGAGCTCGACCCCTACGCGCTGCCGGAGTCGGGCACGCTGGCCGGCTGCGTCGTCCGCGCGCGCGTCTTCGCTCGCTCCTTCGGCATGTCGGACGGCCTCGAGAGCACCGATCCGTTCGAGCAGCCTGCCGAGTGGGCAGTACCCCCGCTGTCCGTGGCCCTGAACCGCACCGGTGGCATCGAGGGCCTCCTCGACCGCGTCGAGGCGTTCATGGACTCGACCGTCCCGCTCTAGCCCCGCAGCCTCGCTCCGCATGCCCGATCGGCCCCAGCCGAGGCCGGAATCCTCTTGCGTACGGCAACTGCTTTCTGTACAACGTCTTAGCACTCGCCGCGGGAGAGTGCTAAACTCCCCCGCGCTCGACGATTACCAGTAACCAACTGCGGATACGCATGGGGGACGAGACATGGCTAAGCAACTGAAGTTCGACGAGCAGGCGCGCCAGGCGCTGCGCGAGGGCATTGACCAGCTCGCCAGCGCGGTACGCATGACGCTTGGCCCCAGGGGTCGCAACGTCGTCCTCGACAAGCGCTTCGGCCCGCCCACGATCACCAACGACGGTGTCACCATCGCCAAGGAGATCGAGCTCGCCGACCCGTTCGAGAACATTGGTGCCCAGCTGGCCAAGGAGATCGCCTCCAAGACCAACGACATCGCCGGTGACGGCACGACCACCGCAACGGTGCTCGGCCAGGCGATCGTGCACGAGGGCCTGAAGAACGTCGCCGCTGGCGCCGACCCGATGGCGCTGAAGCGCGGCATCGAGGCTGCAGCCAAGGTCATCAACGAGCAGATCGCGCGCAACGCGACCAAGGTCACGACTCGTGAGCAGATGGCGCAGGTCGCTTCGATCTCCGCGGCCGCTGCTGACATCGGCTCGCTGATCGGTGACGTGATGGAGGCTGTCGGCAAGGACGGCGTCATCACCGTCGAGGAGTCGCGCGGCATTCAGACCGAAGTCGAGTACGTCGAGGGCATGTCCTTCGACCGCGGCTACGTCTCGGCCTACTTCGTCACCAACCCTGACCGCATGGAAGCCGTGATCGAAGAGCCCTACATCTTCATCACCGACCAGAAGCTCTCCTCCGTCAACGACATCCTGCCGTTGCTGGAGAAGCAGCTGAACACCTCGAAGGACCTCGTCCTCATCGCTGAGGACATCGACGGCGAGGCGATGGCGACGCTGGCAGTGAACAAGCTGCGCGGCACCATCAACGTCGTCGCGGTGAAGGCGCCGGGCTTCGGCGACCGCCGCAAGGAGAACCTGGCCGACATCGCCGCGCTCACTGGCGCGACGCTGATCAGCCCCGAGCTTGGCCGCTCGCTCGACTCGGCGGAGCCCGCCGACCTCGGTCGCGCGCGCCGCATCGTCGTCACCAAGGAAGAGACGACGATCATCGAGGGCCGTGGCACGAAGAAGCAGATTGACCAGCAGCAGTCGATGATCAAGGCGCAGCTCGCCAACGCGACCAGCGACTGGGACCGCGAGAAGCTGCAGGAGCGCCTCGGCCGTCTGTCCGGCTCGGTCGCCGTCATCAAGGTCGGCGCGGCCACTGAGGTCGAGCTGACTGAGAAGAAGCACCGCGTCGAGGACGCACTGTCCGCCACTCGTGCCGCTGTCGAAGAGGGCATCGTCCCCGGTGGTGGCGTCGCGTTCATCAACGCGCTCGCCGCACTCGACAAGATGAAGCTCGAGGGCGACGAGGGCACGGGCGTGCGCATCCTGCGCCGAGCGCTGGAGGAGCCGATGCGCCGCATCGCCGCCAACGCCGGTGAGGATGGCTCCGTCATCGTGCGCCAGGTCCAGGGTCTCAAGAAGGGCGAGGGCTACGACGCCGCTCGCTCGCGCTACGGCAACATGTTCGACTTCGGCATCATTGACCCGGCCAAGGTCACCAAGGCTGCGCTCGACAACGCCGTCTCGATCGCCGGCATGGTGCTGACGACGAACTGCCTCGTCACCGACATCAAGGAAGAGGGCGCTGCCGCCGCCGGTGGTGGCGGAGGCATGTACTAGACCGCACTCGCGAGTCTCGAACCTGCGAAGCGGGCCGGCTAAATGCCGGCCCGCTTCTTTGTGCCCGTTTCTTTGTGTTGGGAAATGCGCCGTACCAACTTTGTAAATTGCAGGTTGTTCAGGAAATCACCACGAGACGCCTAACACCCTCCGCCTACGGTGACAGCACCGCTTCATCAGTAGGAGGATTGCATGCAGATCGCACGACTGAAGATTGGTTCCGCACTCGCGGGTGGCGTCTTGGGCGTCGCCGCAATGGTGGGCGTGGGCATCGGCGTGAACACGTACAGCGCCAACGCACAGACACCGCCATCCGCCACGGCAACACCGAGCGCACAACAGCAGCAACGTGACGCGGAGCGTCAGGCAAAGGAAGCCGACTACCTGTCGAAGCTTGCCGCGAACCTCGGCACCACCGTCGACAAGCTCAAAGCCGCGAACGTCACGACCCTCAACCAGCTGATCGATGCAGCCCAGGCGGCCGGCACGATCACCGCTGACCAGGCGACGCAGGCCAAGGCTCGCGTCACGCAGGACGGCGGTAGCCACCTCGGCGGCATGCCGTTCGGCGGCGAGCACGGCCCCGGCATGGGCAAGGGTGGCCCCGGTGGTCAGGGCGGCCAGCGTGGGCCGGGCGGCCCCGGCATGGGCGCTGGCATCGCCGGACCTCGCGAGGCTGTCGGTGAGGTCGCGACCTACCTCGGCATCGACGCGAAGACGCTCATGACGGAGCTGCAGTCGGGCAAGTCACTCGCGCAGGTCGCACAGGCGCACGGCAAGAGCCGCGATGACCTGAAGGCCGCGCTCACGGCGAAGTTCGGCACGGTGCTCGACCAGCTGATCGACCGCACCTTCCAGATGCCGCAGGGCGGGCCGCGTGGCGGCACTGCACCGGCACCGAGTTCGACTCCGAGCAGCTAGCCGCAGCTGCGCGGTATCTCCCTGGAAGGCCGCGAGGAACCCCTGCCTCGCGGCCTTCCCCATGTCCAGGTACCGCCGTCGGCGTATCACGCACCGTCACGCCGCAGACGTGCAAAGCAATGCTGTCGCCGCAGGCGTGCGAAGCAACGCTGTCGCGTACCATCGCCGCGATGCCGCCACGCAAACCTCGAACATGGGAAGCGCACGAGATCGTCGAGATCTTCGACGAGTTCTACGGACGCGCGCCGCATCGCCCCTCCGGCGCACCAATGGCCGAGCTCGTGCTCACACTGCTCTCGCAGCACACGTCCGATCACAACTCGGGCCGCGCGTTCCATCGCCTACTCGAGCGCTTCCCCGACTGGGATTCGGTCATCGCCGTCCCAACCTCCGAGGTCGAAGACGCGATCCGCCCGGGCGGCCTCGCACCAACCAAAGCGCCACGACTGCAGGCGCTCGTCGCCGCCGTGCGTGAGCGCTACGCCGACTTCGACCTCGACGAGCTCGCGACACTACCGCTCGAGGATGCGCGCGCGTGGCTGCGCAGCCTGCCGGGCGTCGGTCCGAAGACGGCAGCATGTGTGCTGCTGTTCGCACTCGGACGCCCCGCGCTACCCGTCGACACGCACGTCGACCGCGTCTCGCGACGCCTCGGACTGGTCGCGCCGAAGGCGAGCGTCGAGCAGGCCCACGTGCTCCTCGAAGGCATGATGGCCGACGAGGACATGTACGCGTTCCACATCGACTTGATTCAGCACGGCCGCCGAACCTGCCACGCGCGCGGCCCGCAGTGCGAGGCGTGCCCCCTGCTCGAGCGCTGTCCGCGCGGCGGCCTCCCACCGCTCGGCGCGAAGCCCACACCGAAGCGGAAAACCACCACCAAGGCGGCGCCACAGGCGACGTAGTCATTGAGTACGATCGCCTACAGAAGTCGCGAGCAAACCTAAACGCCATGACAATGGCCTACGAAAGCAGCCCGGTAAGCGACGTACTTGTCGACGGACGATCGCCCACAGCCGTCACGATTTAAGCCCTAGGCGCCATGACAATGGCCATCTCCACGAGGTCGAGCCAGCGCCCGAACTTGAACCCGACCTCGCGCTTCGTCCCCACGACCGTGAAACCGAAGCGCTGGTGCAGCGCGATGCTGCCCACATTCCCCGCCTCGATCACCGCAACGAGGGCATGCAGTTCGCGAGCGCGCGCCGCCCGGATCAATGCGTCGAGCATCGCCGTGCCCGCCCCGCTGCGTTGCGCCTCGGGCGCGATGTACAGCGTGTCCTCGTGCGTGAAGCGCCAGCCGGTGCGCGCTCGATACGGCGAGAGGTAGCCGAACCCCATCACCGAGCCCGCGCGCTCGGCAACCAGCACCGCATCACCGCCCCGAGTTCGCTCCGCGAACCAGGCGGCCCGGGCCTCGACGCCCCACGGCTGCTCGTCCCAGGTCGCGACACCCTCGAGCACCTCGCGGTTGTAGATGGCGTTGATCGCCTCGAGATCGCCTGGCTGGGCCTCTCGGATCAGGAATCGCTCGTCCACGACGCCTCCTGCAACCCCCGAGGCAGCCTCGCTGCCCCACCGGCTATACTCGCCCCTCGGCAAGCAGGAAGGTACGGGTGTGGTCGACCTCCAGTGGATCGAGGGTGGTGGCATCGCGACGCCGCGCGGATTCCGCGCTGGTGGGGTCTATGCCGGCATCCGTACCTACGGCGAGGAACCGCGCTTCGATGTCGGCATCCTCGTCTCGGACTTCCCCTGCGCCGTCGGCGGCATTTTCACGACCAACGCCTTCCCCGGCGAGCCGGTAAAGCTCGACCGAGTGCGGGTCGCCTCCGGGCACGCGCGAGCGATCGTGGCGAACTCGGGTAATGCGAACGTCGCCACGGGCGAGCAGGGCGCGCGAGACGCGCTGCGCATGGCCGAGATCGCTGCGGAGTCGCTCGGCATCCCCGCCGACGAGGTGCTGGTCGCCTCGACCGGCGTGATCGGCCGTGTGCTCCCCATGGACAAGCTCGAGCCTGCCATCCGCTCGGTACAGCCGACGGCTGAGACCGGTATGCACTTCACGCGGGCGATCATGACCACCGACACCGTCGCGAAGCACCACGCGGCGCAGGTGACGGTTGGCGCACAGACCTACACGGTCGGCGGCACCGCCAAGGGCTCCGGCATGGTCCACCCGAACATGGCGACCGTATTCTGTTTTATGACAACTGATGCCCCCTGCGACCCCGCCTGGCTCCAGCAGACGGTGCGCGAGGTCGGCGATCGCTCCATCAACATGGTCGATGTCGACATGGACACCTCCACCAGCGACACGATGTTGCTGCTCGCCAACGGCGCCGCCGGTGGCGACACCATCACCGACGGCCACCCAGCCGCCCCCGCCCTGCGCGAGGCGATCGAGGCTGTCGCGATCATGCTCGCGCGTGACCTCGCCGCTGACGGCGAAGGTGCGCACGCGATGATCACCGTCACCGTCGACGGCGCCGAGTCCTACGAGGACGCGCGCATCGCCGCCCGCACGGTCACCGCCTCGCCGCTCGTGAAGACGATGGTCTACGGACGCGACGCCAACCTCGGGCGTGTGCTGATGGCCGTGGGCCGCTCCGGCGCGCACATCGAGCCGGCCAAGACCAGCGTGTGGATCGGCGAGCACTGCGCGTTCGATCACGGCGCGCCGACCGACGTCCCCTACGCGACGCTCTCGCAGGCGATGGACCTGCCAGAAGTGCTGATTCGAGTCGACCTCGGACTGGGCGCGCACAGCGCGACCGCCTGGGGCAGCGACCTCACCGAGCAGTACATCAAGATCAATGCGGAGTACACGACATGACTACTGCCACCGCCAATGGCCCGATCGTCGTCAAGATCGGCGGTTCCACGCTCGGCGCTGAGGACACGACGCTCGACGATGTCGTCGCGCTGCAGCGTGCCGGCCAGCAGGTGATCGTCGTGCACGGTGGTGGCGCGATGATCACGAGCTGGCTCGACAAGATGGAGATCACCTCCGAGTTCGTCGATGGCCTGCGCTCCACCTCATCCGAGGCAATGAATGTCGTCGTCGCGGTGCTCCGAGGTGTGATCAACACGCAGCTCGTCGCCGACATCGGCGCGCGAGGCGGCCGTGCAGTCGGCCTCTGTGGCGTCGACGGCGGCATCGTGCAGGCCGAGCGCTTCGACGAGCGCCTCGGCATGGTCGGTCGCGTGACCAGCGTCGAGGGCGACTTCATCCGTCAGATCTGCGCGACTGGCGCGATCCCCGTGATCGCCCCGATCGGCCTCGAGCCGCCCGCGCAGCCACTCAACATCAACGCCGACACCGTCGCCGGCGAGGTCGCCCGCGCGGTGCACGCGAGCCGGCTCGTGTTCCTCACCGACGTCGACGGCCTGCTCGACGCCGACAAGCAGCTCATCGCCAACCTCGACCCGGCACGTGCGGGCGAGCTCCGCGCCGCCGGCACCATCGGCGGCGGAATGATCCCGAAGGTCGAGGCCTGCCTGCGCGCTGCCGAGGTCGGCACACTCGCACACATGGCGAACGGCCTGCGCTCCGGTGCCCTCATGCAGCTCGTAGAAGGAGCGCGGCTCGGCACGCTCGTGGAGGCTTAAATGGGATTCTTCGGCGGCAACCGAGGCGGCAATGACCGCGACGACCTCGGGCCGCCGCCTGACCCGTTCCGCTTTCCCGACTCCGGCGACCGCTACCGCACGACCGGCAACCAGCGTCGTGTCCTCGGCGTCACCGCAGCGGTGCTCGTCATCTTCTTCACGCTCGAGGCGCTGAAGTCGATCTACGTCGACGCGCTCTGGTTCGACTCCGTCAACTTCGAGTCGGTGTTCCGCACCGAGATCACCGCGCGCATCGTGCTCTTCCTCGCCGGCACCCTCGTCGCCGCGCTCGTGATCGGCGCGAACATCGCCGTCGCGCGCCGTCTGGCGCCACGCGAGCCGGAAGAATCGTTCATCGAGGACATCGACCCGAACGCGATCCGTCGAGTCACGACCGTGCTCGCCGTCGCAGTCACCGCATTTGTCGCGCTGATCTTCGGCGCCAGCGCAGCCGGGACGTGGGACACCGCCCTCTCGGCGCTGCGCGCCGTGCAGTTCGGCCTGCAAGACCCTGAGTTCAACCGCGATGTCTCGTTCTACCTGTTCACGCTGCCCGCCTACCACACCGCGCAGGGCTGGGTGCTGGCACTCCTCGTGGTCTCCACGCTCGCGTCGGCGGCCGTGTACGTACTCGCCTACTCACTGCAGCGCTTCGTGCTCACAGTCACCAGAGGCATGCGTATCCACCTCTCGCTGCTCGTCGGCATCGCGCTGATTGTCGTGGCGTTCGGCACCTGGCTCTCGATCTTCGACCTCGCGAGCCACGAGGCAGGCGTCGTGGCGGGCGCGACCTACACCGACGTGCACGCGCGTGTGCCGATGCTGTCGGTGCTCGCCGTGCTGATGGCCCTCACCGGTGGCGCGATCGCAGTCAACGGCATTGTCGGATCGAGCTACCGCGTCGCGGTGTTCGGCATCGGCCTCGTCGTCTTCGTATCGGTCGTCGGTACCGGCCTCTACCCGGCCGGCGTCGAGGCGCTGCAGGTCAAGCCGAACGAGCTCCAGACGGAGTCCGAGTACATCGCGCGCAACATCAAGATGACGCGCATCGCCTACGGCCTCGACAAGGTCGAGGAGACCAACTTCCCCGCGCGGCCGTCCCTGACCGCGGCACAGATCGATGCCAACCCGGTCACGACTGACAACGTGCGGTTGTGGGATCCCACGCCGCTGCGCGACACGTTCAACCAGATCCAGTCGATTCGCCCGTTCTACACCTTCGTCGATGTCGACGTGGACCGGTACACCTACGGCGGCGCGACACGACAGGTGATGCTGTCGGCACGTGAGCTAGATGCCACGCGGGCGGGCGCCGCGAACTGGACGCAGCAGGTGCTCCAGCTTACGCACGGCTTCGGCGCCGTGGCGTCGCCCGTGAACGACGCACGCGACGAGGGCCTCCCGGTGCTCCTCACCAGTGACCTGCCACCAGTGGGCACCGCCATCCCGATCACCGAGGCTGGCGCGCGCATCTACTTCGGCGAGCGCACGGACCACTACGTCGTCGTGCGCACGAATGTGCCCGAGTTCGACTACCCCGTCGGCGACAGCAGCAAGGACACCCGCTTCGAACCCGATCGAGGGATTCGCCTCGCCACTGCGTGGCGCCGACTCGCGCTCGCCTGGGAGCTGGGCGACACCAACTTGCTGATCTCGGGTCAGCTCGGTGCTGACTCGCGCGTGCTCATGCATCGCTCGTTGACCGACCGCATCAAGAAGGTCGCGCCGTTCCTGCAGCTCGATCCCGACCCGTACGCGGTCGTGCTCGACGGTCGCATCATGTGGATGCAGGACGCGTTCACCTCGTCGGCGAACTTCCCGTATGCGCAGCACCGCAACGGTGTGAACTACATGCGCAACAGCGTGAAGATCCTCGTGGATGCCAGCACGGGTGATATGACGTTCTTCCTGATGACGCCCGACGACCCGATCATCCAGACCTGGGCGCGCATCTTCCCGGACCTGTTCACGCCGCTGTCGCAGATGCCGCCCGGACTCGTCACGCACCTACGCTACCCCGAGCAGCTGTTCAAGGTGCAGGCCGGCATCTACCAGCGCTACCACATCACCGACCCACGAGGCTTCTTCCTCGGTGAGGACGCGTGGAACATCCCGCTGCAGCCCACCTCGGCATCGAGGCAGGCTCTCCAGCCGTACTACGTCACGATGAAGCTGCCTGGCGAGGCGAACGAGGAGTTCGTGCTCGTCATGCCGTTCACGCCACGGAACAAGGAGAACACGGTCGCGTGGCTCGCCGCTCGCTCCGATGGCAAGTTCTACGGCGCGTTGCGTGCCTACCGCTTCCCCACCGACACGCTCGTCTTCGGTCCGGCGCAGATCGAGGCACGTATTGACCAGCATCCAGGCATCTCGCAGCAGATGACGCTGTGGAACCAGTCTGGTTCGCACGTGATCCGCGGCAACCTCCTGATGATCCCGATCGCCGACTCGTTCCTGTTCGTCGAGCCCATCTACCTGCAGGCCGAGAACTCACCGCTGCCCGAGCTGAAGCGCGTGATCGTCGCCAACGGCAACAACATCGCGATGGAGCCATCGTTCCGCGACGCTCTCGAGGTGGTCATTGGCCGCCGCCAATCCTCGTTGCCCGGCGTGCAGGGTGGATCCCAACAGGGCGGATCCCAGCAACCGAGGGCCACGCCAATCCCGTCAGGGACGCCGCGTCCGAGTGGTACGGCAACGCCGCGCCCGAGCGGAACGCCAGCCCCGGGCGACCTCCGAGGCCTGATCGACCAGGCTCGGCAGGCCTCACAGAGCACCCAGCAAGAACTCGACCGCCTCAAGGCACTGCTCGACCAGATCGACACGCAGTCGCCAAGATAGAAGCCTGCAGTGCGGGATCCTCCCGCGAATGAAGGAGTGACCGATGAGCGACATCCCGGCACGAGAAGCGAAGGTCTACATGCAGGTGGCGCGCCGCATGCCGGTGACCCTCGTCCGTGGCCAGAACACGCGTGTGTGGGATGACGCCGGCAAGGAATACCTCGACTTCGTCGCAGGCATCGCCGTGGTCTCGCTGGGCCACGCCAACGCCGGCCTCGCCGAGACGATCGCTCGCCAGGCCCACACGCTGATCACCGTCTCGAACATCTTCTACACCGAGCCACAGATCGAGCTCGCCGAGCTGCTCGTCGAGCACTCGGCGATGGACCGCGTGTTCTTCGCGAACTCAGGCGCCGAGGCAAACGAGGGTGCGATCAAGCTCGCCCGCAAGTGGGGCAACATCCACAAGGACGGCGCGTTCGAGATCATCAGCACGAACAACTCGTTCCACGGCCGCACGATGGCAACCGTGTCGGCGACCGGCACCGCTCGCTACCGCGAGCCGTTCGGTCCGCAGCTCCCCGGCTTCGTGTTCGTTGACTACGACAACATGGACCAGATCCGCGCCGCGACGAACGACAAGACCGTCGCGATCCTGCTCGAGCCTGTGCAGGGCGAGGGCGGCATCAACGTGCCGCACCCCGACTACCTGCGCCACGTGCGCGACTGGTGCGACGAGAACAACCTGCTGCTGATCCTCGACGAGGTGCAGACCGGCATGGGTCGCACCGGCACGCTCTGGGCCTACGAGCAGGCAGGCATCGAGCCCGACATCATGACCTCGGCGAAGGGCCTCGGCGGCGGCGTCCCCATCGGCGCAGTGATGGCCAAGGAGCACGCTGCGGTCTTCGAGCCGGGCGACCACGGCAACACCTTCGGCGGCAACCCGCTGGCGACCGCGGCCGGCACCTACGTGATGCGCCAGCTGCTCGAGGGCGGCGTGCTCGAGAACGTGAACGCGCGCAGCGAGCAGCTGCGACAGCGCCTCGAAGGCCTCGTTGACCGGCACGAGATCGTGCGAGGTGTGCGCGGCAAGGGCCTGCTGCTGGGCCTCGAGCTCCACAAGGAGGTCGCCGGCGACGTCGTGGTGGCGGGGCTGGGCCAGGGCATCCTGCTCAACCCAGTGCGCCCGGACGTGGTGCGGATGATGCCGCCGCTGACGATTACTGAAGAAGAGGTCGACACCGGTATCGACCGACTCGAGGCTGCCATCAAGGAAGTCGCCTCGCGCTAAGCACCAACACGCCTCGGGGGCGCGAACGCGTGCCCTCGGGGCGGTCGCTCCGGGCGAAGCCCAGTCTGGAGACTGATTGCTGCGTAATCTCGGCACCCGGATGGCGCTCCAGATCACGTTGGTGATCTTCCTCGTCGTCTCAGTGAGCGGCGTGCTGACGTTCGTCCGAGTCAGCCGCACCGTGCAGGAAAACACCCAGATCCGCTTCTCGGAGACCGTGACCAGGGGTTCGAAGCAGGCCATCGCCCAGGTCGAAGACACGCAGCGGGGCTGCTCGCCGGCGCCAGCATCCTGGCGACCAGCCCCGCCTTCGTCGATCACTTCACGCAGGGAGACCTCCCCGGCATCGCCGAGCTCGCCAGCAACCTCAGAGCCTCCGTCGCACGTGCCGTCCCACAGGAAACGATCCTCGTGCTCTACGACACCAACGGCCGCGCGATCGGGGACAGTCGAGGTGCGCCCAACCCCGGCACATCGATTCCCGCAGACGTGAAAGACGCAATCGGCGGCATGCCAAGTCAAGGGATGCGACGTGCCTCCCGAATCGGCCTCGCGTTCGCAGGAGCTGCTCCTGTGCGCGGCTCAAACGGCAAGATCCTCGGCGTCGTCGAGGTGATTGCGGCCGTCGACCAGAGCTTCGTGAAGAAGCTCGACGAGCTCACCGGCGCCGAGGTCTCGATCGTCGCCAACGACGGCTCCAACGTCAGTGGCAGCGACGACCTGAACCCGACGATTCAGGACGTGACGCAAAGCGCGCTGACCGCCGACCACCCCGTCGAGGTGATGATCGGCGGCGAGCAGTACCTGGCGCTCGTCACGCCGCTCAATGCATCGAGCGGTGAGCGCGTCGCCCTGATGTACGTCGGCGTCGACCACGAAGCGATCGTTGCCGAGCAGCGTGAAGCGCAGCGCGAGGTCCTCACCGCCACCGCGATCGCAATGACGATCGGCGCGCTGATCGCCGCAGGCCTCGGTGTGCTGTTCACCCGGCCCGTCACGCAACTCGTCCGCTCCGCGCGGCGTATCCAGGACAACGACCTGTACAGCGCGGTGCCGCGCGTCGGCCCCCGCGAGCTACGCGAGCTCGGCGAGGCGATGGACGAGATGCGCCTCGCCATCCTCGAGGCACGCGAGAACCTGGTCGGCGCAAACGAGCAGCTCGTGGCGCGCGTCAACGCCTCGGACGCCGGACTCGCCGCCGTCACGCAGGAGCTCGCCGTCGTGCACGGCGTGACCACCGGCATCGTGCAGACCCCGGCCGAGGCGGCTCGTGTCGTCGCGGAGCAACTCACCCGCCTCGAGTGGATCAGCGGCGTGTGCCTGCTGCTGCGCTCGGAAGGCCTGCTGCGCGTCGTCGCCGAGCACGGCCTGCGCCCGGGTGCATCGAGCAGCCTCGAAGGCATCGTGCGCACCGAGTTCGCGGGCGATGTCCCCCTCGATGGCCTCTACTTCGAGAACGCCGACAGTCGAGGCCCGATCCAGGTGATCGTGCCGCTCGGCATTCGCTCGCTCGCCCTGCTGCCGCTGGCTGGCGCACGCGGCAACCTCGGGCTGCTGGCCGTCGCCGCCGAACGCACCACCGAGTTCACGCCGTCTCGACGCTCGCTGCTCCAGGCAGTGCGCGCCGAGCTCACGACCTCGCTCGAACGCTACGAACTCTCCAACGCCGTCGAGGAAAGCCGCCGGCTCGCCGAATCCGTCATCCGCGAGATGCAGGACGGCGCGATCGTGCTCGACCCCGAAGGCCGCTGCGTCGTCTGCAACCCGGCCGCATCGAGGCTGCTCGGCATCGACCCAGAGCAATGCCGAGGCTGCCTCGTCGACGAATGGATGCCGCTGCCTCCCGCCGCGATCGAGCGGCTGCGGCGCTCGGCCGACGGCAACGACGAGGGCAACGACGCGCTCTTCGAAGTTGACGGGCGCTTGCTCGGGTTCACGGCAGGCCCCCTGATCGAGCCCGACGGCAGCCGTCGAGGCATCATCGTGCTCGTCCGTGATGTGACGGAGACCGTGGCGGCGGAGCGCCTCAAGCAGGACTTCGTCTCCATGGTCGGTCACGAGTTGCGCACGCCGTTGACGCTCATTCGCACCTCGATCGACCTCCTCACCGAGGAGGCGGCGGGGGACCTCACCCCGACGCAGCACCGCATCACCGATGTGCTGCACAACAACTCCGACCGGCTGCTGCGCCTGATCAACGACCTGCTCGATATGTCTGCGCTCGACTCGGGCCGCGTGCGTGTGCACGAGATGCCATTCCGCCTCGAGTCCGTGATCGAGGAAGTGCTCCCCAACTACGCGCACGAGGCGAGCGAGCGCGAGATCGTGATCGCCGTGGAGCCGAGCGCCGCAGCCGTCACTGTGTGGGCCGATCGCGCCCGCATCGAGCAGGTGCTGTCCAACCTCATCGACAACGCGATGAAGTACACGCCCAGCGGCGGGCACATCACGATTCGCGTCGTGCCCGGCGATCCGCTCGTGCTCGTGCAGGTCGAGGACAACGGCATCGGCATTCTGCCGAGCGAGCAGCCGCTGCTCTTCCAGAAGTTCCAGCGCACCACAGCCGGCGAGCGCCAGAGCGGCGGCACCGGCCTCGGCCTCGCCATTGCACGCTCGATCGTCGAGTTGCACGGCGGGAAGATCTGGTGCGAGAGTGACGGCAGGTCGGGGAGCACCTTCTCGTTCACCCTTCCCGTGTACACAGACCAGCACATCGCCGTGGAAGACGCGTCAGTCAGCGCGTAGGAGATTCGTGATGCCGGAGACCATCGTCCTCGCCTACTCGGGCGGCCTCGACACATCCGTCGCGACCAAGTGGCTCCAGGAGGAGCGCGGCTACGACGTGGTCTGCCTGATGGTCGACCTCGGACGCCTGCCGGACATCGAGTCCGCACGCGAGCGCGGCCTCAGCGCCGGCGCCAAAGAGGTCGCGGTCGTCGACGCGCGCGAGGACTTCCTGCGCTACTTCGTCTTCCCCGCACTCCAGGCCGGCGCCGTCTACGAAGGTGCCTATCCGCTCGCGACGGCCCTCGGCCGTCCGCTGATCGCGAAGCTGCTCGTCGACAAGGCGCGCGAGGTCGGCGCGAGCGCCGTCGCGCATGGCTGCACCGGCAAGGGCAACGACCAAGTGCGCTTCGATGTCTCGATCCGCGCGCTCGGCCCCGACCTGAAGGTCATCGGTACGGCACGCGAGAACCAGATGAACCGCGACCAGGCACTCGAGTACGCGGCAAAGCACGGCATCGCCGTGCGCCAGACCGCCGCCTCCCCGTTCTCGACCGACGAGAACATGTGGGGGCGCTCCGTTGAGGCGGGCGTGCTCGAGGACCCGTGGGCCGAGCCGCCCGAGGAGGTCTATGCGTGGACGCGCACCATCAACGCGACGCCCGAAGAGCCGACCTACATCGAGATCGCGTTCGACCACGGCATCCCGGTCGCACTCAACGGTGAGCGCATCGCTCCGACCGACCTCGTCGAGCGTCTCAACGGGATCGCCGGCGACAACGGCATCGGCCGCATCGACATGGTCGAGGACCGCCTCGTCGGCATTAAGTCGCGCGAGATCTACGAGTCACCCGCCGCCGTCGTGCTGCTCGAGGCGCACCGTGCGTTGGAGGCGATGACGCTCAACAAGATGCAGCTCCGCTTCAAGGAGCGCGTCGTGCAGGAGTACGCCGACCTCATCTACAACGGCCTCTGGTACAGCGCGCACCACCAGGACCTCGCTGCCTACGTGCAGTCGACCCAGCGCTACGTCACTGGCGATATCCGCATGCGCCTGCATCGAGGCACTGCCGTGGCCGTCGGTCGCCGCTCGGACCGCGCGCTCTACAGCCACGCGCTCGCGACCTACAGCGAGGGCGACCAGTTCGACCAGACGGCCGCGCTCGGCTTCATCAAGCTCTGGGGCCTCCCCATCGAGGTGCAGACGCGCAATCAGTTGCAGCTCGACCCTGGCTCAGGCGACCCGCTCCAGCTGCAGCGCCCGGAGTAACAGCCGTCGGCTGTGCTCGCCTGCCCCGCTGAGTCGTCGGCTCGGTGATCTGTCGGCACGTCTTCGTGACGGGGCGCGCCGTGCGGCTGTCACACGCACTCGCAGTCGATGGCTATCATCCAGCCGAGTGAGCGCAGCTCAGGAGTTCCTCGATGATTCGCGAGTTCCGACAGTTCCTGCTCCGTGGCAACGTCATTGACCTCGCTGTCGCGGTCGTGATCGGTGCGGCCTTCAGCGCAGTGGTCGCCGCGTTCGTCGCCGATCTCGTCACACCGCTGATCGCCGCGATCGGCGGCAAGGCGAACTTCGCCGCGCTGACCTTCACCATCAACGGCAGCGAGTTCAAGTACGGCGACTTCCTCAACGCTGTGATCTCGTTCCTCATGGTCGCCGCCGTGATCTTCTTCCTCGTCGTGAAGCCGATGAACGCGCTCGCCGCCCGCATCAGTCGAGGCGAGACGCCGACCGCCCCAACCACGAAGCAGTGCGCCGAGTGCCTGAGCGAGATTCCGATCGCCGCCCGCCGTTGCGCCTTCTGCACCTCGACGGTTGCTGCCTAGACCCCAAGCACGCGAACCGGGAGGCGGCTGCTCTCCCGCTCTGCTAGCCTTTCGTGGCAGGCAGGGGCGAGACGTGACAGGCGAGCAACGCGGCGGTTCGGACAAGCTCTGGGGCGGACGCTTCGACGCGCCCCCCGACGCGCTGGTCGAGGCGTTTACCGCCTCCATCGACTTTGACCGCCGCCTCTACCGCGAGGACATCGCCGGCTCGATCGCCCACGCGCGCATGCTCGCGCGCCAGAGCATCATCCCGACCGAGGACGCCGAGGCGATCGTTGCGGGCCTCGAGACGATCCGTGACGACATCGAGGCGGGGCGCTTCGAGTTCCGCACCGACCGCGAGGACATCCACCTCAACATCGAAGCCGCGCTCGCCGACCGCATCGGCACGGCAGCGGGACGCCTGCACACCGCACGTTCCCGCAACGACCAGGTCGCGACTGACTTGCGGCTCTTCACCCGCGCCGCCTGCGACGAGGCCGCCATGCGCCTCCGTGCGCTCCGAGGCGTGCTGCTCGACGTCGCCGACCGCGAGTCGGGCACGGTGATCAGCGGCTACACGCACATGCAGCACGCACAGCCCGTGCTGCTCTCGCACCACCTCCTCGCGTACGAGGAGATGTTCGCGCGTGACACCCAGCGCTTTGAGCAGGCCCGTGCACGTGTCAACGTGATGCCGCTCGGTGCAGGGGCGCTCGCCGGCGTGACCTACCCGATCGACCGCGAGTCCGTCGCCGAGGAGCTTGGCTTTGACTCGGTGGCAGCGAACTCACTCGACGCTGTGTCCGACCGTGACTTCGTCGTGGACGTGCACTCCGCGTCCGCGCTCGCGATGGTGCATCTCTCGAGGTTGGCCGAAGAGCTCGTGCTCTGGTCGACGCTCGAGTTCGGCCTGATCCGCCTGCCCGACGCGTTCTCGACCGGCTCGAGCATCATGCCGCAGAAGAAGAACCCCGACGTCGCCGAGCTGCTGCGAGGCAAGTCCGCACGCGCCATCGGCAACCTCGTGCAGGCGCTCACGCTGATCAAGGCGCAGCCACTCGCGTACAACCGCGACATGCAGGAGGACAAGCAGCCGCTGTTCGACACCATCGACACGCTGCTCAGCTCGCTCACCGTGACCGCTGCGATGCTGCCCGCACTGATCTTCGAGGCCGACCGTGGTCGTGAGTCCGCTGTTGGCGCGTTCGCGCTCGCGACCGACCTCGCGGACTACCTCGCAAAACGTGGTGTGCCGTTCCGCGAGGCGCACGGCGCCGTCGGCGCGCTCGTCGCACGCTGCGAGCGCGAGGGCAAGACGCTCGCCGACCTCACGATCGAGGAGTTCCAGGCAGCGCACGCGGCGTTCGAGGACGACGTGCTCGCGATCGACCTCGGCACCGCGCTCGCCGCGCGCTCCGCCACCGGCGGCACTGCCCCCGAGACGGTCGCTCGAGCACGGGCCACCGCACGCCATCGCCTCAACGGTGAAACGCCCGAGGCAGCTAGGTGACCACCGTCGCCCACGTCCGCATCGCGCCGTCGATCCTCACCGCTGACTTCGGTCGGCTTGCTGAGCAGGCGCGCGACGCGGTGGCCGGCGGCGCCGACCTGTTCCACCTCGACGTGATGGACGGTCACTTCGTCCCGCAGCTGTCGTTCGGCGCCGAGGTGATCGCAGCAGTGCGCGCTGCCACCGACGTGCCGATCGAGGCGCACATGATGGTGTCGCACCCCGATCAGCAGTTCGAGGCGCTCGCGCGCGCCGGCGCCGACCGACTCGTGTTCCACCTCGAGTCCGACGGCGACCCACGCGCGCACATCGAGGCGGCACGCGCGCTCGGCAAGACCGTGGGCATCGCGATCAGCACCGACACTCCGGTCGAGGCTGCCGAGGCACTACTCGACTCGATCGACGAGGTCGTCGTGATGCTCGTCTACCCGGGGCGTGGCGGCCAGGAGATGCTCGTCGATCACCTCGCGAAGGTGCGTCGCCTGCGCGAGCTCGTGGCCGCGCGCGGCCTCGACGTGACGCTCGAGGTCGACGGTGGCGTGAAGACGCACAACGCCCTCCAGTGCGTCGAGGCGGGTGCCGACCAGCTCGTCGCCGGTTCCGCGGTCTACAACCGCACCGAGACGCCGCAGCAGGCGCTGGCCGCGCTGCGGCGCACCCTCGCCGGCTAGCCTCCGCTGTGCCGTCCTCGCACGTGCTGCGATCCGTCGAGGAGCTCACCGCGCTTCTCCGCGAGCAGGCGAACCCGGTCCGCGCGGTCAGCGAGCAGGCCTACCTCAAGAGCGAGCTCGACTTCCTCGGCGTGAGCGTGCCGCTGATCCGTGCGACGACGCGAGCGTGGGCAAAGGCCCACCCGCTCGACCACGACGCACTGGTCGAGCTCGTCACATTGCTCTGGGCGACCTCACTCCACGACCTGCACGCCGCCGCGATCGAGCTGCTGATCCGGCACAAGCGCCTGCTCGTGGCTGCGGACATCGCACTGCTCGAGCAGCTGATCGGGCATTCGCTGACATGGGCGTATGTCGACACGCTTTCGACGGACGTCACGGCCGACCTCGTAGTGCGGTATCCCGAGTTGAACGCGACGCTCGACCGCTGGTCGACGGACGAGGACTTCTGGATCCGTCGCGCTTCGATGCTGTCGCTGCTCCCGCCGATGCGGCGCGGCGCTGGCGACTTCGAGCGGTTCGCGCGCTACGCCGACACCATGCTCGAGGAGCGCGAGTTCTTCATCCGCAAAGCGATCGGCTGGGTCTTGCGAGAGGCGTCGAAGCAGCGGCCGCAGCTCGTCGCCGACTGGCTGCTGCCCCGCGCGCACCGCGCATCAGGCGTGACGGTGCGTGAGGCCGTGAAGTACCTCGACGCTCCCGCCCGCGAGGCGATCATGGCCGCCTACTCGGGAGCCTCGAAGGCACGGCCTCGAAACTGAAGTGTTTCACGTGAAACAAATTGCTCAGGGACATGAGCACGAAGGTACGGACAATGGGGCAAGAGAAAGGGCGGCTCGTAAGCCGCCCTTCAACGCAGAACCTCATCGCCGCGGCTAGGCCGCGTTGGGCAGCTTCATCAGAGTGCGCAGGCAGCGCGTGCAGATGTTCAGTCGGCGCCAGAAGCCGCCGATGAGCATGCGCTTGCTCTGTACGTTCGGCCGGAACTGCCGGTTGGTGCGGGGCGCCTTGCGCTCCCACCGACCGGAGTGGCGGTGCCGAATGTTACGGCCGAAGGCCGGGGTCTTCTCACAAACGTCGCACATGCCAGACGCCATCGCGCGCTCCACAGACCAGCCAGTAGTGTTTCGGTGCCAATCACCCTAGCATTACGCCCGACACTGAGTCCACCCGAGGGGCCCGAGCCACCGTGACCGATGAGCTCCTGACCGCCGACCGCCTCCGGGCCGCACTCGCCGTGACCGAGCGCTGGCTGGCTACCAACCGGGAAGCCATCAACGCCATCAACGTCTACCCGGTCCCTGATGGGGACACGGGCACCAACATGCTCCTGACCCTCCGCGCCGGTCTGGCAGCGGCTGACACCACCCCCGGCGCCACCGAGACAGTCGGCACGCTCTGCGACCGGGTCGCCCGAGGTGCCTTGTTGGGCGCTCGAGGCAACTCCGGGGTGATTCTCTCCCAGATGATGCGCGGCGCCGCTGAGGCGCTGGCCGACCTCGAGGCGGCTTCTCCCACCGAGCTCGTCCGAGCCCTCCAAAACGCCTCAGACGTGGCCTACGAGGCCGTCAGCACGCCCGTCGAGGGCACGATGCTCACGGTGCTGCGCGAAGCTGCCGAGGCCACTGTGGCTGTCGGGCCTGACACGCTGGTCGGCGTCTTCACCACCGCCGAGGCGGCCGCCCAAACCGCTCTCGATCGCACACCGCAGCAGCTGGCGCGGCTCCGGGAGGCTGGCGTGGTGGACTCGGGCGGCCTCGGGATCGTCGTACTGCTGGCCGGCCTGCGCATGGGCCTGGCGGGCGAGGAGGTGCCGTCCGAGCCCATCCTCACCATGGGCGCCCCCGACATCGCGGCGATGGAGCACACCGGGTACGGCTACTGCACCGAGTTCGTGGTGCAGGCGCCCCGCCTCGACCGGCAGTCGCTGAGCCAGCGACTCAACGATCTCGGCGGCGAGTCGATCCTCGTGGTGGGCGACCTCTCGACGCTGCACGTGCATGTGCACATGCACGACCCCGGCCCAGCGCTCTCCGCCGGCGCGACCGTCGGCTCGTTGAGCGCCGTGAAGGTCGACAACATGCAGTCCCAGCACGAGGACTGGGCCGCGCGCGCGAGCGAGCCACCGCCGATGGTGTTGCCCGGACTCGGCCTCGTCGCAGTCGCGCGTGGGGCGGGCTTCGAGGCGGCGTTCCGTGGGCTCGGCGCGATCGTGGCGATCCCGCCCGACGACGCGCGCCCGTCCGCTGGCGAGCTCATCGAGGCGGCTCGACGCACGGGACGCGCGAACGTGCTGCTGCTCCCGAACGACAGTGACGTGCTGATGGCTGCCGAGCAGGCAGCACAGCAGTCCGAGGGCCTGATCACCGTGCTGCCTTCGAGGTCGATGAGCGCCGGTCTGAGCGCGGCGCTCGCATTCAACGTCGATGACACGCTCATGGAGGCGCTGGCCGCGATGCGCGCTGCGCTCAACGGCGTGCGCTGCGTCGAGGTGACTCGAGCCGCTCGTGACGCGCGCGTCGACGACCTCACCGTCGAGGTCGGTCAGGCGATCGCACTGCTCGATGGTCACGTGGTAGCGATCAGCGCGTCGCTCGACGACGCGCTGATCGCAGGCGTGACAATCGCGGTCACGCGCGCGCCTACCGAAATCGTGACGGTTTATCTCGGATCGAACGCGCCGATCGGCGCCGAAGAGATGGTCATGGACCGCCTCGGTGCGGCCCTCCCCGGCCTCACCGTCGAGGTGATGGACGGCGGCCAGCCTCACTACCCGTACATCGTGGGGGTCGAGTAGACTCGGCCCAATGACGCTCCGCATCCTCACCGACTCGACCGCGGACCTCCCGCCCGAGTTTGTGGAGCGCCTCCACATCGCCGTTGTCCCCCTGGTCGTGCTGTTCGGCGACGAGCAACTGCTCGATGGCGTCGACATCACCTCGGAGCGTTTCTTCAAGCGCCTGGTGCGCGAGCAGACGCTGCCAACGACCTCGCAGCCATCACCCGCCTCGTTCCGCGCGGCCTATGAGCAGCTGATCGCCGAGGGCGCGACCGAGATCCTGTCGATCCACGTCTCCGGCAAGCTCAGCAAGACCATCGAGTCCGCACGCCGCGCCGCTGAAGGCGTAACGGGCGCGCGCATCGAGCACATCGACTCGCAGACGACATCGCTCGCGCTCGGCCTCGGTGTGATCGATGCGGCCGAGCTGGCCAACGCCGGCAAGGGCATCGACGAGGTGAAGGCGGCGATCGAGGACCAGTTCCGCCGCACCTACACCTTCATTATGGTCGACACACTCGAGTACCTCCGCCGCGGTGGCCGCATCGGCAGAGCGCAGGAGCTGATCGGCTCCCTGCTCCAGTTCAAGCCGCTGTTGGCGATCGCGGACGGCGAGGTCGTCCCGGTCGGCCGCGCTCGCACGAAGCAGAAGGCGTTCGAGGAGCTGCTGCGCCGCGCCGGGGCGCTGCGCCCCTTCTCGCAGGCGATGGTTGTGCACGCGACGACACCGGACGATCTTGATTATGTCGTTCAGCGCCTGCACGGCATGGAGCCTGAGATGTCCATCACCGTTGGTCGCATCACTCCGGTCGTCGGCGTCCACGCCGGGCCAGGCATGCTCGCGTTTGCGGTCGTCTCTGCCAACGTCGGCTCCGCGAGCGCACCTCGAGACTGATGGCCGACCTCAATCGGCTGCAGACGGTACTGGAGCATGAGCTCGAGCACGGCTGCGACAACTCTTCGGTCGAGGGCGGCATCGACGAGCTGATTCGCACGCAGGCGCGGGGCGAGATGCCGAACTCGCCACTGCTGCGCATGGTCGCCCACCTCCCCGCACTCGGGTACCGCTCGCTCACGCCGGAGGATCGCCGCTCCTGGGCGCGCCGCGCGATCGCGACGATCGTCCATGCGCGCGCGGAAGCCGATGCGGCACGCCTCGCACCACGCGCGACGAAGACAGCCACCAAGCGCGCGAGCGGTTCAACGGGTGGGGCGGCGACGAAGGCGCGCGCACCTCGAGAGCCGCGTGCACCAGCCGCATCGCGTTCGCTCGTGCCACCCGGGCCTGAGGCGCTTGCACTGCCGTTGCGTAGCGCTGGGATCCGGCTGGGGCCGGCGACGTTCGACCGCCTCGAACGTGTCGGGATCACGACGATCGGCGACGCACTGCGCGCGTACCCATACCGGCACCTCGACTTCTCGAACAGCGTGCCGGTCTCGCAGGTGCGCGTCGGCGTGCAACAGACTGTCCGCGGCACGATCGACAAGGTGCAGGAGATACGCATGGGCCGAGGCGGCCGCATGCGCTCTAGCGAAGCGTGGCTGACCGACGAGGCCGGATCGCGCATTCAGCTACTGTGGTTCAACCAGCCGTACATCGCGCGCAACCTGCACGCGGGCACGGAGATCGCGGTCTCCGGAACGCCGAGCGTGTTTCGCGGACGTCCGACGTTTAACAACCCCGAGTTCGAACGGCTCGGCGCCGACGGTCAGGGCATGCACACCGGGCGCATGATCCCGATGTATCACCTGACGGAGGGCCTGCCGCAGCGCCGACTGCGCGACACGATCGCCAGCCTCGTCGAGAAGTACGCAGACCGCGTGCCTGACCCGCTGCCCGACGACGTGCGCGAGCGCAACCACTTCATCGGCGTCGTCGAGGCGATCAAGCAGATTCACTATCCGGACGATCAGGAGCACCTCGATGCAGCGCGGAAGCGGCTCGCGTTCGAGGAGCTACTGGCGATCCAGATCGGCGTCGTGGGCCGCAAGCGCATCTGGCAGGAGCAGGGCGACGCACCGCATATCGACGCGCGCGAGGCGTCTGACGCATTCCTCGCGACGCTGCCGTACGCGCTGACCGGTGCACAGCGTCGGGCGCTAGACGATGTGCTGCAAGACATCTCGCACGGTGTGCCGATGGCGCGGCTCGTCGAAGGTGACGTCGGCTCAGGCAAGACCGTCGTCGCGCTCGCCGCGATGCTCGGTGCTGTCGCGGACGGCTACCAGGCCGTGATGATGGCGCCTACCGAGGTGCTCGCGGATCAACACTTCCGCACGATCTGCACGCTGCTCTCCGGCGAGCCAGCGCCGCCGCTGAACGGCCTCGTCGTATTGCCGTTCCTCGCGGAGCCGCTGAAGATCGTGCTGCTCACCGGCTCGACGCGCGCGAAGGAGCGCCGAGAGGCGCTCGACGCGATCAAGACCGGCGGCGCGCAGATCGTCGTCGGCACGCACGCGCTGATCCAGTCGTCTGTGGAGTTCGAACGCCTCGGTCTTGCCGTGGTCGACGAGCAGCACCGCTTCGGTGTGATGCAGCGCTCGGCGCTGCGTGACAAGGGCGGCACGCCGCACCTGATGGTGATGACGGCGACGCCGATTCCGAGGTCACTCGCGCTCACCGTGTACGGCGACCTCGACCTCTCCGTGATCGATGAGATGCCGCCGGGCCGCACGCCGATCGTGACGGAGTGGCTGCCGCCGGAGCGTCGTCACCAGGCGTTCACCCAGCTGCGACATGAGATCGAGGCGGGGCGACAGGGCTTTGTGATCTGCCCGCTCGTCGACGGATCGGACTCGGTCGCCTCGCGCGCGGCGACCGAGGAAGTCGAGCGGCTCAAGAGCGATGAGTTCCCTGACCTCGCGGACCGCATCGAGCTGCTCACCGGTCGGATGACGGCACGCGACAAGGACGCGGTGATGCACCGCTTCGCGGACAACACCGACGCGATCCTCGTGTCGACCGCGGTGGTCGAGGTCGGGATCGACGTGCCAAACGCCACGGTGATGATCATCGAAGGCGCCGACCGCTTCGGCCTCGCGCAACTGCATCAGTTCCGCGGACGGGTCGGTCGAGGCAAGCACGCCTCGGTCTGCTACCTGCTCGCCGACGACCCCACCCCGGAGGCGGAGGAGCGGCTGTCACTGGTGGCGCGCACGCGCGATGGCTTCGCGCTGGCGCAGGCAGACCTCGAACTGCGCGGGCCGGGCGACACCTTTGGCACGAGGCAGTCCGGGCTGCCCTCGCTGCACGTAGCGTCGCTGCTCGACGCGAATCTGATCGCCACTGCCCGCACTGAGGCCGAGACGCTGCTCGACGCCGACCCACGGCTCTCGAAGCCAGAGCATGCCGCGCTGCGCGCGCTCGTGGCCCGCATCGCCGAGGACGTGGTCTCCGAGATCCACTGAGCCTGCCTCGCACGCTCCGGCTCGGGAGCGCCTCAATGGCCCTCGCGATACACTGGCCCTCCCAACGACAGACAGCCGACGGAAGGCCTCGCGCGTGATTCGGGACGAGATTCAGCTCCTCGTGGCGCAGGCCGTTGAGGCCGCACAGGCGGCCGGCGCGCTGCCCGCGTTTGCAGCCCCCGAGGTGCACCTCGAGCATCCCGCACGCCCCGAGCACGGCGACTACTCAGCCAACATGCCGATGCGCATCCAGGGCCTGGCCCGCATGAAGGCGATCGAGGTCGCTGAGGCGCTCCGTGCCCACGTCGGCGCCCACCCAGCCGTCGTCGAGGTGCGCGTCGCGCCTCCCGGCTTCCTGAACTTCTACCTCGACCCGACGTGGGTCGCCTCGCAGACCGAGGCGATCATCGCGGCGGGCGAGGGCTACGCCTCGAGCACGCAAGGTGCGGGCCAGAAGCTGCAGGTCGAGTACGTCTCGGCAAACCCGACCGGGCCGGTGCATGTCGGCAACGGCCGCGGCGCCGCGATCGGCTCGACGCTCGCAAACGTGCTCGCGACTGCCGGGTTCGAGGTCGAGCAGGAGTACTACATCAACGACGCGGGCACGCAGATCGCGGTCTTCACTCGCACGCTGTACGCGCGCTACCAGCAGCTGTTCGACCGCACGGTCGAGATCCCTGAGAACGGCTATCCCGGCGAGTACATGGTCGGCATCGCGCAGGAGATCAAGGACGCCGAGGGCGACCGCTACCTGCGCCCGGTCGGCGAAGAGCCCGACGCCGCACTTGGCGGTGAGGGCATCAGCCGCATGATCGCGCAGATCCGCGAGGACCTCGGGCTGCTGGGCGTGCACTACAACCGTTGGTTCTCGGAGCGCTCGCTGCAGGATCCGGGCGGCGCGTACGAGACCGCGATGGGCATCCTCAAAGCGCAGGGCCACGTCTTGGAGCGCGAGGGCGCCACGTGGTTCGCCTCCTCGCAGCTCGGGGAGTCGAAGGACAACGTGCTGATCCGCTCCGACGGACAGCCGACGTACTTCGCCTCGGACGTTGCGTACCACTACGACAAGTTCATCGGCCGCGGCTTCAACCGCGTGATCGACATCTGGGGCGCTGACCACCAGGGCCACGTCTCGCGCGTGAAGGCTGCCGTGACGGCGGTCGGTGGCAACGGCGATGACCTCGAGGTGCTGCTGTATCAGCTCGTCACGCTGAAGCGCGGCGACGTGGTCGTCCCGCTATCGAAGCGGGCCGGCGAGATCGTGACGCTGCGCGACGTGGTGTCCGAGGTGGGCGCCGACGCGGCGCGCTTCTTCTTCCTGACGCCGTCAGCCGGCTCGACGATGGAGTTCGACCTCGACCTTGCGAAGCAGCAGTCCGATGAGAACCCGGTGTTCTACGTGCAGTACGCACACGCGCGCATCGCCAGCGTGCTCGCACGAGCCGTCGAGCAAGGTGCGTCCTCGAACGGTGCGGACATCACGTTGCTCACGCACGACGCCGAGCAGACGTTGCTGCGCCGACTGATGCTGCTACCTGAAGTCGTCGAGCTCGTTGTGTCGTCGCTGGAGACACATCACCTGCCTGCGTACGCCTCGTCGCTCGCGCAGGCGTTCCACGTGTTCTACACGCAGTGCCGCGTGATCACTGAGGACGCTGCACTGACGAGCGCGCGCCTGCGCCTGCTCGAGGCGACCAAGCTCGTGCTCGCCCGCACGCTTGGCCTGATGGGAATCTCCGCGCCCGAGCAGATGTAAGTGTCTGACTTGGATGGGGTCGACTTCGAACTGCTGAGCACGCGCCCGAACTTCGAGGTTGCTGACCTCGACCGCGCTGTGGCGTTCTACCTCGACGCGCTCGGTTTCACGCTCGATTTCCGTGCGGACGAGTTCTCGCTCGCGGTCGTCGGCACCGAGACGGGCGCGAGCATCGCACTGAACCGGGTGAGCGAGCCGCAGCCGCGCTCGTGTTACCTCAACGTGCGAGGTGTGGACATGCTGGCGGAACGGTGCAAGGCCGCAGGTGCGGAGTTCCTCTCGCCACTCATCACGCAGCCGTGGGGCATGCGTGACTTCGTGGTCGTCGACCCCGACGGGAACGCGATCGCCGTCGGCGAGCGGGTCACGCCTCGCTAGATCGATTGCGCTAGGGCGTCGGCACTGGCACTGCGCCGGGGCCGCCGGTAGCCACCATCTGGTCGACGAGCTTCGAGGCGAGCTCAATGAGCTCGAGGTCGACGGTGCCGCGCACGTCGCCCTGCTTCGGCGCGTTGCCGTCCATCATCGTGGTGAACTCGATGCCATAGCGTTGCGCCAGCGTCTGGGCGGCCGGGAGGTCGCGCTGCTCGATGCGCTTCGTCGGCTCCTGGATGTCGAGCAGCAGCGCGATGCGCGCGTGCTTAATGACACCGTCGACGCGCACCGGGTGCTCCCAGTAGAGCGCCGAGGACGGGATGCCCTGATACGTGTCGTGCACGATCACGCCGGTCATGCCTCGTGGCAGGGATACGTACTCGACGGCCTCGACCTTGGCGCGGTGGAAGATGATGCACTGCTCGATCGAGTAGCGATCGAGCGCGGCTTTCTGATCCGCGACGATGACCTGCGCGATCACGGTCGGGCCCTTCGGGAAGGCGTACGCAAACAGGTCGCCGCGCGAGGAGTCGCCATAGAGGTCGGACCAGCCGATGCGCTCGATGTGCGTGAGCGTCCAGCCGTCGGCCTCGGGCAGGATGGTGCGCTCGGAGCTCACGTCGACGACCGGGGCGCCTTGGCCTGTGCCGAGGGACGAGTACTGCTGGGCCTCGGCGGCGAACACGCCGGTGAGACCCGCGATTCCGCCCATCAGGGCGAAGAGCACGAGCAGCGCGCGACCGCCACCCTCGACCGGCTCCCACGAGCGATGCGATCCGCCCTCGCCCATGGTCAGCGCGAGCCCGAACGGCTTGAGCAGCACGAGCATCGTGAGCACGACGATCGCGAAGAGCACGAGCCCGAGCACCGGGTGCAGCGTGTCGATCGCGAATGCGTAGTCCACGTTCGTGGCGGTGACGAGCAGCGCGGCAACTCGAATCAGGTTCGCGAGGTACGCGAGCACCGCACCGAGCGCGAGCCAGCGCAGGCGCTGCGTGAGGCGTCCTCGCATCAGGCAGATCAGGAAGAGGCCGACGAGCAGGAAGCCCATCGTGAGCGCGCTGCCGGAGCAGAGCGACGACAGCGTGATCGAGAAGTTGTCGTCCGGCCGCAGATGCGTCGAAGTGAACGAGCCACCCTCGACCTTGTATGGGAGTTCGAATGCGGCGGTGGCGGCACGGCCGGCGAGCACGGTCACGGTGGTCATCGGGCCGACGAACACTTCCTGCAGGCGCACGACGGGGTACGGCCAGCAGAGGAAGAGCAGCATGAAGGCCTGCCATGAGCGCAGCACCTGATTATAGCCGAGGAAGATGAAGGCGGACGCCATGACGATCAGCGTCATCGCCATCAAGTCGACTCGATAGAGCCAGAAGTACCAGGAGAGCTTCGCGGGTACGAGGAAGAGCGCGAACAGCGCGATGACGATCGCGGGGCCGGCGAAGAAGCAGTCGAGCAGCACGTCCCGCTTCGTGGGCGCCACAGTGATGCGGCTGCGCGCCCAGAACACGACGGCAGCGGCCGGCAGCATGAACGGCACGAAGCCCAGCGCGTTGTCCGCGAGGAGGAACGCCTGCATCGCCCAGATGGACGGCGCGAACGGCACGATTCCGCAGAGGATGAACCCGACCAGTCGCCAGTGGCGACGGAGGAACGCGAAGCGGGACGTAGGGGGCGCAGCGAGGGCGACAGCAGCCATAGATACGGGCTACTCCGTGTCGTGCTCCGCACGAGTCTGGGGCTTCCGGCGGGACATCGCCGTGCGAGTGCGGGCGACGAGGTAATACGCACCGCCACTCAAGGACGCCACAATGGGCAGACCCGCCGCCAACGGCACCTCAGGGGCGTTCTTGCCCTTGTCCTTTTGCTTGTCGTTGTCTGCCGAGACGGTCGAGGACGCACCGATCGCGAGCACAGCGGCCAGGAACAAGCCCATCGCGAAGTCACGGGTGCGGTGCATGCTCGAACCTCCAAACGGGCGCTCGAGGCGCCTCGCTCCATCCACCGTATCATCGGCCGCCGCCCGCAGTCAGCGCGTGGATGCGGGCGCCGGTAAACCTTCGGTGTAGGTGGCCGGGATAGATACGAGGCAGGCCACCGCAAATGCGGTGGCCTGCCTGGTTGGTCGCGACCTGATTGTTCGAGTCTGGAGCCTAGAGCGAGCGGGGCGCCTCGCCGGCCCAGATCTGGGTCGGGCGGAACAGGCGGTTACCCGACTGGAGCTGCTCCTTCATGTTCACGGCCCATCCGAGCGACCGCGAGGCGGCGAAGATCGGCGTGAAGAAGTCGATCGGAATGTCCAGCGCGTGGAACACGCAGCCGGAGAACAGGTCGACGTTCGGCCACAGCCCACGGGCGCCGAGGCGCTCCTTGAGCAGCTCCTCCACCTTGAGGGCGATGTCGTAGAAGTTCTGCTCCGTGTCGCGGACGATCATCTCGCCGGCAAGGCGCTGAATGACCGCCGAGCGCGGGTCCTTCACGTGGTAGATGCGGTGGCCGAAGCCGGGGATGCGCTCGCGGCGCTCCACCATGCCGGCCAGGAACGACTCGACGTTCTCGGGCGAGCCGATCTGGACGAACAGGCGGATGGCCGCCTCGTTCGCTCCGCCGTGCGCCGGGCCCGAGAGGGCACCGATCGCGGAGGAGATGACTGACTCAGGCTCGGCGCGGCTCGAGGTCACGACACGAGCGGTGAAGGTGCCAACGTTGGCGGACGAGTGGTCCGCCTGCAGCACGAGCAGCGCGTTCATCGTGTGCTCGTGCAGTGCACTCGGCTCGGTGCCGGTGATCATGCGGAGCACCATGTGCGCGTGCGTCTCGCCCGGCTTCGGCCCGTCATACGGGCGGCCGGCCGCAGCCTGCGCAATGACACCGACGAGGTGACCGACCTTCGCGGTCAGCGCGATGCCACGCTCTTGCGCCGCAGCAAAGTCCATCTGGTCGAAGTCGTTGGTCTTCGGCGCCAGCACTGCAACAGCAGCCTGGAGCGCGAACATTGGGTGCGTCTGGGTCGCCAGAGAGCGAGCGATTTCGATCTGGGCGGGGGTCAGGGCCCGGCCAGCCTCGAACTTCTGCTTCAGCTCTGAGGCGCGCGCTGCGTCCGGCATCTCGCCGTCGTAGAGCAGCGCGGCGATCTCCTCGAAGGGAGTGTCCTTGGTCAGGTCCTCGATGGAGTAGCCACGGTAGTAGAGGTGGCCGCCCACGCCATCGACTTGAGAAATGGAGGATTCGGCGATCGGAACGCCTTCAAGCCCAGGAATCAGCATCGAGGTGTCGATCGTCATGGAATCCTCCCTCCGTCCGTGGCAACGCTACGCATGCGCCCCACGAACACGGTGTCGAGCTGGCTGTGGTCTGTAGCCGCGACCCAGCTCCCCCTTGGCTACTCGCCGAGGTCGTACCCCGGTCTGGCCGGAGGCATTATAGGAGCCGTCCGGGCCCCTTGGGCAGCCAATTCGTACGGAACATCCGGATTACTTCTGGGATTGTTGGACGAGGTGGCGCTGAGCGCACCTACTTCGAGGTGATCGCCTCGCGGTGGTGGGTCACGAAGCGCTCGATTCGCACCATCGCCTCTTCCAGGTCCTCGTAGGACGCGGCGTAGCAGACGCGCACGAAGCCTCGGCCGCTCTGTCCGAAGGTCGAGCCGGGCACCACGGCCACGCGCTCCTCGAGCAGCAGCTGCTCGGCAAACTCGACATCGTTGAGGCCTGTGGAGGTGATGTCGGGGAACGCGTAGAACGCGCCCTTCGGCTCGACGGTCGCCAGCCCCATCGCGGTGAAGCGCTTGTAGACGAGCTGACGGCGGCGGTCGTACTCGGCGACCATGCCGCGCACGTCTTCCTCGCCGTTCTCGAGCGCCTCGATCGCTGCGTACTGCGCAGCCGTCGGCGCGGACATCATGACGTACTGGTGGACCTTCATCATCGCTTCGAGGATGCGCTCCGGCGCCGCGGCATAGCCGAGCCGCCAGCCGGTCATCGCGTACGCCTTCGAGAAGCCACCGAGCAGGATCGTGCGCTCGCGCATCCCGGGCAGCGAGGCGAAGCAGACGTGCTGCACGCCGTACACAAGCCGGTCGTAGAGCTCGTCGGAGATCACGAGCAGGTCGTTCTCCTCGGCGAATTGCGCGATCGCCTCCATCGAGGCGCGGTCGAGCACGGCGCCGGTGGGGTTGCACGGGTAGCCGAGCAGGATGGCCTTGGTGGAGGGCGTGAGCTTCGCTCGGAGTCCCTCGACGGTGACGATGAACTTCGTGTCCGCGTGTGTCGGCACCGCGACGTACTTGGCGCCCGCGAGCGAGATCACGGGCTCGTAGGCCACATAGCCGGGCTCCGGGACCAGCACCTCGTCACCGGGGTCGAGCACCGCTCGCACCGCAAGGTCGAGCGCCTCGGAGACACCGGTCGTGAGCAGGAGCTCGTGGTCGGGTGAGTAGGACACGCCGTACATGCGCTCCAGCGAATTGCCGAGCAGCTGGCGCAACTCGAGCAACCCGTAGTTGCTCGTATAGCCGGTCTGGCCGTTGAGCATCGAGTCGACGCCGGCCTGGGTGATCGACGAGGGCGTCGGGAAGTCTGGCTGCCCCACCGCGAGCGAGATCACACCGTCGACGGAATCGAGCAACTCGAAGAAGCGTCGGATGCCCGACGAGGACATCGCCGCCACGGTGCGCGAGATCTGCCCGCGAGCGGCGACGTGCATGTCCTCGGTGGTCACGAGCTGTGGCCTCCGAAGCTGTGCTCACCGAAGAATGGCGGTCGGCGCTCCTGGAACTTGGTGATCTCGCCGTACGCGTGCGCGGCGCGCAGCAGCGTCGGCTCGGCGAACATGTCGCCGATCAGCTGCAGGCCGACCGGGAGACCCTCGGAGAATCCGCACGGGACGCTCATCGCGGGGTTGCCGCCGATGTTCACGGGAATCGTGCAGAGGTCGTTGAGGTACATCGCGAGCGGGTCGTCCACCTTCTCACCGATGCGGAACGCGACGTTGGGTGAGCACGGCGTGAGCAGCAGGTCGTGCGACGCAAAGGCCGCCGCGAACTCGCGGCGGATGAGCGTGCGCACCTTCTGCGCCTTCAGGTAATACGCGTCGTAATAGCCGGCCGACAGCGCGTACGTGCCGAGGAAAATGCGACGCTTCACCTCGGCGCCGAATCCGCGGCCGCGGCTCTGCTCCATCTCATCCCACATCGTGTCGGCCTCGGCGCGGTAGCCGTATTTCACGCCGTCGTAGCGGGCGAGGTTCGCGGAGGCTTCGGACGGGGCAATGATGTAGTAGACCGGCAGCGCGGCAGGCACGGACGGCAGCGTGACGTCGCGGTCGACGATCGCGCCGTTCGCCTCGAACACACCGATGGCAGCCTCGACCGCCTCGCGCACGCCGGGCTCCATGCCCTCGACGAAGAACTCACGCGGCACGCCGACGCGCAGGCCATCGAGGCCGCCCGAGAGCATCGAAGCGTAGTCCGGCACCGGCACGGGTGCGCTCGTCGCGTCCTGCGGGTCGACGCCGGCGATCGCACCGAGCAGCAACGCGGCGTCCTCGGCATCCCGGGCGAACGGCCCGACCTGCTCGAGCGACGAGGCAAAGGCGATCACACCGAAGCGGCTGACGCGGCCATAGGTTGGCTTGAGGCCGACAATGCCGCAGAGCGCGGCGGGCTGGCGGATCGAGCCGCCCGTGTCCGTGCCAAGCGAGAGGGCGACGCCGCCCGCGGCGACGGTTGCGGCCGAGCCGCCGGAGGAGCCCCCCGGCACGCGCTCGAGATCCCACGGGTTGTGGGTCGGGCCGTACGCGGAGTGCTCAGTCGAGGAGCCCATCGCGAACTCGTCGAGGTTCGTCTTGCCGACGAACACTGCACCCGCCTCGCGGAGCTTCGCGACGACGGTGCAGTCGATGATCGGCTTGAAGCCACGCAGCATGTTCGAGGCCGCAGTCGTCTCGACGCCTTTGGTCGAGAGCAGATCCTTCACGCCGATCGGGATGCCGGTGAGCGGCGCGACGTTACCCGCTCGGAGGCGCGCGTCTGCCGCGTCTGCCTGCTCGAGCGCCTCGTGGTCAGTGACCGTGATGTAGGCGTTGAGCGACGCCTCCTGGGCGTGCACGCGCGCGAGGGCCGCCTCGGTGAGTGCGCGCGAGGTCACACCGCCGGAGCGCAGCTGCTTCGCCTGCTCATGCGCAGGTGCATCGAGAATGGCATCCGAGCGGAGTGCCTCAGTCGTCATGCATCAGCCTTTATTCCAGGACGGCGCGTACTCGGAGGTAGGGCCCGTCGACCTTCGGAGCGTTGGAGAGCAGCGTCTCGCGGTCGGGCGATTCGCGGCTCACGTCGTCGCGCTCCACGTTGGCGAGGTCGAAGGACTGCGCCGTTGGGGGCACGCCCTCCGTGTCATACGCGTTCAGCAGCTCGAAGTGTTCAAGGATTGTGGACAGCTGCTCACGCGCACGCGCGACCTCATCGTCGCTCAGCCCAACACGGGCCAAACGGGCGATGTGACGCACCTCGTCATCGGTCAGGGGCATTGGCTCCTCCGGCCTCGCTGTGCGTAACTATATGGCGCGGCCGTTCCACACCATAGCCATCACGAGCATTCGGTTTCGGCGCCCCGCCCCCACCATCGCTGTGTGGCGGTTGCGGGCTGGCGAACAGTCCGCCGAGGATACCCGCTGAGGGATATGGGCGGACACCGTGCCCGGAGGTGACCTCATCACCCAAGCACCTGACGCTGCCCGTCTCGGGAACCCGAGCTTTGTATGGCGCTCCGGCCAGGAGCGCCGCCTCGCGATCATCGAGCGCTACATCCCACTCGCCGGCAAGCGCGTGCTCGACCTCGGGTGCGGGCTCGGTGAGTACGTGCGCGGCTTCGCGCGCCAGGGCGCCGAGGCGCATGGCTGCGACGTAGCCCACTCCCGCCTCGTGGAGGCGCGCCGGCGCGGCGCGGGTGACCTCACGGTCGCGGCCGGCGAGAGCCTGCCGTACCGCAGCGGCAGCTTCGATGTCGTGGTGCTCAATGAGGTAATCGAGCACGTCTCGGACGACCGCGCCACGATGCGCGAGGTCGGCCGCGTGCTCGCGCCGGGTGGCATCGCGGTGCTCTACGCCCCGAATCGCCTCTATCCGTTCGAGACGCACGGCATCTATGTCGGCAAGCGCTACGTGTTCGGCAACATCCCACTGGTGAACTGGCTGCCGAACATCATTCGCAACCGGCTCGTTCCCCATGCACGGGCCTACACCGCGCGGGGCCTCGAGCGTGTGTGCGCTGCCAGCGGGCTGCGCATCGTCGACCACAGCTACGTGTACCCAGGCTTCGACAACATCGCGGCGCGCGTGCCGTTCGTCGCGGGACTGCTACGCGCCGCCTGCTACCGCGCCGAGGACTCGACCACGCTGCGACGCTTTGGACTCTCCCACCTCCTCGTACTCCAACGCGATGAGGCTCCCTCCAATGCTGGCGCCACCACTGCGCCCCAGCAGGAAGGCACGACCGCATGACCGCATTCCAACGCATCCGCCGCCTGCGCCTGGACCGGCTCCGGGCAGGCAAGCGGCCGATGTCGAGGTTCACCACGGTCGCCCTCGCGATCATCGCGATGGGGATCGGCCTCGTCGGGGTTGTCGGGCTCTACGGCCTGCAGCAGTACCAGCAGTACACGAGCAACGTCGTGCCGCCCGAGCAGCTGCTCGCACAGCTACCGCACGGCGGTGCTCGCATCTACGACCGCAACGGGGTGCTGCTCTACGAGTTCCTTGACGAGTTCGGTGGCCTGCGCCGCCCGGTCGCACTGAACCAGATCTCGCCGTACATGCGCGAGGCGACCGTCTCCACCGAGGACACCACGTTCTACGAGAACAATGGCCTCAACACCGAGGGACTGATCCGGGCCGCCGTCGTGAACCTCACGCCGTTTGGCGACGCCTTCTTCGACAGCACCGGTGGCTCCTCGATCACGCAGCAGCTGGCGAAGCAGGTCTACATCCCGGTGAAGGAGCGCTACGAGCGTTCACCGATGCGCAAGTTGCGCGAGGCCGTGATCGCGCTCGAACTCACGAAGCGCTACCCGAAGGACCAGATCCTCGAGTGGTACCTGAACTCGATCTCGTACGGCAGCGTGTACGTGGGCATTGAGGCGGCCTCACAGGGTTACTTCGACAAGGACGCGAAGGACCTCACGCTGGCCGAGGCCTCGCTGCTGGCGGGCATTCCGCAGTCGCCAGCGGCGTACGAGCCCGGCAACAACTTCGATGCTGCGAAGGTACGCCAGGGCGAAGTGCTCGAGCTGATGGTGAAGCACGGCTCGATCAGCCAGAGCGAGGCCGACGTCGCGGCGAAGGAGAAGATCCAGCTGCACGCCTCGCGGTTCGAGATCATCGCGCCGCACTTTGTGCTTGGCCCGGTGGCGAGCGAGATCACGCAGCGCTTCGGCGTGCGTGCGCTGTATGAAGCAGGCCTCGAGGTCACGACGACGCTCGACACCCGCCTCGAGACGATCGCTGAGAACGCACTTGAGAAGAACATCGCGGAAAATGAGAAGGCGGTCGACGGCCACAACGGCGCGCTGATCGCGCTCGACCCGAAGAACGGGCAGGTGCTCGCGTACGTCGGCAGCCGCGACTACTTCCGCGACGACATCCAGGGCCGCAACGACAACGTCTCCGCACTGAACTCGCCCGGATCGACGCTGAAGCCGTTCACGTATCTCACTGCGTTCCAGCAGGGCTGGAGCCCGCAGACGAGCGTGATCGATGCACCGGCGAAGGTCTTCGACCCGTCGACCGGTAAGGACTTCACGCCAACGAACCCCAGTGGTGGTGCGCTCCACGGCCTGATCACCATCGCTGAGGCACTGGGCAACTCGCTCAACCTGCCGGCGTTCAAGACCGTCGTCGCGGTCGGCGTGGACAAGGTGCTTGCCAACTACAAGGCATTCGGTCTCACCCACCTCAGGCAGTCGAGCGACTACGGGCCCTCGCTCACGCTCGGCGGCGTCGATACGCGGCTCGACGACGTCGCGTTCGCGTACTCGTCGCTCGCGTCGGGTGGCATGCTGCGCGGCCAGCAGCCGCTTACCCCGCACGCAGCTGGCGAGCGCACTGTCGACCCGGTCGTGCTGCTCAAGGTGAAGGACTCCAGCGGCAAGACGGTGTTCGAGTCGAAGCAGCCCGTCGAGCGCCGCGTGATGGCGCCGTCGTTTGCCTACCTCGTCACGTCTGTGCTCTCGAACCCCTCGAACCAGTGCATCACGTTCGGCTGCGGCTACCTGGAGCTTCCCGACAAGCGACCGGTCGCGAAGAAGTCCGGCACGAGTGAGCCGTTCGAGAACCAGGGCACGAAGGCGGCTGACACGTGGGCGTTTGGCTACACGCCTGACCTCGTGAGTGGCGTGTGGACCGGCAACTCGAATAACGCGCCGATGTCGAACATCTTCTCGACCACCGTGGCGTGGCCGACGTGGCGCGACTTCATGGCGGGCGCGCTCAAGACGCTCGAGATCCCCTCGAAGCCATTCGAGCAGCCGAGCGATGTGGTGAGTCGCGACCTCTGCTATCCGTCGGGGCGACTCAGCACTGATCTCTGCCCGACCGGACGCACCGTGAAGGGCCTGATGGCGTCCGAGGCGATCCCGACCGACAAGGCCGCGCTCTCGAAGATCTCGGACACGTGGTGGCAGAAGGTCGACATTGACAGCCGCACCGGGCTGCTCGCCGCGCCGAACACGCCGGCGCTGTTCGTCTCGAGCGAGACGCGTCTCGTGATCCCGAAGGAAGAGCAGCAGGCGTGGGGCGGCATGGCCGAGTGGGCGGAGAAGAGCGGGCTCACCGCACTGCTCGCGCCGAGTGCGGAAGCATCGGCTGCTGCAAACTTCGTGACGATCTCGTCGCCGATCGCCAACCAGCGCGTCAGTGGGACGCTCTCGATCACGGGCCGCGCGACCTCGCCGAGTTTCCAGCGGTACGTGCTCGAGTGGGGCGTGGGGGTGAATTCGACCAACTTCACGCCCATTACCACCGGCAGTTCGCAGGTGCAGGAAGGTGGCGTGCTGGGCAGTTGGAACATCGGATCACTCGCCGATGGGGACTACACGCTACGACTACGCGTCAGCGACGCGAAGCTCGGCGAACTGCGCTTCCTCGTGCCCGTCGTGGTGGGGACTGGCAACGTGCGCACACCGATCGCCGCGATCACCTCGCCCATCCCCGGCGCGACGGTGAGTGGCACGGTGACGATCACGGGCACCGCTGCGACCAATGGCACGCTCAAGGACTACGTCATCGAACTGGGCGAAGGTCCGGCGCCCGCGAAGTGGACACAGCTACGCCGCGGAACGACTCCCGTGCTCAACAACACACTCGGAACGATCGAGGTGTCTGGCCTCGGACTACGCGCAGGCCTCTACACGCTGCGGCTGACCGTGACGGACGCGAGCGGTGGCTCGGCCAGCGCGGTGGTCGGCCTCAGGGTTCAGTAAGAGCTCCCAGTCGCAACCTACGAGCCCGCGAGGCGCGCCACGTCAGCACGTGTGCGCACCTCGCGGACCGCATCCACGAACGCACGCAACGATCCCGCCCGTTGCAGCACGGCGCGCAGTTGGGGGCCGAGCGGGTCGGTCGACTCCGGCCGCGCGGCGTAGGTGCCGTACCACGCGAAGTAGGCCTGGTTGATGCGTCGGATGTTTACGCCCTTGCTCGCGAGGTCGAGGCGTACCGCTTCCATGCGTCGCTCCGCGTCGTCGACACGTCCCTGCGCGAGCAGTGCGTCGACCTCGATGCGCAGGTCGCGCAGCGTTGCGACGAGGTCAACGCGGGGAGGCGCACTCGATGCCGGTGGCTTCGTTGGGTCACCAAAGCGCGCGAGCACACTCGTCGCAACCGTGTCGCCGACGATGTCGGCGACCGTCTCGTTGATCGTGCGCGCCTCGTCGCTCGTGAAATATGCGAGCCCGAGCGGGTACAGCGAGAGGTAGTGGTGGGTCCACTCATGCGCCGAGGCCGACACCGTGTCGCGATACGAATCGCCGATCGCGACGATCGCGGGGTAGGTCGCGATGCCGCCGGACGGCACGACCAGCGCCGAGCGGTCGGGCGTGCGCTCCTCGGTTGCCTCGATTGCCTGCGCGGCGTTGCGGTCGAGGTCGGGACGCAGCGGCTCGGCCTGAAGTCGCTCAATGCGCGAGCGGGGCGAGACGACAAGGATGCGCGGCGACGAGGCCAGCTCGATGTCGACGGGCGGGAACTGGCCCGGCAGGGGCCAGCCGACACGGGCGTCGTGCAGTACTGCGCTGACGCGGCTCTCGATCGCGGACTCGACGGGGCCCTCGAGCTGCGCGGCTTGAGGTGTGGTGCGGTCGGCGAGTGCGAAGTAACGCGCGATGGCCTCGTCAGCGCCGGGCTCCGAGCGCCATGGGCGGCCAAGCAGGTACACGGCGCGGTTGGGCAGCACCTGCGCCTCCCAGCGCACGAAGTCGAAGCGGTCGCCTTCCTGGCGAACGCGCACCTGCAGCAGCATGAACCAGAGCGCCGCGCCGGCAACGCCGACCACGACCGCAATCAGCACCGCTCGGAGGCCGCTGCGCATCACCCATCCACCGTAGTGCGCGCAGGGCTCCGGGGTATATTCGGACGGATGGCCGTACACGCTCGCCCACGCCCGACGTCGCTGCCGCGAGACGCACACCCACGCGCGCGGCTACTCGCGGCGCTGTGGGTCGACCTCGGCACCCTGGTGGCGTCGCTCGCGTTCGGCGTGGCGATTGCGCTTGCGTACCTGCTCACGAGGACGTCCCGTGGCCTGCTCGATGTCTCGCCGAGCGACGGCATCCTCGGGCTCGCCGTGTGTGCTGCCGCCCTGCCCGCGTGGGCGGCGCTGGAGTGGCGCTCGCTGCTGATGACTGGTGGCACGCTCGGCAGCCGGGCACTGCATGCCTCGATTGACCCGCTGCCGCGCCGAGGCTTCGCGCGCTGGCTGACGCTCGCGCTGCATCCGAGTGCTGCCGTGGCTTGGCTGTGGCTTGGCCTCGGGCTGGCGCTGCCGTCGTGGTACCTCGCCAGTGGCGTGGCGCTCGTCGTCGCGCTGGGAGTACTCGCACCGGCCGTGGCCACGCTCGTGGTGCAGCTCGTGTGGCCCAAGGCCACCTCGGTACATGGGCGAGTCGTGCGCCTGCTCACGGGGCTGACCGATGGGCGGCGCGCCTGATGCGCATGACCACCTCGCGCGACGAGCGGCCGGGGCGTAGCGATGGCGCGCCGGTGATCACCGAGCACGGCACGTGGGGCTCTCCGCCGCCCTCGATCCACTTCGAACCGCTTGAGCGGCGCTCGGAAGCTCGCACGTGGACGACGCTGGCGCTCGCGGCGCTGGTCGCACTGTGGGTGTGCACGCTCGCGCTGTCGCAGATGACGTCGCGCCAGGTCGCGATCCCCACGGCCGAGCGCGGCATCGCCGCGGTCACGGAGATCGACAGCTTGCTCGCGTTGCATGAGGACGAGCTGCGCGCGGCCTCGACCGCTGGCGGCGATAAGACCGTCGACCTCGCCGGGTTCCCGATCCAGGACGTGCTGCTCAAGGCGAGCGAGATCCACTGCTCCAATGGCGTGCTCGACCGCGCGGCGCTGCGCTCGGTGCTGCTCTCTCGGGGGGCTGAACTGTTGTACCTACGTGGCTCGGCGGCGTTCACGGACCCGAGTCGCTCCGCCGACCCACCGCCGGCGCTGTCGAGCACCTGGGGTGTGCGCCTGCTGCTCGACTCGATCGGGAGCGGGCTGCACGAGCGGATCTCGATGGCCGTGTGGGCGATCGGGGGGCTCGTTGGGGTCACGGCGGGACTGCTGCTCCTGCTTGGGCGGCGATCGAAGCTCGGGCGCATCGGCTGGGCGCTGTTCCTCGGGGCGCTGCCGGTGCTCCTGGCCGCCTCGGGGCTATGGGTCCTGCTCTTCCTGTTCGGGCGGGTGAACGGCGGCATGCTCCACGAGTTCGTGAGCATCAGCCGCTCGCTGGTGGCGCTGGGCGCGCAGGACGCGCTGCTGGTCTGCCTCGCAGGCCTCGGGATTGCGATTCCGGCCTCGCTGGCGCGCCGATAACCGTCGCGCGAGGCTTCGTTCCGGGCGTCGTTGACGCTCGCGCCCCTGCTGGGTAGCGTGCCCGGCAGTACCTGCCGCCCCGCCCCTGCGTCCTGCGCTGCCGCGACGCGTCCTCGAGTCGGGGGCTTTGCGATGGAGAGTCGTGCACATGCGTAACCCGCGTGACTTTATGAAGCCGCTCGCGATCGGCGCCCCCAACCCGCCGACGGAGCTCCCGAACCGGCCCACCCGAATGATTCACTTCTTCGACCCGGGCAATGAGCGCATGCGCGCCCGCGTGCCGGAGATGGCCCAGACCGCCGACGTGCTCCTCGGGAACCTCGAGGATGCGGTGGCGGCCGACCGCAAGGTCGAGGCGCGCAACGGCCTCGTCGAGGTGGCGAAGACCGCTGACCTCGGCGACACGCCGCTGTGGACGCGCATCAACAGCCTCGACAGCCCGTGGTTCCTCGACGACATCACGACGCTGGTGGCCGAGGCCGGTGACAAGCTCGAGTGCATCATGCTGCCCAAGGTGCAGGGGCCGTGGGACATCCAGTTCCTCGACCAGCTGCTGGCGCTGCTCGAAGCCAAGCACGGCATCAAGAAGCCGCTGCTGATCCACGCGATCCTCGAGACCGCACTCGGCGTGGTGAACGTCGAAGAGATCTGCGCGGCGAGCCCGCGCATGCAGGGCATCTCGTTCGGCCCGGCCGACCTCGCCGCATCGCGTCGCATGAAGACGACGCGTGTCGGCGGCGGCCACCCGGGCTACCTCGTACGCAGCGACCCGAACCCGGAGCAGCCGGAAGCGCCGCGCGGGAGCGCGCAGCAGGACCTGTGGCACTACACGCTGGCGCGCATGGTCGATGCCTGCAACGCGGCCGGCATCCTGCCGTACTACGGGCCGTTCGGTGACATCGCCGACGCCCAGGGCTGTGAGGACCAATTCCGGTCGGCGTTCATCCTCGGCTGTGTCGGCGCGTGGTCGCTGCACCCTAGCCAGGTCGCGATCGCGAAGATGGTGTTCAGCCCCCCGCCTGCGGAGGTGCTCTTTGCGAAGCGCATCATCGAGGCGATAAGTGACGGTTCCGGCGTGGTCATGCTCGACGGCAAGATGCAGGACGACGCCACTTACAAGCAGGCCAAGGTGATGGTCGGGGTCGCCGAGATGATCGCGTCTCGCGACCCGGAGATGAAGGAGGCGTACGGCCTGTAGGCCGCACGCCGGACACGCGCACTCGAGGCATCGAGGCATCGAGGCGCGCAGCATCGAGGTACGTCATGCGGTTGTACGAGTTCGAAGCAAAGCAGGTCCTCGGCAAGGTCAACGTGCCGATGCCGAAGCGCACGTTCGCCAAGACAGCCGAGGAGGCTGAGGCGGCAGCGAGCAGCATCGGCGGCGAGGTCGTGCTGAAGTCGCAAGTGCTCACCGGTGGCCGCATGAAGGCCGGTGGTGTGCTCTTCGCGACGACGCCCGCCGAGGCGAAGACGCACGCGGCGACCATCCTCGGCCTCGAGATCGGCGGCCAGACGGCTGCCGGCGTGCTCGTCGAGGAGCGACGCAAGGTCGTGCAGGAGTACTTCGCCGCGGTGACGTGGGACGGCCGTGCGAAGAAGCCAGTGATCGTCTTCAGCGACATGGGCGGCATCGACATCGAGGAGGTCGCGGAGACCCACCCCGAGCACGTCTCGCGGACCAACTTCTCCGCGCTCGCGCCGTTCTCGGACTACATCGCCAAGGTCGCCGTCGCCAGCACTGGCGTGACGGGCAACGACCTCGCGCCGCTGACGCGTATCGTCTCGGCGCTCGCACGCGTGTTCCTGCAGTACGACATGACGCTGGCGGAGATCAATCCGATCGGCAAGCTCGATGACGGCTCGTTCATCGCGCTCGACTCGCACATGGACATGGAAGAAGAGGCGCGCGGCATTCAGCGCGCGCTGCTGACCGAGCTTGCGATCTCCGACGACGATACGCGGCAGGCTCGCCCGCCGACTCCGTTCGAGATTGCCGGTGGCCAGGTGGACTCCTCGGACCCGCGCGGTGTAGCCGGGCGTGTCGTGGAGTTCGACGGCGACATCGGGCTTGTGATCGGCGCTGGCGGTGGCTCGCTGACGTTGTTCGACGCGGTACGCAGTGCGGGCGGCAAGCCGGCGAACTACTGCGAGATCGGCGGTAACCCCTCGGTCGCGAAGGCCTCGGCGCTCACGAAGCTGGTGCTCTCCAAGCCCGGTGTGAAGAAGATCGCCGTGATGATGAACGTCGTCTCCAACACGCGCGCCGACATGATGGCGCGCGGGGTGATTGCGGGCTGCCTCGAGATGGGGCGTGACCCGAAGGACACAATCGCCATCTTCCGCATCCCCGGATCGTGGGAAGAAGAAGCGATGAAGATCCTCAGCAAGTACGGCGTCGAGTACGTCGACCGCACGGTCGGCATGCACGAGGCAGCGGCGCGCGCCGTCGCGAAGATCGGGGGCTAGTCGATGTCGATTCTGATCGATACGGACAGCACATACATCATCCAGGGCATCACCGGCCGTGAGGCCGTGACGATGACTCGCGAGCTGCTGGACTACGGCGCGAAGGTCGTCGGTGGCGTCACCCCCGGCCGCAAGGGCCGCGACGTGCACGGCGTGCCGGTGGAGGACACCGCGCGCGCGTTCACCAGCAAGATGCACGTCGATGGCGCGATCGTGGTGGTACCGCCGGCCTTTGCGGCCGACGCCATCCTCGAAGCGGTCGAGGCGGGCATCAAGCTGATCGTCGTCGTGACGGAGCGCATCCCGCGCAAACAGGTCGCCCAGGCGGTCGAATACGCGCAGCAGATGGGCACACGCATCATCGGCCCGAACTGCCTCGGCATCATCGCGCCGGGCAAGTCGCGCATGGGCGGCATCGGCGGCTCGGCGGACGCCACGCGGCGAGCCTTCATCCCCGGCTCGATCGGCGTGATGTCGCGCTCCGGCGGCATGTCGGTGGAGATCTCGAACGCGCTGTCGCAGGCCGGACTCGGCGTGAGCACGGCGGTGTCGATCGGCGGCGACGCGATCATCGGCTCGACGTACGCGGAGCTGATGCCGCTGTTCGAGGCGGACTCGCAGACCGAGGGCATCGCAATCTACTCCGAGCCCGGTGGCCGCATGGAGGCGGAGCTCGCGGAGTACATGCAGGCGAGCAAGAGCCGCCTGCCGGTGGTGGCATTCATGGCCGGCCGGTTCATGGACGCGATGCCCGGCATGCGTTTCGGCCACGCCGGCACGATCGTGGAGGGCAAGGCCGACACGACCGCAGACAAGATCGCGCGCATGGAGGCAGCCGGTATCTCGGTCGCCGAGCGCATCGAAGACATCCCCGTGCTGCTCAAGCAGCGCCTGGGCAAGTAAGGCGGAGGCACCATGTCGCTGTTCATTCGTGTCGACATCGCCGACGCCGTGCAGGCTGACGAGGCGCTGAAGAAGCGCCTGGTCGAGGTTTGCCCGGTCGACATCTTCGCCGAGGACGGCTCGAAGCTCGTCACGGTCGAGAAGAACCTCGATGAGTGCACGCTGTGCGGGCTGTGCACCGACGCCGCCGGCGACAAGGTCGAGGTGGTGAAACTGTACGAGTAGGGTTCGTACGCAGGTGACGGGGCGCGGGCTCCGTCGCCGACTGGTTTGTTGAACGCTCGTCATGCCGTGTCTCGTGAGACACGGCATGTTCGTCTCCGGAGTCCTCTGCATGAACGATGCGATTGAGCGGCCGTCGGCGCGGGTGCTGATCATCGATGGCGACGACCGGCTGTTGCTGCTGCACGCGATGAACTCGGGCTCGACGAGCGCGTCGGATTTCTGGTTCACGCCAGGTGGCGCGCTCGAAGCAGGCGAGACGTACGAAGACGCTGCGCGGCGAGAGCTGTGGGAAGAGCTCGGCGTGACCGACTTCGAGCTCGGGCCATGGGTGTGGAGTCGCGACACGACGTTCCCGTGGGACGGACAGCTGTTCCACGCGCTGGAGCGGTACTTCGTGGTGCGCGTGGAGCGGCTCGACGACATGGAGCCGGGAATCGCCTCGGACGTGGAGCTGGAGGCGATTCGCAACCTGCGCTGGTGGTCGGCGGCGGAGATGGCGAACGCGACCGGCGAGGTGCTGTTCCCGCCGGGGCTGGCACAGTACTACTCGAGGTTGCTTGCGGGATTGCCGGAGTGGCCGATCAATCTGCCGGCGCACTAGCCGCCGAGCATGCTAGCGCTTGTTTCGCGGGGTCCAGAAGCGGGCGCCGATGACAATGGCTACCGTGACGGCGACGAGCACTACGATGACGAGCGCGCTGGTGCTGGACGAGGCGAGGCCGGCGTTGCCGGACTTCGGTGGCGCTACCTGGGCGGCGATCTGACCGACGATGAACGTCGTGGAGCCTCGAGCGTCACAGGCGGTGTGGCTGAGCTGACCGAGCACGACAGTGACGGTGTGCATACCAGCCGTGAGTGGGCCGAGATCCTGCGTGAGCGAGCCGCTGTGGATGATCTTGGCGTCGCCGGCCGGGATGACGCTGCCGGAGGGCGTCGCCAGCGTGTCGATGAAGTAGTGGACGTGCAGCGAGTTCGGGTCGGCGAACGAGGCCGCTTTGATCGGCTGCGCCGGGGTGAGCGTGACGTTCACCGTAGTTGGGGCGATCGCGTCGGGCGGCGTGACGTTGACGGTGACGCCTGCCGGGCATGGGAGCTGGGTGGCGACGGGCTGCGGGCTCGGCGTCTGGGCCTGTGCCGTGCGCACGAGGCTGAACAACGCAAGGCTGAGCAGGAGCATCGCTGCGCCGAATCGTCGTGCCATTCCCCGCCTCCGATCCTGCACGCAGTATAGCGAGACCCGCCGCGGCCCCGCGTTGCAGGCGCAGGCTTGCGGGTTTTGCTTTCGCCAGTACTATCCCCGTCCGGGCGCTGCTGCCGGGCGTTATGCACACACCCTCATCCACATGGGGAACACCACCGGGCGGTCTCGTTCGGTGGCGTCTCCATGTGTGCGTTTGGGGGTGCGGCTGGGGGGCGTGATGCAGGAAGCGACTGATACGAAGTCGCCGCTGCCGCAGCGGATGATCGTGGTCGGGGACTCCGGCTCGGGGAAGAGCACCCTCGCCGCACGCTGGCACGGGCGATCGACGCGCCGTTCATCGAGCTCGACGCGCTGCACTGGAAGCCCAACTGGGTGGAGTCCTCGGACGAGGAGCTGCGGCCGAAACTCCAAGTGGCGGCGGCGGCGGAGCGCTGGGTAGCCGCAGGCAACTACGGGCGCGTATCGCGAGCGACGCTGTGGCCTCGGGCCGAGCTGATCGTCTGGATCGACCTGCCGCTCACGACGGGTGCTGCCTCGACTGCTTCGCCGGACGTACCTGCGGTGGAAGACGCACGAGCTGCTTGGGGGACGAACTACGAGGACTGGCGAACCACATGAAGCTGTGGGAACGCGACAACCTATTCCACTTCATGCTGCGCAATCACGGACCGCGACGGAAGAACTACGCGGCGTTCATGGCGGGGAACGAGTTCACGCAGGCGCGGTGGGTGCGGCTGTGCACTCCCGCGGAGATCGAGGCGTTCGTGTCCACATTCCCAGCGAACGAGGTGACGTCATGAACAAGGCACCGCGTCGCATCGTCGTGCTGGACGACTCATGCTCGGGGAAGAGCACGCGGGCGGAGCAGCTCGCGCGGCGGCTCGACGCGCCCTACGTGGAACTCGACGCTATTCACTGGCAGCCGCACTGGACCTCGTTGCCCGACGACGAGTTTCGCGCACGCCTCGACGCGATCGCGGCTGGTGAGCGGTGGGTCGTCGCGGGCAACCACCGGCGGATCGCCGAGCCCGCGCTCTGGCCTCACGCCGACCTCATCGTGTGGCTCGACCTGCCACTGACGCTCATTCTCCCGCGCATGGTGCGGCGCACCTGGCGCCGCTGGCGTACGCACGAGCTGCTGTGGGGCACGAACTACGAGGATCCATGGCAGCACTTCCGACTTTGGGAGACGAAGAAGAACCTGTTCTCCTACACCGTGACCACGAGTCGTGCCCGACGTGCCGAGTTTGCCGCGTTGATGGACGCGACGCAGCGCGATGGACGACGGTTCGTGCGCCTGTGCTCACCTCGAGAGATCGAGGCGTTCGCCCGTGCATTCGAGGCGCCGGTCAAGGCCGGTTCAAACTGAGATGGGTCGCATCTGTGTGATCGGGCCGCCAGGGAGCGGAAAGACGCCGCTCGCTCGGGAACTGGCGAGGCGGCAGGGGATTCGCTACATCGACTTCGATGCGACGGTGCTGCTGCCGCACTGGGAGCGCGTACCTCGAGAGCAGCGGATGGCGTTATTCGAACCGCTGACGCGCGATGGCGACTGGGGCACGGACGGGCATCTGCGCAGCGGGCGCGAGTGGGAGCAGCTACTGCTGTCTCGTGCGGATACGGTGATCTGGCTCGACCTACCGCGCTGGCGAACGATGGCGTCGGTGGTATTCCGCACGCTACGGAACACGGTAACGCGACGGGCTGCGTTCGGTGAGAACGTGGAGAGCATTTCAATGCTGTGGTCGCCGGAGCACAGCATCGTCCTCGGCTGGACGATGTATCAGCCGCTGCGGAACGAATACACGCGGCTGTTCTCGGATCCGGCGAATCGCGAGAAGCGGCTGCTGCGGTTCACCTCGAGGCACTCGCTAGGACGGTGGCTCGAAACTGTCGGACGCTAGAGGCTCGGGCGGCCGTTCTCTTCGATCTCGCGGTCGCGTTCGATGCGACGCAGGGCTTCGCCGGAGCAGCCGAGGGCGCGCAGCTGGCGATCGAACATGTCGCGGGTGTGGATCGCCTCGAGCACCTGGTTGCGGGTGAAAGCGCCGGTCATGTCCTGCACCACAGAGTGGTAGCGCCGCCACTCGGCGTAGAGCGCCCAGCATTCGTCGGTGTGCTCGTGGCCTTCAGCGAATTGCGGATCGAGGGGGCGCTGCTGCGTCACCGGATGAGCTCGGGCTACTCGTCGATCTGCTGGATGCGGCGGACGTGGCGGCCGGCCTCGAACTCCGTGTCGAGGAAGATGTCGAGCAGCTCGGGGAGCAGTGCTTCATCGACGAGGCGCTGGCCGATCGACATGACGTTGGCATCGTTGTGCAGGCGAGCGAAGCGCGCGGACTCGGTGCTCCAGACGACAGCGGCGCGCACGCCGGTGATGCGGTTGGCGACCATCGCTTCGCCGTTGCCGGAGCCGCCGAAGATGATGGCGCGCTCGCAGTCACCGTTCGCGACGGCCTCGCAGGCCGGCCGGATAAACAGCGGATAGTCCACGGACTCGTCCGAGTTCGTGCCGAAGTCGACTACGTCGTGGCCGAGCGCACGCAGGCGCTCAGCGACGAGCTGCTTGTAGCGGTAGCCCGCGTGATCGGAGCCCAGGGCGATCCGCATCTCGATCCTTACGTTCGGTCTCTTACTTTGCTGCTCGGAGCAGCGCTGCGCCGACGACCTTGAGCTCGAGGATCGGCTTCACGCCCTCGAAGATCGGGAGCACGAGCGCGTCGACGACGTAGCGGGAGATCGGGTCTTCCTCGGAATAGCCCCATCCGCCGTGCAGCTGCTGCGCGGACTGCGTCACTGCAACCGCGACGTCGCAGGAGAGCAGCTTGGCCATGGGCGCCTCGTAGCCGCGGCTGTTGAAGTCTCGAGCCGCTGCATAGGTGAGCTGACGGGCCGCGGAGATGCGCGCGGACATCTCACCGATGCGGTGCTGAGTGAGCTGGAACTCGGCGAGTGAGAGGCCGAACTGCTTGCGCTGCACGACGTACTGACAGGCCTTCTCCAGCGCGGCCTGCGCGACGCCGGTAGCGCGGCCACCGGTCTGCAGACGACCGGCAGCGAAGCCACCCATCTGCAAGAAGAAGCCGTTGTTCACGCCGCCTTCGCCGCCGACGAGGTTCTCCTCCGGGACGAAGTAGTTGTCGATGGCGAGCGTGAAGCTGTGCATGCCTCGATAGCCGGGGGTGGGGTTCGCCGTGCCGGTGATCACGCCGCCCTCGGGCTGCTCGTGCCGCCACTCGTGGCCGTAGTACGGGTCCTTGGGGACGATGAGCAGCGAGAGGCCACGGTTGCCCTTGCTCGTGTCCGGGTCGGTGCGCACGAGCATGGCGAGGACGTTGGCGCGACCGGAGAAGGTGCACCACGCCTTGGCGCCGTTGATGACCCAGCCCTGCTTGCCATTGATCTCGGCACGCTCGGCGCGGGTCTGGACGGCGCCGCTGTCGGAGCCAGTGTCCGGCTCGGTGACGGAGACAGCGACGATGACCTCGCCGCTTGCGAGCTTCGGCAGCCACTCCTGCTTCTGCTCCTCGGTGCCGCCGGCCAGCAGTGCCTTCGAGAGGATCTCGGGACGTGTGGCGAGCGAGCCGGCGGCAGCGAGCGAGGCCTGCGAAAGCTCCTCGGTGATGATGATCATCGGCAGGTCACCCATGCCGGTCCCGCCGTACTCCTCCGGAATCGAAGAGCCGAAAAAGCCCATCTCCGAGAACTTCGAGATCAGCGACTCGGGGATGAGGAGATCCTGACGGTGGATGTCCTGCGCAATCGGGACGACCTCGTTCTTGGCGAAGTCGCGCGCGAGGTCGCGGGTGAGCGTGGCGATCTCGTCTTCGAGCTCCACGTTGTTCACGCCGCCGGTGGCGATGCGCGCCTGACCGAGCTCGCGGATGCGCTGCTCGCTGAGGCCGCTGCGAATGGCAGTGCGTACCTCGAAGGTCTCGAGCTTGGCGGCGACATCATCGACGCCGAAGTCGTCGTAGTAGGCGTTGAGCGCGGTGCTCAGCGCCTGCGTCGCCTCAGCAGCGTAGATGAAGGCCTCGGACGAGAGCAGCGCGTCGGGCCTGCCGGCAGCAGCGAGGCGCTCGCCGGTGGCGGTGAGCTCGTGCGCGGCTCGGACCTGCGTTGCGAGGTAGGTGACGCGCTCGGTGTGCACCTGGTGCTCATCGATCTTCGCGCCGCCTTCGGTGACGACAGCGGCGTACTTGATGGCAGCGTCGACGATTTCCTGGGCCGCGGTGACGAGCAGACGTGCGCTCTCGAGGTCAGACATGTTGTTCCCCTCTCGGAACGATGTGACGAGGACGCGGACTAACGCGCCTTCGGGATGAGCACGGTGTAGTCGAGGTCGAGCACGACGTTCTCGTGATAGCGCTCGCGGCCATTGTCGCCGGTGACGCGGAACGACTGCTCCTCGGTGGCCGGGTCGGCGTTCTTCACGCCGACGAGGCGCAGACGCAGCGCGCCTGCGTCGGGGCGGCCAAGGTCGATCTTCTCGATGACATCGGTCCACGCGAAGAGCGTGTCACCGGCGAAGGTCGGATTGCTGTGCGTGCCCGCGTTGAAAGCGAGGATGCGCACGACGTTCTCGAGGCCGTTGAACGAGAGGGCTCGAGCGACGGAGATGACGTGACCGCCGTAGATGACGCGGCGACCGAAGCGCGTGCCCTTGAGGGCGTGCGCGTTGAAGTGCGCGCGCGCGGTGTTCTGGTAGAGACGAGCCGCCATCTGGTGCTCGGCCTCTTCGATCGCGACACCCTCGATGTGGTGGATGCGCTCGCCGGGCTCGTAATCGTCCCACCAGGCACGACCGCCGGTGATGGTGGCGTTGAAGTTGGTGAGGTCCAGCTGCGACGGCACGACAAGTGCCTCGGGCGCGACGTTCGCGGGGGTCTGCGGGGCGTCGTCGACGCCGGTGGCGACGTCGGGCTCACGGCGGTTCACGAGCACCCAGCGGATGAAGCTGAGCACCTCGTCGCCGCGCTGGTTGCGACCGGTGGTGTGCACCCAGACGACGCCGGTGCCACCGCTGCTGGACTCGCGACGGCCGAGGATGGTGCTATGCGCGCTGATGGTGTCGCCGACGTAGACCGGGACGCCGAAGCGCACGTCGGCGTAGCCGAGGTTGGCGACAGCGTTCAGCGAGATATCGGGGACAGACTTGCCGAAGACGGTGTGGAAGACGAGCAGGTCGTTGACGGTCTCGCGCTGGAAGCCGAGGGAACGCGCGAACTCGGCGTCACAGTGGAGCGGGTAGCGATCGGCTGTGAGGGCGATATAGAGGGACTGGTCACCTTCGGTGACGGTCCTAGGCACGGAGTGCTCGATTTCGAGGCCTGTTGTGAAGTCCTCGAAGTAGTTCCCGATCGTCGACTTGTCAGCCACTGAGCCCTCCCCGCCGAGGGCCATTGTATGGGCGCTAGCCGTTGGGAAAAGCAGCCGCTGGCGGTTCTCGCCCTGTACCTGCGGGTCGTGAGACGACGATCCGTGGGTAGCCGGGCGGCGGGCTCTCTCGAACCCGCCGCTCGACGTGGGGCTTCGTGGTCGGATCGCTTAGCTGGTGAGGCGAGCTCGACCACCGCGCCGGAGGGCGCTCTCGAGCGCGGCGGAGGCAGCGAACGTGCCCAGGCCGAGGATCACCGCGGCGATGCCCAGCGCGAAGGCGCCGGCAGCGTCATCCTCACCGTGCGAGAGCATGACCCAGACCTCGGCGCCGACGATGAAGGCGACGACCGCCAATGCGCAGTAGCGGACGTTCCGCAGCGCCCTCGCCGCACCCGACGAGCTCGCCTCGTCACGGCCGGCGTAACCGAGAAATCGGAACGCCTGGTAGACGCCGACGAAGAACGGCACCGACCCGAGGTAGGCGTAGGCGAGGAACGGGTCTCGGAAGTAGATCGTCCAGACGTCGGCGTTCGCGTTGACGCCTTCCAGGTGCGGCTCCCAGAGCATCGCGACCAAGACGACTGCCCCAAACAGCACGACGACTGCTCTCAGAACGACCAACGAAACTTGCTTCATGCAGGCACCTCCCGTGGGTTCGTCACGATCGGATGCTACTGTCATATCTATCGTTTTTCAATAGATAGATATCGATAGACCCTCCAATCTGGAACTTCCCTATTAGGAGGGGCAAGGGCAGCCGGAGAACGGCCTCGATATACTCAGGTTTGACGTGCGGGTGAGGCAGCGCGCAGATGCGCGCCTCAGTTCAGCGGCTTTGGGGGAACGGCACCATGGGAAGCAAAGAACTGCAAGCGCTGGTGGAAGTCCTCCAGAACCAGCTGGCCGAGGGTCACGACGGATATGTCGTGGGTACCTGGACGATCCAGTACGACAAGGAACGCAGCGCCTTCACCTTCAACAAGTGCGAGGACGGCGTGTACTGCGAGGAGCGCCCCGCGGTGATCTCGCTCGGCGGCGACGTGATCGACAAGGGCGGGCCGCTCTTCTAGCGCCTGCTTGTTGGCTCCGACGACCGGGCGTACGCACTGATTGCCACGGGGCTGGCGACTGCCACGGAACGGGACGCATCACATGCCAGCTCGACCGATCCTTCGCATGTACTCGAACCTCGCGCCGCTGCGTGACCCGGTGTTCCTGGGCGCGTTCGCCGGGCGCGGTGGTGGGTCGGCCGCAGCCGCGGTGCAGTACCTCGTGGACCAGTGGGACGCGCAGCCGGTGGGCGAACTCGACCCTGAGGAGTGCTTCGACTTCACCGTGCGCCGACCAGTCGTGCGCCTGGACAACGGCGTGCGTGTGGTGAATTGGCCGAAGAACCAGATCTTCCTGTCGCGCGACGCCACGAGTGGTCGCGATGTGCTGCTGCTGCCGGGCATCGAGCCGCATATCCGCTGGGCCGCGTTCTGCGAGGCGATCACTGACACGCTGCTGGGGGTTGGCTGCCACACCGCGATCATCCTCGGGTCACGGACCGCTGCCCTGCCGCACACGCGACCGGTGCCGTTCCGCCTCGTGACCAACGAGCCGTCGTTCTCCGAGACGTTCGGCACCGAGGCGACCGTCCCGAACTACGAGGGACCCACTGGGATCACCACGGTGCTGGCGGCACGGCTCAGCAAGGCTGAGATCCAGGTCGCCAGTCTCACTTCGCTATCTCCGTTTTATGTTCAGTCCGAGCCGAACCCGAGCGCGGTGATCGCTATCGTGCAGGCCGTCGACCGCGCCTACGGCAGCCAGACCAAGCTCGACGCGTTGCGGGACAAGCAGCGCGAGGTCGATTCGGCGACCGAGGTCGCCGCTGAGCAGGCGACGGAGCTACGAGCGGCGATCACCTCGCTCGAGCAGCAGTACGACCAAGAGCGCGGCATCACGCCGTCGGCTACCGAGGTCTCCCCGACCGAGCTGCCGAGTGGCAGTGAGGTCGTCGCGGACCTCGAGGAGTTCTTCCGACAGCTGCGCACCGGCGAGGGCGATTCGCCCTCTTCGCCCTGAGCGAAGCGAGCGTCGTTTCGCCCAGAGGCACTGCTGCTATTTGCTCGTGCGTATTAGTGGGCTTCGGGCAGTGGTGTCGTGCTTACCTCGAGTGACTCGTCGTCGGCGTTCGAGTAGCGGGCGATGAGCTCGTGCGGCGGGAACGCGAAAAACATCAGTGGGACGGCGAGCGCCGTGACCGCGCCGCAGGCGAGCCAACCGAGCGTGTACTCACCGGTCGCGTCGACGAGGCCGCCGACGAGCCACGGGCCGAAGAACGCACCGAGCGTTTGCACGAACACCATCGCGCCGTTGACCGACCCGAAGTACTTCGTGCCGAAGTAGTCCGCGAGGATCGCGGGGCGCACGGGGATCGTGCCGCCAAAACCGGGTGCGATCAGCAGCAGCACCAGCATCGTGGGTAGGAGGTCATGCGTGAACGCGAGTAGCGGCATGCCGAGTGCAACGAGCAGACACGAGAACGTGAGCACCAGACGCTTGTCGTACTTGTCCGCGAGATACCCCAGGCCGAGCCGGCCAACGAGGGAGAACAACGTGTAGGCCGTGACGGCGCTCGCAGCGGCAGTCTTCGAGACACCATTGGACTCGAGATACGGAATGATGTGCACGATCAGCGCGGTCGTGCCGAAGCCAACGGTGGCCTGCGCGGCGGCGACCATGAAGAAGGCGCGACTGCGCAGTACCTGGCCGATGGGCGCGCCCCAGAAGACTCGCCGGCGGCGTGTCTCGCCGGGCTGCAGCGCGGCATCGCCGTCCATGGGCTGGTGGTGGTCGGCGGGGCGACCTCGAACGTTGAGGGTCGAGAACATGCCGACGACGAGGATGGCGAACGCGAGGTAGCGCAGCGCGTCGCGCCAGCCTGCGGTCTCGACGAGCCACGCGACGACGGGGACGCCGAGGCCGGCGACGGCGCCGCCGACGGTGAGGTAGCTGAGGGCACGCGCGCGGCGGCGATCGAACCACATGGCCGTGGCGACCTGGCCGACCGGACCGCCCGACGCACTGACGCCGAGCGCGATGACGAACATGCCGAAGTAGAACTGCCAGAGGTTCTGCATGTACGACAGGCCGAAGACGCCGAGCGAGGAAACGATCACGCCAGCGAACAGCGAACGGCGTGGGCCGAAGCGGTCGATCATGATGCCGATGATCGGCGCCGCGATGCCGCCAACCTCGGAGCGCAGTGAGAACGCGAGTGAGACCTGCGCGTTGCTCCAGCCGAAGTCGGCGATGACGGGCTTGAAGATGGTGCCGAAGCCGTAGAAGAACGATGTGCCGATCATCACGACGAGCAGCGCGAACGCGCCGACGACAATCCAGCCCTCATAGATGTTCGGAAAGACACGTCTCAGCATCGCGGTACTCTAGCGGCGCGGCCGCTCCTCGCCCAGCGCAGCGAATGTGATAGCCAGAGCACGGGCGCCTTCGTGCTTCTGGTTTGCTACTCCCGGATTGGGATCGGTGAGTTGACGTCGTCCTCCGAGTAGCGTATTTCATCAGTTGATGAATTCACCTCGACGGCCTGTTCAGCCGCGACGCGCGGCCTCCCCGCCTGCCACCAAGGCGGCGAAGAGTGCTCGTGGGCGACGCGCTGAGGGGGACTCGCGCGCGGACATCCTCGAGGCAGCACGGGAGCTGTTCGCGGCCAAGGGGTTCAAGGCGACGACGACACGGCAGGTGGCGGAGCGGGCCGGCGTCGATGCCGCGCTGATCCACCACTTCTTCGGCTCGAAGCTCGAGCTGTTCAAGGCGGCGATCAACATCGAGCAGATGGCGGCGGCACTGGCGAGTGAGCTCGCGGCACCGAGCGGTGCGGACGCCGCCGAAGGGCTCGTGCGGCTCTACCTCGAACGACTGTTCCCTGCGCAGGCATCGTCACTGGCGGCGGTGCTGCGCACCGCACTCGGCAGCCCCGATGAGGTGCCGCAACTGCGGGAGATGCTGCACGGCACGATCGTTGCCGTCGCCTCGCGGGCCATTCAGGGCGAGGACGCCGCGCTGCGTGCCGAGCTGATCGGCTCGCAGATGATGGGGTTGCTGCTGATGCGTCACGTGGTCGGCGTCGAGCCGGTGGCGTCGGCGTCCATTGATGACCTCGTGCGATTGCTCGTGCCGCCGTTGCGCACGCTGATAGAAGGTGAGCGGCCGTGAGGCATCGCATTGCGCCGGTGATCGTGGTGGTGGTGATCGCGCTCCTCGCTATGCGCCAGCGGGCTCGGTGATCACAGTGGCGGCGAGCGTGAACGCCGGCGCACACCTCGTGGTCAGCGACCAGGGGCCGGGGCTGCCCGCGGAGCTGCTGGCGCACGTGTTCGACCGCTTCCAGAAGTCGGATGAGTCGCGTGGTTCGGGGCTCGGGCTGGCGATCGTGAGCGAGCTCGCGCAGGCACATGGCGGGACGGTAACGGTGGAGAACCGCGCGGAGGGTGGCGCGCGCTTCACGGTGACGTTCCCGGCGCGCTAACCGGAAGCGAGTTACGCGGTTAGGCCTCGATGCCTTCGGGTGGGGCGGACGCCGGCGAGGCAGCCGTGACGGCGGCGGGCTGCAGCAGCTCAAGCACGACGGCGAAGGCAACCCAACGCGCGCTGGCGGTCGCAAGCAGCAGTGCGGCGATCGGAGCGAGCGCGGCAAACCTCGGCTCACCCTCGGTCTGGAACGCGATGAAGGACAGCACGACCGAGACGACTGCGGGTGCGACCGCGTAGACCACGATGCGCGCGGTGCGACTCCACTGCTCGACGCCGACGCGATGGCTGATCGCGAGGATGGGCAGCGCCAGCGCGAGGAACCACGGCCAGCGAATGGCAAGCTGCGCCTGCGTGACTGCTCGAACGCCCGGGACGGCACTCGATTCCAGCTGGCGGCCGATGGCGGAGATGGAGTCGAGCAGCAAATTGTCGATGAGGATGCCGGCGAGGATCGCGACGACACCCGCGCCGAGCGCGCCAGTCCAGGTGTTGCGGATCGCGAGGCGTGCGCCTGGCGAGCGGCGCAGCTCTCGGATCAGGAAGACGAGCCCGCCAATCGCGACGATCGACCAGATGGCGCCGAGCGGGAACGCAAAGCGCGCGAACAGCCGCACGACCGGACGACCGATCAGCGCACCAAGCAGCGTGAAGAAGGTGAGGTTCACCACCGCTCCCGCAGCGACCGCCGGGAAGAAGCGCATCGGCGGCACCTGCGCGAGTCCGGCGGCGACGACGGTGGGGACTCGCAGGCCGGGGAGCAGCCGGCCGACGAAGATCGTGCGCATGTCGTGCTGCTGGAAGCGGGCCTCAGCCTTCGCGAGGCGCTGCTCGTTCAGGCCGACGTAGCGGCCGAGGCGAGCGACCGCGGGGCGACCGAGTCGCCTCGAGATGTTGTAGAGGACAGCCGCGCCCGCGAGCGTGGCTGCCTCCTCGACCAGCAGGACGGTGAGCAGGCCCGCGTGGCCCTCGGCGACGCGGGCGCCAGCCATGAGCATCAGGCCGTCACCGGGCAGCGGCGACGGGATGCCGGCTTCCTCGATGAAGAGGACAAAGGCGATCGGCGTCAGCGTGTGCGCTGACAGATAGCCGTAGAGCCACGCGATGAACTCGACCAACATGGCATCCACCTCGCCTCAACCAAGCGGGCTCGGAGAGTTCGAGATAGTAGCGTAGAGCGCGCCCCGCGCGGAGTGCGATGGGGCAAACCATCGAGTTCTGGTTGAGAGTTGGTGCGGCCGCTCCGGGGCGGGATGCGCCGGAGCGGCCTCGACCGATCGCTAGTGGGAGGTCATCGAGCCGCCATCGACGTTGATGGCTTGGCCGTTGATCCAGTTGCCCTGCTCGCTGCAGAGGTAGACCGCCATGTTGGCGATGTCCGTGCCGTCGCTGGCGCGACGCATCGGGACGCCCTGGATGGCCGCCTGCCAGCGCTTGTCGCGCCCGAGGTCGTCCAGGCGCGAGGTGTCGATGATGCCGGGGCAGATCGTGTTGACTCGAATGCCCTTCGGGCCGAGCTCGCCCGACATGCTCGAGGACAGCGCCTGGATGCCGGCGTTCGAGGCGCTGTACGCGGCAGAGTTCGGCCCCATGCGCTTGCCGGCGATCGAGGAGATGTTGACGATCGCGCCCTCACGCTCGTTCTTGATCATCTCGCGCGCGAACGCCCTCGACATGAGGAAGCCACCGCGCAGCTTCACGCGGATCACGAGGTCCCACGCGTCGAGGTCGAGGTCGACCACCGGGACGCGGTCCTCGCCGCGGGCAGAGGCGGCGTTGTTGATCAGGAAGTCGATGCGGCCGAGCTCGCGGACGGTCTGGTTGATGAGGCCGTTCGCGTCTTCCTCGTCGGCGACGTCCATGACGATCGGCAGCGCCTTGCGGCCCATCGCGCGCACCTCGTCGGCGACGGAGTCGATGTCGCGCCAGCCGGCTGCCTTCTCGTCGTCGGGATAGCGGTCGGGCGAACGACCGGTGCCGGTGACGACGACGTCAGCGCCCGCTTTCGCGAAGGCCAGCGCCATCTGGCGGCCGATGCTGCGCATGCGGCCCGCGCCGGTGACCACGACCACCTTGCCGGCGAGCCCTGTCAGTTCGAATGGCATGCCATCCCCCTCTACGTGCCGTCTCCCCTGGCCCTCTCGAACGATCGGGCGCGCGGAATATACGAGTTCGCCGCAGGACCGTGTAGACGGCCTCCAATTGTGCGATTCCGAACGATCGAAATTCGCCAGGTCGGCGAGCTTGAGGACTATGGCGACGCCATCCTGGACAGCGTGGTCAAGCAGGAGCGCGCGATGCAGAACGAGCTCGACGCGCGGCGCGCCCAGTAACACTCGAGCCGGCGAAGGCCCGCTCCGCCTCGAGGTCCGCGAGCACGTCTCCTCGGACGTCGTGTTCGCGCAGCGAGCCAATAGCGGGCCGTTCTGTAGACTGCAAGCGTGTATCCACGAGATGACGACACGCTCGCAGCCTCGATCGGCGACCTGCTCGTGGCACGAGGGGCGATGCTCGCCGTGGTCGAGACGTCGGCCGGTGGCCTGATCGCGGCGCGCCTGCTCAGCGTCCCCGGCGCGTCACGCTGGTTCGAGCGCGGCTCGGTCGCCTACTCAGCCGCGGCCAAGACCGCGATCGCACCTCGTGCCGCCGAGCTGAGCGCAGCGCATGGCGCTGTGAGCAGCGAGTTCGTCGAAGAGCTTGTGCAGCGCATGCGTGAGCATACTGGCGCGACCTATGCCGTCGCCGAGAGTGGCATCGCGGGACCGATCGGCAACCATCGCTCCTCGAAGCCGGCCGGCTCTGTGGTGATTGGCGTCGCGTCAGCCTCGAGGTCATCCGTGACGTCGCACGTGCTGCCGGGCACGCGGCTCGAGGTGATGCAGCACATCGCGCAGCAAGCGCTCGAAGAGCTGCACGCATTCCTCGTGAGCGAGGCGGCATGACCTCGACACCGCGCGGCGTGCTCTCGCACTTCTGGTCGCCGATGACCGCAGTCGGCTCGCATGGGCCGAGCGGGCCGAACGCGCAGATCTGCGTCGCGGTGTTCGGCGCGTCGATCGTGCCAGACCACCCGCGGTTGCTCGTGAACCTGTCGAAGACCAATTACACCACCGAGCTCGTGCAGGCCGCTGGCACGTTGTCAGTCACGGTGCTCAGCAGCGAGCAGACGGGCCTACTCGAACCGCTCGGGCTGCGTAGCGGGCGCGACGGGCAGAAGCTGCATGACGTGGCGTGCGAGCTCGACACGCACGGCGATCCATGGTTCCCGGGCGGCGTCGGACGCGTGGCGTGTGAGGTGATCGAGACCTACGACCTCGGCGACACGCTGGCGTTCCTGTGCGCCGTGCGCGAGCAGATGACGTTGAGCGCCGCCGAGCCGCTGACATGGGCGCTCGCACGCACCGTAGTAGGCGACGACTTCCTGCAGCGCTGGGCCGAGAAGAGCGAGCGCGAGCAGGCCGCCGCGCGCGCCGCGATGCACTGGCGTCCTGCGTGACCGACGCGGCGCTCACTGAGTGGCTGCGAGGCGCCGACGATGCGCGGCCACTGCTCGTCGCACCGGACGGTCACGCCACGTTCGAGGTGCCCGCCTCGATCGCGGTGTTCCCTGGCTCGTTCAACCCGCTGCACGCGGGGCACCGAGGCATCGCGGACGCCGCCGGCGCGCTCACGCAACGCCTCGTTGTCTTCGAGCTGTCGGTGACGAACGTCGACAAGCCACCGCTTGATGCCGCCGAGGTGCTGCGCCGCCTCGATCAGTTCGCGGGCGTCGCGCCGGTCGTGCTGACGCGCGCACCTCGATTCATCAAGAAGGCACGGGCGCTGCCGGGCTCAGTGTTCGTGCTGGGCTGGGACACATTCGTGCGCCTGCTCGAGCCGCGCTACTACGACAGCGTCGAGGCGATGCGCGACGCGCTGCGTGAGATGCGCGAGCTCGGGTGCCGCTTCGTAGTGGCGGGCCGACTCGTGGACGAGCAGTTCCGGACGCTCGAGTTGGACGAGGTGCCCGAGGAGTTCCGCGACCTGTTCCAGGCGCTGCCGGACTTCCGCCTCGATATCTCCTCGACGGAGCTCAGGGGCGAGGCCGAGCGGACTGGCTAGCGAACGCGGCCGTAGAGCGTATTGCCGGGGCGGGTCAGCCCTTCGCGGAACGGCTCGAACTGGAAGCCGGGATGCTGCTCGGCGAGGGCGAGCTCGATCGCCCAATGCGACATCGACGAGACCGTCGGCATTTCCGCGATCTGCGCGAGCGTGAAGAAGCCCGCGTCAAAGGTCTCGTCGTTGTCGGGACGCGGGTCACCAGAGACGGCCTCGAGCCGGAAGATCACGTAGATGTTAGAGACGGGCCGCGCAGGCTGCAGGCCAGCGGCGTGGCGAAAGCCAACAACCTCCTGCACGCGCGCTTCGATGCCCGCTTCTTCCATCACCTCGCGCTCGATAGCGGGCTGCATCTCTTCGTCGATCTCGACGTAGCCGCCCGGGATCTGCCACCAGCTGCGTGCGTTGGTGCGGCGCTCAACAAGCAGTATCTCGTCGCCGCGCAGCACCACGGCGCCGGTGCCGATGGAGTGATCGCCGTAGTGCTTGAAGCCGCAGTCTTCCGAGGGGCACATCGGGCGCATCCGCCCGCCCTCATGCAACTCGACCAGTGACGTGCCGCAGTAGGGGCAGAACTTCATGGCGCCATCATAGTCCTGATTTGGGGCGAGGCGGCTGAGCCGTTCGCGACCTAGAATGGAACCATCGCGAGGCGCGAGGATGGGACGGGGCAGCGGATGGCCGGGATCAATCGCACGTTGCGGTGGCTGCAATCACAGCGCACCAAGGACGAGCCCGAACTCTACGACTACGACGCAACCTACTCAGACCCGCCTGTCGGCACTCGCTTTGTCACGCTCGCTGAGGCGCAGTCCCTCGAGTGCAACATGTGCGGGCAGTGCTGCGGCTCGCATGACGCCGACACCGCGGACCTTCGCGACTACACGTTCGGCGGCATCCGCAAGAACCAATGGGCCAATATGAACGGCGGCGAGCCGCTGATCATTCCGCTGACCGCGACCGGCAAGCCTCGGGCGTGGCGCGAGAAGGACGAGGACGTTGACACGGCGCCGCCGTTCCTCTGCGCAGCGCTCGCGCATGTCGAGGACGGCACGACTCGCTGCACGATCTGGCAGGGCCGGCGCCCGCCTCCTTGCGACACGTTCCCGGTGAAGGAGCCGCGCTACCCGCGCGACCTCGCGAAGGGCGCGTACATCCTGCTGAACACGAAGTACCAGCGGCTCTGCACGTGGGTCGACATGCTGCTGTGTCCCGAGGACTCGGTGTTCTTACAATGGCGGCGCGCCGACGGGACGCTGCCCGCTCGACTGACCTCGAAGCAGCGCGCCTACCTGCGCGAGGTATTCGCCGAGGCCTATCGCGACGCATACCCCGCCGACAACGAGATGATGTCGCTGTCGGACTGGCGCAAGGTGCGCCACACCGAAGCGCAGTGGCGCGAGGTGCCTAGCTCGTAGCATCACCCTCGCGGGGGTCGTCGACGGTCACGACGATCGCCTCGGACGTGTTGCGTGCGAGCACAAACGACGCCTCGGTGTCGTCGCTCACGTTCTCCTCGAGGTGCACCTCGAACGGCGGTACAAAGATGAAGTCGCCTGCCTCGGCATCGGCGACGTGCTCGAGATGCTCGCCCCAGCGAAAGCGCATACGACCCGACAGTACGTAGATGCCTGACTCGGACTCGCCGTGGTGATGCGTGCCGGAGTGCGCGCCCGGCTCATTGTGGCCCACGCCCATCCAGAGACCCTGGGCGCCGGTGAGGTCGGCGCAGACGCCCGCCTCACGACTCATGCCCGGCGTCTGTGCAGTCGAATGGTCACGGTCGCCCGGCTTGATGATCTGGACCACACTCGCACCTCCCACACTCGGACACCGAGGCAATTCTACGGTGCGCCCCACCCTCCACGGCTCAGGCATGACGCAGCGAGGTATGCTCCCGGTCGTGCGGCGAGCCTGACCGATCCCTCGCGGATCGCACGCCTCGACGTCCTGTTTCGCCTCGATATCCGGCACCGCGCCGGGTTGTATGGATGGAGGCCGATGTGCCGAAGTTGATCCCGGTCCCCGATGAGCTGAGCCAGCCATTTTGGGACGCCGTGCAGCAGCGCAAGCTGCTGGTGCAGCGCTGCACCGCGTGCAGCACGCTGCAGTACCCGCCGAAAGCCGCCTGCCAAGAGTGCAACGCGACCACGCTCGAATGGCACGAGACCGACGGCAAGGGCCACGTGCTCGAGTTCGTCGTGCTGCAGGACACGCACCTGCCGTTCCGCGGCCCCGACCAGCCGATCAACCTCGCGATCGTCACGCTCGACGAGGACCCGCGCATCAACTTCTTCTCGAACATGCCGGGCGAAGAGCCGTTCAAGGTGCCGGTCGGCGTCGCCGTCGAGGTGATGTTCGAAGAGCTCACCGATGGCAGCCTGATCCACGAGTGGCGCCGCGCCCAGTAACGACCGCCCTCACTCCACACTGCGCAGCGAAGGACAACGCTCATGACCACGGATATGAACTGGCGTCGCGATCAGGACGGACTGGGTGTGTGGCCACACCGCGGCAAGGTCGCGATCGTCGGATGGGGCATGTCCCCGGTCGACCGCCGCTGGGACGGCGTGTCGATGGACAAGACGCTCGGCGCGTACTCGAAGCTCGCTGCGGAACGCGCACTCGAGGACGCCGGCCTGAAGCCGTCGGACATCGACGGCCTGCTGATGTGCCCGAACAACATGGCGGGCGCCGGCAGCGGCTCGTCAGCAAGCTGGGGGCCGGCCCGACCGTACTTCGACGCACCCTATGACTCCGAGGACGGTCTCACGATCGTCACGAACAACTGGCTGCGGAAGTACTGGACTGACCTGACCGGCGTGCAGTACGCCCCCGACCAGATCCCCGACATCGGCGAGGGCCTGGGCATGGCCGCCGAGGCCGTCGCGCAAGGCAAGTGCGACTACGCGCTCTACATCTACACCGCGAACAACCTCGAGGGACGGTACCGCCGAGGCGGCGCGAGCGCACAGGATCACGCGGCTGGCCCCTCGCAGTGGAACTTCCCGTGGGGCGGCAACGTCATCGACCTGCAATTGTGGACGACCGTGCCGTTGCGCCAGTACCTCCGCAAATACGGCGGCGAGTGGGATGACCTGATCGGGCCGATGATCCTCAACGAGCACCGCAACGGCATGATGACCAGCTGGGGCTACTACACCCAGAACGGCGCCTCAGGCCTCACGGTCGAGGAGTACGCCGACGCTCGGCCGATCACGTGGCCGGCGAAGATCTGGGACTACGACCGCCCGGTGAACGCGGCTGGCGCCTTCATCATCACCAGCGCCGAGCGCGCACGTGACCTGAGGCAGAAGCCCGTCTACATCATGAACCACAACGAGGGCTTCCTCGGCATGGGGCGCTCCTCGCACATCACGATGGACGAGTACGAGGCCGGCATGGCGCGCATCGCGAAGCGCTCGTACGACGGCTCTGGCCTCAAGCCGGCCGACATCGACATCTTCAACCCGTACGACGGCTTCTCGCCGTTCCTGCCGTTCTCGCTCGAGGCGTTCCAGTGGCAGGGCGTGGGCAAGGGTGACGCGATGGCGTTCGTGAACGGCGACATCAGCGTCGAGGGGCCACATCCCCTGCACTCTGGCGGCGGCAACCTCGGCAACGGACGCACTCGAACCGCCATGTATATCGACGGCATCGAGCAGCTGCGCGGCACCGCCGGCAAGCGCCAGGTGAACGTGAAAGCCGAGACGGCGATCTGCGCGTATGCGCCGGCGCTGTCCTCGTCGTACCTCGTGCTCTCGAACCAGCCCAGCTAGTTCAATACTGCTAGGAGCCAGCGATGACGACAGTGATCTATGAGGGCAAGCCGGTCACGTTTGCCTCGCCGCCGACGGTGGCGGCCTCGGGGCTGTGGGTGAGCCGCGCCGACCTCGGCGCGCTCGACTGGGAGCCGAAGCCCGAGGGCATCTGCCGCGGGGATGTATGCGTGCCGATCCCGGCGGGCAAGGAGTCCTCGATCCTCGGTGAGGGCGAGGCGTTCAACCTCACCGGCTTCGCCGACCTGATCGAGCAGCCGTACGCCACTGACGGCGACATCTGGTACTTCGGCGAGCCCGGCTGGCAGTGGAAGAATCACATCGAGAGCCGCACGGCACCGGACTTCGAGCTGCTCGACTTCGCCGGGAAGCCCCACCGCCTCTCGGACCATCGAGGCCAGAAGGTGATCCTCGTCTGCTGGGCCTCGTGGTGCGGTTGCCGCTTCGACCTGCCGGTGTGGAGCGAGCTGCGCGACGAGCTGCACGCGCAGGGCCTCGAGATCATCACGGTGGACACCGACAGCAAGGGTATCGAGGCCGGGCGACCGTTCGTCGATGAGGCAACCCCCATGAACCCGACGCTCTTCGACGGCAACCACCTGGTCCCGGAACTGTTCAACACCAAGAACGTGCCCGCTGCGTTCTGGATCGACGAGCAGGGCACGATCGTGCGCGCGAACGACCCGATCTACGCGCGGCGTCGCAACCCCGAGACGCAGGAGTGGATCGTCAACACCCGCTACCAGGACGCGATTCGCGACTGGGTAGCGAAGGGTCCCGACTCCGAGTTCGTCGCGGGTGCGCCCGGCCTCGACAGCGTCGAGGAGCAGACCTGGGAGAACATGGAGGGGCTCGCGCACTTCCGGCTTGGCCTCTACCTGCAAGAGCAGGGCCAGACCGACCAGGCGATCGCGCAGTTCAAGGAGGCGCACCGCCTCGCCCCCGGCAACTACAACTACAGGCGCCAAGCGTACAACCTCGGCAACATCAAAGACGACTACGGGTACGAAACAATGCGCGACGTGATCAACGAGCCCGGTGCACCGGCGTTCTACCGGCAGGTCGACATCGTGAACATGGCCCGCTAGCGCTCGCCTCGAACGTTCGAGTACCAGCAAGAAGCCGCGGTCGATGACCGCGGCTTCTTGCTGGTACTCGTCGAGTGCGACTCGAGCTAGACGTACCGGTGCGCGAACTCGCCGACGACGGGTGCGTCCACAGACGTGCCCTGGTACGCCTTTACGGCGAGGTAGGTCGCCAGCACGAAGAACGCGAGCGAGACCAGATTCGAGAGCCCTGAGAACAACGCGCCCAGCGCGGGCGTGATCGCGTAGAACACGCCGGTCACAATGCCGAACGCGATCTGCACCACGATTGCCGCTGCGAAGAGCAGCAGCGACTGGATCGCATGGAAGCGGACGGTGCGATTGCTGCGGTACGGCTCGATCAGCAAGAACACGCAGCCCACGATCGGAATGTAGGACAGGGCCAACGCGAGGTTCTCGTTCAGCCCAGAACTCGCCCCACTCCCAGACTGCTGTGCCATGAGACGCCTCCCTCGGCTGCGATGTGCCGAGCGCGGCGCCACCATATCACGTTCGGCATTGCATTACGTCGAGTACATCCCGGCAACTCGGACACCTAGATTCCGGAAGTTTTGGCTAAGAATCTCGCGGAGCCCTGAGATTTGCTGCTTTGCACGTAATCACGTCGATCGTATCTTAGGTCTACCTAATTCCTGCGAACAGTGCGAGGGCTATCCCGCCAATGGTGACGACTATGGCAATCCGACCGTGCACATCGATGTTCCTCAGCGTGCTCGTGTTGCTCCTGCTCTCGCTCGCGTGGCCGATTGCGGCTCGCGCGGCGGGGCCCCAAGACGAGATCCAGGCCGCCAATGCCAGCGTGCAGTCCGCACTCAAGGCGGTCACGGCAGGCGACCTCGCAACAGCCGAGGCGCAATACAAGGTCTTCGAGAACCGCTGGTTCGAGATTGAGGAGGGCGTCCGCGACACCTCGCGGGAGGCGTACCGCGCCATCGAGGCGCAGATGAGCCAGGTCTCCGTCGGCCTCAGCTCGAAGAAGGCCGACGCCCTCGCGACCGCCCTGACCGCGCTCAACGCCGAGAACCAAGCGTTCATCGCGGGCAAACCGCCCTTTGCTGGGCAGGCCACCGCGAATCGCACCGCCGCCGCGGCCATGCCGGCGGGCAAGCCCACAATCGCCACGCTGCTCATCGAGCTCGACGCGACCCGATCCGCCGTGCGGCGCGGCGACTGGGTCGCCGCAGCGGCGCAGTTCGACGCGTTCGGCTCGACCTGGCCCGATGTCGAGGGCGAAGTGAAGACACGCTCCGCGACCGATTACCGCATCGCCGAGGTCGACATGGCGCGCGTCACCACCGCCATCGCGCAGCACGACGCCGGTGCCACCGCCCTGCTCGACGATCTGAGCACACGACTCACCCCATACAAGCAGCAGATCGCATATGGCGCGTTCGACGCCGGCGTCATCATCTTCCGCGAAGGCATGGAGGCAATGCTGGTCGTCGTGGCGCTGCTCGCGTTCCTGCGCCGCTCTGGGAACTCGGACAAGAGCGGCTACGTCTGGTGGGGCAGTGCGCTCGGCGTCGTCTCGAGCATCGCGCTCGGCATCACGATCAACGCGATCCTCGGCAAGGCGTTCAGCGGCGAGAACCGCGAGTTCATCGAGGGCATCACCGGCCTCTTCGCGGCCGCGATGCTGCTCTACGTGTCCTACTGGCTGCACAGCAAGTCGAGCCTGGGTGCGTGGCAGGGCTACGTAAACGACAGCACGATGCGCGCACTCGCGTCCGGCAACCTGATCGGCCTCGCGCTGCTCGCGTTCCTCGCGGTATTCCGCGAGGGCGGCGAGACGGTGCTCTTCTTCCTCGGCATGGCCGGGAACATCTCGACGCCGGACCTGTTCATCGGCCTCGCCAGTGGGACCGTGATCCTCGCGATCATCGGCTTCCTACTGACGGTCGCGGGCCTGCGCATCCCTATGCGGCCCTTCTTCACGGTCGCGAGCGTGCTGACGTTCTATCTCTGCTTCAAGTTCCTCGGCACAGGCATGCACGCGCTGCAGATCTCGAACCTGCTCCCAGCGACGACAGCCCCGCTGCTACCCGCCACCGACTTCTTCGGGCTCTACCCGACGTGGGAGAGCACGTTGCCACAGCTCGCGCTGCTGTTGATCGGGCTCGGTATCTGGGCGAAGGGCATGGCCAGAGACCGCGCGGTGCGAGTCGGAACGGCTCCCGCGCAGACGTAGGACCGGTCACCGCACAACACATCCATCCAGCCAGCATCTGATGAATAGCGCCCCAGTCTGGGGCGACGAGGGGAATCATGTCTACAACGCACCGAGTATCGACGACCGCCGCCTCATTGCTCGCGGCTGCGGCGCTATTCACAAGCGCCTGCGGCACACCCAGGGCCGCAGACGCAACCCCGACCGGCACGCAAGCCGCGGCGAGGGCGACGACTGCTGCCGCACCGAAGTCGACGACGCAGGAGATCGCGCACATCAAGATCCCGCGTTCGACAATCGATCTGCTCACCGCCGCGCTGAGGAAGAACGACCTTGCCGCCGCGAAGGCCACGTACGAGCAGTACAACGCGCAGTGGAACGGCGTCGAGGTGTACACCAACTATCGATCGCGCGAGCTGTATGGTCAGCTTGAGACCGATCTCGAGGCAACGATCGCGGACGGGCTCTCGCAGCCGACTCCCGACCTCGCGAGGCTCGTCCCCGCCTCGGAGGCGCTGGCCAGGAAGTACGACGAGGTGATTGCCCTCTCCGAGAAGGGCCCGGCGCTCAGCCCTCTGTTCGACGACCTGGCGGCGCTCCGTACGGTGCGCGCCGACCTTCGCATCGTGACCTCGGCACTCGCGGCGAACGACCTCGCGAAGGCAAAGGCATCGTGGGCCACGTTCGCCGGCAACTACTCGAAGTCGGAGCCGCTGATCAAGGTGCGCTCGACGACCGCGGAGTCCGAGACTGCCGGTGCGATCGCGAAGACCGACGCAAGCTTCAAGGCCTCGAGCGCCTCAGTCGACACGCTGAAGCCGCTCGTGGCGACGGTGACCGACCGCTACAACTACGGGGTGAACCTGCTCAACGCGGCCGCGCGCAACACCGACCTCGCGAAGACGACCTACTCCGAGGCAGACGTAGCGACACTAACCGCGCTCAACGACGTAATGCTCTCGCTGAAGAAGAGCCTCGCGGCGTACGACTCCGGGATGTACTCGATGTCCGGTGATGCCGCGAACGCCGCCGCGGGCTGGCAGTTCGACAAGGTGAAGCCAGCGCTGCAGCCGAAGGCTGCGGACGTCGCGCTGAAGACCGCGCTCGACAACTACGCGAAGCCGGCTGGCGTTGCCGGTGACACCGCCAAGACCAGGGCGCTCGGCAAGACGGCGATCGAGGCGGTCACGCTCGCGCAACAGGTGGTCGTCGGTCAGTTCTGGACGGACGCCAGGCTACAGACCGTGCTCTCCGGCCTGCCGAAGAGCTAGTCGCGCGAGCTCGATACAAACGAAGAGGAGGCGGGGTGACAGCCTCCTCTTCGTTGTGTGCCAGAGGCGCCTGGGGGCAACAAGAGAGGGAGCCAGTTGGCTCCCTCGTGGTGAATCGTGCTGCGTGGGCGGGTACTTAGCGGTCGGTGTGCCCGTGACGACCGAGCTCGTGGTGGGCGATGTGCGGCCGGAAGCCAAGGACGCTCGCGCAGAAGGCGCGGATGGCGCCATCGAGCGCCGCGTGGAGCGCATTCTTCTCCTGGAACACCATGTGTCGTCGCATCGTAACCATGACTCTTCCCCCACCTGAGCGCTGAGTGCCTCAACCGCCGTGACGTCAGGGCGTCAGATCGGACAGGACATTAGCCTCAACTAACTTCACCTCCTCTATGAGACTACATCGGGGCTGCCGACGCCACATCCTGGCGACGAAAATCTGTGCGAATCTCTACCTGAGGCAAACAGGACGGGGCGTCTTGGCCTCGCTCTGGGCAACCTCGAGCCCTGGGCTCCTGGTCGACCAGCGCGACCGCCTCGGTCCCCATCGGGACCCTGCGGCGCAGCGTCGAGGCGGCGTCCATGTCGTGGATGCGCAGCGCGAACACCGAGCTCACCAGCGCGATGCAGGCCGCGGCCACGAACGCGACGTGGAATCGGCAGGTTGAGATAGAACACGCAGCGCCACGACGCAACGGTGAGCAGGAAACCTCCAACGATAGGGCCACTGGCGGGACCGACTGTGATTGGGATCAGCAGCCACTTCGATGCAACCGCGCGCTCCTCGGGTGGGAATGCGTGCATCAGCATCGCGAAGCCGATCGGCGCCATCATTCCGCCGCCAACGCCCTGCAGGATACGGAACACGACGAGCTGCAGCAGGCTCTGCCCGCTGCCACACAGCACCGAAGCACCCGTGAACGCGACGATCGCGATCAGAACGTGCGCCTGCTGCCGAAGCGGTCTCCGAGCCAGCCCGAGGCCGGCACCCACACCGCGATGCTCAGCAGGCAGCCGGTGACCACCCACTCAATCCCGGTCGGCGAGGCGTGAAGCTCTCGGGACAGCCGCGGGAGTGCGACGTTCACCGCCTGCGTATCGAGGGCGCTCGCGAAGATCGCCATCAGGTACACGATCGCAACGATGTGCTTGGGTTGCGGACGCTTCCAGAACACGAATACGGCTCCCCTCGATCACGTACTGCGTGATCGCTGCGCATGGGCGCTATGGGTGGACCGCCTGCATGAAGGTTTCGAGGTCGGCTCGTCAGTCATCTCGGTTCAAGGAGACAAGACAAGTTTACGCGTGCGTGAGGGCAGACGAAAGAAGTAGCAAAAGAAGTAGCAGCGGTGTGTCACATGAGCGATACACCGCTGCGATGGGCGAAGAGCGCCCATGGTGCCCTAGAGGATTTGGCGCTGACCCGTTTCCGAGGAGCGCTCGATCGCATCGAGGATGCGGTGCAGGTCGACTGCAGTGTCGAAGTTTGGGCGCACCGTCCCGCTGGTCTGGATCGCCGCGGCCGTGTCGCGATAGAGCGCCATGAAGTTCGCGCCGGGGCCTTCGGGCGTGCCGGCCGGGAACTTGTGGGCGTCGTCGATCACGATCGGCTCGAGGCTTGCCTCGCCACGGCGTGCGCCGCGGATGTCAAGGCCGCCACCCTGGATACCACCGGGGCCACGGATCACGATCGCGCCGTCCGTGCCGTGAATCTCGAGCAGTGCACCGGTCGGCTGCACCGGCACCGCGTGCATGTGGATCGAGGCGCTCACGCCACCCTCGAGCTCCGCGCTCACCGTGAGGTCGTCCAGCGCCGTGCGCTCGATGACTTCGTCGGTCTCCACGATCGTCGGCTTCGGGAACTGCGTGCGCGCGAGCGCGGACACACTTACGAAGTCACCGACCAGGAAGCGCAGCGCGTCCAGGTTGTGTGCCGACTGGATCGTTTCGAAGTTGGCGCCGTTCTTGCGGTCAGCCCACCACGCAATGCGCTGCGGGTGCGTGTCACCACCACCACCACTCAGCAGCATCGACACTGACACGACGCGGCCGAGGTAGCCGTCCTTGATCATGTCGCGGACCTGGTTCAAGTCAGGCGTCCCGCGCCCCTGCAGCCCCATCGCCGTAACGAGATTCTTCGCCTTCGCGGCGTCGCGCATCTCGACGGCCTCGGCGAGGGTCGCGCCGAACGGCCACTCGGACAGCACGTGCTTGCCGCCGTTGATCGCCTGCATCACCAGGTCGTGGTGCACCGGCACCGGGGTGCTGATCACGACGAGGTCGATGTCGGGCGAGTTCACCATCGCGTCAACCGAGTCAAAGGCCTTGCCGCCGAACTTCGCGGCTGCGGCATTGGAGTTCTCAGCGTTGCGATTGGCGACGCCCGCAAGCGTCAGCGTGGGCAATGCGTCGATCGCCGGCATGTGCGAGCGGCCCGCCTGCCCTGAATTCGCGTTCAGTCCGATGATCCCGACTCGTACCGGATCTGCCATCGTTTCGCCTCCCCTGGCGTGTGACACCGCTAGGCGTCGTGTGACCCCTCGGCGCTGAGTCCCTGTTTGGTCGTAGGTCGCCGCCCTCATATGAGTTCGGGGCGGTCGCCTGCAAGCGCGTGTGCCTTCGAGCCGGGCGATCGTACTCCGCTCAGCTGCGATTCGGCGTGAGGACTAGCGACAGCCCGCCGCGTTCCCATTCGCGTGGAACTCGAACGCCGCGAGGAGGACGACCAGTCACCAACCAGGGCGAGCCAGTTGTTCTCTGGGCCTATCGAAAGTGCGCGGCAGGAAGCATCGAGACCGCGGCGAGCACGGAGAGGGGCAGACGACCGAACTGCTTGGACTTCGGCGCATGAATGCACCGCTTTGTAAGCATCAGGCCGCCGCCAGGCGGCCCTTCGACGTCGCTCTTTCGCGTACAAGAGTGACCATGAGTGGTATCGCAGATACGAACGCAGACGAAATAAGTTGCCCGTGGTGTCCCTAAGCCGTTTGGTCGGCGGTGCGTTCGGCGTCGACCGCGTCAGTGCGGAGTTGCCAGACAACGCGGTCGAGAAGCTCTCGGAATGCCCTACCGTCAGGTCCGAGCACGTTTGCCAGCGCGGGGTCGGGCGCGCGGCGCGCGGCGCGCGGCGGACGTCGCACCGAGGATGTCGACCGCGGCAGGTGCGAGCTCCAGGCGAGTGCGTCGGCGGTCATCCGGATCGGACGTGCGAGCGATGAACCCACGCCCTTCCGCCGAGTCACGAGCACCGAGCGGGTCGGCAGGTCGATGTCGATCGCCCCCGCGAGCGCTCGAACTCACTGACCTGGATTCCGCCCAATAAAGGAGAGCGCCGTGGCCTGAGGTGGCGTCAGATCGAAGTCCTTCAGCCGCGCTCGGTATTCGTTGCTGGCAGCGCGGTAAGCGCTGCGGAGGTGGGTGAATAGGCTGTGGCTGTCGTCTGGAAGCATTTAGTTAGTAAAAACATCATTCGTACACACAAAATCCGGATATGCCAAATAGATTCCGGACGAAATTTCCCGCTCTCGATAGACACGAAGGGTGGGCCGCGCAGTAGACTCGCGCCGCCGAGCCCACATTTGGCTGGCTACGGAACAAGGGGGAAATGAGTGCCAAAGGTTATCCCGGTC
>Ga0114969_10000031_pt1 | contig 102348 bp, 99 predicted proteins | sample M_130807_MF_Meta_FD_87316 | JGI IMG/M metagenome (GOLD analysis project Ga0114969, IMG submission 87316) | Freshwater microbial communities from Lake Montjoie, Canada to study carbon cycling - M_130807_MF_MetaG | ecosystem: Environmental > Aquatic > Freshwater > Lake | place: Lake Montjoie... | reverse complement strand
GCGTCAAAGTCAAAGCTTTCAAAGTCTGCGTTTTCTTCCGTTTGAAATTGATTTTCAAGTGGCATTTCATGTGCCTGGACACCCACCGATGTCAGGTAATCGGTGGTGGTGGCGTCGGCTGCTATCAGGCCAACTTGCGCCCCCATCTCAGCGCTCATATTGGACAGCGTCATGCGCTCTTGCATGCTCATGGCGCGCACGGTTGAGCCTGCAAATTCAACCGCTTGGTAGGCACCCCCGTTCATGCCAAAGCGAGCCACCATGTGAAGCATCATGTCTTTGGCGCACACACCTTTTTGCAAGGCCCCCTGCCATTGCATGCGCAGGGTGCGCGGCACTTGGACCCAAATTTCTCCCGTCACCATCACGCCCAACATTTCGGTGGCACCAATGCCAAACATGTAACAGCCAAACGCCCCGCCGGTGGGTGAATGAGAGTCACCCCCCACGCCAAAAAACCCGGGCTTAAGATGACCACGCTCGGGCAAGACCACGTGGCAAATCCCCTCTGAATCAATCACATGGGGCAAACGCCATTGCTTGGCCACATCACGCGTGATTTGAATGATTTTTCGGGCGTCTGCATCTTGCGCAGGCACATAGTGGTCCAGCACCAATACAACTTTGGAAGTGTCCCAAATTTGCGCCCCCAACTCTTGCAGCATGGGCTGCAATCGGCGGGGGCCAGAGGAGTCGTGAAACATGGCCAAGTCGACTTTGCATGTGACAACTTCACCCACCGCAACGCGTGCTTGTCCTGACGCACGAGCAATCAATTTTTGGGCCAAAGTTTGGCCGGTGTGCCTGCTCATTCTGGTTTGGCTCCCGAGTACTGCACCACGCTGCGCCAGCGTGCGATTTCAACTTCCACAAATTTGGCAAACTCTTGGGGGCTGTTGCCGGCAGGCACAGCCCCTTCCATCTCAATACGGCGCTTGACCTCGGGACTTTGAATCGCCACTCTGGCCGCATCGCTGAGGCGCCTGGCCAATTCGGGGGCCATGCGCCCAGGCGCAAACAAACCAAACCAGGCACTCGATTCATAGCCGGGCAAGGTCTCTCCAATGGCTTGCACTTCTGGGAATGCCGGCAATCGTTGAGGGCTGGTGACACCCAAAGCTCGCAACTTGCCCGCTTTGATGTGCGCTTGCGCATTGCCAACCGCAGCAAACATCAACTCAACTTGACCGGCCAAAACATCTTGCACCGCTGGGGCTGTGCCGCGGTAGGGAATGTTCACAATGAACAACCCCGATTTCATTTTGAAAGAGTCGCCCGCCAAATGCAGCGAAGAGCCCAGTGCACCAATCGCAAAATTCAACTGCCCCGGTTTTTCTTTGGCCAACCGAATCAGGTCTGCCACATTTTTCACAGGCAATGAAGGGTGCGCAACCAAGATCGAGGGAGAACTCGAGACCATGGTCAACGGTGTGAAGTCCTTGATAGGATCGAAAGGCAAACTGGGATAAAGCGATGCGTTGATGGCGTGACTGGTGAAACTCATCAGCAAGGTGTTGCCATCGGGCACGGCTCGGGCCACCATTTCAGCGGCCACATTGCCCCCTGCCCCCGGTTTGTTTTCGACCACCACCGTGCGGCCCAACTGCGTGCCTAAAGCTTGCGCCAAACTGCGCGCCATGGTGTCTGTGGTACCCCCTGCTGGTGCACCAACCAAGATACGTACAGGCATAGCGCTGGTCACAAAAGTCGCGTTTTGCGCTTGGACCGCGTCTGCCAGCAGCAGCCCCACGCTGCAAGAAAAAATACACAGCAAGCGGCGTTGCCAGCCATCTCTGAACATCTTGGGATTGATTTGGGCAGGGCGGGTGGTTGGCATGCAGATTTCACATTCCTAAATAGGCTTGACGCAATGTATCGCTGGCCAACAGGTCAGCGGGCAGGCCCGTAAAGCGAATCAAGCCGTTTTCCATGACGTAGGCACGATCGGCAATCTCAAGCGACTGGCCAACGTTTTGCTCAACCAACAAAATGGCCAAACCGTCAGCTCGCAATCGGCGGATCAAACTGAACATTTCATCCACCAACAAAGGCGATAAACCCAAGGAGGGCTCGTCCAAAATCAACAACCGCGGCTCTGCCATCAAGCCCCGCCCAATGGCCAGCATTTGCTGCTCGCCGCCGCTCAAAGTGCCTGCCAACTGCTGCGAGCGTTCTAACAAGCGTGGAAAAATCTCAAAGATTTTTTCCAAATTCACAGTGCGCCTTTCGCGGGCTCGCGCAAATGCGCCGAGCCAAAGGTTTTCATGCACACTCAAGTTGGGGAAAACTTTGCGGCCCTCAGGCACGTGAATCAAACCAGCTTGCACCACTTTGCGCGGGCTCAGCCATTTGAATTCTTGTCCATCAAACCGGACCGTGCCAGCACTGGCAGGCAACAAACCACTGAGCACCGCGTTCAAAGTGGTTTTGCCAGCGCCATTGCTGCCCAGCAAAGCCACCAACTCGCCGGCTTGAACATGCAGATCAACGCCGCGCAGCACTTGCACTGCGCCATAACCTGCGCTCAAATTTTGAACCTCTAACAAGGCGCTCACAGCGTTTGCTCCGCTGTCAGTGGGGCCTGCGCTTGTCGTAAGCGCGCGGCTGTGCCATGCCCTAAATAAGCTTCAATGACTTGCGGGTGGCTGGTGACTTGGGAAGGTGAGCCTTGTGCAATCAGTTGACCTTGGGCCAGCACCCACACGTGCTCAGCCAAACTCATGACGGCTTGCATCACATGCTCAATCATCACAATGGTCACGCCTGAATCTACAATCGAGTGCAGCACCGGGATCATTTCGGTGATTTCTTGCGGGTTCAGGCCCGCCAATACTTCGTCCAGCAAAAGCAGTTTGGGTTGGGTGGCCAAGGCACGCGCCAACTCCAAACGCTTTCGCCCTGCCACCGTCAAATCGCTGGCCAATTTGTCCATTTGCGGCGCCAAGCCGACGCGCTGCGCAACATCCTGAGCCCATTCCAAAGCCACTTTGCGATGGGCTGTGTGCAAGTGCGCGCCCACGGCAATGTTCTCTCGCACAGTTTGCGCCGCAAAGGGTTGCACGATTTGAAAGGTGCGCGTCATGCCGCGCTTGGCATTGAGGTGCGGCTCCTGCCCAGTGATGTCATGGCCTTCAAAAATAACGCGGCCATGATCGGGCAGCAAAAATCCTGACAGCAGTGCAAACAATGTGGTCTTGCCAGCGCCGTTGGGGCCAATCAACGCCGACAAGCTGCCTTTGCTCACTTGCAAACTGACATTTTGAACCGCCCGTAAACCGCCAAAGGAACGGCTGATCAACTGCACCTCCAGCAGCGGGTTCATGGTTTGAAGAGCTTGACGCATCAGCCCTCCTTATTGCGCGATACGCGCTTGTAAACGTCCAGCACATGCACGCCCAAGCCCGCGATGCCGCGCGGTAAAAACATCACGATCAAGACCAACACCGTGCCATAGATGACCATGTTGATGCCCGGCAATTGCCCAAATAAATTGCGCGTCAAGTCAGCCAAAAAGTGCAAGGCCAATGCGCCTAGCACTGGGCCCCACAAAGTGCCCATGCCGCCCACAATCGCACCCACCAAAGCTTCCACGGAGGTGTGCGCGCCAAAAGCGATGCCAGGGTCAATGTACTGAAACACCTGCACATAAAAAGCACCTGCGCCGCCCATCAAGCCGCCCGATAAAACCGTGGCGAGCGTTTTAACGCGCAGTGGGTTGACCCCAATGGCACGGGCTGCGTCTTCGTTGTCACGCACAGCTTGCAAGTAGGCCCCAAAACGCGAGTGGCGCAAATATGCCGTCACGCACAAAGCCAAGCTCACCAAACCCAGCATCAGCCAGACAAATCCAGCGCGCGTGCCAAATTGCATGTTTTCAGCTGACTCTTTCAAAGGCAACATCAAGCCCACCCCAGCACCCGTGAATGGCACCGACAAAGAAACAATCCGAAAGACTTCAGCAAAGGCCAATGTGACCAGCGCAAAGTATGAACCCTTCAAGCCATATCGAAACGACAAAGCACCCACCAAGGCGCCCACAGTGGCCGCCCCCAACATGGCCAAGGGCAAGGCCAGCCAAGGGCTCAAACCCCATTGCAGTTGCGCGATCGCCTGCACATAAGCGCCTGTGCCAAAAAACAAAGCGTGGCCAAAAGAAAACTGGCCGCCAAATCCGCCCAAAATATTCCACGCCTGCGCCAACAAACAGGCGTACAAAGCCATCATCACAAAGTTAAGCAGCACACCGGACTGCCAGAACAAGGGCACGGCCCCCACACACAGCACAAACAGCGCAATGGCGCGCAAGTCTTTCATGCGCGCGCTCCAAACAAGCCTTGCGGCCTGAACAACAGCACTGCAATGAAGATCACAAATATGCCGACTTGACCCAGTGATTCACCCAATAACAACCCGCCCAAAGACTCCACCACACCGATCAACAAACCGCCCAGCAATGCGCCTGCAAAACTGCCCATGCCGCCCAAGACCACCACCGTGAAGGCCACCAGCACAAAGCCGTTGCCCACCAAAGGGTTGACGTAATACGTGGGCAACAAAAAGCAGGCCGCAGCGCCTAAACAAGCCAAGCCCAAGCCATAACTCATGGCGTAGACATGCGCCACATCAATGCCCATCAAACGCGCGCCTTGTTTTTCTTTGGCCACGGCGCGAATGGCGCGGCCCAGGTCAGTGCGCTGCAAGATGAGGATCAAAATGGCCGAGACCGCCAAGGCACCCGCAAAGGCCACCAACTTTGGGGCCGAGACCATCACCGGCCCCAAAGCCACGGTGCTCAAGGTGTAGGCGGTTTCGATGCTGCGCGTGTCTGATTTGAAGAAAAGCAAGGCTAAATTTTCCATCACGATCGACAAACCCAATGTGACGAGCAAGATGTTTTCATCTTTGCCGTGGCTGGCTCGGTTGATCACGCCGCGCTGCATGGCATAGCCCAAAGCGAACATGGCCGGCACCATCAAGGGCAAGGCAGCATAGGGGTCAATGCCCCAATGCTCCTTCAAACCATAAACCCCATACAGTGCCAACATCAAGGCCGCGCCATGGGCGAAGTTGATGATGTGCAGCACCCCGTAGATCAAGGTCAGGCCCAGCGCGATCAAGGCATAGACCGCGCCCGTGGTCAGGCCGTTCAAGACCGCGGCCAATAAAATGCTGGGCTCGAACATGTGCTGCGCAGTCCCCCTGTGGCCTTAAGCCTTGAGCGGGAAAATAGGCTCAACCTCGCGGAAATCACGCGGCACGATGACCTTGATGTCGCCCTTGACCACTTGGGTCATCAAAGGTTGTGCGCCCATGTTCTGGCCGTTGACAAACTGAGTGGCACCATACGGCATGATGTGATTGGAGAATGTGCTCTTGTTCAAGGCCTCAATGATGGCTGCGCGGTCGACTGACTTGGCGCGCTCAATCGCATCGGCCAACAGGCTCATGGCGGTGTAAGTCATGAACACTTCGTAGCTGAAAAACTGACCCTGTGCTTCGACGCGTTTTTTCAATTCGGCCGAACGCTTGTCGCGCGGGTTGAACCAGTGGTTGCAATCAATGATGCCGTTGGCCGCTTCCGGAAATTCTTTGACGAATTTGTAGCTCGAGGCTGCTCCCCCGAGCACCGAGTAGATGGCTTTGGGCGTGATTTTCTGCTGCTGCATGGTGCGCACCAGCAATGCGTATTCGTTGTAGTAGTTGGCTGGAATCACAATGTCGGGGTTGACTTGTTTGATGCGCAGCGCAATGTTGTTGAAGTCGCGCGTGGGGTTGGCATGCTTGATGATTTCCTTGACGTCGTAGCCGTAACCGGGCAACTCTTTGGCCAGCAAATTGGCTGTGCCCGTGCCAAACAAAGATTCTTCATGAATGATCATCACAGTGCGCGCTGGTTTGCCCGCAGCCGTGTTGAGCACATGCAAATTGGCCACAGCCACTTCCGCACATTTTTTATAACCGGGGCCAAAGCGGAACGTGTTCTTCAAACCGCGCTCCACAATCTGATCGGCCACACCCACATCCACCACGTGTGGCAAGTTGTATTTGGCCGCTGCCTGCGTGGTAGCCAAGCAAATGGCCGAGGCAAAGGCACCCACTACCGCGCAAACACCTGCTTCGTTCATTTTCTCGATCTCTGCCGTACCAGCTTGAGGGCTGGACTGCGCATCACCCAAGAGCGCCTCTATCTTGGCGCCGCCCAAGGACTTGATACCGCCCGCTTTGTTGATGTCTTCAATCGCCATCAAGGCGCCCATTCGGCATTGCTGGCCGGAATACGCCAGCGCACCTGTGACGGGGTGCAAGACCCCGACCTTGACGGACTTGGCCTGCGCCCCGCCGATCAATGGGAACGAAAGTGCTGACGCGGCTGCGGCCGATTGGCCCATGAAGTGACGACGTGTGGTCATTGGAAGCTCCTTTTATTGACGATCAGTGAAAATTAGCGGACAACTCTTTGCTCACCCAAATCTGGGCATCAATGCCGCCGACGGGGGACAACTGCATTTGGTATTCGTAACGGTCTGGGCGGTACAGGCCTTGCAACCACTGCACCGGTCGGTCTTGCGCATCAAATACCAAGCGGCGCACCGCCAACAAGGCAGATCCTACATGCACATCCAGGTGCATGGCCATGGTGTTGTCCGCCAATCGGGCTGAGATGGTTTGCTCAGCTCGCCCAACTTTGACGCCAGCCTCTTCGAGCAACAGCAAGATGGGTTTTTGCGCCAGCTCGCGGCGGCCAAAATACTGAGCCAGGTCCTCGGGCACCCAGGTGGTGATGTGCGACAGCGGGCCCTCGCGGGTGCTGCGCACGCGCTGGGCTTTTTGCACCCACTCTGCTGGCTCCAATTGCAAATGCTGCGCCACATCTGGCGGCGCCTTCAGGCGCTGCACGGTCAAGACCTTGACCGAGGTTCGAAGGCCCATGGTGACCAAATTTTCCAGCAAACCTGTAAGCCGCGCGGGCTTGCCAGAGGTGGACTTGCCAGCATTGTCTAGGCGTGAAGCGCGCCCCAATGCCGCCGGTGTGATGGGGCGTGTACCGCGCCCCGGCTCACGCTGAATCAAGCCCTCTTGGGCCATTTGGGCCAGCGCCCTGCGCACCGTCACACGGGCTACGGAAAATTGCTGCATGAGGGCCAGCTCACCTGGCAAACCAGCCTCAAAGCGGCCCTCCTGCAATTGCTCACACAACAGCAAATAGATCTGGTGGTACTTGGGCAGGGGCAGGCCTTGGTTCATGGCTGCAACTGTGGCATCAGTCCCATTGATCTGTCAATAGGACATTTACCGAAAAAGGCAAAAAATTTACAAAAAATCAGCCCATCCAAATCAAATCGATAATAAGGCCTTCAAACGCGCAACTTGAAAGACTCCAATTGGCTCTTCCACCCCCCACCCACCGCAAACTGTCCCACACCCGAGTCGTGACCTACAACGGCTACGCCCGAGACGATGGTCTGTGGGACATTGAGGCTGAGCTGCGCGACGTCAAAACCTATGACTTTCACATTCCAAGTCAAGAGCCTCGCGCTGCTGGCCTGCCCATTCACAACCTGTTCATCCGATTGACCGTGAACGACGACATGGTGGTGCAAGACATCGCCACCAGCATGGCGGACTTTCCCCACCCTGAATGCATACAAGCCCCCGTCAACATGCACCAAATGACAGGCAGCACGCTGGGGCCGGGTTGGCGCAAAGCGATCGAGCGCCATGTGGGCGGCGTCTTAGGCTGCACACATCTGCGCGAAATGCTCTTTAACATGGCCACCGCTGCCTACCAAACCATTCCCTCCGGCATGCAATACCAACGCGAGTTGGACGGCGTGCCAGAGCCCGTTCCAGAAAAACCGCCCCTGCACGTGGGCAAGTGCATGTCCTGGGCATTTGACGGCCCCGTCGTTGAGCGCCATTACCCCATGTTTTGGGTCAGGCCGCCAGAAAAATCCATCGCCAAATAAACGACTGCGATAATCACCCTTCCCATCCGACACCAGCCCCTGGACAGAAACCAGTCAACGCTTGGAGCGCACGTGAGTAAAAAAGTATTTATCAAAACCTTCGGTTGCCAAATGAACGAGTACGACTCGGACAAAATGGCCGACGTCATGAAGGCCACCCAAGGTTACGAGACCACCCAAAACGTCGACGAAGCCGATCTGATTTTGTTCAACACGTGCTCAGTGCGTGAACGTGCTCAAGAAAAAGTTTTCAGCGACTTGGGCCGCATCAAACACCTCAAGGCCAAAGGCGTTTTGATCGGTGTGGGCGGCTGCGTGGCCAGCCAAGAAGGCGCCGAGATCATCCACCGCGCGCCTTATGTCGATGTGGTGTTTGGCCCGCAAACACTGCACCGCTTGCCCGAGCTCTTGGCCGCCCGCAGCGCTCAGCGCCGCCCCCAAGTGGACATCAGTTTTCCTGAAATCGAAAAATTTGACCACCTGCCACCTGCCAAAGTTGACGGGCCCGCCGCCTTTGTCTCCATCATGGAAGGCTGCAGCAAATACTGCAGCTACTGCGTGGTGCCCTACACCCGCGGCGAAGAGGTCAGCCGCCCGTTTGAAGATGTCTTGGTTGAAGTGGCCGGCCTGGCTGAACAAGGCGTGCGCGAGATCACACTGCTGGGCCAAAATGTCAACGCATACCGCGGCAAAATGGGTCAGACCAACGAGATCGCTGACTTTGCGCTGCTGCTGGAGTATGTGGCCGAGATGCCTGGCATTGAGCGCATCCGCTACACCACCAGCCACCCCAATGAATTCACGCAGCGCCTGATCGAGGCTTATGCCAAAGTGCCCAAACTGGTCAGCCATTTGCACTTACCCGTGCAGCACGGCTCGGACCGAATCTTGATGGCCATGAAACGCGGCTACACCGCCATGGAATACAAAAGCACGCTGCGCAAACTGCGCGCCATTCGCCCTGAGATGGCCATGAGCAGCGACTTCATCGTCGGCTTTCCCGGCGAGAGCGACGAAGACTTCAGCAAAATGATGAAGCTCATCAACGATGTAGGCTACGACAACAGTTTCAGCTTCATCTTCAGCCCTCGGCCTGGCACGCCTGCAGCCAATTTACCCTGCGACACACCGCACGAAGTCAAGCTCAAGCGCTTGCACCATTTGCAAGCCGTGATCGAAGAAAACGTGCAGCGCATCAGCCAAAGCAGAATCGGCACCGTTCAGCGCATTTTGGTCGAGCGCCCTGCGCGCAAAGACACCAGCGAATTGGCTGGCCGCACCGAATGCAACCGTGTGGTGAACTTTCCTGGTGGCCCTCAGGCCGCGCGCTTGATCGGTCAAATGGTCGACGTCAAAATCATGCAGGCCATGTCGCACTCTTTGCGAGGCGAATTGGTTCTGGCAGACTGAGGCAAAAGTGCTTTGCTTTAAATTTTTTCTTGCAAGTAGCGCCGGTAGTCGCCATGCCCAATGCGCTGGCAATGGGCCACACTGCGGTTGTACACATAGGCCTGCGCATCCGCCGTGACGGGCCTGTCAACCCCAACCCCCAAGAGCTTCAGGCCTTGGCGCAAATACATTGAGCGCTCAGGCTGCTGCGGGTCAAACTCTTCCACAAGGTCTAAGCGCTGCCACTGCGCAGGCTGCAAGCTGTACACCTGTCCGAACACAAGGTCTTTGGCGTTGCTGCTGTGAACCAAGCCCGGGTAGTCACCCAAGTCGTACAAAGCGCCCTGCACGCATGCGACTCCCAAGCATGGCGCGCCCTGCAGTTCGCTGTGCAAGAACAGGCCCGACATCAAAGAGCCATAAACAAACAAAAAAGGGTTGTGCCAGGTCATGTTCACAGCCCTTATTTTGCGTTAAAGTGAAATCATGAGATCTGAACAAAACGAACGCGTCACCCGCATTGGCCCAGGCACCCCCTGCGGCCAATTGCTGCGCCACTATTGGCAACCCGTGGCCCTGCTCGACGAGTTCGATCCGGCCCTAGACCCGCGCATGGCCCTACGCCCTGTCAAAGCGGTTCGCTTGCTCGGTCAAAATTTGGTGCTCTTCAAAAATGCGGCCGGCGAATTTGGTTTGCTTGACCGTGACTGCCCCCACCGAGGTGCCGATTTAGCCTTTGGCCGCAACGAGGGCGACGGCCTGCGCTGCCCCTTTCACGGCTGGAAATTTGATGTGAAAGGGCAATGCCTGGAAACTCCGGCAGAACCGGCTGGCAGCACATTGTGCAAGCGCATACAGCAGCGCCACTACCCGCTGCAAGAGCGCAGTGGTATTTTGTTTGCGTGGCTGGGCCCACAAGGCAGCAGCCCACCGCCCTTGCCCGCGCTGGACTGCATGTGCGCCCCAAGCACCCACACCTTTGCCTTCAAGGGCCTGTGGAACTGCAATTGGCTGCAGGCCTTTGAAGTGGGCATTGACCCTGCGCACGCTTCTTTTTTGCACCGCTTTTTCAACGATGCGTCTTTGGAGGACAGCTACGGCAAACAATTCAGAGGCGCCAGCGCAGGCGAGATCAACGGCGAAAAATGGCCCATGACCCGCGTCATGCGGGAGTTTGACCAACCCGATATTTCGCACCAAGAAATGCCCTACGGCATGCGCTTGACGACGCTTCGGCCCTTGACTGAGGAACTCACTCACGTGCGCATCACCAACGCCGTTTTCCCACAGACGTTTGTGATCCCTTTGTCTGAGACCATGACCATCACGCAGATGCATGTGCCCGTGGACGACACCCACAATTATTGGTATGCCATCTTCACCAGTTTTGACCTACCCGTGAACAAAGAGACCATGCGAAATCAGCGCTTGCAAGCCGTGACTTTGCCCGACTATGTGCCCATTTCTGGCCAACACAACCAGTGGGGCTTCAACCCACAAGAGCAAATCAGTCGCACTTTTTTAGGCATGGGCGAGGACGACATCAATGTGCACGATCAGTGGGCTTGCGAGAGCATGGGCGTTGTGCAAGACCGAACGCGTGAACACTTGGGCACCACCGACAAAGTGATCATGGCCAACCGCCGCATTTTGATCCAAGCCATGGATGCTGTTGCTGCTGGCCAACTGCCCCCAGGCATGGCCCAAACTGAGATCGCATCCACGCGTGTGGGCCCCGACACAGTCGACGGCATCGCCCCGGCAGCTTCTTGGCAAACCTGGTCTGAGGCCGCCATGCAAGCCAAGCGCGAGCAAGCACCTTGGCCGGCCTTGCTAGCGCCCAAAGCAGCAGCATGAGCCTAGACACCCCGACAGACTTTGCCGCACGTTGCGGCCTGCAAAGTGCCGATCGCCAGCAACACATACAGCACGTCTTGGCATTGGTGCAAGCCAGTGGCCTTGAGTGGGTGCGACTGGCGTGGTGCGATGTGCATGGCATGCTTCGCGGCAAGACTTGGGTTGCCTCTGAGTTGGCCAGCGCCTTTGCCCAAGGCATCGGCATGGTCAGCAGCTTGATGCTCAAAGACAGCTCAGACCGCACCGTTTACAAAGTTTTTGAAGTCGGCCTGCAGCACGAATTGCCCGGCTTTGAAGGCGCCAGTAACCTGCTCATGCTGCCTGACCCGCACAGCTTCAAAATTCTGCCTTGGGCCGAAAAAACCGGTTGGCTGCAATGCCAGCCGTGGTTCCCTAACGCCACGCCCGTTCCTTTTGACACGCGGCTTATTTTGCAAGCGGCGCTGTCACGTTTGAAGGAACGCGGCCTGGGCCTGGGCTGTGGGCTGGAGGTGGAATTTCACATCTACCGTTTGAAAGACCCTCTGCACGGCGCCGACCTGGACCCCGAGCAAGCGGCATGGCCAGGCCAAGCGCCACAAGTCAGCCTGGTGCACCCAGGCTTTAACTTGCTCAATGAGTTGTGGTTTGACCGTGCTGAAGAAGCTCTGCGCGTGGTCAAGCACACCGCACAAGCCTTGGGCTTGCCGCTTTTATCATTGGAAATTGAATTGGGCCCCAGTCAAGTAGAAGCGGTCTTTCAAGTCACCGACGCCATGACTGCGGCCGACAACATGGTCTTGTTTCGATCCGCCGTCAAACAAGCTTTGCACCGCGCCGGCTACCACGCCACCTTCATGTGCCGCCCGCCTTTTGAGCACATCATGTCCAGCGGTTGGCACCTGCATCAGTCGCTGTACGATTTGCAAACTGGCCGCAACGTGTTCATGCGCCACAGCCCCCAAGAGTTGCAAGCGGCGCAGCACTTGCCAAGCGATGATGCGCGCCAGACCCTGTCCGATATGGGCGCGCAGTACTTGGCCGGTTTGCTGGCCCATGCTGCGGGCAGCACGGCTTTTTGCACCTCCACCGTCAACGGCTTTGGCCGCTTCAAACCCAACGCGCTGGCACCGCAATCCATTTTGTGGGGGCGCGATAACCGCGGCGCCCTGCTGCGCGTGATTGGCGCACCGGGCGACAGCGCCACACGCATTGAAAACCGATTGGGCGAGCCCGCGGCCAACCCTTATCTGTACATGGCCTCGCAAATCTACGCAGGCTTAGACGGCATCGACCAAAAATTGAGCGCCCCACCGGCCACGCAAGCGCCCTACGCCTCAGAGGCCACACACCTGCCAAGCAGTTTGGGTGCGGCCCTGCAGTGCTTGGCCCAAGACAGCGCTTTGTGTCAGGCTTTTGGCGCCAACTTTGTCAGCTACTACCAGCGCATCAAAGCAAGCGAGCAAGCCCGCTTTGACCAAGCGCCAGACAAAATGGAGTTTCATCGGCGCGAATATTTCAGCCGCATTTAACGACCCGGGAAACCACCCCCGCCCATACCACCCATTCCCCCCATACCGCCTAGGCCCTTCATGGCCCCCATGCGCTTCATCATTTTCATGAGGCCGCCGCCCTGCATTTTTTTCATCATGTCCTGCATTTGCTCAAACTCTTTGAGCAAGCGGTTGACGTCTTGCACCTGCACGCCCGCGCCCATGGCAATGCGCCGCTTGCGCGTGGCCTTGATCAGCTCGGGCTTGCTGCGCTCTTTGAGCGTCATGCTGTGGATGATGCCTTGCTTTCTGACAATGTCTTTTTCAGCGCGGCCCATGTCCATCTGGCTGGCTTTGGCCGCCATTTGCGTGGGCAGTTTGTCCATCAAACTGGACAGGCCGCCCATTTGCTTCATTTGCTGAATCTGGGCCAAGAAATCATTCAAGTCAAAACCCCCGCCACTTTTGACTTTGGCGGCCAGTTTTTGCGCAGCCTGCATGTCAACATTGGCCGTGACTTGCTCGACCAAAGCCAAGATATCACCCATGCCCAAAATGCGCCCCGCGTGGCGCTGCCCATCAAATACTTCCAGGCCTTCGAGCTTCTCGCTGGTGCCCGAAAACTTGATCGGCACCCCCGTGATCTGACGCACAGACAGGGCGGCACCCCCGCGTGAGTCGCCATCTGTTTTGGTCAAGATGATGCCGGTCAAAGGCAGTGCATCTTTGAACGCCTTGGCCGTGTTGGCCGCATCTTGCCCCTGCATGGCGTCCACCACAAACAAAGTTTCAACTGGGCTCAAAACGCTGTGCAACTGCCCGATTTCGGCCATCAAAGCCTCGTCAATGGCCAACCGGCCCGCCGTGTCCACCAGCAACACATCAAAGAAATGTTTGCGCGCGTAATCCAAAGCGGCCAGCCCAATGTCCACCGGCTTTTGATCGGGCCGGCTCTCAAACCACTGAGCACCGGCCTGGGCTGTGACGGTTTTGAGCTGCTCAATGGCGGCCGGTCGGTAGACGTCGGCAGATACCGTGAGCACTTTTTTCTTGCGCTTTTCAATCAAGTACTTGGCCAGCTTGGCGGTGGTGGTGGTTTTACCAGCGCCTTGCAAGCCGGCCATCAAAATCACGGCCGGCGGCTGCACAGACAAGTTGATGTCGACCACACCATCGCCCATGGTGGCAGCGAGTTCTTTGTTGACAATGCCAACCAAGGCTTGGCCCGGTTTCAAAGAGCCCAAGACCTCTTGGCCCAAGGCTTTTTCTTTCACACGGGCGACAAAATCGCGCACCACGGGCAAGGCCACATCGGCTTCGAGCAAAGCCATGCGGACCTCACGCAGCATGTCCGCCACATTCGACTCGGTGATGCGGGCTTGACCGCTGACCTGCTTAACGAGCTGCGAGAGTTTGTCTGTAAGAGCAGAAGCCATGTCAAATATTTCTCATAAACAGTCAGGCTTTCACGCATGCAGCCACAATGGCAGGGCGTGAAACGCTAAACTAGGGGTGACATGATTTTAGCCATTCCCTCATCTTGGGCCTTGTGGTTTTCTGCCCTGACAGCAGTGGCCTATGCTTTGCCCGCCCTGGCGGCCAGCCGCATGGGAGGCCTTGCAGCCCGCCGTTTCCTGCTCTTGGCTTGGCCATTGCATGGCTTGAGCTTGGCCGCAGGCCTGTTTGGCCAGAGCCCTCGCTTTGGTTTTGCACCGGCCCTGTCCGTCACAGTGTGGTGGGTGCTGACTGCCTATGTGGTCGAGAGCCAGTACTTCCCCCAACTCAAAGCACGCTGGGCCATGGCCGGTTTGGGCAGCGCCGCCGTCTTGCTCGCGCTGGTCTTTCCGGGTCAAATTTTGAATGTCAGCGCATCGGCCTGGTTGCCATTGCACTGGGCCCTTGGCATTGCCTCCTACGGCATGTTCGCCGCCGCCGTCTTGCACGCCTGGCTCATGACGCGTGCCGAGAAACAAATTCGTTTGGCCGGTGAAGACGAAAGCGGCCTGCCGCTGCTGACCTTAGAGCGGCTGATGTTTCGCTTTGTCTCCTTGGGCTTTGCCTTGCTCACGGCCACCTTGATCGCCGGCCTTTTATTTGGCGAGCAACTCTACGGCGCAGTCGGCGCGCAATGGAAGTGGGACCATAAAACCGTCTTTTCCTTGCTGTCATGGCTGACTTTTTTGCTCTTGATGGTCGGTCGTTTTCGCTATGGTTGGCGCGGCCGGCGCGCTGTGCGCGTGCTTTACGCTGGCTCAGCCATGCTGCTTTTGGCCTATGCGGGTTCGCGCTTTGTACTTGAAGTGATTTTGGGGCGATCCCTTTGAAACTGTTTGTTTTTTTGTTGGCCATCTTCGCTGGCATTTGGCTTTGGAAGCGCAACCGGATCGCGGCAGGAAAAACCAATGACCCGGCCAAGGGCACAAGCAAGCCCATGGCCTGCGACACTGGGCCTCAAGCCATGTTGGCTTGCCAGCACTGCGGCGTGCACCTTCCCAGCAACGAGGCCATTGCCGGACAGCACGGGGGCGTTTACTGCAGCGCTGAGCACCGCGCGGCAGCGCACGACGCCTGACCTCAGGGCCCCCTCTGTGACCACCACCCCCACAAATTGGCAAGGCGGTTGGTGTGACATGGCAAAGCCATGCCACTCACCCAACTTTGGCGCCCGCCCCGAAACCGCCTTGATCGACCTCTTGGTGCTGCACTCCATCAGTTTGCCCCCGGGTCATTACGGCGGCCATGAAGTGCACGACTTGTTCACCAACCAACTCGATTGGGACGCACACCCCTATTTCCAGAGCATTCGTGGCCTGCAAGTCTCATCGCACTTTTTGATTCAGCGCACTGGCCAGATGTGGCAATTCGTCAGTTGCGACGATCGGGCATGGCACGCTGGCCCATCGCACTACCGAGGCCGCAGCAATTGCAACGACGACAGCATTGGCATCGAGCTCGAAGGGCTTGAAGGCGATCGCTTTGAGCCGGCCCAATACCAAAGCTTGACGAACTTGTGTCACGCGCTGGCCGCGCGCTACCCGATCGCCCACATTGCTGGGCACGAGCACATCGCCCCAGGACGCAAAAAAGACCCAGGGCCTGGCTTTGATTGGTCTCGATTGCAGTCCAGCGTGGTTTGGCCACCTCAGTATTTTCCCGAATGTTGAAAATATTTTAAAAATAATTTCTCGTCCTCTTTTTGTGCGCCGCACGCATCACAAAATATCAGCCCAAAGTTAAAACCTCTGTTTTTCAAGGCCTTCAGAAGGGAAATGCAAGCTAATGCGCATCAATTCTGGTGTTGCATATCAACAGTCATACAGGGTGCGGATTTCAAGCCCGCATTTCGGTCTTGAAAACTCTCTTGCTGCATCGCCCTGGCGCGCCCTGACCAAGGCGCGCGCAGCACCCGGGCAATTTAGGCGCGGTACACTACCCCTAGTGGCTTGAATTCATGCCAGACCCCAGATATAGTGTGTCATGCGCAATATGCGGTTTTGGTGAAATTGACAATTAGCCCACTGAATCTGGCCACAATACCAGCCCATTCAACACGAAAATGCCCGACACAATGCCCTGCCCAACTTGCGTCTCCTGAAGACTGAATTGACTTCCGAATTGACACACGAATTGACACCTGAATTGAACACAAAGAACCCCATGCAAATTGATTTGACCCCAACTGCAACAACAAAAGGCCTGATGGGCTCTGCCTTGCCCACAACGAACACCACCAGCGCTGCCAACTCACTGGCCCACTACCAAATCATTCGACGCAATGGCGCGGTCGTGCCTTTTGAGCCGAACAAAATTGCCGTGGCCTTGATGAAAGCATTCTTGGCCGTGCACGGCACCCAAGGCGCCGCTTCGGCCAGCGTGCGCGAAGTGGTTGAAGGCATGACCCAAGGCGTGGTGCGCGCCTTGATGCGCTCACGCCCAGGCGGTGGCACCTTCCACATTGAAGACGTGCAAGACCAAGTCGAGTTGGGCCTGATGCGCAGCAGCAACCACGAAGTGGCGCGCGCCTATGTGCTCTACCGTGAGCGCCGCGCCCAAGAGCGCGCCCAAATCAAAGAAGAAAAAGCACCGGCCAAAGTGCCCACGCTGCACGTGATCGACGCAGGAGAGCGCGTGCCCCTGGACTTGGCGTATTTGCAAGGCCTGATCGTCAACGCCTGCCAAGGCTTGGGCAAAGACGTGCATCCCGACCCGATCGTGGCCGAGACCATGCGCAACCTGTACGACGGCGTGCCCATGGAGGAGGTCTACAAAGCCTCCATCTTGGCCTCTCGCACCCTGATTGAAAAAGACCCCGACTACACCTACGTCACGGCTCGCTTGTTGATGCACACCATCGCCAAAGAAGTTTTAGGCCAAGAAGTACTGCTCAAAGACATGGCCCACCACTACGTGGACTACTTCCCCCAGTTCATCAAAAAAGGCGTTGCAAACTCTCTCTTGGACGAGAAACTCCTGCAATTTGACTTACCCAAACTGGCTTCGGCCTTGAAAGCCGAGCGCGACTTGCAGTTTGACTACCTGGGCCTGCAAACCCTGTACGACCGTTACTTTTTGCACCTGCGCAAAACGCGCATCGAGTTGCCGCAAGCCTTTTTCATGCGCGTGGCCATGGGCTTGTCGCTCAATGAGAGTGACCGCGAAGCCCGCGCCATTGAGTTCTACGAAGTTCTGTCCTCCTTTGACTTCATGTCCAGCACCCCTACGTTGTTCAACAGCGCGGGCCTGCGCTCGCAGCTCTCGAGCTGCTACCTGACCACCGTGCCCGACGACTTAGACGGCATCTACGAGTCGATCAAAGAAAACGCCTTGCTCTCCAAATTTGCTGGCGGCTTGGGCAACGACTGGACCCGCGTGCGCGCTTTGGGCAGCCACATCAAGGGCACCAACGGCGAATCTCAAGGTGTTGTGCCTTTCTTGAAGGTGGTCAACGACACCGCCGTGGCCGTCAACCAAGGCGGCAAGCGCAAGGGCGCGGTGTGCACTTACTTAGAAACTTGGCACTTGGACATCGAAGAGTTCTTAGAGCTGCGCAAAAACACCGGCGACGACCGCCGCCGCACGCACGACATGAACACCGCCAACTGGATCCCCGACCTGTTTATGCGCCGCGTCATGGAAAAAGGCAGCTGGACTTTGTTCTCCCCCTCGGACTGCCCTGACTTGCACGACAAATTTGGCCTGCCGTTTGAGACGGCCTATGTCGCTTACGAAGAAAAAGCCGCGCGCGGCGAAATCACCCCCAGCCGCCAAGTCCAAGCCACTGACCTGTGGCGCAAGATGCTCTCCATGCTGTTTGAAACCGGCCACCCTTGGATCACTTTCAAAGACGCTTGCAACGTGCGCTCGCCCCAGCAGCACGCCGGCGTGGTGCATTCGTCTAACCTGTGCACCGAGATCACGCTGAACACCAGCGACACCGAAACCGCCGTGTGCAATCTGGGCTCGGTCAACCTGCCCCGCCATTTGATCGACGGACCCAACGGCAAGCAAATTGACCACGCCAAATTGCAGCGCACCATCAAAACCGCCATGCGCATGCTCGACAACGTGATCGACGTGAACTACTACGCTGTCAAAAAAGCCCGCGACTCCAACATGCGCCACCGCCCAGTGGGCTTGGGCCTTATGGGTTTCCAAGACGCCTTGTATGAAATGCGTGTGCCCTACGCCTCTGAAGCAGCCGTCGAATTCGCCGACCGCTCGATGGAAGCCATTTGCTACTACGCCTACTGGGCCTCGACCGAGTTGGCCAGCGAGCGCGGCAAATACGCCAGCTACAAAGGCTCTTTGTGGGACCAAGGCATTTTGCCGTTGGACACCCTGGACATGCTGGAGAAAGCCCGCGGCGGCTATGTGGAAGTCGACCGCAGCGTCACCATGGACTGGGACGCCCTGCGCAAAAAGATTGCCAAAGACGGCATGCGCAACTCCAACTGCGTGGCCATTGCCCCAACCGCCACCATCTCCAACATCATTGGGGTGGACGCGTCCATCGAGCCTTGCTTTGGCAATCTGTCGGTCAAGTCCAACTTGTCTGGCGAGTTCACCATCATCAACAGCTACTTGGTGCGCGACCTCAAGCGCCTTGGCCTGTGGGACGACGTGATGGTCATGGACTTGAAGCACTTTGACGGCTCGCTGCGCCCAATCGACCGTGTGCCGCAAGAAATCAAAGCGCTTTACGCCACGGCCTTTGAAGTTGAAACAACTTGGTTGGTCGAAGCGGCCGCTCGCCGCCAAAAGTGGATCGACCAAGCGCAGTCGCTGAACATTTACATGTCGGGCGCGTCGGGTAAAAAACTGGACGACACCTACAAACTCGCATGGCTTCGCGGCTTGAAGACCACCTACTATTTGCGCACCATCAGTGCCACGCACGCCGAGAAATCGACAGTGCAAAACGGCAAGATGAACGCGGTGTCTTCGGGCGCTGCGGGCTCTGGCATGAGCGCGCTCGATGCAGCAGCGGCAGCAGCGCAAGCGCAGATGAATGCGATCCCTGCAACCGACATTAAATTTTGCGCGATCGATGACCCAGGATGCGAGGCTTGCCAATAATTTTTCAATCTGCGCGCGATGCAAATGCACAACACTTATGTGCGCAATTTGCATTCATTTCAAATGAAAGCTTTGCAATTGGCTTGCAAGCTTTCATAATTTAGTCATTGGAATTTTTATGTTGTCCTGGGACGAATCATCTCAACCTGCACTGCCTCGCGCAATGCCAAACTTCCCCCTAAGCGGCGCACCAGCCGACCGCTTCGCAGATCTGTCGACTCTTCCATCCAGCGCGCCCCTGGCCAGCGGTCCGCAAGCGGATGCGCCGATCAAGCGCCGCGTCAATGCAGCTGACAAGCGCATCATCAACGGCAAGACCGATGTCAACCAGTTGGTGCCGTTCAAATACAAATGGGCCTGGGAAAAATACCTCGCCTCTTGCGCCAACCACTGGATGCCGCAAGAAGTCAACATGACGCGCGACATCGCCCTGTGGAAAGACCCCAACGGCTTGAGCGAAGATGAGCGCCGCCTGATCAAGCGCAACTTGGGCTTCTTCGTCACTGCCGATTCGCTGGCCGCCAACAACATCACTTTGGGCACATACCGCCACATCACGGCCCCCGAGTGCCGGCAATTCTTGCTGCGCCAAGCGTTTGAAGAAGCCATCCACACCCACGCCTACCAGTACATCGTGGAGTCTTTGGGTTTGGACGAGAGCGAAATTTTCAACGCCTACCATGAAGTTCAGTCCATCCGTGACAAAGACGAGTTCCTGATCCCGTTCATTGACGCCATCATGGACCCGCACTTCAAGACCGGCACTTTGGCCGACGATCAAACCCTGCTCAAGTCTTTGATCGTCTTTGCCTGCCTCATGGAAGGCTTGTTCTTCTATGTCGGCTTCACGCAAATTTTGGCTTTAGGCCGCCAAAACAAGATGACCGGCGCCGCTGAACAATACCAATACATCTTGCGTGACGAGTCCATGCACTGCAATTTTGGCATCGACTTGATCAACCAAATCAAACTGGAAAACCCACAGCTGTGGACCTCTGAATTCAAAGCCGAAATCATCGCGCTGTTTGAAAAAGCCGTTGAATTGGAATACCGCTACGCCGAAGACACCATGCCCCGCGGCGTGCTGGGCTTGAATGCCTCTATGTTCAAAGGCTATTTGCGCTACATTGCCAACCGCCGCGCCACCCAAATTGGCCTGGAAGCTTTGTACCCCAATGAAGAAAACCCGTTCCCCTGGATGAGCGAGATGATCGACTTGAAGAAAGAGCGCAATTTCTTTGAAACCCGCGTGATTGAATACCAATCGGGCGGCGCGCTGTCCTGGGATTGACCCCTTCCAAACACACATGACGACCCTGTTTAAACCACGCCCTATGACCGCCACCCGCGGTTGTGCGGCGTGGTTTTCCCGTGTTCAAGGTGTTGAGGCATGCCTCAGCACCTTGAATCGCTTTACGCGCTCCAACATGCGTAAAGTGTTTCCCTCTGTTGATTTTTCGAATTGATCAAGGAGAAAAAACCATGGCAACTGCAAAAAAAGCGGCACCCAAAAAAGCCGCCCCTAAGAAAGCTGTAGCAAAAAAAGCAGCTCCCGCTAAAAAAGCAGCTCCTAAAAAAGCTGTAGCGAAAAAAGCCGCTCCTAAAAAAGCAGCTCCCGCTAAAAAAGCAGCTCCTAAAAAAGCTGTAGCGAAAAAAGCCGCTCCTAAAAAAGCAGCTAAGAAAGCCGCTCCTAAGAAAGCTGCTAAAAAAGCTGCCCCTAAAAAGGCCGCTAAAAAACCTGCTGCCAAGAAAGCTGCCAAAAAACCGGCCGCTAAGAAAGCAGCGAAAGCACCCGCTGCCCCTGCTGCACATGCAGCAGCGCAAACCACTTTGAATCCTCAAGCTGCGTGGCCGTTTCCTTCGGCCGCTAAGCCCTGATCTCATCGTGTAAGCGAGCAGGCGCAAGCCAAAGCCCGATGCCCAAAGCATCGGGCTTTTTTCATGGGGCTCAGTACCCGTGCGGCTTAAGGGTAAAACGCCAGCAAGCGGTAGCCGGCCAAGGGCACTTGATTAGGCGGTAATTTCAAGTTGAAACGGCCCTCCCAAACTTGGGCAGGCACCATCACTCTCGGAGCGCCCCACACAGCGGGGTTGAAAACTTTACGCGCCAGCACTTGGCCTTGCGCATCGGTCAAGGTCAACTCCAGCCAACTGGTCGCAACCTGGGTGGGCGCAGTGTTGCGCAAAGTCACTTGCAATTGAAATTCAGTCTGTGGCTCAGCCTGGCCTTGCATCAAGGCGCCAGTCGCAGCATGCTCGGGCGCGCGAGATGGCTCCAAAGCCGCGCTGTCAATCACCACCGCATCGAGCACGCGCAGGGCTTGCACTTGGCAATTGGCCAGTTTGCAAAAGCGCTGAAGCACCAGCTTGAGACTAGGGTGCTCGGCGGCCAACCTGTCTTTGAAGTGCCAAAGGCATTGGGCCAACAAGCTCAAGCTCAAAACGTAGATCGCTAAAACCAAGAAGACGCCTGAGCCGTCCAATGCGCCCGAGGTCTGACCCTGGTGCTTGGGCACAGTCAGGCCTCAGTCGCCCTGAGCCCGGCGGGCCGTCATCAAAATCCAGCCCTCTTCTTGGTCACTGACGACCAACTTCAGAAATGGGGCATAGGCCTGCTGCAGCTCTTGCGCTTGCCGCTCCAAAATACCGGCCAGCACCAGCGCGCCGCCAGGGGCCACATGGGTGCACAACAGGGGCGCCAAAACTTTGAGGGGGCTTGCCAAAATATTGGCCAACACTGTGTCGTACAGCCCTTGGGCTTGGGTCGGCAAACCGGCTTGAAGCACGGCGGCATTGGCCTTTGCATTGAGCTGTGTGGCGTTCACGGCGGCCGGGTCAATGTCTACGGCATCAATCTGCTGGGCCCCGTATTTGGCAGCGCCGATGGCCAAGATACCCGAGCCGCAGCCGTAGTCCAGCACCCTGTGGCCACACGTGGGCTGCTGTGCGATCCAGCGCAAACACATGCGTGTGGTGGGGTGTGTTCCAGTTCCAAACGCCAAACCCGGATCGAGGCGAATGATGGTTTTGGCTTGCGCAGGCGGCTCATGCCAAGTCGGCACGATCCAAAAATCTGGCGTGACTTGCACGGGCGTGAATTGCGACTGCGTCAGGCGCACCCAGTCTTGGTCGGGCACGGGCAAGACCGTCAAAAAAGTGCAGCCCACAAAAAATTCTTGCGCCTTGAGCACTTGACCAGCGTGGCGGGCATCGGCCTCTTGGGCAAACAAGGCCGTCATCTTCGAGCGTTGCCATCCGTCTTTGGGCGGGGGCATGCCAGGCTCGCCAAACAAAGCTTGCTCTGCTTCGGTTTGCGCATCGGCATCTTCCACCGAAACACTCAAAGCCTCCAAGGCCTCCAAGGCCTGGCTCAAGTCCTCGACCTTGGATTCTGGACACAGCAAACTGAGCTCAAACATGGTGCCAACAGCCCCAGCGCTCAACGCTTGTGGTGGCGCAGCCACTCTTCCAGGTAGTGAATGTTGGTGCCACCGGCCTTGAACTTGGCGTCCACCATCAGCTCACGGTGCAAGGGCATGTTGGTGTGAATGCCCTCGACCACGGTTTCAGCCAACGCCGTCTGCATGCGGGCAATGGCTTGGTCACGCGTGTCGCCATGACAAATGATTTTGCCAATCATGGAGTCGTAATTAGGCGGCACAAAATAGTTGGTGTAGACATGCGAGTCCACCCGCACACCGGGCCCACCGGGCGCATGCCACATGGTGATGCGTCCTGGTGAAGGCGTGAACTTGAAGGGGTCTTCGGCATTCACGCGGCATTCGATGGCATGGCCTCTGAGGGTGATTTGTCGCTGCGTGAACGGCAGTTTCTCGCCAGCGGCCACCATGATTTGGGTTTTCACAATGTCCACGCCCGTGACCCATTCCGTCACGGGGTGCTCGACTTGCACACGGGTGTTCATTTCAATGAAATAAAACTCACCGTTCTCGTAAAGGAACTCAAACGTGCCAGCACCGCGGTAGCCAATTTTTTTACACGCCGTCACGCAGCGCTCGCCAATTTTATCGATCAGTTTGCGCGCAATGCCAGGAGCCGGCGCTTCTTCAATGACCTTTTGGTGGCGCCGCTGCATGGAGCAATCGCGCTCGCCCAAATACACGGCGTTTTTGAATTTATCCGCCATGATTTGAATTTCAATGTGGCGTGGATTTTGTAAAAACTTTTCCAAATAAACCGCCGGATTGCCAAAAGCAGCTCCCGCTTCGGCCTTGGTCATCTGAACCGCGTTGATCAAAGCCGCCTCGGTGTTGACCACCCGCATGCCTCGGCCGCCGCCGCCGCCTGCGGCCTTGATGATCACCGGATAGCCCACAGCTTTGGCGATGCGCCGGATTTGCACCGGGTCTTCGGGCAACTCGCCCTCTGAGCCAGGCACACAGGGCACGCCCGCTTTGATCATGGCCTGCTTGGCCGAGACTTTGTCGCCCATGATCCGGATCGACTCGGGTGAGGGCCCGATGAATTGGAAACCGCTTTTTTCAACGCGCTCGGCAAAGTCAGCGTTTTCGCTCAAAAAGCCATAGCCGGGGTGGATGGCTTCGGCGTCGGTCACTTCTGCAGCCGAGATGATGGCTGGCATGTTCAGGTAGCTCAGCCCCGAGGCGGGTGGGCCAATGCACACCGCCTCTTCGGCCAGTTTGACGTACTTGGCCTCGCGGTCGGCTTCGGAGTAAACCATGACGGCTTTGATGCCCATTTCGCGGCAAGCGCGCTGAATCCTCAGGGCGATTTCCCCGCGGTTTGCGACCAAAATTTTCTTAAACATGCAGGCCCTAGCAACGTTAGTCGATGATGATCATGGCTTGTCCGTATTCCACGGCTTGTCCGTTTTCACACAAGATTTGAGTCACGGTGCCCGATTTGTCGGACTCGATCTCGTTCAAAATCTTCATGGCCTCGATGATGCACAGGGTCTGCCCCTCTTTGACGACATCTCCCACTTTGACAAATGCGGCTGCGCCTGGGGTGGCTGAGCGGTAGAAAGTGCCAACCATAGGGGATTTGACGGTATGGCCCGTTGGCACATCAGGTGCTGGCGCCTCTGGGGAGGTGGCAGTAAGGGCTGTAGATGGGTGCACCACGGCGGCCCCTTCGGCCGCTGGCGCATGATGTGCATTCGAAGTCATGCTCACGTTCGCCTGTGTAGGCCCTTTGACGATCCTGACCTTGCCCTCGGCTTCGGTGATCTCCAGCTCTGTGACGTTGGAGTCCGAGACCAAATCAATCAAGGTTTTGAGTTTGCGCAAGTCCATGAGACCCCCTGTTGCATACGAAAAGCTCGAATCTACACCAATTTTGATCCTATTTACCTGCAACTGCTATCAAAATACAAAATTACCCAGACCCAAAGATGTGCCGCACATGCCCCATCTGGCTTGAATCACCTGCACCCACCTGAACCAGATTGCAAGCGGACTGCAGTCAGTCTAAGCCAGACTTTGACGCCAAGACTTTAAGTCATCTTCGGTTAATTTTCCTAATTTTTGCCTTAAAATTCCGCCATCTGCATCGAAAATAATACTAAAAGGCAAAACACTTTCTGTGTTGCCTAGACTTTTGCCAAGTTCGGTACCCCCCAAGCCCGCCAAGCCGTTTGGAAAGTGCAAGGGGTGCTGACTTAAAAAACGCCTGACGGCACTGGGTTGATCGATGGCCAATCCGACAACTTGAACAAATTTAGCATCTTTTTCAAGAAAGAAGGCGTCTAATAACGGAAGTTCTTCTATGCACGGCGGGCACCAAGTGGCCCAAAAATTAACCAGCAAGGGCTTGCCCCTGAATTTTTGAAGACTCAGATCACCTCCTTCGGGGCGCTCAAAGACTTGCTGCCAAAAGAGTTTGACAGCGGGGTCGGTGGCCGGGCGGGCTTGGTATTTTTGCCAAGCCCAAGCAGCCCCCGCCAATCCAGCGGCCAAACCAACTGCAGCCAAAAGCGCCTGCCTGCGCTGATTTGACTCGGGGCTTGGGGTCTGGTTTTCAATTTCTTGCGTCATACCCGTATCATGCCCCAAGCAGACGGCTCACCGCCGCCAGGTCTCCTCTGGGCGGCCTGCCCTGCGCATCGGGCTTCAATGCGCCGCGCACATCGTCGTAGTCGTTGACCAACAAGTGCACGCCCACCTCCTCCCCCAAATCAGCGCAAAAGCTGTGCAGACTCAAAGCCTCTACCGGCTCGCCTTGCAGGCCGCGCACGGTGCTGGCTTGAAACGTCAAGCCCAGGTTGATCAATGCAATTTCCGTGGACTTGGGGTCGTCGCAAAACAGTTGCAAGTAAATGTCTGACAACCGTGTGGCCGTTCCATGCCAGACTGCGCCGCCCAAAAAAGGCCTGAACGAGGCCAGTCGCTCCATCCAGCCCAAGGCATGGCGGCGCAAGGCGGCCAACTCCAGGGGCTGAGTCTGGGCGCAAAACATCTCAATGTACTCACGCACCTGCACCTCGAGCAATTCATTGCTGGGCAAGGCCGTGCGGGCCGGCAACCCCAGCGCTTTGAGCGCGCGCCGCTTGGCCGGTCCGTATTCCAGGCCCTCCTCGATCACCCAACGCGCCGCAGAGGCCGCAATTTCTTCTGAGAATTCACGCATGACCGAATTGTGCACCGCCTAAAATCCCCCCATGCATATTCATATTTTGGGCATCTGCGGAACTTTCATGGGCGGCTTGGCCGCGTTGGCCCGGGAGGCAGGCCACCGCGTCACGGGCTGTGATGCCGGCGTCTACCCGCCCATGAGCGATCAATTGCAAGCTCTTGGCATTGAGTTGATCGAAGGCTTTGGGGCTGATCAAATGCGTTTAAAGCCCGACCTCTATGTGATCGGCAATGTGGTCAGCCGCGCCCGCTTGCAAAGTGGCGCGCCTAAATTTCCTTTGATGGAAGCCATCTTAGACGCCGGCGCACCCTACACCAGCGGCCCACAATGGCTGGCCGAACATGTGCTGCAAGGCCGCCATGTGTTGGCCGTGGCAGGTACCCATGGCAAAACCACCACCACCTCCATGCTGGCATGGGCGCTGCAGCACGCGGGACTGGCGCCAGGTTTTTTGGTTGGGGGCGTGCCCTTGAACTTTGGCGTTTCTGCGCGCCTAGGGGGCGGGCGCTACTTTGTCATTGAGGCCGATGAATACGACACCGCATTTTTTGACAAGCGCAGCAAGTTTGTGCACTACCGGCCTCGCACGGCCATTCTGAACAACTTGGAGTTTGACCACGCCGATATTTTTGACGACTTGTCAGCCATTGAGCGGCAATTTCACCACCTGGTGCGCACCGTGCCCGCGCAAGGACGCTTGGTGGTCAATGGCCTGGAAGAGAGCCTGACGCGCGTCTTGGCACAAGGCTGCTGGAGCGAGCTGAGGACCTTTGGCGCCGCCGTCAGTGACTTCACCGCCATGGGTGAGCCTGGCCATTTTGATGTCTTGCAACAAGGCCGCAAAGTGGCCTGCGTGCAATGGGCCCTGGGCGGCGTGCATAACCAATTGAACGCGCTGGCCGCCATCGCAGCGGCGCAGCATGTGGGCGTGCCAGCAGATGTTGCCGCGCAAGCTTTGAGCAGTTTTGAAAACGTCAAGCGGCGCATGGAAGTGCGTGGCTGCGTGGCTGGCGTGACAGTCTACGACGACTTTGCGCACCACCCCACAGCCATTCGCACCACGATCGACGGATTGCGCCGCCAAATCGGGCCTGAGCAGCGCATCTTGGCGGTGTTTGAGCCGCGCAGCAACACCATGAAACTGGGCAGCATGAAGGCCCAACTGCCGTGGAGTTTGGAACAAGCTGATCTGTCTTTTTGCCACAGCGGCGGGCTCGATTGGGACGCGTCAGCCGCCTTGTCCGCAATGGGCACGCAGGCGCAAGTGGCCCATACGATCGAGCTTTTACTCCAGCAGGTGCTGACGCAAGCCCGCCCTGGCGATCATGTTGTGTGCATGAGCAACGGGGGCTTTGGCGATGTGCACGCACGCCTGCTCAAGGAGCTTGCAACACGCGCGTAATGCCTACATAGCCCGCAGTTGTTGGGTGCTGCGGACTTTGCATCAGCCCTGGTGCAGGTCTCTTTGTTTTCACGCCTTCATTTGACTCGGCGCTTTTTGACAGCGTCCGATAAAATTTGCAGCACTTGCTCGGTGTCAGGCCAGCCAATGCAAGGGTCGGTGATGCTTTTGGCATACGTCAAAGCGGCCACATCGTCTTTGCCTGGTGAGAATTTTTGAGCACCGGCCTCCAAGTGGCTCTCCACCATCACCCCAAAAATCTGGTGCGAACCGCCAGCCAATTGGCCTGCAATGTCGCGCGCCACATCGACTTGACGCTCGTGCTGTTTGCTGCAATTGGCGTGGCTGCAATCGATCATCAAACTGGCAGGTAGCTTGGCGGATTCCAATTCTTTGCACGCCGCTGTGACGCTGACTGCGTCGTAATTGGGCGCTTTGCCTCCACGCAAAATCACGTGGCAGTCGGGGTTGCCGCGGGTCTCGACAATCGCCACTTGCCCGTTCTTGTGAACCGACAAAAAGTGGTGTCCACGGGCGGCTGCCTGAATCGCATCGGTGGCAATTTTGATGTTGCCGTCGGTGCCATTTTTAAAACCTATGGGGGCCGACAAACCGGAGGCCAATTCGCGGTGCACTTGACTCTCGGTGGTGCGCGCGCCGATTGCGCCCCAGCTGATCAAGTCGCCCAAGTACTGGGGCGAGATCACATCCAAAAACTCGCTGCCCGCAGGCACCCCTTGCCGATTGATTTCAATCAGCAACTGCCGCGCAATGCGCAAGCCCTCGTCAATGCGAAAGCTTTGGTCCAAGTAGGGATCGTTGATCAAGCCCTTCCAGCCCACGGTGGTGCGGGGTTTTTCAAAGTACACCCGCATGACAATTTCCAGACTGCCTGCGTAGCGCTCACGCAGCGGCTTGAGGCGGCGCGCGTAATCCAGCGCAGCGGCGGGGTCGTGTATTGAGCAGGGGCCGATCACCACCAGCAAGCGGTCATCTTGACTCGCCATGATGCGCTGAATCTTGTGGCGCGTTTGCGAGATCAAAGTTTCAACCCCCGTTCCCGCGATCGGGAAAAAGCGCATCAAATGTTCTGGGGGTGGTAGCACGGTGATGTCCTTGATGCGTTCGTCGTCGGTCTGACCGGTGCGGTCGTTGGGGCTTGCATAACCAGGCTCCGAAGTGGCTTGTCTTTTGGCGTTCATCGTGAGGCTCCTAACAGGTAAAAAATGGGGCAAAAAAAACCGCCGGGTGTTCAGTCCGGCGGTGGGTGTGAGGGGGGTCAGTGGCTTATGCGCTGTCCTCTCGTCCGCCGGGGACTGAGAATCCAAAATAAAAATAAAAGAAGTTAAAGCGCTGGCTCATAGGCAATGACTGTAGCACAAGCTTCTGACAAGGCCTGACAAGCGCGCTTGTAGCTGTGTTGGCGACGTGCGGCTCAAGCTGTCCCGCCCACGGTCAGGCCCTCAATGCGCAAGGTCGGTTGGCCCACGCCCACGGGCACGCTTTGACCCTCTTTGCCGCAAGTGCCCACGCCCGAATCCAGGCGCATGTCGTTGCCAATCATGCTGACTTTTTTCAAGCACTCCGGGCCGCTGCCGATCAAGGTTGCGCCTTTGACAGGGTACAAAATTTTGCCATTTTCAACCCAATAGGCTTCGCTGGCAGAGAACACGAACTTGCCGCTGGTGATGTCGACTTGACCACCGCCAAAGTTGGGCGCGTACAAACCTTTTTTCAAACTCGCCACAATCTCTTCGGGTGGTTTGTTCCCGCCCAACATGTAGGTGTTGGTCATGCGCGGCATGGGAATGTGGGCGTAACTTTCGCGCCGGCCATTGCCGGTGGGTTGAACGCCCATCAAACGCGCATTCATGGCGTCTTGGATGTAGCCTTTCAAGATACCGTCTTCGATCAAAACGTTGCGCTGCGTTGGGCAGCCTTCGTCGTCCACATTCAATGAGCCGCGCCGATCGGCCAGCGTGCCGTCGTCCAACACCGTCACACCTTTGGCCGCCACCCTCTGGCCAATGCGACCGCTGAAAGCGCTTGAGCCCTTGCGGTTGAAGTCACCTTCTAGGCCGTGGCCAATCGCCTCGTGCAACAAAATACCGGGCCACCCCGCGCCCAAGACCACAGTCATCTCGCCGGCCGGTGCAGGCCGTGCGTCCAAGTTGGTCAGCGCCGCATGCACAGCATCGTTGACATAGCTGCTGATCATGGCCTCGTCAAAATAAACCAAGCCAAATCGCCCGCCGCCGCCGCCGCTGCCCATTTCGCGCCGGCCTTTTTGCTCGGCGATCACCGTGACTGACAATCGAACCAAGGGCCGCACATCAGCGGCCAACGTGCCGTCCGCGCGGGCCACCATGACCACGTCGTACTCGCTGGCCAAGCCGGCCATGACTTGCACCACCCGAGGGTCTTTGGCACGGGCCATTTTCTCGACTTTCCCCAGCAACTCCACCTTGGCGGTGCTGCTCAGCGTGCTGATGGGGTCCAAGGGCGGGTACAGACTGCGGATGCGAGCGAGCTTGCGCGCAGGCACACGGATTTTTTTATTTTGTCGGGCTTGGGCAATGGCTCGCACCGTGACAGCGGCGTCCATCAAAGAGGCTTCAGAAATATCGTCGGAGTAGGCGAAAGCGGTTTTCTCGCCCGCTACGGCTCGCACGCCAACGCCTTGGTCAATGCTGAAACTGCCCGTCTTGACGATGCCTTCTTCCAAACTCCAGCCCTCCGAGCGGGTGTACTGAAAGTACAAATCTGCATCGTCCACGCGCTGCTTTTGGATGGCCGCTAAAGCCTTCGCCAAGTGCGTTTCGTCCAAGCCAAAAGGCTCGAGCAACAAGGATCTGGCCGTGGCCAGGCGTTCAATGGTGGGTTCGCGAGAAATCATGTTGGCATTGTAGGCAAGTGGGCAAAGCCGCGCTGGATGCGCCTGAATTCAGGTTTGCACCAAGCGCTTGGCTTTGGCAATGGACATCAAAATGCCCAAGCCCAGCCCCAAGGTGACCATGGCGGTGCCGCCATAACTAATGAAGGGCAAGGGCACGCCCACCACGGGCAAGATGCCGCTGACCATGCCCATGTTGACAAAGGCGTAGGTGAAAAAAATCATCGACACACTGCCCGCCAACAAACGGGTGAACAAGGTGGGGCCATCGCGGGCAATGGACAGGCCTCGGTACACCAGGAAAAAGAAGCTGGAGATCAAAAGAAAGTTGCCTAGCAGGCCGAACTCTTCGGAAAATGCGGCAAAAATAAAGTCGGTGGTGCGCTCTGGAATAAATTCCAAATGGGTTTGCGTGCCTTGCATGAAACCCTTGCCCCAAAAGCCGCCTGAACCAATCGCGATCATGCCTTGGATGATGTGAAAGCCCTTGCCCAAGGGGTCTCGTGTGGGGTCAAGCAAGGTGCAAATGCGTTGACGTTGGTACTCATGCAGGATTTTCCAGTCCATGCCATCGGCGCATAAAACCGGCTCCATCAACACCAAGGCCAGCACCCCCAACAGGCCCAAGAGCACGGGTGGCACGATCAAGCGCCAACTCAGTCCTGCAAAAAATAAGACAGCAAAACCCGTGCTCAATACCAGCAAGGCAGTGCCCAGATCAGGCTGGCGAATGATCAACCCAACCGGCAAAATCAAAAGCACGCTGGCCACCCCAAAATCCAAGGGCCTTAACTGGCCTTCTCTTTTTTGAAACCACCAAGCCAACATCAAAGGCATGGCGATTTTCATGATCTCACTGGGCTGAATCACCACGCCCAAATTGATCCAGCGCCGTGCACCCTTTTTGGTGATGCCAAAAATAGCCACCGCCACCAACAAGATCACGCCCACGGTGTAGATGGGCACGGCCCAAGCCATCAAGCGCTGCGGCGGAATTTGTGCCACCACGAACATGATGCTGGCGGCAATCACCATGTTGCGGGCGTGGTCCACAAAACGTGTCCCGTGGTCATGTCCAGAGGAGAACATGATCAACAAACCCGCGCAAGCCAGTACAAATACAGCAAAGGCCAAAGGGCCATCAAATCCCGCCAACAACGCGGTGAGGCGAGACATCAAACTGGGTTTTTGGATCACACGAGACATGCGCTGATTATCCTTGGATTGGCGAGCTGGGGGCTGTCTGCCTGGGTTTTCTGGCCTGGTGCAAGCCTTGCCCATGAATTTACATTTTTTATAGCGGGTTTGTGCACTGACCGGTTAGAGCACGCCTTGGCCATGGGACAATCGCTGCCATGTTTTTATTGTTTGAAGAAGCCGGCAAATTCATGGCCGGGCGCGTGCTGTCTGAGGCTGAGGCTTCGGTGCAGGTGGAGCTTGACAGCGGCAAGCGGGTCAAAGTCAAGGCCGGCCATGTACTGCTCCAATTTGACAAGCCAACGCCCGCCCTGCTGCTGCAACAAGCCACCGACTTGAGCCAGAGCATGGAGCTGAATTTGGCATGGGAGTTCGCGCCCGAAGAAGAGTTTGGTTTTGCCGACCTGGCACGCGAGTATTTCAGCGCCAATGCCAGCATCACCGAACAGGTCGCAGCCTTGCTCAGTTTGTTTGATGCACCGCACTATTTCCGCCGTGCAGGCAAAGGGCGTTTTCGAAAAGCTTCTGCTGCAACTGTCCAATTGGCGTTGGCCGGGATTGAGAAGAAAAAACAAATTCAAGCACAGATAGAAAACTGGTCAATGCAATTGACCCAGGGCCAATGCCCGCAGCCCATTCGCGAACAACTTTATAAAATTTTGTTCAAGCCAGATAAAAATGCGCCCGAATACAAAGCCGTGGTGCAGGCCAGTCGAGACAGCCAAACGGCCCCTTTGACTTTGCTGCAGCAGTGCGGCGCGATCGAGTCAGCCTACGACTTTCATTGGCAACGTTTTTTGTTTGACAACTTTCCCAAGGGCACGGGCTTTCCCAAATTGGAAGCGCCTGTCATTGCCGAGGACTTGCCCCTGGCCACTGTCCAGGCCTATTCGATCGATGACTCCCAGACCACTGAAATTGACGATGCCTTGTCACTGCAAGGCTTGGGCAGTGGCAGCGTGACCTTGGGCATTCACATTGCAGCGCCTGGCTTGGCCATGCAGCCTGGCAGCGCTTTGGATGAGTTGGGCCGCAGCCGTTTGTCCACGGTCTACATGCCGGGCTACAAAGTGACCATGCTGCCCGACGACGTGGTGCAGCGCTTCACCTTGGCGCAAGGGCAAGCTTGCCCCGCCGTGTCTTTGTATGTATGTTTCAACGAGGCCTCCTTGGAGATCGAGCACAGCCATACCCTGCTCGAGCGTGTGCCCATTGCGGCCAATTTGCGCCACGACCAATTGGACGAATGGGTCACCCCAGAGTGGCTGGAACTGCAAGCGCCACTGGCTCGGCCCGGTGCGCCTGTGCTGCCCATTGAGCACGCCAGTTTGGCATTTTTGTGGCGCTTGGCGCAGCAGCTCAAAGCCCGCCGTGAGATCGTGCGCGGCAAGCCAGAGACCTTCAATCGGCCGGACTACAACTTTCGCTTAGAGCGGGAGGACAGCAGCGCCCCCCCCACTGGGCGCGAGACGGTGCGCATTGGCGTGCGCCAACGCGGCGCGCCGCTGGACCTGATCGTGGCCGAGGCCATGATTTTGGCCAACAGCACTTGGGGCCAGTGGCTGGCCAGTTTGGGCGTGCCTGGCATTTACCGCAGCCAGGCCAGTTTGGCCCCTGGCGTGAAAGTGCGCATGGGCACCAAAGCGCTGCCACACGCTGGCATTGGCGTGCCGGCTTATGCGTGGAGCACATCGCCGCTTCGCCGCTACACCGACTTGGTCAACCAGTGGCAAATCATTGCCTGCGCGCGCCACGGCGCCACAGCCGCTTTGGCCGCCCCGTTCAAGCCCAAAGATGCGCAGCTGTTTGCCATCATCAGCGCGTTTGACGCCGCTTACAGCGCCTACAACGGCTACCAAGCCGGCATGGAGCGGTTTTGGACTTTGCAATATTTAAAGCAAGAAGGCATCAGCGTATTAGAGGCCACTTTGTTCAAAGAAGCAGCGGGCGGCGCATGGTTGGTGCGGGCCGATCACTTGCCTTTGGTCTTGAGCGTGGTGGGGGCGCAAGCGCTCAGCCGCGGCGACAAGGTGCGCGTTCAACTCGGCGCAATTGACGCCATTGCGCTGGACGTGCATGGCACGGTGATCGAAAAAATCAGTCATGACAACGCGCCCGAACAAAGCGATGAAGGCCCCCAAGACAGCGATGACGATGCCAGCGCAGGGCCCATCGCCATTGCCTTGGATTTGAACGACAGCGGTGCAGATGCCGCTTGACTCGTTGGCTTGAACACCAAGATGTTGCAACCTGCTTGGCAACTTCGATCGCATGGCGCGCTGCTGTGGGCGCTGGGTTTGTCGCTTGCTTTGCACGCCAGTTTATTGACGCTCAGATGGGCTGCACCTGCCGCCTTCGATCGGATTTTTCAAGCCAGCCCATTGGAAGTGGTCTTGGTCAACGCCACCAGTCTCGCAGCGCCTGACACCGCTCAAGCCTTGGCTCAAGTGAATTTGGCAGGTGGTGGTCAAACCCCTGGCAACCGTTTGCGCAGCAGCCCTTTGCCTGCGAGTCAACAAGAGCCCACTGAGCAAGAGTTGCAAGCGCTTGAGCGCAAGATCGAGGCCTTGAAAACCGAGCAATTGCGCTTGCTTGAGCAACTCCAACAAGAGTGGCTGCAGTTGAATCGGGAATCAAGCAACACCGCCCCTTCAAGCGAAAAAGACCTGGCCAAGACCGAGCGAAAAAATCAACTGAACAGTCAATTGGCTCAAATCGAGCGCGAGACCCAAAGCCTTCAAGCTGGGCCGCGAAAACGCTACATCGGGCCCTCTACGCGCGAGACCGCTTATGCCGCCTACTACGACAAGTTCAGGCGCAGCATCGAAACCACAGGCACTGAAAATTTTCCGCACAATGGCACAGAAAAACTGTATGGTGCATTGACCATGGTGATCAGCTTGGATGCCTTAGGCAAGGTACTGCAAACAGAAGTGGCACAGGGTTCTGGCAATGCATTGCTGGACCAGCGCGCGCAAGCCATTGTGCGAGGTGCTGCTCCGTTTGGGGCCTTCAGCGCCATCATGCGCAAGCAAGCCGACCAATTGGTGGTGGTCACTCGTTTTAATTTTGCACGCGATGAAACCTTGGAAACGCGCCTGCTCGTACCAGGCCCACGGCCTTGAATGGAAAAAGACAAAATGGATTTGTATTGCGTCATAGGCAACCCGGTCGAGCACAGCAAGTCGCCATGGATTCACAGTCGATTTGCAGCCCTCATGGGGCAAAGCTTAGATTACCAAAAATTGCTCGTCTCCTTGGGTGAATTCAGCCAAGCAGTTGACAATTTTCGCAGCCGCGGTGGGCGCGGTTGCAACATCACACTGCCATTCAAACAAGAGGCCGCCGCTTTGGCCACGCAGCGCAGCGCGCGGGTTGAATTGGCGCAGGCGTGCAACACCTTGATCTTCCAAGGCGATCAGATTGTGGGCGAGAACACCGATGGCCTGGGTTTGGTCAGCGACATCGTGGGCAACGCCCAAACCCAGATTTCCAAGCGCGATGTGCTGGTGATCGGCGCAGGCGGTGCGGCGGCAGGCATCTTAGGCCCTTTGCTTGAGCAGCGGCCCAAGTGCTTGTGGGTGGCCAATCGCACGGCGCACAAAGCCGCAGGCTTGGTGGCTCGCCATGCCAGTTTGGCGCACAGCTTAGGCGTCGATTGCCAAGCATTTGGCTTGAGCGATGCAGCCTTGCTCGCCTGCAATTTTGATGTGCTCATCAACGCCAGCGCCAGCAGCCTGAACCAAGATGCGCCGCCTGTGCCAGGCAGTCTGCTGCGCCAAGGCGCCTTGGCCTGTGATTTGATGTATGGCCCCAGCGCAGACCCCTTCTTGAAATGGGCGCAATCCCACGGCGCCAGCGCGCGTGATGGCCTTGGCATGCTGGTCGAGCAGGCGGCTGAGGCATTTCTTTTGTGGCGCGGCATCAGGCCGCCGACCGAGATTGTCTTGCGCGAGCTTCGTGCACTGATGCTGGCCGCTTGAGCCCATGCGAAAATTCTTCCCTGCACTCCAACAATGGCTCTGGCTGGTGCTGGGCAGTTTTGTTGTGTTGCAAATTTTTTTCATCACCCGCATTGCCTGCATGGCGCTGTGGGATCCTGCCTCCACCGCGTTTGAGCGCTCTCAAGCTTGGCAAATTTCCTCTCAAACAGGACGCTTGCCTTGGCGCCAAACTTGGAAGCCTGCCTCCGATATTTCCAACAACTTAAAGCGTGCCGTCTTGGCCAGCGAAGACAGCGCATTCACCCAGCACAAGGGCGTGTGGTGGGACTCGATTGAGCGGGCTTGGAGCCTCAACGCCAAAGCACAGGCCAAGCAAAATGCAGCAACCAACAAGTCCACCGCTGCACCTAAAGTAGTCGGCGGCTCGACCATCACACAGCAATTGGCCAAAAATATTTTGCTTTCAGGTGAGCGCAATTTGCCACGCAAAGCCCAAGAGTGGGTCTTGACCATGGCCCTTGAAACTTTTTTAAGCAAAAAACAAATTCTGACCTTGTACCTCAACCATGTGGAGTGGGGCCAAGGCGTCTTTGGTGCAGAAGCTGCTGCCCAGCATTACTTTCAAAAACCCGCCGCCAGCTTGAACGAATGGGAAGCAGCGCGCTTGGCTGTGATGCTGCCAAGGCCACGTTTTTTTGAAAAAATTCCGCAATCGCTTTATTTGAGCGAACGCGCACAAACCATCATGGCCCGCATGGGCAATGTGGTCCCTCCTTAAGGCCTCAGCATGCGCATACTTGGCATTGACCCGGGCTTACAGACCACGGGTTTTGGCGTGATCGACGTTCAAGGCAGCCAGCTGACCTATGTGGCCAGCGGGGTGATTCAAACCACACGCGAGGCCACAGGCGATTTGCCTGCTCGTTTGAAAGTGTTGTATGACGGTGTGCGTGAAATTCACCAACGCTATCAACCCGAAGTGGCCTCGGTTGAAATTGTCTTTGTCAACGTCAACCCACAAGCGACATTGCTGCTGGGGCAAGCGCGGGCTTGCTGCGTCACAGCTTTGGTTTCTTGCGATTTGCCAGTAGCCGAATACACCGCATTGCAAATGAAAAAAGCCATCACAGGGCAAGGCCGCGCGGCCAAATACCAAGTGCAAGAAATGGTCAAGCGCATGCTCCAATTGCCCGTGATTCCCCGGCAAGATGCGGCCGATGCATTGGGCCTGGCCATCACCCATGCCCACGCCAGCCCGTCGATGAGCAAGTTGGCAGCGCTCCATGTCCTGAACCGAAAAACCCACGGCATGTACCGTGGGGGGCGCAGTCACTGACTTGAGCGCGCTACACCGATACGCTTACCAAGCATGCACGGGCAGAGCAAAACCAACAGGCGCTTGGCGCACATCTTCAAAGCTCACTCTTTCAAAAGCATCAGGACGGGCTAACAAAGCGCGCAGCAACTGGTTGTTCATGGCGTGGCCTGAGCGAAAAGCGCTGTAGCTGGCGATCAAAGGCTTGCCCAGCAAATACAAGTCGCCCATGGCATCCAAGATTTTGTGTTTGACAAACTCATCGTCGTAACGCAGACCATCGGTGTTCAAAACTTTGTAGTCGTCCATCACGATCGCGTTGTCCAGGCCCCCGCCCAAGGCCAAACCGTTGGAGCGCAACATTTCAACGTCTTTGGTAAAGCCAAAAGTGCGGGCGCGGGCAATGTCACGGGCATAAAGATCACGCCCCATGTCAAACACCACTTGCTGCCCAGTGGAGTCCACTGCAGGGTGACGAAAATCTATTTCAAAACTCAGACGGTAACCTTCATACGGCTCGAGCTTGGCCCATTTGATGTTTTCGCCTTGCCCCTCAGAGACTTCCACCGTTTTCAAAACACGAATAAACTGCTTGGGAATTTTTTGCAGTTCAATGCCCGCGCTTTGCAGCAAGAAAACAAAGGACGAAGCTGAGCCGTCCAAAATCGGCACCTCTTCTGCCGTGATGTCGACCACCAAGTTGTCAATGCCAAGACCTGCACACGCGGACATCAGGTGCTCCACCGTATGAACTTTGGCTTGCCCGTTGGAGATGGTCGAGGCCAGGCGCGTGTCCGTCACGCTCAAAGCTGAGACGGGGATCTGCACCGGCTCGGCCAAGTCGGTGCGCCGAAACACGATGCCCGTGTCTGGCTGCGCGGGGCGCAGGGTCAACTCGACCCGTTGGCCACTGTGCAAACCCACGCCAACGGCTTTGGTCAGCGTTTTGAGTGTTCTTTGTGCAAGCATGGTCTTGATTTTAGATTTTCAAGGCCATGCTTGCATGAGGCAGGGTTTTAAGCCCTGTCTCAATCGGCTTGCTTGCGCAAGAAGGCTGGGATCTCAATGTCGTCCATGCCTCCCGCCGCCATGCCGTCCACTTTGGCTGCGGCCTGGGTGCGGTTGGTGCGCCAGACACTGGGGGTGTTCAAACGTCCGTAGTCACCCAAAGGCATGCTTTGCCCTGCCCCAGTCGGATGCGCTATCGCAGGCTCTTGCTCGGCCACAGTAAAAGCCATGTCGTGCGTGCCTGTGCGCAGCACTTTCAAAGGTGCGGTATTGCGACGTGCGCTTGACAGGCCTGTGGCCACCACAGTCACCCGAATCTCTTCACCCAAGCTTTCGTCGTAGGCGGTGCCGTAAATCACATGCGCGCTCTCGGAGGCATAAGCGCGAATGGTGTTCATGGCTTGCTTGGATTCGCTCAATTTGAGCGAGCCTTTGGCCGCGCTGATCAAGACCAAGACGCCCTTGGCGCCAGACAAATCAATGCCCTCGAGCAGGGGGCAAGCCACCGCTTGTTCGGCTGCAATGCGGGCACGGTCCGGCCCGCTTGCAACGGCGGTGCCCATCATGGCTTTGCCGGGTTCGCCCATCACAGTGCGCACATCTTCAAAGTCAACGTTCACATGCCCTGGCACATTGATGATTTCGGCAATGCCGCCGACAGCATTTTTCAGCACATCGTTGGCGTGAGCGAAAGCCTCGTCTTGCGTCATGTCTTCGCCGCCTGGCAAATCCATGAGTTTTTCGTTGAGCACCACAATCAAAGAGTCGACATTGGCTTCCAACTCGCTCAAGCCAGCTTCGGCACTGGCCATGCGGCGACCGCCTTCAAACTCGAAAGGTTTGGTCACCACGCCCACCGTCAAAATGCCCATTTCTTTGGCAATGCGTGCAATCACAGGCGCAGCGCCCGTGCCGGTGCCCCCGCCCATGCCAGCGGTGATGAACAGCATGTGCGCGCCTTCGATCGCCGCTCGAATATCTTCCTCAGCCTCTTGCGCCGCATCTCGGCCTTTTTCTGGTTTGCTGCCTGCGCCCAAACCGGTGTGGCCCAACTGAATGAAGCGGTGTGCCGCGCTGCGGGCCAAGGCCTGTGCATCGGTGTTGGCACAAATGAATTCAACGCCCTGTACATGGCGCTCAATCATGTGTTCAACAGCGTTGCCCCCGCCGCCGCCGACACCGATCACTTTGATCTGTGTACCTTGGTTGAACTCTTCGACTTGGATCATTTCAATGCTCATGGTGCTCTCCTAAAACTTTGCAGTTGCCTAAAATTTAAATTTGAAAATATGTTTTTTTGTTTTTAACTAAGAGGTTTCAACATCGTCGATGTGGACTCCCCCTTGCTAAGTAAAGTTTTCGCCAGGCCATCAAAAGTTCCCCACAATGAAGTCTTTGAATCGGTTGAAGGCGTTGTTCACCGAACCTTTTTTCTGGGAAACTTTGTAGCCTCGCAAGCGCGCCAGTCGGGCTTCTTCTAACAAGCCCATCACCGTGGCCACGCGGGGTTGGCTGACCATGTCCGACAGTGCCCCGTTGTACTTGGGCAGGCCGCGCCTGACGGGTTTGAGGAAAATATCCTCACCCAACTCAACCATGCCGGGCATGACTGCGCTGCCGCCTGTGAGGACGATGCCAGAGGACAAAACTTCTTCGTAGCCTGACTCGCGAATGACTTGCTGCACCAAAGAAAAGATTTCTTCGACGCGCGGTTCAATCACGCCAGCCAATGCTTGCTTGGAGAGCATGCGAGGGGGGCGATCGCCAAGGCCAGGCACTTCGACCTGGGCTTCAGGATCGGCCAGAAGTTGTTTGGCGCATCCGCTCTCGACCTTGATGTCTTCGGCATCTTTGGTTGGCGTGCGCAAGGCCATGGCGATGTCACTGGTGATCAAGTCGCCTGCAATCGGAATCACCGCCGTGTGCCGGATCGCTCCGTTGGTGAAAATGGCCACGTCGGTGGTCCCTGCGCCAATGTCGACACAGGCCACGCCCAATTCACGTTCATCTTCCGTCAAAACAGCCAAACTCGAGGACAAGGGGTTGAGCAGCAACTGCTCAACTTCCAAGCCGCAGCGGCGCACGCATTTGATGATGTTCTCGGCCGCGCTTTGTGCACCGGTGACGATGTGCACTTTGGCCTCTAAGCGCATGCCGCTCATGCCAATGGGCTCTTTCACATCTTGGCCGTCGATTACAAATTCTTGGGGGGCTACCAACAACAACCGCTGATCAGATGGGATATTGATAGCACGCGCGGTTTCCACAACACGGGCCACATCGGCAGGCGTGACCTCTTTGTCTTTGACCGCCACCATGCCACTGGAGTTCAGCCCTCGAATGTGGCTGCCCGTGATGCCCGTATTGACTCGGGTAATTTTGCAATCGGCCATCAACTCCGCTTCTTTCAAAGCTTGTTGAATGCTTTGCACTGTGGCGTCAATGTTGACCACCACACCGCGCTTGAGGCCATTGCCTGGCGCCACGCCCAGACCCGCGAGCTTGAGCTCGCCTCCGGGCATGACTTCGGCCACCACGACCATGACTTTGGAGGTTCCAATGTCAAGTCCTATTACCAAATCTTTGTATTCTTTTGCCATAGTTTCAACCGTTCTTGTCTAAATCTACTGTCTGCGATTCATGGGGTTTTCACCCCATCTGTACCCGTCGTACTGACGCCGCGTAACCTCAATGCATAGCCGTTTTCATGTCTCAAATCAGCGGCCAACAAAGAGGTGGACGTGCGTCCATAGCGCGATGAAATTTGCGTCAAGGTTTTGAAAAACAATTGAAGCCTTGCACTGATTTCTTCTTGATGGCCGCTTCCCAATTCAATGCTGGCACCGGCATCCGTGACCGCCCTCCAGCCACCGCGCTGATTGAGCTCCAAGCGCTCCAAGTCCAAATCCACCGCACGAAACACCGGGCGCAATGCGCGGTACATCTGCAGCACGGCAGGGCCTTGTCCGTCAGGGCCTTTGAGCAATGGCAGTTGCTCGGTATCGAGCTCGTCGGTGTTGACTTCAAACACAGCGCCTTCTTTGCTGAGCAAGCGGCCATCGTTTTCCTCACCCCACAAGGCCACTGGCTCGAATTCATTCAAAGTGACCGACAAGCGGTTGGGAAATTGGCGGCGCACCAAAGCCGAGCGAACCCATGGCACTTGCTCAAAGGCCAGGCGCGCTTGCGTCAGATCCAATGTGAAAAAATTTCCACTCAAATGCGGCAACACATTGGCACGCAAAGTCACCGCGTTGCTGTGCACCACATCGCCTTTCACCGAGATGCCTTGAATCGCAAAAATGGGGTGCCGCATGAACCACCCCAAGCCAGCCATCATGCACATCAGCAGTGCCAATGCGCTGAGCAAACCAGCAGTCCACTGCATCAAGCGAATGTCCATGGGCAAAGGCATGGGCATGGCGACCGGTTTGATCATGCGCGCGCTCCTTGGCTGAGTTCATGTTCCAAACTGGCGCCAGCCAGCAAGTGCATGCACAAATGAGCGTAGTCCATGCCTGCAGCCAGGGCAGACATCGGCACCAACGAATGACTCGTCATGCCGGGCGAGGTGTTGACTTCCAGCAAATAGGGCTTGCGCGTTTGGCCATCGATCATCACATCGACTCGCCCCCACCCTTTGCAACCCAAGACACGATAGGCTTTGAGCACTTGAGCTTGAATGGCCTGCTCCTCACCCTCGGGCAAACCTGCAGGCACCAGATACTGAGTTTCATTGGTGAAGTATTTGTGCTGGTAATCGTAATTTCCAGCAGGTGCAATGATGCGTATGAGCGGCAAGGCCACCGCCTGTTCGCCTTGCCCTAAAACGGGGCAAGTCACTTCGTCTCCGCTGATGAATTGCTCGCACAATACATCGTTGTCAGATAGAGCCGCCTGTTCCAAAGCTTGCGGCAATTGACTGGCTTGGGTCACTTTGAAGACACCAATCGAGGAGCCTTCGCGCGCTGGCTTGACGATCAAAGGCAAGCCCAAAGATTCAATCAATTGTTTTTGCGACAGCGCATCCAAATTATTTTTTTGCAGCAACACATAGGCCGGTGTTGGCAGTCCTTCGGCCATCCAAACTCGCTTGGTCATGGTCTTGTCAATGGCGATGCTGGAGGCCATCACCCCAGAGCCGGTGTAAGGAATGCCCAGCAATTCAAGCGCCCCTTGCACGGTGCCGTCTTCGCCAAAACGGCCATGCAGCGCGATGAAGCAGCGCGCAAAACCTTGCGCCTTGAGTTCGGACAGATCATGCTCGTGCGGATCAAAGGCATGGGCGTCTACGCCTTGTGAGCGCAAGGCTTGCAAGACCCCATTGCCAGACATGAAAGAGATCTCGCGCTCAGCCGATCGCCCCCCCATCAGAACCGCTACTTTGCCAAAATCAGGAATGGCTTTGTTCATGCCGCACCTCCGATTTTTTGCACTTGCGAGGGCACCGCACCGATCGAGCCAGCGCCCATGCAAATCACCACGTCACCTTGACGCGCGTTGTCCAAAATGGCTTGTGCCATGTGCTCGATTTGATCTACAAACACGGGCTCTATTTTTCCATCCACACGCAAAGCGCGCGCCAAGGATCGGCCATCAGCGGCCACAACGGGCGCCTCGCCTGCGGCATAGACTTCGGACAACAAAACCACATCGGCGCCCTGCCCAATGACGCGCACGAAATCTTCAAAACAATCGCGCGTGCGACTGTAGCGGTGCGGCTGAAAAGCCAAGACCACGCGCCGCCCGGGGAATGCACCGCGCGCCGCAGCCAAAGTGGCCGCCATTTCGACCGGATGGTGTCCGTAGTCGTCAATCAAAGTGAAGTTGCCTTGCGCAGGGGCTTTGATTTTGACTTGACCATAGCTTTGAAAACGTCGGCCCACCCCTTTGAAATGGGCCAAGGCGTGTTGAATGTGTGCATCGTCCACGCCCAACTCAACAGCCACCGCCACTGCAGCCAAGGCATTGAGCACATTGTGCTCACCTGGCAAGTTCAACACGATGGGCAAGTCTGGCAGAGTCACGCCATTGCGCCGCTCTACCGTGAAGTGCATTTGCCCATTTTCTGCACGCACGTTCACGGCGCGCAATTGCGCGCCTGCTTGCAAACCATAAGTGGTCACCGGACGGGCAATTTTCTCCACAATGCTGCGCACACCTGCATCGTCAGCGCACACAATGGCGGTGCCGTAAAAAGGCATGCGGTGCAAAAAGTCGACGAAGGCTGCTTTGAGCCGCTCAAAGTCATGACCATAAGTTTCCATGTGGTCAGCATCAATGTTGGTGACCACCGCCATGACGGGTAGCAAATTCAAAAACGAAGCATCGGACTCGTCCGCTTCCACCACGATGTACTCGCCTGTGCCCAATTGCGCGTTGGCCCCAGCACTGTTCAAACGACCGCCGATCACGAAGGTCGGGTCTAAGCCTGCCTGCGCCAAGACGCTGGCCACCAAACTGGTGGTGGTGGTTTTGCCGTGGGTGCCGGCAATCGCAATGCCTTGCTTCATGCGCATCAATTCGGCCAGCATGACAGCGCGCGGAACAACTGGAATATGCTGCGCGCGGGCCATGGTGACTTCAGCGTTGTCAGCTTTGACCGCGGTGGAGGTGACCACAGCGTCAGCGCCTTCCAAGTTCTCTGCGCTGTGCCCCACAAACGTCTTGATGCCCAGACCGGCCAAGCGGCGCAGGGTGCTGCTGTCTGCCAAATCTGAGCCGGAAATGATGTAACCCAAATTGAGCAATACTTCGGCAATGCCGCTCATTCCCGAGCCGCCAATGCCGATGAAATGAATGTGTCGAATGGCGTTTTTCATAGCGCCAACTCCTCGCAAGCCGCCACCACTTCGCGCGTGGCATTGAGTTTCTTCAGTGCAAAGGCTTTCTCAGCACACGCTAGCAACTGTTCTCGACTTAAATGCATCAAACGCTCGGCCAAGTTTTGTGGCGTCAAGTCAGCTTGCGGCAACAACCAGCCAGCGCCTTGCGAGACCAAAAAGTTGGCATTGCTGGTTTGATGGTCGTCCACTGCAAATGGGAAAGGTACATACATGGCGGCTGCGCCAATGGCTGAAATTTCTGTCACGGTGCTGGCGCCTGCACGGCAAATCACCACATCGGCATCGGCAAAAGCTTGTGCGGTGTCTTCAATGAATGCTGTCAATTGAGCTGGCACACCGGCTGCGGCGTAATTGGCTTTGAGAGCATCGATTTGTTTTGCACCACTTTGATGCAGCACATCGGGGCGCTGCGCCAATGGGATCAAAGCCAGCGCTTGGGGCACGATGTCGTTCAAGGCCTGCGCACCCAAACTGCCGCCCACCACCAATAATTTCAAAGGCCCTGTGCGGCCGGCAAAGCGCTGACTAGGAGACGCTTGCTGCATGAAAGCCGCGCGCAGAGGGTTGCCCACCCAAACGGCTTTTTTCATCGCACCTGGGAAGGCACTGAAGACGCGGTCGGCAACGCCAGATAAAACTTTGTTGGCCAAACCAGCCACCGAATTTTGTTCATGCAATACCAGTGGTTTGCCCAGCAAGGCGGCCATCATTCCACCGGGAAAAGTGATGTACCCCCCCAAACCCAGCACCACGTCCGGCTTGACGCGCCGCAAAACCTGCAAACTTTGCCAAAAGGCTTTGAGCAAACGCAGCGGCAAGAGCACCAGGTTTTGCAAACCTTTGCCGCGCACACCACCAAAGTGCACAGCCTCAAATGCGAAACCACGCGCAGGCACCCATTGGCTTTCCATGTTGCCTGGCACACCCATCCAATGAACACGCCAGCCCGAATCTCGCAAAGACTCGGCCACGGCCAGACCCGGGAAGATATGCCCCCCTGTGCCGCCGGCCATGATCAATGCGCAGCGACTCATGATCGCCCTCCTGGTCGCATCATTTGTTTGTTTTCGGCGTCGATGCGCATCACGATGGCGATCGCCACCATGTTCATCAAAATGGCCGACCCCCCGTAACTCATCAAAGGCAGCGTCAAGCCCTTGGTGGGCAATGCGCCCAAGTTCACGCCCATGTTGATGAAGGACTGAAACCCAATCCAAATGCCAACGCCTTGGGCCACCAAGCCTGCAAAAATTCTGTCCAACGCCAGCGCCTGACGGCCGATGACCATGATTCTGCGACTGAGCCACAAGAACAAACCAATCACCGTCACCACCCCCACCAGGCCAAATTCCTCACCAATCACAGCCAATAAAAAGTCGGTGTGTGCTTCTGGCAACCAATGCAATTTTTCAACGCTTCCACCCAAACCAACGCCGAAAATTTCACCTCGTCCGATGGCAATCAAGGAGTGCGAGAGTTGGTAGCCTTTGCCCAGTGCGTGTTTTTGATCCCAAGGATCGAGGTAGGCAAAAATTCGCTCACGTCGCCATTCTGAAGTGGCAATAATCATGGCAAATGCGAACACCAAAATGGCCAAGATCAAAAAGAACATGCGGGCATTGACACCCCCTAAAAACAAAATTCCCATGGCAATGATGGCGATCACCAAAAAGGCCCCCATATCGGGTTCGGCCAGCAAAAATATGCCGGCCAAAGCCACCGCAGCGCCCATCGGCAAGACCGCACGGAAAAAGCGCTCTTTGACTTCCATCTTGCGCACCATGTAATCCGAGGCATAGATGATCACCGCCAGTTTGGCCAATTCAGAAGGCTGAAAATTCATCACGCCCAATGAAATCCAGCGCCGTGCACCGTTGACCCCTTTGCCTACAAAGGGAATCAATACAGCCGCAAGCAGCAGCAAGGAGACGATGAACAAGGGCCGCGCAATTTTTTCCCAGCTCTCCATCGGCACTTGAAATGCCAGCAAGGCCACGCCAAAGCCAATCACGATCGAGATCACATGGCGCATCACGAAATGTGTTTGTGCATAACGCACGAATTTGGGGTTGTCCGGCATGGCGATGCTGGCCGAATAGACCATCACCATGCCCCACATCAAAAGCGCTACGACCACCCACACCATGGCTTGGTCGATGCTTTGGATTCTGGCATTGGCTTGCGCATTTTTAGCGTAATCGTAGCTGCCCAAATTCACCGGCAATGCCGTGTTGGCAGTTTGGAAGCGACCCATGATGGCGCTAACGAAGTTCATGCCAGCGCCTCCACCGTTTGTCCTGCAGCCGTTGCGATTTCAGAGACAGTTTGGCAAAACACTTGCGCGCGGTGCGGGTAGTCGCGGAACATGTCGAAACTGGCGCAAGCTGGCGACAACAAAACCGCATCGCCCTTTTGTGCCGCTTGCCGCGCTGCTTGCACCGCGAGCGGCAAGCTTGCGGCCTCTAGCAAAGGCACGCCACAATCATGCAAGGCTTGCCCAATCAAAGGGCCGTCCCGCCCAATCAAAACGACGGCTCTGCCATAGCGCGCCACAGGATCGGCCAGGGGGGAGAAGTCTTGCCCCTTGCCATCGCCACCCAAAATCACAATCACGCGGCGCTCTGCGCCCAAGCCTTGCAAAGCCGCCACGGTGGCGCCGACGTTGGTGCCTTTGCTGTCGTCAAAATATTCGACCTCCTCGATGATGGCGATGGGTTCGACCCGGTGTGGTTCGCCGCGGTATTCGCGCAGGCCGTACAGCATGGGTGCCAAGCTGCACCCCGCGCTGCTGGCCAAGGCCAAGGCTGCTAAGGCATTGACCGCGTTGTGGCGACCCCGAATGCGCAGCGCATCGGCAGGTATCAATTTTTGAATGTGCAACTCGTGCTCTTCGCCTTTTCGCAAACGGCGTGTTTCATCGGCCTGCATGGCTTTGACCAACCACGTCATGCCATTGACAGTTTCCAAACCATAATCACCAGGCCGCACAGGCATTTCTGCGCCATAAGTCACATGCTCACGTTCGATGGGTTTTTGCAATTTGGCGCGCACCGGTTCGGGCAACATGGCCATCACCCTCGCATCGTCACGGTTCAAGACCATCAAGCTCGAAGCCCCAAAAACATGTTGTTTGGCTGCGGCATAAGCTTGCATGCTCCCGTGCCAATCCAAATGGTCTTGCGTGACATTGAGCACGGTGGCCGCATGGGGCTCGAACGGACCGGCATTTTCCAGCTGAAAACTCGACAACTCGAGCACCCACACTTGAGGCAACTCAGCGTCTAGCGCTTGACTCAAGGTGTCAAGCAAAGTGGGCCCAATATTGCCTGCCACTTGAACTGTTTGGCCTGCTCGCGCCACGAGTTGCCCAATCAAGGCTGTTACCGTTGTTTTGCCATTGGTTCCCGTGATGGCCAAAATTTTCGGTGCATAGCCACGCTCTTGCTTGAGCATGTCCAGCCCTTGAGTGAACAAGCTGAGTTCACCCCCCACCCACAACCCCAAGGCCTGCGCTGCGCTGACCACTGCTGCCACCTCAGAAGGCGCCAAGCCAGGACTGCTGAAAACCGCACGGACCGATGTGCCTTGAACCAAAGCAGCAGAAAAATCCCCACGAATCAAGCTCACGCTGGGCAGTTCGGCCTGCAACTGCGCCAATTTGGGCGGATCTTGCCGCGTATCAGCCACCGTGACCTCGGCGCCACAACGCACACACCAACGGGCCATGGCCAAACCGGACGTGCCCAATCCTAAAATCAAAATGTGTTGGCCTTGAAGATGTTGCATGCTCATCTCAACTTCAAAGTCGACAAACCCACCAAGCACAAAAGCATGGTGATGATCCAAAACCGCACCACCACTTGGGTTTCTGTCCAACCACTTTTCTCAAAATGATGGTGCAAAGGTGCCATCTTCAAGATGCGTCGACCTTGGCCATATTTTTTCTTGGTGTATTTGAAATAACCCACCTGCGCCATGACGGACAAAGCTTCCACCACAAAAATACCGCCCATGATGGCCAGCACAATTTCTTGTCGCACGATCACGGCAATGGTGCCCAAAGCGGCGCCCAAAGCCAAGGCCCCCACATCACCCATGAAGACTTGCGCAGGGTGCGTGTTGAACCATAAAAATGCCAAGCCTGCACCGGCCATGGCTGCGCAAAAAATCATCAATTCACCGGCGCCTGGAATGTAGGGCAAAAACAAGTAGCGGGCATACACCGAACTGCCCGTGACATACGCAAAGATGCCCAAGGTCGAGCCCACCATCACCACGGGCATGATGGCCAAACCATCTAGGCCATCGGTCAAATTCACCGCATTGCTCGAGCCCACAATCACCAAATAAGTCATCAGCATGAAACCAAAAACGCCCAGCGGATAACTGACCTCTTTGAAAAATGGCAACAACAAACCAGCCTTAGGCGGCAAGTTCACATCAAAACCTGAAAGTATCCATTTGTAAAACAAGTCCAGCACGCGCAGGTTGGAACTCTCTGAAATGCTAAAGACCAAATAGAACGCAGCCAGCAAGCCAACCACCGATTGCCAAAAATATTTTTCGCGTGATCGCATGCCTTCCGGGTCTTTGTTCACAACTTTGCGCCAGTCATCAACCCATCCGATAGCGCCAAAGCCCAAAGTCACAATCAAGACAATCCAGACAAAACGGTTGGACCAATCAAACCAAAGCAGTGTGGCGATCGCGATGGAGAGCAAAATCAAAACGCCCCCCATGGTGGGCGTGCCGCTTTTGGCCAGATGCGATTCCATGCCATAGCCGCGCACAGGCTGGCCAATCTTCAAAGCGCTCAAATGCCGAATCACGGCAGGGCCTGCAAACAAACCAATCAGCAGCGCAGTCAAGGCGGCCATCACTGCGCGAAAAGTGATGTATTGGAAGACACGCAAGAAGCCCCAATCAGGGGACAAAGTCTGCAGCCACTGTGCCAAGTTAAGCAGCATGCACGGCCTCGCTTTCTCGACTGGCTGGGGCCCAAGGCTGGGCCTGCTGCTCAAGGGCTTGGACCACTTGCTCCATCTTCATAAAGCGTGAGCCCTTGACCAAGATACTTTGAAATTGCACTGCGCTGTGCGTGACTGCAGCTTGCAAACTGGCCATGTCTTGAAAATGCCGTGCATGCTTGAACACTCGGCTGCTGGCCTGGCTCAAATCGCCCAAAGTGAACAAGGCTTGAATGCCGCGAGATTGAGCATAGGCGCCCACTTCTGCGTGGTAGGACTGGCCTTGATTTCCAACCTCACCCATGTCACCCAAGACCAGCAAACGGCTTGCGGGCAACTCTGCAAGCACATCAATGGCTGCGCGTACTGAATCTGGGTTGGCGTTGTAGGTGTCATCGATCACCGTCATGCGGTGTTCGCCCAATACCCAGTGCCATGTTTTGGAACGCCCTTTGACGGCTTCAAATGTCTCAAGGCCGCGTACCACTGTGGGCAAGTCCACACCTGCTGCCAATGCACAAGTTGCTGCTGCCAAGGCATTGAGCACATTGTGACGCCCAGCAATTTGCAAACGGCAAGGCAAGCTCAGCGTGGGTGTGACCAAATCAAACTGCCAAGCGCCACCAGCCCACTGCAATGCATGCGCTTGCACCTGGCCTTGATCAAAGCCAAAACACATCACAGATCGGGCACCCGCCAAATTTTTCCAAAGTGATGTGAACTCGTCTTGCGCTGGAAAAACCGCCACCCCATTGGCCGGCAATGCGCGAATGACTTGCCCATTTTCCTCGGCCACTGCTTGCACTGTGGCCATGAACTCTTGGTGCTCTCTTTGCGCGTTGTTGACCAAGGCCACGGTGGGCGCGGCATAGCGAGCCAATACAGCAATCTCGCCAGGGTGGTTCATGCCCAGCTCAACCACCGCACGTTGGTGCTGTGCGCGCAAATTAAACAAGGTCAAGGGCACACCAATTTCATTGTTGAAATTGCCTTGCGTTGCCAAACTCGGACGGGCTGGGTCTTCGCGCAAAATCGACGCAATCATCTGTGTCACTGTGGTTTTGCCATTGCTGCCGGCAACCCCCACCAAAGCCAAATCAAATTGACTGCGCCACGCGGCAGACAACTCACCCAAAGCCTCACGCACATTGGGAACGCACAAGACTGGCACTGAAACATCTTTCAAATTCAAAGCGTTGCGGGTGGCACCCGCGTCCTCCAACAACACAGCAACTGCGCCTTGTGCTTGCGCTTGCGCCAAGAACGCAGAGCCGTCAAAATTTTCACCTTTCAATGCAACAAACAGGTCGCCATTGACAACACTGCGGCTGTCAGTGCGCACGGCTTGAATGCGCACGGCGTTCCAAGCATCGGTATTGGGCAGCGCGTTGGCTTTGCCCTCGGGTCGTGCCAAAGGCAGCCATGCTTGAAGTTGGGCCAGCGTCATGTTCATGCGCCAACTCCTGCTCGCGCGAGCAAAGCCATTCGGGCTTGAACGCGATCGTCGAAAGGGTATTGCATACCTTCAATTTCTTGGGTCGCTTCATGACCTTTGCCCGCGATCAAGATCACATCTTGCGCTGCAGCTTCGCGCACTGCATAGCCAATGGCTTGCGCACGGTCGAGCTCCGCATGCACGGCTTGCGGGTGTTGCAGGCCACACAGCATGTCGTTCAAAATGTGCGCGGGCGACTCTGAGCGTGGATTGTCACTGGTGAAAATCAAGCGATCGGCACCGGCTTGCGCCGCTTGCGCCATCAAAGGGCGCTTGGAGGAGTCACGGTCTCCGCCGCAGCCCAGCACACACCACAACTGCGCGTTGTGTGCTTGCACCAAAGGCCGCAAAGCGGCCAAACTTTGTGCCACCGCATCGGGGGTATGGGCGTAATCGACCACGGTCAAAGGCAAGGACTTCTCAGTTGCCACATCGCACCCTGCGGTGATTTTTTCCATGCGCCCTGGCACTGCGCTCAGATGAGCACACACAGCCACTGCGCTGGCCAAATCAAAATCCAACGCGCGCAGCGCGGCCATCACGCCCAACAAATTGTCCACGTTGTACTCGCCCATCAACGTGGTTTGCAAAGCCAATTGCTGCGCCCCTTCCACCACCTCAAAGGCCAGGCCCATGCTGTGCCGTTGAATATTTTGTGCGCGCAAGCGTGCTGTTTTATTTTGACTTGAGCAAGTCCATACCGACAGGCCTTGTTTTTCTGCACGCTCGGCCAACTCCAAACCTCGCACATCGTCCACATTCAAAACGACTGCCGTCAAGCCTGGCCAATCAAACAAAGCTGCCTTGGCTTGCCAATAAGCTTGCATCGATCCGTGATAGTCCAAATGGTCTTGCGTGAAATTGGTGAACACCGCCAAATGAATGTGCGTGCCCGCCAAGCGCTGCTCGGTCACGCCAATCGAGCTGGCCTCTATGGCGCAGTATTCAAACCCCTGATCGAGCCATTTTCTAAATTGTGCATGCAACACAACCGGGTCTGGCGTGGTCATGCCGGTGGCCACCAAAAGGGGCGGCTGGCCCACACCCAAAGTCCCAACCACAGCGCACACCGCAGCTGCTGCTGCCCCTGGCTTGACAGCCAATGCATTCAAGGCCTGCGCCAGCCACCATGTGGTCGATGTTTTTCCATTGGTGCCCGTCACGGCCAAGACCTTGAGCGCTTGACTCGGTTGCTCGTAATAGGCGTTGGCGATCCAACCCGTATCCGCTTTCAAGCCGGCATAAGTTGCCCAATTTGAAGTGACCTCACTGCTTGGCGCACCCTCTTGAGTCGCCAAGGCATGCGCGTCTTGCCAAGCCTGCCAGCCACTGGCCTCGAGCAAACAAGCCGTGGCACCTTGCGCAGTGGCAGCCGCCAAATACTGGCGCCCGTCGGTTGCCGCGCCTGGCCAAGCAATGAATGCGTCACCCTTTTGCACTTGGCGACTGTCCGTGCGCAGGTCACCCGTCACGCGCTGGCGCAACCAGTCTGCAGCTTGTTCGGGGCTGTGCAGCGCTTGCATCAGAAGGACTCCTCTGCTGCGTTGACGATGATTTGCGGCTTGACCGCCATGTCCGGTTGCACACCCATCAAGCGCAGCGTTTGCTGCACCGCCTGACTGAACACCGGGGCGGCCACATCACCACCGAAATAACGCCCATTGGTGGGCTCGTCAATCATCACGGCTACCACAATGCGGGGGTTCTCAATCGGCGCCATGCCAACGAACACACCGCGGTATTTTTTGCCTGCGTAGCCTTTGCCTTCTACCTTGTGCGCTGTGCCTGTTTTGCCGCCCACCGAATATCCGACAGCTTGCGCTTTTTGCGCTGTGCCGCCTGGGCCTGCCGCCAAGTTCAGCATGTGCCGCATGGCCTTGGCGTTGTCTGGTGTGATCACTTGAACGCCCACTGCGGGTTGACCGTTTTTAATCAACGTGGCCGGCAAAGACAGCCCATCGCTTGCAAAGATGGTGTAGGCGCGTGCAATTTGAAACAGGCTGACAGAAATGCCATAGCCATAACTCATGGTGGCTTGCTCGATAGGCCGCCACGTTTTGGCTGCCCGCAAGCGGCCGCTGACCACACCAGGAAAAGGCAGCTGCGGCTTTTGGCCAAAACCTACCGAAGTGAACATCTCCCACATCTCGCGCGGCTGTGTTTGCATGGCGATTTTGACCGTGCCCACGTTGCTTGATTTTTGAATCACCTCATTGACCGACAAGGCGCCATGCGGGTGCGAGTCGGTGATGGTCGAGCCGGTGATATTGATCGAGCCCGGTGATGTTTGAATCACTGTTTCGGGTTTGACCAAACCCTTTTCCAAAGCCAGTGCAATGGTGAAGGGCTTCATGGTTGAGCCCGGCTCGAAACTGTCGGTCAAAGCTCGGTTGCGCAATTGCTCGCCACTCAAGTTGACCCGCTTGTCGGGCGAATAACTGGGGTAGTTGGCCAAAGCCAAAATCTCGCCTGTCTGAGCATCGAGCACCACCACACTGCCGGCTTTGGCTTTGTTTTCCCACACGGCTTCGCGCAATTTTTGGTAAGCAAAAAATTGCACTTTGCTGTCAATGCTCAACTGCAAATCTTCACCGTCCACTGGCAGCGTCATCTGACCAACGTCTTCCACCACCCGGCCCAAGCGATCTTTGATGACGCGGCGCGTGCCTGCTTTACCGGCCAATTGATTTTGAAAAATCAACTCAATGCCCTCTTGGCCTTTGTCTTCAACGTTGGTGAACCCCACGATGTGCGCCGCCGCCTCGCCTTCCGGGTAAAGGCGCTTGTACTCTTTGATGGTGTAGATGCCTTTGATGTTCAGTGCCGAAATTTCTTTGCCCACCGACTCGTCCAATTGGCGTTTTAACCAGACAAATGTTTTGTCTTCGTTTTCCAATTTTTTGGCCAACTCGGCTGGCGTCATCTCCAACAACTTGGCCAATTGACGCAGGCCTTCGGGATCGCGATTGATCTCCTCTGGGTTGGCCCAGATGCTCGGCGCGGCTACGCTGGAAGCCAAAATCAAGCCATTGCGATCCAATATCCGCCCCCGACTGGCGGGCAAAATCAAGTTGCGTGCGAATCGCACTTCACCTTGGCGTTTGAAAAATGCGTTGTCGATCACCTGCACATAAACGGCGCGAACTGCCAACCCCACAAAAGCCAAGGCCATGGCAGCCACAATCAATTTGCTACGCCAAACAGGTGTTTTGCTGGCCAGCAAAGGGCTGGAGGAGAGTTGCACGCTGCGACTCATTTCACAGTCTCCTTCGCAGCTTTCACGCCAAGTGACGCGCCAGAGGGTTGCTGCACATACTGCGTGATGCCAGGCGTGACGGTTCGCATCTGCAATTGCTGTTTGGCGATTTGCTCAATGCGCAAGGGCGAAGCCTGCGAGCGACTTTCAACTTGAAGGCGCTCAAACTCAACTTCTAAACGTGTGGCTTCTTTGCTGGCTGACTCCAAGCTCATGAACAAGCGGCGCGCTTCATAATGGGTTCGCACCAAAAACAGCGCAGTGGCCACCACAAAAACCAACAAGAACAAGTTGCGCCGTGTCATGCCGCAACCTCGGTTCTTTCAGCCACGCGCATGATCGCACTGCGCGCACGCGGGTTGGCAGCCACCTCCGCCGCGCTGGGCCGGATGCGCTGCAAGGCCCGCAGCTTCATGGCTTGAGGCGCTGCAAACGGCGCACGCCGGTCATACACCTCGCGGGAATGTTTGACAATGAACTGCTTGACGATGCGGTCTTCCAAGGAATGGAAACTGATCACCACCAGGCGACCGCCCGGCTGCAGCACTTGGAGGCTGGCCTCTAGCGCCTGTTGGAGTTCTTCAAGCTCGGCATTGATGAAAATCCGAAGAGCCTGAAATGTCCGCGTTGCAGGGTTCTGGCCCGGCTCGCGGGTTTTGACCGAGCCAGCCACGATGCTGGCCAAATCGGTGGTGGTTGAAATTGGGCCCCTCTCTTGTCGGCGAGCCACAATCGCCTTTGCAATCGGAACAGCAAACCGTTCTTCGCCATAGTCACGTACCACCTCCGCGATCTGATCCACACTGGCAATGGCCAGCCACTCAGAGACGCTTTGGCCGCGCGTGGTGTCCATGCGCATGTCCAAAGGCCCATCGAAACGAAAAGAAAAACCCCTCTTGGGGTTGTCAACTTGAGGGGAACTGATGCCCAAGTCCATGAGCACCCCTGCAACACTGGCAGCGGGCAACTCGCCCAAGGTGCAAAAGCCCTCATGGCGAATGGAAAACCGTGCGTCTTGTGCTTGCAACTGCTGTGCACAATTGACCGCTTCTAAATCTTTGTCAAACGCCACCAACCTCGCGCTCTTGGGCAAGCGCGACAAGATCAAACGAGAATGACCCCCTCTGCCAAAGGTGGCGTCGACATAAACGCCTTGCGCTTGAACTGCCTCACCCAACACTGCGTCAACCGCCTCGGTGAGTAAAACTGTGGTGTGTTGCCATGTGGATGTCACTGAATGCCTCAGAACGAAAAGTCCTTGAAGACATCGGGCATATCGCCCTGCATGGCCTTGGCTTCTTGGGTGTCATAGGCGGCCTTGTCCCACAACTCAAAGTGGTTGCCCATGCCCAGCAAAATCGTGTCCCGAGCGATGCCTGCGGCTTGGCGCAATTCAGGAGAAATCAAAACTCGGCCCGTGCCGTCCAACTCCACATCCATGGCATTGCCCAGAAAAATCCGCTTCCACCACTGCGCTTGCATCGGCAACTGGGCAATGCGCTCGCGAAAGCGCTCCCACTCGGGGCGCGGGAAAACCATCAAGCAGCCATGGGGGTGCTTGGTGATGGTCAGCTGACCACCCGCAGTGGCGCCCAAAAACTCGCGATGCCGCGTGGGCACCGACAAGCGTCCTTTTGCATCCAAACTCAGCGATGAAGCACCTTGAAACACGTAAATCTCTTTTCCTGATCAATAGGAAATGCAGCAGGCACTTTTTCCCACTTAATTGCACTTAATTGCACTTTATCAGGAATTCACGCGTTCGCAAACGGGTTTTTGAGTTTTTATCAATGAAATCAAGGGCTTAGGGCTCTATTTAAATCTAGATTTTTGCAAAAAATCCTTGCAAATGAGGCACTTACAAGATGGACTGAAAGTAAGTTCTGAAGGCTAAAAAAATTTAAATATTTTTATCTTTTTTTTCGCCTGCGTCGAGTCTTTGGCGGGAGGCAGAAAAAAAGGCCCAGTTCGGGGCCTTTTTTCACAGTCAGCAAGTCATTGAAGGTCAATCGCCAAACATTTTTTGCTTCAACTCACGGCGCTGCTGCGCTTCCAGGGACAAATTGGCTGTGGGGCGAGCCAACAAACGGCCTACACCGATGGGTTCGCCGGTTTCATCGCAATAACCGTAGTCACCTGAGTCAATGCGCTGAATGGACTGCTCAATTTTCTTGAGCAACTTGCGCTCGCGGTCGCGTGTGCGCAACTCCAAGGCGTGCTCCTCTTCAATGGTGGCGCGGTCTGCGGGGTCAGGCACCACCACTGTGTCTTCACGCAAATGCTCGGTGGTTTCACCCGCATTGGCCAAGATGCCATTTTTAAGCTCCACCAATTTGAAGCGGAAAAACGCCATCTGCGCGTCGTTCATGTAGTCGTTGTCCGACATGGCCAAAATCTCTGCGTCACGCAGCTGATCGGGTTTTTTGGTTTTCCAATTGTTGGCCAATTTAGGGTCTTTTTTAACCGCCACAAATGGCGGAGGTGTCAGGGCTTGAGAGGGCATATTTTGTAAATAACTGGCTTTGGCTGCGGTAGAGGCAATCGATTGGGCCATGGAGGGCACTGTGATTTGAGCCAAACGCGCCGAAGGCCGTACGGAACGCACAGGCAAGTCCGGTGATCCTGGCAGCGCCACCAGCGCTACCTCAGCAACTTTGGCCACTTCTTTACTTGGTTTGGCTGCTTTAACTGGTTTACTCGGCTTGGCTGCGGGTGCGGGCTTGGTCAGTTTAGAGGCTGGCTTGGCAGGCGGCTTTGCAATGGCTTTCTTGGCTGCTTTTGCTGGGGCCTGGGGGCTGGCTTTCGCTGGCACTTTGACAGGCACCTTGGCTGCGTTTTTCACCGGTGCTTTCAACTTGGGTTTGGTCGCAGCTGTGGGTGCCGACTTGGCAAGTGTTTTAGGCACCGGCTTGGCGGCACTTTTGTGACTGGATTTCACCATCGCTTTAACCGGCGCCTTGGCCGTCACTTTGGCAGTCACTTTGGCAGCCACTTTGGCAGCCACTTTGGCTGGCACTTTGGCTGGCACTTTGGGTTTCACAGAGGCTTTCAAGGTCGCTTTCAATGGGGCAGCTTTAGGGGCGGCTTTTGTGGGGGCAGGTTTGGCGGGCAGTTTGCTTGAGGGCTTGACCTTGACTACGGCTTTTGGAGTCGCAACGGATTTCCCCGCATTTTTCGAGGTCGGCTTTTTAGCCGGGCTTTTTGAGCTCGTTTTAGAGGGCTTTTTCACGTCCTATCTCCTAGCCGTGGCGGCTTACACGCTGAAATTCAGCGTCAGCCTGGGGCAAATAAACTGTGGTCATTGGCTCATTTGCATCAAAACCCATGTTTTCGACCTTCTGGGGTTATTTGGGCACCGCGAACGGCGCCTTGTCAGCGCGCAGATTGTAGCGACTGCGCAAGGCAAAAACGCAGACTGGCCAATCTATACCAAACATTGCTCCAAACCTTGCAACAAAATGTCTTTGGGCAGATCAATGCCGATGAACACCATTTTGCTGAGTTTGGTCTCGTTTTCTGCCCAAGCTGGGCCCAAATCGCTTCCCATCAACTGGTGCACGCCTTGGAAAATGACCTTGCGCTCGGTGCCCTTCATATTCAAGACCCCCTTGTAACGCAGCATGCGCGGGCCATAAATATTCACAATCGCGCCTAAAAAATCTTCCAACTTGGCCGGCTCGAAGGCCCGCTCAGATCTGAACACAAAACTTTTGACATCGTCATCGTGATGATGGTGATGCCCGTGATGCTCTGCTTGGTGTGAGGGGTGATCACACTGCTCACCATGCTCATGCGCGTGATCATGCCCGTGATCATGTTCAGCATGCGCATGCCCCTCTTCCTTCAAAAAGTCGGGGTCAATGTCCAATTTGGCATTCAAATTAAAGCCACGAAGATCAAACACTTCAGACAAAGCCACTTCACCGAAATGCAGCACTTTTTGCGGTGCACGCGGGTTCATGTGGGCCAAGCGATGCTGCAAAGCCTCCAATTCAGGCTTGGAGACCAGGTCCGCCTTGCTGATGAAAATTTGGTCGGCAAAGCCCACTTGGCGCCGTGCTTCTTGTCGGTCATTGAGTTGCTGCGCTGCATGTTTGGCGTCCACCAAAGTCAAAATGGAGTCCAGTAAAAAACTTTCAGCAATCTCGTCGTCCATGAAAAAAGTTTGCGCCACTGGGCCGGGGTCGGCCAGGCCCGTGGTCTCAATCACCACGCGGTCAAAATTCAACTCGCCCTTGCGTTTTTGGGCTGCCAAAGTTTGCAAGGTGGTGCGCAGGTCTTCGCGAATGGTGCAGCAAATGCAGCCATTGCTCATCTGAATGATTTGCTCTTGCGTGTCAGAGACCAAAATGTCGTTGTCAATGTTTTCTTCACCAAACTCGTTTTCGATGATGGCAATTTTTTGACCATGCGCTTCGGTCAGCACGCGCTTGAGCAAGGTGGTTTTGCCCGCGCCCAAGAAGCCGGTCAAGATGGTGGCAGGAATCAAAGCCATGCAATTTCTCCAAACATGATAAAAATTAACAACGCAGCATGCGCCAAGAAAGAGGTGGCGAGTGTAACGGCCATTTCAAGAACGCCGCAGCACCACCAAGCCTTTCAAATACTCGCCTTCTGGAAAGCAAACCGTCATCGGGTGGTCGGGCGCGCCTTGCAAGCGCTCGCTGATGAAGCCGTCCACACCCGCATCCAAGCCGGCCGAGGCCACAATTTTGTGAAACAAATCTGCGCTGATACCGCCTGAGCAGGAGTAAGTGAACAACTCACCCCCGATGGACAACAATTTAAAAGCCAAGCGGTTGATGTCCTTGTAGGCCCGCGCTGCGCGCTCGGCATGCGCTGCGCTGGGGGCGAATTTGGGCGGGTCCAGCACAATCGCATCAAACTGCACACCCTGCTCGATGAAGGCGCGCAGGCTGGCGTTCACATCCGCATCCATGAACGTGGTGCGCGCCAAATCAAAGCCATTCAACACCACATTGCGCTTGGCGCGCTCCAATGCAGGGCCTGAAGAGTCGATCGAAGTCACGTGCTCTGCTCCGCCGGCCAAGGCAGCCACCGTAAAACCACCGGTATAGCAATAACAATTGAGCACACGCTTGAATTTGCGAAAGGCGGTGTGCTGTGCAAAGCGCTGACGGCTGTCGCGTTGGTCCAAATAAAAACCTGTTTTATGGCCCTGCGCAATGTCCAAACTCAAGCGCCAAGTGTGCTCTTGAATGCATAAATCAGTTGGGCCTTCACCATGCAGCCAGCCCGTGACTTCGGGCAGGCCCTCGAGCGCGCGCACATTGGCGTCAGAGCGCTCGTACAACTTGCTCAGGCCCGTGCATTGCAGCAAGGCATCAACGATGACTTGTTTGAAACGCTCGGTGCCGCAAGAGGTGAATTGCGCCACCAAGGTATCGCCATAGCGGTCCACCACCAAGCCGGGCAAGCCGTCTGATTCGCCGTGCACCAAACGCAGACCATCGCTTTGCACATCGAACCATGCACGCGCTTGTATGGAGGTCTGAACCAAGCCATGGATGAATTCAGCATCCATGCGCTGCGCCTGCTCAAAGCTCCAAACCCGCGCCCGGATGCGCGAGTCAGGGCTGAACGCAGCCCAGGCTAAAAATTGGCCATCATGTGCTTGTACGCGTACTGTTTCACCCGCATCAGCGCTGCCAGAGGCAATGGCGGATTCAAAAATCCAAGGGTGTCTGCGTTGCAAAGAGCGCTCTTTGCCCGCCTTGAGTTGAATCGTTTTCATAGGTGGGGATTGTCCCACCTCCCTGCACGCAAATGGGCGCTATGCGAAAACGCACTGGGCGTTATTTGCCAGATCGTTTGGCCCTGGGGTGGGCCGCGTCATAGGCTTTGGACAAATGTTGAAAATCTAACCGTGTATACACCTGTGTGGTGCTGATGTTGGCATGACCCAACAGCTCTTGCACCGCCCTTAAATCGCCACTGGACTGCAGCACATGGCTGGCAAACGAGTGGCGCAGCATGTGCGGATGCACAGGGGTGGCCAGGCCCGCCAGCAAACTTCGGCGCTTCAAGCGCTGCCAGACCGATTGCGCCGTCAAACGGGTGCCGTGTCGGCCCGGAAACAATGCCAGCGCGTCTGATGGCGTGCTCTTGGGGGTTGGCTGCTCTGGCAAATGGGGCTCATCTGGATTGCGCAGCGCCAGCCACCGCGTGAGCGCTTGCAAAGCCGCTTGCCCCAATGGCACGCTGCGGCGTTTACCGCCTTTGCCTTGGACCATGACTTCGGCGCTGGCCATGTCGAGCCAGCCCCGCCCTTGACGCGCAGCCTCGGCGCTGGCAGCCACATCCAGGCCAGTCAACTCGCCCACACGCAAACCGCAGCCGTACAAGAGTTCGACCATGGCCGCATCGCGCGCCTCCAGCCATGGCGCGTCCGCATCTTGCACGTGCGAGGCCAATTGAACCGCCTCGTCCACCCCCAAAGCCTTGGGCAAGGGTTTGGCAGCCTTGGGCGCCCTGACGCCTTGAATCGGGTTGTGCTGGATCAGACCTTCTCGCGCCAACCAATGGTAAAACCCGCGCCAACCCGACAAGATCAAAGCAATGCCGCGGCCCGAGCGCCCTGCGCTGTGCATTTGCGCGACCCATCTGCGCACGTGCGGGGTTTGCACATCGGTCAACGCAAGTTCAGCCGCGCTCGCCCATGTTTGCAGTTTTTCAAGGTCAATGGCGTACAGCGTGCAGGTGCGCTGTGCCAATCGCTTTTCAAAGCGAACGTGCTCCAAATAACGCGCCACGCGCTCGTCCATGGCTCACACCTCTGGGCTGAGCAAGGCGGCCAAGGCAGCGCCGCACAAGGCTGACAACTGCTCTAAAAAGTCTGTGCCCATGGCGCTGTTAAAACGCTGCGCATCGGGGGAAGCCAGCACCAACAGGCCAAAGGCTGGCTCGTCTTTGCGCGTGCGCAATGCCATCAAAGCCACGGAAGCGGCGGCAGTTGGCGCTTGCAACCACTGCACGGCCTCCAAGCCGGTGTTCAAGCCCACATAAGGGGCGTCATAAGAGCTGGCCAAGTGCTTGACCTCGTCGCTCACGGGTTGGCAATAAGCCGCACTCGCATGGGCTGCATCCACCCCCCAAAGGCGCAAGGCCGCTTGGGGCACTTGAAAGCGCGTTTGAATATTTTGCAAAGCCAACTCGACTCTTTGCGCCGCCGGTGTTTGCAGCAACTCACAAGCCCAGCGCTGCAGTTTCTCGGCAATGATCATGTTCTCGTTGCCATGGCGAATCATGTCCATGATGCGCATCTCTAGGGCCCGAATTTTCTCGCGCAGCATCTCGGCCTGGCGCTCTTGCAAACTGACCGACCTGTGGTTGTGCGGACTGGTCAATTGCACCGCAGCCAGAATTTGCGCATGGCGCTCAAAAAAATCAGGCGTGTTGGTCAAAAAGTCTGCAATGTCGTCTTCTGTGATGGGGTTCATCGGGTTGATCGAGGTGTTGGTCATGCAAGGTTTTCCTGATTAAGATTTTCTGAAGTTGTCTGACATGCAAGCTGCGTTAGCCTTCAAGGTGTGCGTTGGGCTGTTCGGGGAAATCAGGCAGATCGATCTCGCCCTCAAACACTGCAGCAGCAGGCCCCGTCATGTGCACGCTGGCGCCCCACGCATTCAAAGCACTGCCTGCCCATTCAATGCTCAGCAAGCCACCCCGAGTTTGCACGTCGACTTGTGCGTCCAACAGGCCCATGCGAATGCCTGCCACCACCGCCGCGCAAGCCCCGGTGCCGCAAGACAGTGTCTCGCCCGCACCGCGCTCGAAAACGCGCAGCCGAATCAATTGCCGATTCACAATTTGCATGAAACCCGCATTGACACGCTTGGGAAAAGCGGCGTGCACCTCTATCAAAGGCCCCAGGCTCAAAACGGGGGCGGTCTCTACTGTGTCGACGATTTGCACCGCGTGCGGGTTGCCCATGGACAGCACAGCCACCTGCACCAGCGTCAAATCACTGCTGCCCGTCACGCGCAAGGGCAAGTACCACAAAGGCCAGTCATGGACGCTTTGGCTGCGCAAGCCTTGCGCGTTAAATGGCACTTGGGGCAGAGCCATCACAGGCGCGCCCATGTCCACCGTGACGCGGCCATCGGTGTTCAGTTGCAACTCAATCACGCCGTGCTGCACTTTGACGCGAATGCGCTCTTTTTGCGTCAAGCCTTTGTCTCGCACATAGCGCACAAAGCAGCGCGCACCGTTGCCACAGTGCTCGACCTGACCACCGTCGGCATTGTGAATGACGTACTCAAAGTCCACATCGGGTGAGCTTGCAACGCGCACCGACAAAATTTGATCTGCCCCCACGCCGAGGTGGCGGTCGGCCAAATACCGGTATTGCGCTGTCGATAAATTCAAGAGCGCACGGGTTTCGTCCAGCACCACAAAGTCGTTGCCGGCGCCCTGCATTTTGGTAAAGCGAATTCGCATGGCGCAATTATCCCTGCTTCAGCCCGCTAGGTCGATAATGCTGCACATGGTCAGACCTCTCGAACTCCTTTACCCCCAGCGCGAGCCCGCAGCGCTGCGCCCTGCGGCCACTGTCTTGCTGCTGCGCGACAGCTCACAGGGGCTGCAAGTGCTCATGACGCGGCGCTCCTTGACCGCCAGTTTTGCCCCTGGCGCCTATGTTTTCCCCGGTGGCGGCATTGACCCGACTGACGCTCAAAGCCACGCACAAGCCCGGCGCAGGCCGCGGCAAAGCGATTTGCATTTGACCCAAGCCATTGCCGCCATCCGAGAAAGTTTTGAAGAGCTTGGCGTTTTATTGGCCCGCCATGCCGACGGCAGCCTGGCCAGCGCTGCAGACATTGCAGCCCTGGACCGTCAGCAAGCTTTTGCCCCGCAATGCGCCAAGCGCCAACTGCTATTGGCCGCCGACGAAGTTTTTGTGCTGGCCCACTGGAGCACAGACCGCGATTTGCCGCGGCGCTTTGATGTGCCGTTTTTGGTCGCCCGCATGCCGCCAGACCAAACCCCCGTGGCCGACGAGTCTGAGCAGTTTGAACCGGTTTGGGTCCGCCCAGAAGAGGCCTTGTCGCGGCACGAGGCCGGGGAATTTTTCATCGTCTTTCCAACCATTCGCACGCTTGAAAGATTGCAGGCCTACAAGCTTGTACAAGAGGTGCTCGATGCCTGCGCCGTCACCGACGAGCCCTTGTGGACAAGCTGCCCGCGCGCAGGTTGGCTGGCTGGCAAAGAAGCCCGCTACATGGAGCACGAAGCGCCTTTTGGCGAGTTGGCTTTGACCTGTCCCGACGGCCAAATCGTGCACACCCTGGACTGGCAAACCGAGCAACCCGTGGCCTTGCTGAAAAATGTGCAACGTCTGACCGCCCCCAACCCCGGCGTGATGACGGGCCCCGGCACCAACAGTTACTTGGTGGGCGACCCCCACAGCGGCTACATCGTGATTGACCCAGGCCCGGCTGACTTGCCTCATTTGGAAAAAATTTGGCGCGCAGCAGCAGGCCAAATTCGCATGATTGTGTGCACCCACTCGCATGCCGATCACTCCCCCGGCGCCCACCCCTTGCAAGCCCTGTGCGAGGTGCGCCCCCCCATTTTGGGACTGCCTTCAGCCGCCACGGCCAACGCCAGCAGTCAATTCACCCCTGACCGGGCCTTGGCCCATGGCGAGCAACTCAAGTTGTCCCAACACACCTTGCAAGTGCTGCACACACCCGGCCATGCGGCCAACCACTTGTGCTTGGTGCTGATCGAAGACGGCCTGCTGTTCTCGGGCGACCATGTCTTGAACGGCAGCACCACCATCGTCAACCCGCCCGATGGCAACATGACAGACTACCTGGACTCGCTCGACCTGTTGGCAAAGGCCTGCGAGCAACTGCACATCGAATTCATCTTGCCCGCCCACGGCTATGTGCTGGGCTTTGCCCCCTTGGCCATCCAACAATTGAAAGCGCACCGCCTCAAGCGCGAAGCCAAAGTGGTCTTGGCCATGCAAGCCCTGCCGCACGGCACTTTGCAAGACTGGGTGGCCCATGCTTACGCCGATGTGCCGCCCCGTTTGTGGCCGGTGGCGGCGCGCTCATTGCAAGCCCATGTGGAGCGCATTCAATCCATGACGTCCAACCATGGATGAAGGCGTTCGCTTGGCCAAACGCGTGGCCGAAATGCTCACCTGCTCGCGCCGTGAGGCCGAGCAAGTCATCACCGGTGGCTGGGTTCAAGTCGACGGCTTGGTGGTCGACGAACCAGCGCACCGCGTGGCAAACGAGAAGATTGAAATCCACTCGGCTGCTCAGCGCGGCAAAGTGCCCTTGCTGAGCGTGCTGCTGCACAAAAATTCAGACATGAGTTGCAACAGCAACAGCCGCAAATCGGTTTGGCAAGCTCTGGCCCCGGACAACAGGTCTTCACACGACCGATCGGGCATCCGATTGACGCCTCGGCTGCAAAAATTACTGCAATGCGCCGCCGGTTTGGAAGATGCTGCCAGCGGCTTGGTGGTGTTGTCCGAAGACCCCAGCGTTTTGCGCAAATTGGCCGACCAACGCCAACCCTTAGAACACGAAATGCTGGCTGAAGTCTCGGGCGCTGTCAGCCCCGACCAATTGCACCAACTCTGCCCTGTAGGCCTTCGCACCAGCATCAGCAGCCAAAACGCACAACAAACCGGTTTGCGCATGGCCTTTAAGGGCTATTTGCCCGGCTATGCCGTCGATGTTTTACGCGCCGCCAACCTGTCGGTACTCAGCCTGAAAAGGGTGCGGCTTGGCCGCGTGGTTTTGGCGCCTTTACAAGCCGGGCAATGGCGCGCTTTAATGCCTTATGAGCGGTTTTGAGAAATTTTGAAGCTTTCAGGTGAATTTTTGAACTTTTTTACGACATTTCAGCCCGTTTTACCCTTGAAATTTGTCAGGGCATCCTCAGTTATGTTGCTAAGTTTGAGAAAATGATCTCAGAGCAATTTCACCGCTTGCGCTGAAAGGAAAACACCATGCGTTTGAGCACCAAAAGCCGCTTTGCCGTCACGGCCATGATCGACGTCGCCCTGCGCGAGGATCGTGGCCCGGTCTCGCTCTCGGCCATCAGCGAGCGGCACCAAATTTCCCTGTCTTACCTCGAGCAACTGTTCAGCAAGCTGCGCCAGCAAGGCTTGGTCGAGAGCACACGCGGCCCCGGCGGCGGCTACTCTTTGGCCCGCAATGCCGAGAAAATCAGCATGGCCGACATTGTCAGCGCAGTTGACGCCTCTGCCGAAAACGAAGAGGCAGCAACAGGCGAGGTTGGCAGCTGGATGAGCAGCGACCTGTGGTCGAGCTTGAACGCCAAAATGTTAGCGCACCTGCAATCGGTCAGTTTGCGCCAGTTGGTCTCTGAGCAACGCGCAAAGGGGGTGAGCGTAGAGCCCGCCCCTTCCCTGATCAAGCGTGGCGTGTTTGCCAAGCCCAAAAGTGCACCCTTGAGAGTCAATGTGCCCAACTCGGTGTTTGCGCTGGCCGCCAGCCTGGTGCCAACGCGATAAAAAAGTGTGAAGCCCGCCGATAAGCCGGATTCTGTGCATCAAAGTTGCCCTTGATGTGACCGCCATTACTCTGGGCCGGGGGTTGCCCACCCGGCTCGGCGCTACCTACCCGCACACTCTCCGGAACCAGATCAACGTGTGCCTACTTGGTATTGCTGCGCGTAGAGATTGCCCGTTTCACCCGAACTCAATCGGCTCGTCTCTGTTGCTCTGATCCTCACCTTGCTGCCTTGCGGCCCTTCGGTGGAGAGGTGTTACCTCCTACGCTGTCCTGTGCAGTCCGGACGTTCCTCCAGTGCGGCCTTTCGGCCCGTTGTTTGCACAACGGCTTAGGCTCCATTGCTTTCGCAACGGCATTTCAGCTAGCACCAGCGGCGGTCTGGCAGGCTTCACCCGTGCATTATCGCCGCCAGTCATACCCATATGGTCAAAATGACAGAACAAGCAGGTCAAAATAGTCCCCAACCCCAGACAGTTCTGTGCCATTCCATTTGAAAAAGACAAGGAGCCACCCCATGAAAGCCAACACAATTCTCGAGACCATCGGCCACACCCCCCACATCCGCATCAACCGTTTGTTTGGTGCAGGAGCCAATGTGTGGATCAAGTCCGAACGCAGCAACCCCGGTGGCTCTGTGAAAGACCGCATCGCTTTGGCCATGGTCGAGGACGCTGAAAAAGCAGGTACCCTGAAAACCGGCGGCACCATCATCGAGCCCACCTCAGGCAACACCGGCATTGGCTTGGCCATGGTGGCCGCTGTCAAGGGCTACAAATTGGTCTTGGTCATGCCCGACAGCATGTCCATTGAGCGGCGCCGTTTGATGCTGGCCTACGGAGCCTCCTTCGATTTAACGCCGCGCGAAAAAGGCATGAAAGGCGCCATTGCCCGTGCGCAAGAATTGGTGGCATCAACGCCTGGCGCGTGGATGCCCCAGCAGTTTGAAAACCCTGCGAACATTGAGGTGCATGTGCGCACCACGGCGCAAGAAATTTTGGTCGATTTTCCAGGGGGCATAGACGCTTTGATCACTGGCGTAGGCACCGGCGGCCACTTGACTGGCACCGCACGCGTGCTCAAAGCCAAGTTCCCCAACATGAAGGTCTTCGCGGTCGAGCCCACCGCCTCGCCCGTGATCTCGGGCGGCGCACCTGCGCCCCATCCGATTCAAGGCATTGGGGCGGGCTTCATTCCAAAAAACTTAGACACAACTTTGCTCGACGGCGTGATCCAAGTCGAAGCCGAAGCTGCGCGCGAGTATGCGCGGCGCAGCGCGTGCGAGGAAGGCTTGTTGGTCGGCATTTCCTCTGGCGCCACCTTGGCCGCCATTGCACAAAAATTACCTGCCCTGCCCGCTGGCGCCACCGTGCTGGGCTTTAACTACGACACGGGCGAGCGCTATTTGTCGATCGAAGGTTTCTTGCCCGCCTGATCACGCGCTGCGCATTGCGCAGCCTTGCCTGAGATTGACGCGATAATTGGCCGACCTGCTTGATAAACACAAGCCTATGGACCGCATGCCATGATTCGAATCTCAGAACTCAAACTGCCTTTGTCAGCATTGCCGGTGCAACTGCGCCGCTCTTCAGATGCACCGCCAGAGACCCCAGAAGACCGCAGCCCGCCTGCACACCCAGACGTGGCGCTTGGCCAACTGGCTGCTCAAGCATTGGGCATTGAGGGCCAAGACATCCAAACGCTGTCTGTTTTCAAACGCAGTTTTGACGCGCGCAAAGCCGATTTATTGGCCGTCTTCATTGTCGATTTGAGTTTGAAAAATGCAGCGCAAGAAGCGGCTTTGTTGATGCAGTTTGCGGGTCACCCGCACATCCAAGCCACCCCGAACATGGTCTGGCAAGCCCCTTGCCAAGCCCCTGCCGATTTTGGTTTATTAGAAGGCCAGCGGCCCGTGGTCGTGGGCTTTGGCCCTTGCGGTATTTTTGCCGCCCTGACTTTGGCGCAAATGGGCTTCAAGCCCATCGTGATTGAGCGCGGCGCCAGTATGCGCCAGCGCACCCAAGACACCTGGGGTTTGTGGCGCAAAAAAAATCTAGACCCCGAAAGCAATGTTCAATTTGGTGAAGGTGGCGCTGGCACATTTTCTGACGGCAAGCTTTACAGCCAAATCAAAGACCCGCGCCACTTGGGCCGCAAAGTCATGAACGAGTTTGTGCAAGCTGGCGCGCCTGCCGAGATTTTGTTTGCAGCGCACCCGCACATCGGCACTTTCAAATTGGTCAAAGTGGTCGAGCACTTGCGCGAACAAATCATAGCGCTGGGGGGCGAGGTGCGCTTTGAGCAGCGCGTGGTGGACGTGTTGATCGAAGGCGGGCCAGAAGGCCGCCAAATCACAGGTTTGAAAATCCAAGATCGCCAAAGCGGTCAATTCAGCGAACTGACTACACGCCATGTGGTGCTGGCCTTGGGCCACAGCGCGCGCGACAGCTTTGGCCTGCTGCACGATCGAGGCGTTTTCATGCAGGCCAAAGCCTTCTCGGTGGGCGTGCGCATTGAGCACCCGCAAAGCGTGATCGATCGGGCCCGTTGGGGGCGCCATGCGGGCCACCCTTTGCTGGGCGCAGCTGACTACAAACTGGTGCACCACGCGCAAAACGGCCGCGCGGTCTACAGCTTTTGCATGTGCCCAGGCGGTACCGTGGTGGCCGCCACCAGCGAAGCTGGGCGCGTGGTCACCAACGGCATGAGCCAATATTCACGCAATGAAAGCAATGCCAATGCAGGCTTGGTGGTGGCCATCGAGCCTGAAGACTTTCCACTGGAGACGCTTGCTTGGCAAGCCGCATTTGGCCAAGAAGACGGCGCCCGCTGGGCTTTGCAAGCGCAGGCCATGGCCCAGCAAAGCCCGAAGGCCTATCACCCCTTGGCGGGCATCGTGCTGCAGCGTCAACTCGAATCCAAGGCCTTTGAAGTCGGCGGCAGCAACTACTGCGCACCCGGTCAGTTGCTCGGTGATTTTTTAGCCGGGCGCGCCTCCAAAAACTGGGGCAGCGTGCTGCCGTCATACCAACCCGGTGTGCTTTTGGGCGACTTGGCCAGCATCCTGCCCGCCTACGCTGTGCAAGCCATGCGCGAAGCTTTGCCCATTTTTGGTCGCAAGATCAAAGGCTATGACATGAGCGATGCGGTGCTGACGGGGGTTGAAACACGCACATCATCGCCTTTGAAAATCAGCCGCGGCAGCAACTTGCAAAGTTTGAACACGCGCGGCTTGTACCCTGCGGGCGAAGGGGCCAGCTATGCTGGCGGAATCTTGTCAGCGGGTGTGGACGGCATCAAAGTGGCAGAGGCATTGGCCAACGCCATCTTGCTCGGCACGCAGCACTCGTCAGTTTAAAACTGCCACTTACTGCCCAAGCTGAAAAGGGTTTGTCCGCCCATGCGCCCCCATGTGCCATCGAGTTGCAAGCCCGGCAAGATGTCGCGGCGCAAGCCCACCCCCAGCATGGGCTTGGCTTGGCGCTGTGCCACCGATTCCACATGCCCTGTCCAACTTCCCATCACATGCTCCCAAGCTACGCCCAAGCTGGGCACATCTGCGCCCTGCGGCGAGCGCGAACTCACCAGGCTCCAATGCAAAGCGCCAGGCGCCAAATCACAGCTTAAATTGGCACTCATGAAACCGCTTTGCCCTTGGCCCTTTTGCCAATGCGTCGCGCCAAAAACCAGCGCGGTGTGGCAACCGTTTTCTCGGGGTTGGCTCAACTGCAGTTTGGTTTGAATCGTTTGGCTGTGCGGCCCACCCGACAAGGTACGGGCATCTTGCGCAATCAAATCAAGGCCTGGCAGTGGGGAATAGGTGGGTGCAATGGTCAACACGCGCGCGCCATCTGCACCGCGGGACCAAAAAGTTTCCACATGGGCCACGCCCGTGTCATTCACGTTGGCATCGTCCACCGTCAAAGGGCGACCCGCTTGGGCGCTCAAGCACACCCAGATCAGCGCTGGCAGAGTCAAAAATTGACGTGCGGTGTAGGACAGGTTCATAGGGTCAGAATTTCAAAAAGTTCATGGCTTAAGCGCGTAGGGTACTTGATTTTTAAATTCTTGCTCAACCGCAGCAGTACTGAGAAAGGTGGCTTCTCAATAAAGTCACTTAGCCCTCGTCTTCTTGCCCCATACGACGACCACCAGAACGCACAGCGCAAAGGCCATGTTCATCAATGTGATGGTTTCACCCAGCAAAAAATACGCTGCAACAAGCGTTAAAAATGGCTGAAGCAATTGAACTTGTCCAACCCTTGCCACACCCCCAACAGCCATTCCTTTGTACCAAAAGAAAAAACCAACGTACATTGAAATCAGGCCCACATACAAGAATGAAATCATTGCAGACACAGACACAGATGAAATATCAAAGTCTAAATATTGAGAAGTCAGGTAAATGTTCATCGGCAGTGTGAGCACAAGTGCCCAACTGATCACATCGACTGCACTCATTTCCTCGCTGAGCTTGCCTCCCTCGCTGTAGCCCATTGCCGCACTTGCGATTGCAACAAACAAGAGCCCATCTTCATGGGCCAGACCGCCACTGCCATTGAGTGCGGCATAGGCGATAACGAGCAAGCTGCCCAGTACGGCCGTCATCCAAAACGACAGTGACGGCCGGTCTTTGAAACGCAAAGCTCCCGCTACAGCTGTTGCCAGTGGAAGCACGCCTAGCACAATGCCCCCATGCGCTGAAGGAAGCGTCTTCATAGCCAGTGCGACAAACAGTGGGAATCCATAGACGACGCCAAGGGCAATGACGCTCAAGCGGATCAACTGATTTTTTGTGGGTAATTTTGGTTTTGTGAACAAGAACAAGAGTAGCGCACACATGCCCGCAAGAGTAGACCTGCCAAATGTCACGAAGTAAGGGCTCAGCTCAGCTACCGCTATCCGAGTCAATGGCAGTGTCAGGCTGAACAAGAACACGCCAATGAAGCCCAGCAACATGCCTTGCGTTTCTTTGGTTTGCAAGTTAGTTACTCCACCGTCACACTCTTGGCTAAATTGCGCGGCTTGTCCACGTCCGTTCCTCTGGCACAGGCCGTGTGATAAGCCAGCAGCTGAAGTGGCACCACATGCAAGATGGGCGAGAGCACGCCGTAGTGCTCTGGCATGCGAATGACGTTGACCCCCTCGCTGCTTTGAATGTGGGTGTCGCCATCGGCCAGCACGTAGAGCACGCCACCGCGTGCGCGCACCTCTTGCATATTGCTTTTGAGTTTTTCAAGCAAGGCGTCGTTGGGCGCCACGGTGACCACCGGCATGGCGCTGGTCACCAGGGCCAAAGGGCCGTGTTTGAGCTCACCGGCGGCGTAGGCCTCGGCGTGAATGTAGGTGATCTCTTTGAGCTTCAAAGCCCCTTCTAAGGCAATCGGGTAATGCGTTCCGCGGCCTAAAAACAAAGCGTTTTCTTTGGACGCAAACTCTTGCGACCAGTTGATGATTTGTGGCTCCAGCGCCAACACCGCTTGCAGCGCAGCAGGCAGGTGGCGCATCTCTTTAAGGTACTCTTGCTCTTGCTCTGGCGTTAAACGCCCTTTGCTTTGCGCCAGCGCCAGCGTCAACAAAAACAAGCCCGCCAACTGTGTGGTGAATGCTTTGGTCGAGGCCACGCCAATCTCTGCGCCAGCGCGCGTGACATAGGCCAATTTGCATTCGCGCACCATGGCCGAGGTGGCCACATTGCACACCGTCAAGGTCTGGTGCATGCCCAAACTTTGCGCGTGCCGAAGCGCGGCCAAAGTGTCTGCGGTTTCCCCCGATTGGGTGATGGTCACGACCAAGGTTTGGGGGTCAGGCACTGAGCTGCGGTAGCGGTACTCGCTGGCAATTTCAACTTGGCAGGGTATGTGCGCCACGGACTCGAGCCAATACTTGGCCACGCAGCCGCTGTAATAACTGGTGCCGCAGGCCAAGATCAAAACCTTGTCGATGTCTTTGAACACCCGATGCGCACTCCCGGTGTGGCCGTCAAACAATTCGGGCACGATCGCTTGCACGCCCTCCAAGGTGTCTGCAATGGCGCGCGGCTGCTCAAAAATTTCCTTTTGCATGTAATGGCGATACGGCCCCAGTTCGGCTGCGCCGCTGTGCGCTTGCACGGTTTTAACGGGGCGTGTGACGCTTTTGTGCGCGCCATTCAAGATCCAATACTTGCCCAATTGAATGTCAACCACATCGCCTTCTTCGAGGTAAACAATTTGGTCCGTCACGCCGGCCAAGGCCATGGCGTCACTGGCCAAAAATGTTTCGCTGTGCGCTTGGCCCACGCCCAAAATCAAAGGGGATCCAGCGCGCGCGCCAATCACTCGGTGCGGCTCGTCTTTGTGAAACACGGCAATGGCGTAGGCGCCTTTGAGTTGCAGGACTGTGCTTTTAACGGCGTCTAACAAATCACCGTTGTAGACGCTGTCAATCCAATGCCCAATGACTTCGGTGTCGGTTTGACTGGTAAACACATAGCCCTTGGCCTGCAACTGCGCGCGCAGTTCTTCGTGGTTTTCAATGATGCCGTTGTGCACCACGGCAACGCGGCCGGGTTTGTTTTCCAAGTCTTTCGAACTGCCTGGGCCCGTGCTGAAATGCGGGTGCGCGTTGTGCACCGCAGGCGCGCCGTGCGTGGCCCAGCGCGTGTGCGCAATGCCGGTGCCGCTTTGCAAGTGATCGGTTTGTATTTGCGACATCAACTCAGCCACGCGAGAGGTGCTGCGCGCCCTTTGCAAGCCCCCCTGCGTGCTGCCCAGCGTGGCGCCGTGAACGGCCACACCGCAAGAGTCATAGCCTCGGTACTCCAAGCGCTGCAAGCCTTGAACCAAGACGGGAACGATGTCGCGCGTTGAAACTGCACCCACAATGCCGCACATAAGTTCTATCCAGTTTGAGTGAACAAGGGCCAATCTTAATTCTTATAATTAGAAATTAATCATTGATATTTTTATTAAATTGAAATAAAATTCCAAAATAATACGAATTTAGTTTTTTATTGCAAAATAATGTATTAAATGAAATTTAATTCTCCATTGGTACAAAGTAAAGAATCTGCTCAAGGCAGTTTGCTGGACTCAGTCGACTTGAAGTTGCTTGACTTGCTGCAGCATGACGCCAGTTTGAGCAATCTGGCCTTGGCAGAGCGACTTCATTTGTCACCCCCCACCTGCTTGCGCCGCGTCAAACGCTTGCACAGCGAAGGCTGGATCGAGCGCCAAGTGGCCATCCTCAGCGCTGACCGTTTGGGCCAGCACTTGGGCCACAGCGTCTGCGCCCTGATAGAAGTCAGCTTGGACCGGCAAGGCGAAGAACATCTGCAAGACTTCGAAGCGCGCGCCGTGCAAGAGGGCGCTGTTCAACAATGCTGGCGCGTCTCGCCAGGCCCCGATTTCATTTTGGTGGTGCAAGTGGCCGACATGCCCGCCTACTTGGCCTTGACCCAAAAGCTGTTCACGCAAGACGCCAATGTGCGCAATGTGAAAGCTTTTTTCAGCCTCAAGCGCGCCAAGTTCACCAGCACTTGGCCGGTGCCTGCTGCTTAACTTTTGGGTGCAGATTTTTTCTGCGGCCGCGCCCAATTCGCCAAACTGGTTTGCTTGCCGCGTGCCACGGTCAAAGCGCCGGGCGCAGTGTCCTTGGTGACGGTCGAGCCACCTCCGATGGTGCCGCCTGCACCCAAGGTCACAGGTGCCACCAACACGCAGTTGCTGCCCACATGCACATCGGCTTCGATCACAGTTTGGTGCTTGTTGGCACCGTCGTAATTGGCGGTGATGCTGCCCGCGCCAAAGTTCACACGCTCGCCCACGGTGGCATCACCCAAGTAAGCCAAGTGATTGGCCTTGGCACCTTGGGCCAAACTGGCGTTTTTGATTTCAACAAAGTTTCCAATGTGCACCTGCGCCCCGAGCTTGGCGCCCGGACGCAGCCGCGCAAATGGGCCAATGCTGGCCCCCTGCCCAATCGTCACGCCGGCTTTTTCACCATCGATGTGCGTGAAGGCCTGCACCACCACGCCCGCTTCAATCTGCGCATTGGCAATCACGCAATGGGGGCCAATGCGAACGCCTTCGCCCAAACTCACATGCCCTTCAAAAACACAGTTCACATCGATTTCTACATCGCTGGCACACACCAAACTGCCGCGCAAATCGAATCTTGCAGGGTCGGCCAATCGTACGCCTTGGGTCATCAAATCTTGCGCTTGCTGGCTTTGAAAAGCACGCTCAAGTTGCGCCAAATGCTGCGGGCTGTTGATGCCCGTCACCTGCAAAGCATCGTCAATTTGGTGGGCTACCACTTGCACACCATCGGCCACTGCCCACTTGACCACGTCGGTCAGGTAGTACTCGCCTTGGGCATTGTTTTTATCTAATTTGGCCAACCAAGTTTTAAATTGGCGTGCAGGTGCTGCCATGATGCCGCTGTAGACCTCTTTGATTTGAAGCTGCTGCGCGTTGGCATCTTTTTGCTCCACGATTCCCAGCACTTGTTGTCCGTCTGCACTGCGCACAATGCGGCCGTAGCTCGTGGGGTCTTGAGATTCAATCGTCAACAAAGCCAAGCTGTCTGCCTGGCCTGGCCGAGAAACACAAGCTATCAAGTCTTGCAGACTGCCCGCTTGCGTCAAGGGCACGTCGCCCGAGAGCACCAGCACCACGCCATCGTCGGGCAAAACCGGCACCGCTTGTTGCACCGCATGGCCGGTGCCCAACTGAGGCTCTTGGCGTACAAATTTGCAGTCCATCTGGGCGCTGCCCAGCACGGGCAAGGCTTGTGCAAATTGGGTGGCCGCCGTTTCAACTTCGCTTGCGCCATGCCCGATGATCACCACGGCCATGCGCGCACGCAACTGCGAAGCGGTGCCCAACACGTGCGACAGCAGCGGTTTGCCAGCCAAGCGCTGCAAGACCTTGGGCAGGTTGCTTTTCATCCGAGTACCCTTACCCGCGGCCATGACAATCACATCAATGGGCCGTTCAGGAGACAATGGGGCTTGGGTGTTAGAGGTTTCAGACATGGCGTTATTTTCCTTCTGGGTTCGAATTATCGCGGCTTCTTTGGGGGCCTTGTTGTTGAGCATGGTTTTAAGTGGCTGCAGCTTTCTCAAGCTGGGCTACACCCAATTGCCCGAGGTCTCCATTTGGTGGCTCGATAACTACCTGAACTTTACAGACAGCCAAAGCGCACAAGCCAAAACGGCCTTGAAAAAATTGCTCGCTTGGCACCGCAAAGAAGAGTTGCCCGCGGTGGCCGACTTGCTGGCGCAAGCGCAAAGTTTGGCCTCCGACAACATCAGCCCCGAGCAAGCCTGCCGACTTTGGGACATTGCGCAGCAACGCATCGAAGCCTTGCTCAACGAAAGCGCGCGCGCCGCTGCACCTGTGGCAGCGCAACTGAGCCCGCGTCAACTCAAGCACATACAGCGTCAATGGGACAGCAAAAATCAAGACTGGCAAAAAGATTGGCTACTGGCCCCGCCAGAGGACCGCAAGAAAAAGCGTTTGGACAGCGCCGTAGACCGCTACAGCAGTTTTTACGGCGACTTCAGTCCTGCGCAAATCAAGCTGATCGAGCAGCAACAAGCACAGTCCCCGTGGTCACCTCAGTGGGCATGGCAGCAACGTCTGCAGCGCCAGCAAGAGCAAATGGTCCTCATGCAAAGTTGGATCGCCGATGGTGCCAAGCCCGCTTTATCGGTGCCTGAGGTTGAAAAATCTTTGAAGGCATTCCTGCAGTTGTCGGCGCGCCCGTCGCAGGCCAGCGAGTTGACCAAACAATTGCAAATTGAGCAGCACGTTTGCCAGAACTTGGCGCAATTGCACAACAGCACAAGCCCTGCCCAGCGCCTCAAAGCGCAGCGCAAGCTCAAGTCTTATGAATCAGATTTGCGAGATCTAGTCAAGCAAGTCGATTGACTTCGCGCCAACGAATCAATCCTGCAGGGCTTTCCACATTTCAATGTCGCGCTCTGCGGTCCAAATGCGCGGATTTTTGATGCCCGAGGCTTCGTCAAATGCGCGCGTCACATCAAAGGGCAAGCAGTGTTCGTAGATGAACACATGGCCAAACACCGGGTCCATGCTTTTGCGTGCATGGGCCATGGCCGCCTTCAAGTCCATCTTGGCCGCCACCGCCTCTTTGCCGGCTTTGAACAATGTCTCAACCCAGCGCTGTGTGTAATCCAAAGCTTTGTTGACATTGGCTTGGCCCTTCATGGCCTCGCCCCGCCCAGGCACGATGGCCAAGGCGTTCAAATCGCGCAAGGCTTGCAGCGCGGCTGGCCACTCTTGCAGTTGCGCGTCTCCGGTGTAAACACCGGCCTCGTATTCCACCAAATCGCCTGAGAACAAAATTTTCTCAGCATCTACCCAAGCAATGGTGTCGCCCCTTGTGTGGCCATGTCCTGGGCTCCAAATTTGAACTTTCACACCGCCCAAATCGATTTCCAATTTGCCTGGGACTTCGCCTTTCGTGGGGTCCCCACCGCCAATCACCAGCGTGGGCCACGTCAAACCGGGCACGCCATCGGCACCGCGAAACAAGCGCGGAAAGCGCTCCATCTCGCTTTTCATATCTTGCGCGCCGCGCTCCACAATCAACTCGTAAGTGCCTTGGCTGGCAATGATCTCGGTTGCCCCTTCGGCGGCATAGGCGCTGGCGCCCAAGACGCGCACTGCGTGGTAATGCGTGAGCAAAACATACTTGATGGGCTTGTCACTGATGCGGCGAATTTGCGCAATCAAATCGCGCGCCATGGCCGGTGTGGCCGTGGCATCACTGACCATGACGAACTTCTCGCCAATGATCACCCCTGAATTAGGATCGCCTTCAGCCGTGTATGCCCAGCAATGCGCACTGAGTTGCTCAAATTTAATGATCTTCTCGCTCAAGTCAGCTTGCGAGGCAAACGCTTTGGTGGGGGTTTGGGTCATCTTGGGGCTCCAGAATTAAAGTTCGACTTTAAATCATTCACTGCAAGCCCTTTTCCAGCATCGCAATGACTTCTTCCGCAAAGGCCACATAACTGATCGGCCCGCCCGGGCGCAGCCAGGTGAAGGTCCAGTTGATCATGCCAAACAGCATCATGGTGATAGCGGTTTGGTTGGTGGCATTCAAACGCGCAGGGTAAGCTCTTCGCAAAGCGCGCGTGACAGCGGCGACCACATCGCGCTGTCGGTTCAAAATTAAATCACGCGGCGAGACCAAGGGCGTGCCCAAATTGGGGTCGGGCATATCGCTTAAAAACTGCGTGTCGTTGAGCAAGGCCACGTGCCGTGTCGCCGAACTTTCGTACTCCTGCAAAAACGCACGAATCAACTCATGCAAAGCAGCGCGGTCGCTCAAATTGCGGCGCTCTGCGGTCGCCTCAGTTTGCGCAATGAGAGAAAACAAGCGCTGCGTGTAGCGGTCCATCAAGTCAAAAAGAATGGCCTCTTTGCTGTCGTAATAATGGTAGAGCCGCGCCTTGGACGTGCCGCACGCGGCGGCAATTTCGTTCATACTGGCAGCAGGGTAGCTGCGGTCGGCAAAGCACTGCGCGGCAATGTCCAAAATGGCATCGCGCTTGATTTCATGGGTTGCTGATTTAGGTCGTGCCATCCAACGCTTTCACATTCATTCAAACTGGCCACACCACGCCGTTGTCATTCAAGATCGCGTCCAAGGCTTGGTCATGCGGCTCAACCTCCAACTCGTCCACATAGCCATTGGTAAAGCCCAAACCCACTGTGAAAGGCTTGGGTTGCAAGCTGGCCAAGGTGCGGTCGTAAAAACCACCGCCATAGCCCAAACGAAAACCGCCTGCGCTGTAACCCACGCAAGGCACAAACAAGAGCGTTGGCACAATCACCTCAGTGTCTTTGGGTTTGGGAATGCCATAGGCGTCCTCCTCCATGGGGCAGCCCGGGTACCACGCGTGAAAAGTCAAGGTTTTGTGCACTTTGTTCACCACCGGCAAGCCAATGCGGCGCAATTTCGCTGCGCCTTGCAACTCGCCATCTTCTTTCCAGCGGTGCAAAGCAGGCAAAGGATCAAACTCCCCTTTGATCGGCCAATAGGCGCCAATCACCAAATCTGGGCGACCAAACAGCCAAATTCGCATGACGCTTTGCAAGGCGTCAATCCGCGCCAAACGGTCTGGCATATTCAGGCGTGCAGCCAATAAGCTTTGGCGTATTTGTTTTTTGGCTTCTGATTTGTCCATAATCGACCCATGCAATTGACACAGATTTTGACATCGCTTGGGGCTCTTGCCCTGATTTTCGGTTTAAACGCCCCTGCCGCAGCCCAAAATAAGTCGGACGAAGTCATTTTGGAGATGCACCAGGCCTTCAAAAAGAACGACAAAGCCCGGCTCACACGCATGCTGCCTCAGGCCAAGGGCCACACTTTGGAAGCCTGGGCGGCCTATTGGGAACTGCGCATTCGCTTAGACCAAGCCAGCAGCGCAGAGATTCAAGCGTTTTTCACCCAATACGCCGGCAGCTACGCCGAAGACCGTTTGCGCAATGACTGGTTGCTGCAACTGGGCAAACAGCGTGAATGGTCTGCCTTTGCCAGTGAATACCCCCGCTTTCGCATGAACGATGACCGCGAAGTGCGCTGTTACGCCCTGGCCGCTGAGGGCCTGACTCAAACCAGCGACCCTGGGGCAGAACTCAAACGCCTTTGGTACGCTCAAAAGGAAACCGACGACGGCTGCACCACCGTGGCCGAAAAACTCTACGCTGCCAAAAAAATCAATGGACCAGACTTGTGGCGCAAAGCACGCTTGGCCATGGACAACAACCGCCCTCGCGCAGCCCAAGCGGCGCTGGCCATCGAGTCACTAGAAGTGGCTAAACAAATTATCTTGATTCAGGCCGATCCGCTCAAATATTTAGACAAAAAGATCTTCGCCTTCAGTCGCAACCGCAAAGAGCTCTCAGTGCTGGCCATGATTCGCGTGGCCAGCACCGACCCCGACAAAGCAGCGCAGTTGCTAGAGAAAAAATGGGGCCTTATGCTCAGCAAAGAAGAGCACAACTGGGCTTGGGGTGTGATTGGCAAACAAGCGGCACAAAAACTCCAAGACAACGCCCACCTTTACTTCTCCAAAATCACCCGCAATGCCGACTTGAACGATGACCTCTTGGGCTGGAAAGTGCGCGCCGCCTTGCGACAAGGCGACTGGAAAGCCGTACTTTCCAGCGTCGACGCCATGGACGAAGCACGCAGCGAGACCACGTGGATTTACTGGAAAGCCCGCGCCTTGCTGGCCAGCACACCCACTGATATGCAGCGCAACGAGGCCCAGACTTTGCTGCGCAGCATTGCCAGCGTGCGCGGTTTTTACGAACAACTGGCGCTGGAAGACATTGGGCAAAAAATCACCGTGCCCGACAAACCTGCCCCTATAAGCGCCCAAGAAAAAGCCGCCGCCAACGCCAATCCAGGCTTGCAAAGAGCCCTGTCCGCGCTGGCCTTGGGCTTGCGCGCTGAGGGCAACCGGGAATGGAACTACAGCAGCAACTTGCACACCACAGGGGGCATGAACGAGCGCGAGCTGTTGGCCGCTGCCGACTTGGCCTGCCAGCGCCAAGTCTGGGACCGCTGCATCAACACCAGCGAGCGCACCAAAGTGGCCATCGACTTTGACCAACGGTTTCCCACGCCACTCAAAGACACCGTGCTGCGCCGTGCCCAAGAAATCCAACTCGATCCCGCTTATGTTTATGGTTTGATCCGGCAAGAAAGTCGCTTCATCATGGACGCCAAGTCCATCGTGGGGGCGGCTGGTTTGATGCAAGTCATGCCTGCCACAGCGCGTTGGACAGCCAAAAAAATTGGTTTGAAAAATTTCCAACTCATTCAATTGAATGAACACGAAACCAACGTGGCCATTGGCACCGGTTATTTGAAGTTGGTGTTGGATGAATTCGGTGGCTCCATGCCGCTGGCAGCAGCGGCTTACAACGCCGGGCCTGGCCGTTCACGCGCATGGCGCAATGGCCCCGTGTTGGAAGCGGCCATTTGGGCTGAAAACGTGCCCTTCTCTGAAACCCGTGACTACGTTAAAAAAGTGTTGTCCAACACCACCAATTACGCCGCCTTGTTAACGGGCCAACCCCAGTCTTTGAAAGCCCGCTTGGGCAACGTGGGGCCACGTAGCAGCAGTGCTGCAGAAGAAACCCAAGACTTGCCTTGAGCCTCAAGGGGTGCAGGCAAAGTCATGCCAGCAGGGCGTCCAAATTTTTGGCAATTTTTTCTTCAATCCGGTCTTTGTAGGGCGCCATTAAAAACCCCAAGCTCAATTGCATTTTGAGCTGCGTGGCGCTCACACACAAACTGCCTTGTGCGCCGATTCGCTCAAAGGTCAAGCGGTCTTGCACCTCGCCTTGTTCATTGGCCTCGTTCGCATGGTATTGGCATTCCATGCCCCATTCTTCCTTGGCTTCAGACTGCCACTGCGCGGCCACTTCTCGGGCCCGTTCCATGCCCAGTGCATGGCTGCGCTCAATTAAAATATCAGCCATGATTCAGTCTGCTTTCAAGCTACTGGGCCGCAACAGCGCAACCTCAACTTGGCAATCATAGAACACTGACGCGCGGCCCAGATCTGTCAACAATTGACTGGTCAATTGGTTCACATTGCTGCCATTCAAACCCATCTTTCGCCACCACACGCCCAGGCCGTGGACCACCCCCTCGCGAGCGCGCGAACTGACCTTGGCTTTGCAGTGGTATTCACCGCGGTCGTTGAACACTTTGACCACATCGCCACTTTGAATCCCGCGTGAGGCAGCATCTTGTGCATTAATTTCCAGCAAAGGCTCGCCCTCCATCTCGCGCAAACTTTGCACATTGACGAAACTGGAATTTAAAAAATTGCGTGCTGGCGGTGAAATCATGGCCAATGAATAACGGTCACCGGCTTGAGGTACTTCGTAATTGGGAATGTGGTCCGGCAGGCCATCGAGCCCCATGGCTTGCAGGCGAGCGCTGAAAAATTCGCATTTGCCTGAAGGCGTTGGAAAGGCGCCGCTGGCAAAGGGTGCATCGGTCAGCGGCAAGGTGGCGAACCCATTGGCCAATAGTTCAGAGAAATCAACCCCCTCAGGCAAGGCTGTTTGGCACAGCTGAAAGTCATCGTCTTCAAAGCAAGCTTCGGTGTATCCCATGCGCTGGGCCAACAAACGAAAGATCTCTGAGTTCGGTTTGGATTGCCCCAGTGGGGCAATGGCGGGTTGGTTCAATAGCACATCGGTGTGCCCATAACTGCCTTGAATGTCCCAATGTTCCAACTGCGTGGTGGCCGGCAAGATGTAGTCGGCCCAATCGGCCGTGTCTGTTTGAAAATGCTCCAGCACCACAGTGAACAAATCTTCCCGCGCAAAGCCTTGTACCACTTTGCCCGACTGCGGCGCCACAGCCACAGGGTTGGTGTTGTAGACCACGATCGCTTGCACCGCTGGCCCCCACTCAGCAGATGCCTTGCGGTTCAAGTCATTGCCCAAGGTGCTCATGTTCAAGGTTCGCGGGCGCCGCGTGCCCAATAAATCAGGCCGATACAAAGCCTGCTTGTTGATGTTGAAATTACCCGAACTGCTCAAGAGCAGGCCCCCTGCGCGGTGGCGCCAAGCACCGGTCAATGCAGGCAAACAGGCAATGGCCCGCACCGCATTGCCGCCACCATGAACCCTTTGCATGCCGTAGTTCAAGCGGATGGCCGCAGGCTGCACGCTGCCCCAATCACGCGCCAAATCGCGAATTTGCTGCACATCTAAACCACAGACTTGAGCTGCTTTCTCGGGCGGCCATTGCAATGCACGTTCTCGCAAAGCGTCCCATCCCAAAGTGTATTTTTCAATGTAGTCCTGGTCGAGCCAGTTGTTCACCACCAGCTCGTGCATCAGCGACAAAGCCAGCGCTGCGTCTGTGCCAGGGCGCAGTGCCAAATGGACATGGCACTTTTCTGCCGTTTCACTTTTGCGCGGGTCAATGCAAATGAGCTTGGCGCCTTGTCTTTTGGCCTCTTGCGCCAAACGCCAAAAATGCACATTGCTGGTGATCGAATTGCTGCCCCAAATCAAAATCAATTTCGACTCAGCAAAAAATTCTGTTTTCAGACCGTTCTTTGCACCCAAGGTATAGAGCAAGCCCTCGCCACCGGCCGAGGCACAGATGGTTCGGTCCAACAAAGAAGCCCCCAGTTTGTGAAAAAACCTGGAGGCCATGGATTCAGCTTGCACCCAGCCCATGGTGCCGCCATAGCTGTAGGGCAAAACACTTTCAGGGCTCAGTGCTGCTATCTGACCCAAACGCTGTGCGATGTCCGTCAAGGCTTGATCCCAACTCACCGGTTCAAATTGGCCAGACCCTTTGGGGCCGCTGCGTTTCATGGGCTGCAAAATTCGATCAGGGTGGTAAGTGCGCTCGGTGTAGCGCGAAACTTTGGTGCACAGCACCCCATCGGTGGGCTTGTGCGCCGGGTTGCCCTGCACCTTCACGGCACGGCCATTTTCTACCGTGGTCAGCAGTGCGCAGGTGTCCGGGCAGTCGTGGGGGCACAAGCCGCGCACGACGGCATTGGCTCCGATTTCATGGCTGGCACTCATTTTTCTTTCCCAAACTGATGGCGTAAAGTCATCTTGTATTGATTTTAAGAGTTGTATTTTCCGGGATAACCCTGAGGGCTAATGTCCCCGACGCGCAAAGGGGTTGTAGCGTGTTGGCACGAGTCTGGCTAGACTGTAGGCATGAAAATCATCGACTCCATCCTCACAGACGTGGCCAGCATTGCGGCCATTCGCAAAGACATTCACGCGCACCCCGAGTTGTGCTTCCAAGAAGAACGCACCGCCGACGTGATCGCCAAGCAACTCACCGATTGGGGCATCCCCATCCACCGCGGCATGGGCACCACTGGCGTCATCGGCATTTTGACAGGCCGAGACGGCGGCGCTTGCGGCCGCGGCATTGGTCTGCGCGCCGACATTGACGCTTTGCCCATGCAAGAGTTCAACACCTTTGCCCACGCCAGCAAATACCAAGGCAAGATGCACGCTTGCGGACACGACGGTCACACCGCCATGCTCTTGGCAGCGGCCAAACATTTCGCCAAACACCGCGACTTTGATGGCACGGTTTATTTGATCTTCCAACCCGCCGAAGAAGGCGGCGGCGGCGCCCGCGAGATGATCAAAGACGGCATGTTTGAAAAATTTCCCATGCAAGCCGTCTTTGGCATGCACAACTGGCCCGGCGCTGCGGTGGGCACGTTTGCGGTCAGCCCCGGCCCCGTCATGGCTTCGAGCAATGAATTTAAAATCACCATTCACGGCAAAGGCAGCCATGCTGCGTTGCCACACAACGGCGTTGATCCTGTGCCCGTGGCCTGCCAATTGGTCCAAGCCTTTCAAACCATCATCTCTCGCAACAAAAAACCTGTTGATGCCGGTGTCATTTCCGTGACCATGGTGCATGCGGGCGAAGCCACCAATGTGGTGCCCGACTTCTGCGAAATTCAAGGCACGGTGCGTACCTTCACCATTGAAGTGCTCGACCTGATCGAATCGCGCATGCGCCAAATCACAGACAAGCTTTGCGCCGCTTTTGATGCCCGCGCTGAGTTTGATTTCAATCGCAACTACCCCCCTACCATCAACAGCGCAGTCGAAGCCGACTTTGCACGCAAAGTCATGGAAGGCATCGTGGGCGCCAGCAACGTTATCGCGCAGGAGCCCACCATGGGCGCAGAGGACTTTTCCTTCATGTTGCAAGCCAAACCTGGCGCTTATTGCTTCATTGCCAATGGGGACGGCACCCACCGCGAAATGGGCCATGGCGCAGGCCCTTGCATGCTGCACAATCCCAGCTACGACTTCAACGACGACCTGATCCCTTTGGGCGGCACTTACTGGGTGGAATTGGCCACCCAGTGGCTGGCCAACCCGACACAGTCTTAAAATCAACACGATTCCCCTTGGGAGTTTCGCTTGTGAAGCCCTTCGGGGCTTCATTCAATTTGGGAGCTTGCATGAACTCTGTTCAAACCTCATTCTCTTCAAGCTATGCGCAAGCACGGCAAAAATTCTTGCTCGCTGCAGACGCCGCAGGCTTGAGTGTTGAGTCGCACATTCACCCGCTCAAGGGCAAAGACGGTGAAGAACTGGCCATGGATGTGGTGCGCGAAGGCCCCGCAGATGCCAAGCAGCTGCTGGTCCTGAGCAGTGCTTGCCATGGCGTAGAAGGTTACTGCGGCAGTGGCGTGCAAATCCATGCGCTGCATGACACGGCGTGGCGCCAAGAGGCGCGCGAAAAAGGCGTTGCCGTGCTGTATGTCCATGCCTTGAATCCCTATGGTTTTTCACACCTGCGAAGGGTCACCCAAGAAAATGTGGACCTTAACCGCAACTTCCACGACTTCAGCAAGCCCTTGCCCGTCAATGCCGCCTACCAAGAAGTCCAGCCACTGCTGCTTCCAGAGATCTGGCCACCTGACGCTGCCAATGCCCAAGCCACTGGCCAATTCATTGCCCAGCGCGGCATGACAGCCTTTCAAGCCGCTGTCACGCAAGGCCAACACGAGTTTCCAGCCGGGCTTTTCTTTGGCGGCACTGCACCCACGTGGAGCAATCAAACCATTCGCCAAGTTTTAAAGCAACACGGCAGCCGCGCGCAAAAATTGGCTTGGATCGATTTGCACACCGGCCTTGGCCCCAGTGGCGTTGGCGAGCGCATTTTTGCTTGCGCCAACGACAACGCCGCGTTGACACGTGCGCGCGCTTGGTGGGGCCACAATGTGACTTCCATTTATGACGGCTCGTCCACCTCTGCTTTCTTGACGGGCCTGATGTGGATGTCCGTTCATCACGAGTGCCCGCTAGTGGAGTACACCGGCATTGCCATGGAATACGGCACCTTGCCCATGGAACAAGTCATGCATGCACTGCGCGGTGAGCACTGGCTGCATGTGCACCCTTATGCAGAATCGGCGCTCAAAACTCAAATCAAACAAGATATCTTGCGCGCCTTCTACACCGACACCGATGCGTGGCGTGAACAAATCGTCTCGCAAGCGCGCGAGGCTTTGTTTCAAGCCGCCAGCGGGTTGGCATCATGAAACTTTTCATCGGCAACAAGAACTACTCGTCTTGGTCCATGCGGCCTTGGGTTTTGATGCGCCAAACCGGCATTGCGTTTGAAGAAGTGATGCTGCGCCTTGATGGTTTTGAGGCGCAATCGCAATTCAAGCAAGGCCTGCACAACATCACCCCCGTTGGCAAAGTGCCAGTTCTGCTCGATGCAGACTTGGCCATCTGGGACACTTTGGCGATTGCCGAATATTTGGCCGAAAAATTTCCAGAAAAAAATCTCTGGCCACAAAACTCTTCGGCACGCGCCCGCGCTCGCAGCGTTTGCGCTGAAATGCACAGCGGCTTTATGGGCCTGCGCAGCGCATGCCCTATGAACATCGATGCCCATTTGCCCCACATCGGCGCTTTGGCTCTGCGTGACAAAGCGGCCTTGCGCGCCGACTTGCAGCGCTTAGAAACGCTTTGGGGTGATCTGCTGCACGAGCACAAAGGCCCCATGCTGTTTGGCGACTTCAGCATTGCCGATGCTTATTTTGCACCCGTCGTGATGCGCATCCAAACCTATGCGCTGCCCGTGTCGGCACCGCTTCAAAGTTACGTTGCTCGCCTGTGCCTCATGCCCGGCGTGAAAGCCTGGACAGATGGCGCTTTGGCTGAAAAAGACTTTATTGATTTTGAAGAGCCCTTTCGCCTGCTGCCCGGATAACCTTGCAGCATGGCTTTGGAAATATTCAGTGTCGGGGGCGCCCTTCGAGACGCCCTGTTAGGTCAAAGCGTCAAAGACCTTGACTGGGTGGTGGTGGGCGCCACCCCCCAAGAGATGAAGGCGCAAGGCTTCCAAACCGTTGGCAAAGATTTTCCGGTTTTTTTGCACCCCCGCACGCACGAAGAATATGCACTGGCACGAACCGAACGAAAAACCGCGCCGGGCTACAAAGGTTTTGTGGCGCACGCTTCACCCGAAGTCACGCTTCAAGAAGATTTGGCACGCCGCGACCTGACTGTCAACGCCATGGCGCTGCCTCAAGCATGGAGCGCTGGCCTGACAAACAGCCCCTTCAACGCAGACGACAGCGAACAAGACAAGCGCGCAAAATTCAAATCCTTGTTCATGGCGCATGGCATCGATCCCTTTCACGGCCTGCGCGACTTGGAATCTTGCACGCTCAGGCACGTCACCCCCGCCTTTCGCGAAGACCCCGTTCGCATCCTGCGTGTGGCCCGCTTTGCAGCGCACCTGCCAAGCTTCAGCGTCGCCCCCGAAACCATGACCTTGATGCAAGAGATGGTGCAAGGCGGCGAAGCCCATCACCTCGTGCCTGAACGGGTCTGGCAGGAGTTGGCCAAAGGCTTGATGGGCCAGCGCCCCTCTCGCATGTTCGAGGTGCTGCGCGAGTGCGGCGCGCTGAAAATTTTATTGCCCGAAGTGGAGCGCTTGTGGGGCGTGCCCCAACGCGCGGAGCACCACCCCGAGGTGGACACCGGCGTGCACCTCATGATGGTGCTGGACATGAGTGCGCGCCTGCAAGCTTCATTGCCCGTTCGCCTGGCTTGCTTGCTGCACGATCTGGGCAAAGGCACAACCCCGCCAGACCAATGGCCCAGGCATTTGGGCCACGAGCAGCGAAGCGCCAAATTGTTGGCGCAAGTTTGTGATCGATTAAAGCTTCCCAATGACTGCCGAGAATTGGCCGATGTCGTGGCGCGAGAGCACGGCAATATCCACCGCAGCCAAGACTTGGGCGCGCCGGCCTTGATGCGTTTGCTTGAGCGTTGCGATGCGATTCGCAAACCCGAGCGCTGGCCCGACATCTTATTGGCTTGCGCCTGCGATGCACGAGGCCGATTGGGTTTTGAAGAAACGACTTATGCGCCAGCAGGCCGACTGTTGGGCGCACTGCAAGTGGCATTGTCGGTAGAAACCTCGGCCGTGGCGGCCAAGGCCCAAGCGCAAGGCCTGACAGGCCCAGCGGTGGGAGAGGAAATTCACCGAGCACGCATTAAAGCACTGGCAGAGTTCAAACACGGAGCTCAGGAAAGCCCGTCTGCAAGCTTTTAGCGGGCAGGAGGACGACGCGGCGTGACAGGCGCTCGGCCCGCCAAATGACGGAAACTGATCCGGCCTTTGGTCAAATCATAGGGCGAGAGTTCCAACGTCACTCGGTCACCCGCCAAGATACGAATGTGGTTCTTGCGCATTTTGCCGGCCGAATAAGCGATCAACTGATGGCCGTTGTCCAAGGTCACGCGAAAACGCGTGTCGGGCAAGACTTCGTTGACGATGCCCATTTGTTCGATCAGATCTTCTTTCGCCATTTTTCCCTTTCAAGTTTTAACGTTGGTTCAGTGAGGCTGCGTTGTCGAGCGCACCCAGTCCAAACCCTGTGCCAACGCAAAGCTGGCCGCCGCATCGCGAGTGGCAAAGTCATTGGTAAAGCACATCACGCGGTCGGTGCTGGCACTGCCCCGTCCACTGGCCACTGAAACTTGGGCCGCAAAGCGGCCACAAGGCAAGGCACGCGGACAAGCAGCGATGCGGTATTTTCCCACGGTGAGGGGGGTATTTTCAAAAGTAATCGTATGAATCATCAAGAAGCTAGAAATATAGTGCGCGCATAACAACACGTTGGGCGCGCATAAGGGGGTGTACAGAGATTGGGGGCCCCTGTGCAGGGGTGCGCAATGTCACAAGCAATTGGGTTTTGCAAGGACTGCGCTAACACTCTGGCGTCCAGAGCGATAGGCTAATGTAACACAAATTCATTAAAGCAACTTGGCGATCACGCTCAGAAGGAAACTCAAGAGCAAAGTGCTGGTCAAGGGCACGAACCACTCGCGGCCAAAAAGCTTGAAGTGAAAGTCGCCCGGCAGCTTGCCCAAACCCATTTTTTCCATCCACGGGCGGGCCCAGCTGATCAAGAGCAGGGCCAAGAATGTCACGATCACCCAGCGCAGCATGTGCTTGCTTTCAAAAATTCAAAGACGGTGGCTGCGGTCACCGTCCGCAAAACCTTGGGCTTGCCAGTGGGGGTTGGTGGCAAACCCCAGCACCTTGAACAGCTCGCCCATTTCATGTTCATTGAGCAGCCGCTGGGCCTGCGTGCGCTCGGGCAAAGTGGCCTGTTCCATGCGCTGGGCCAAGCCCAAATTCAATAAAAAGCGTGCTTGGCTGGTGTAGCCCAGCACGTTCAAACCCGCATCTTGTCCGGCCAAGGCCATGCCCGTGAAGTTTACGTGCGCAGTGATGTCCTTCAAGCCCACCGAAACCAGCGGGTCGGTGTCTGCGCGGTGCGCTTGGTGGCACATCACCGTGCCCATGTGCCGCTCAGGGTGAAAGTACTCGCTTTGAGGGAACCCATAGTCCAAGAAAAAAGCCGCCCCCCCGCGCTGACTGGCCAGCAAACGCTGGGCCAAACTGCGCACAAAGGCTTCGCCTTGGGGCTGTATTTCAGTCAGGTAGTCGTGCTCGCCTGGCACCTCCATCGGCGGGCGAAGCGCCGTCAAGCGGTCTTGCCAGGCCAAGCCTTGGGGCCCTGAGACCACGCCGCGCTCGTGCCACGCACCGCCGACTCGGTGCAACAGTTGCACCGGCATAGCGTCGAGCACCTCGTTGCCCACCACCACACCTTGCAGGGCCTGCGGCCACTGGTGGAGCCAGCGCACTTGCGCGCCAAAGGGGGCCAAGCGGGTTTGCTGACGCTTTCGCAAAGTGCCCGACAAATCCATGATGTGGTAGTGCCTCAGGCTGCAACCTTGCCGCTTCAAATGGGTCATCAATTGTTCGGCCAAAGCGCCACTGCCCGCGCCAAACTCCCAAATTTCGTCGGTGCCGCTGTCCGCTAAGGACTGGGCCACTTGCTGGGCCAAGGTTTCGCCAAACAGAGGCGACATTTCGGGTGCGGTGACAAAATCACTGCCAGCCTGTGGCATCTGACCAAATTTGGGGCTGGTGTTGGCGTAATAACCCAAGCTTGGTTCGTACAGGGCCATGGCCATAAAGAGGTCAAAGCCCAACCACCCGCCTGCGTTGGTAATGGCCTTGTGCACCCGCTCGAGCAGGGGGGTCGTTAAACTATCAGCTTGTCTCATCACCCCTGATTGTCCTCGAATGTCGGCCGCTCTTTCTGCCTCCACTGCTGCTACAGCCCCCCCCGTGACTCAACGCACGGCGCTGGTCACCGGCGCAGCTGTGCGCTTGGGCCGGGAAATTGCATTGGGCTTGGCCCATGCGGGCTGGCAAGTCGCAGTGCATTACAACAACTCGGCTGCGCAAGCCTTGGCCACCGCTCAAGAATGCGCCGCTCTACGGGCTTCATCGTCGAGCAGCTTGGCCTCTGAACATTTAATTTTTCAAGCCGACTTGGCCGATGAATCGGCCACCCGAGCGCTATTGCCCAAGGTGGTCGCTCGCTTGGGAAAAGTTGACGCCGTGATCAACAATGCCGCTTTATTTGAGCACGACGATGTGCGCAGTTTCAGCTACGCCAGCATGGCCGCCCACTGGGCCAGCAACACAGGCGCGGCCATCGTTTTGGCCCAAGCCTTGCACCAACATGTGATACAGCGCAGCCAGGCTGATGCGCAAGGCGTGGTGGTCAACTTATTGGACCAAAAATTATGGAACCCCAATCCTGATTTTTTAAGCTACACCTTGTCCAAAGCCGCATTGGAGGCGGCCACCACCTTGCTGGCGCAAGCCTTGGCTCCGCAATTGCGCGTGGTCGGCGTGGCCCCTGGCTTGACTTTGACCAGTCATTTGCTGAGCCCTGAAAAATTCAAGCAGCTGCACACCTTAAGCCCTTTGGGCCGGTCCTCTTCGGTGCAAGATGTTGTCAGCAGCGTGCTCTTTGCTTTGAACAACCATTCGATCACAGGCACCACCTTGCTGGTCGATGGTGGCCAGCACTTGATGAAGTTTGATCGTGATTTTTCTTGGATGTAACAAGCCTCATGCACAACACCCACGGCAACCAAACCCTGACCCTCTGGGGCCTGCGCTTTGACGCCAGTTTGGGCATTTTGGAGCATGAAAGAAAAGCACCACAACCGATTCAAGTCGATGCTGAATTGAACCTGGGCGCCCAACCTTTGATGCCCCATGATGATGACATTGCCAATGTGCTGGACTACCGAAAAGTGCGCAAAATCATCATCGACGAATGCACTTCAGTGCACGTCAATTTGCTGGAGACTTTGATCGGCAAACTGGCCCGCCGTTTGATGCAATTGCACGGTGTTAAAGGGGTTCGCGTGAAGATCGCCAAGTTAGAAATATTTGAAGACTGCGAAGTTGCCATTCGCATGGAAACAGGAGAGTGGTAAAGCCATGAAAATCGAGCTCGAGACCCATAAGCTTGAAAAGCGTTTGTGCCGCCAAGTAGGCCAAGCCATCACCGAGTTCAACATGATCCAAGCTGGCGACCGCGTCATGGTCTGCATGTCGGGCGGCAAAGACAGCTACGGCATGCTGGACATTTTGCTCAAAATGAAAGCCCGTGCACCGGTTGATTTTGAATTGATTGCCGTTAATTTGGACCAAAAACAACCGGGTTTTCCAGCTGAAATTTTGCCCAATTATTTGAGAAATTTAGGCCTGCCTTTTCACATCGAAACCCAAGACACTTACTCGATTGTGAAAGACAAGATTCCCGAAGGCAAGACCATGTGCAGTTTGTGCAGTCGCTTGCGCCGCGGCATTTTGTACAAGGTCGCACGCCAACTGCGCTGCAACAAACTGGCCTTGGGCCATCACCGCGACGACATGCTGCAAACTTTCTTTTTGAACATGTTTTTTGGCGGCAAACTCAAAGGCATGCCACCCAAACTCTTGAGCGACAATGGCGAATTCATGGTCATCAGGCCCTTGGCCCATGTGGCAGAAACAGATCTGACGCGCTGGGCCGAGCATCGGCAGTTTCCCCTTATTCCTTGCACCTTGTGCGGCAGCCAAGAAAACCTGCAGCGCAAACACATTGGCAATATGCTGCGTGAATGGCAAAAAAATTACCCTGGCCGCATTGAAAACATGTTTGCTGCTTTGCAAAATGTGGTGCCATCGCACTTGATGGACACACAACTGCATGACTTTAAAAACCTGACCATCACCGGCCAGCCCAGCCCAGATGGCGACACCGCCTTTGACGACGAAACATTTGAAGTTGCCAGTCCATTCAGCGCACTCCAAGGCGTGCAAGTGGTGCAACTCTAAGTTGCCGCCGCCCAAAGACTATCACTCAACTCAAGGAGCAAGGATGTCCAATCAATTCTCCCTTTTAGCCCCAAGGCGAAGCGCTTTGGGCGCTTCTTGCATGGCAGCCGTCTACCTCCTGCTGGCCTTGGCCTTGACGGCATGCACTGGCATGCGCATTGTCGACAGCCAAGTTGACACCCGCGTGCAGTGGCCAGGCCAAGCCATGCCAACCACAAATGTGTTGTACCGCTTTGAGCGCCTGCCCTCTGACGTCAACAGCATTCAAGCCGGCTGGGCAGAACTGCAAGTCCAAGCAGCGCTGACCCCCCTGGGCTGGGCGCGTGACGATGCAGCCGCGCAGTACAGCGTTTGGATCGGGGTGCGCAGCGCAGAATACATCGCCGACCCTTGGGGCCGACCTGTTCGTGGGCCTTGGCTAAGCGGTGCGCGTGCCAACTTGCTTTGGAGTCACAGAGCCCCTGGCTTTGGGTTGGGGGCCGGCTTGGGCTTCATGCCGCCAGTCGGTTACATGCATGAAGTCAGTTTGGTTATTCGTGAACTTCAAAGCAGCCGCGTGGTCTACCAAACCCGCGCCAGCCATGAAGGGCCGTGGACAGACGCACCGCATATCCTAAGCGCCGTGATTGCAGCGGCGCTGCAAGGCTTTCCCAACCCTTCGCCTGCACAAAGGCGCGTTGATATTTCCATCCCCAGATAAGACATGATCGCCACCCGAATCATCGCCATCCGACATGGCGAGACCGCTTGGAATGTGGACACCCGCATTCAAGGCCAGTTAGATATTCCCTTGAATGCACATGGCCAGTGGCAAGCGCAGCGCTTGGCCGACGCATTGGCCTTGCAGGAACCCCTGCACGCGGTCTACACCAGTGACCTCAAGCGAGCGCATCAAACCGCGTCCACCGTGGCCCAGCGCATGGGCTTAGAGGCGGTGCCGCATTGGGGTTTGCGTGAGCGTGGCTTTGGTGATTTTCAAGGCAAAACATTTTCTGAAATTGAAAGAGATTTGCCCCAAGAGGCCCTGCGTTGGCGCAAACGCGATCCAGACTGGGCACCCCCAGGTGGCGGTGAATCTTTGCTCAGCATGCAAGAGCGGGTGCGCGCAACCTTGAACGAATTGGCCGCGCAACACCCAGGGCAACATATTGCGCTGTTTGCACATGGCGGCGTCATGGACATGCTCTACCGCATGGCCACAGGCCAAGGCCTTCAAGCCCCGCGCACTTGGCAATTGACCAACACCGCCGTCAACCGCTTGCTTTGGACCCCTCAAAGCGTTTCTTTGGTCGGCTGGGCCGACACCTCGCACTTGGAAGAAGTGGGCGCTGACGCATCCAAGGAGTTTTAAATTCCGCTGTTGTCAAAACTCTTGGGCGGCGTCACGCCCAAGTGGCGGTAAGCGGCCAAGGTGGCCGTGCGCCCGCGCGGAGTGCGCTGCAAAAAGCCTTGTTGAATCAAATACGGCTCGATCACATCTTCAATGGTCTCGCGCTCCTCGCCAATGCTTGCCGCAATGTTGTCCAAGCCCACCGGCCCGCCATCAAAGCGGTGGATCACTGCCTCGAGCAATTTGCGGTCCATCAGGTCAAACCCCTCGGGGTCGACATCCAACATGGTCAAAGCTTTTTGCGCAATGTCTTGGCTGATGTGGCCGCGGCCTTTGACATCGGCGTAGTCGCGCACACGGCGCAGCAAACGGTTGGCAATGCGCGGCGTGCCGCGCGAGCGGCGGGCAATCTCTGCACCGGCGGCCTCGTCCATGGGCACCTTGAGCAAACTGGCGCTGCGCTTGACGATGCGCCCCAACTCTTGCGCGGTGTAAAACTCCAGCCGCGAGACAATGCCAAAGCGGTCCCGCAATGGGTTGGTCAGCATGCCAGCGCGAGTGGTTGCCCCCACCAAAGTAAAGGGCTGCAAATCCAATTTGATGCTGCGCGCAGCCGGCCCCTCACCAATCATGATGTCGATTTGGTAGTCCTCTAAAGCGGGGTACAAAATCTCTTCCACCACGGGTGACAAACGGTGTATCTCGTCAATGAACAAGACATCGTTTTTCTCCAAGTTGGTGAGCAATGCGGCCAAGTCTTTGGGTTTTTCCAGCACGGGGCCACTGGTCTGGCGCAAGTTCACACCCAGCTCAGCGGCAATGATGTGGCTCAGCGTGGTCTTGCCCAAACCGGGTGGCCCAAACAAGAGTACGTGGTCCAGCGGTTCGCCGCGCATCTTGGCCGCGCCAATGAAAATCTCCAACTGCTCACGCACTTTGACTTGGCCCACATAGTCGTCCAACAACTTGGGGCGCAAGGCGCGCTCGATGGCTTCTTCCTGCGGTGTTTCGGGGGCAGCTGTGACCACCCGCGCTGCGGGAGGGGCCATGCCAAAGTCGTCGGTTTGAATGCTCATGTGTGGTGATTGAAATTTTATTTGGCCAAAGCCTTCAGCGCCATTTTGATGCCTTCGCTGACCTGCACATCCACCGGCAAGGCTTTCAAGGCCAAAGCTGCATCTTTGTCACTGTAGCCCAAGGCCACCAATGCTTGCAAAATATCGTTTTGCTGCCCATTTTGCACAGAAGGAACTTGCCCTAAATCGGCGCCAAACTTGCCCTTTAATTCCAGCAGCAAACGCTCGGCAGTTTTTTTCCCAATGCCTGGCACCTTGACCAAACGGCCTGCTTCTTGTTGTGAAATGGCTTGCGCCAAATCGGCCACACTCATGCCCGAGAGCACGCTCAGTGCGGTGCGCGGGCCCACGCCCGATATTTTGATCAGCAGTCTGAAGGCCTCGCGTTCAGGCGCCGTGCAAAAGCCGTACAGCAACTGCGCATCTTCGCGCACCACAAAGTGGGTCAGCAAACTGAGCTTCTCACCCACCGCGGGCAGGTTGTAAAAACTGCTCATGGGCACACTGACCTCATAACCCACCCCATGGCAATCGACCACCACTTCGGGTGGGTTTTTGTCCATCAAAATGCCTGTTAATTTGCCAATCATGGAAACCCGTTCATCAAATGCCTATCATTGCGTTTGGCGCGGCCCCTTCCCGTTGGACTGGGCCTTCACTTCATGGGATTATCAGCTTGATTGTCAGACACACCTTTAGCCCGCACAACAACACCCGCTTGGGCCACCTGTGCGGCCCCATGGACGCCCATTTGCGCAGCATTGAAGTCGGGCTTCAAGTCAAAGTAGCGCACCGGCATGAGCAGTTCAAAGTTGACGGCCCTAAGGCCAGGGCCACGCAGGCCATGGAATTGCTGCAAGCCTTGTACGAAATGGCCGAGCGGCCCCTGCAGGAGGAAACCATTCAGCTCATGATGGCGGGCGACGCCAAAATGGCCGGCAGCCCGGATCAGCCCGCCCTGCAAACCAGACGCACTGACCTCAAAGCCCGCAGCCCCGTGCAAGCCATGTACTTGGACAACATGGCGCAAAACGACATCACCTTTGGCATTGGCCCTGCGGGCACGGGCAAAACTTATTTGGCCGTGGCCTGCGCTGTTGACGCCTTAGAACGCGCCAGCGTGCAGCGCATTGTGCTGACCCGCCCAGCCGTTGAAGCCGGCGAGCGCTTGGGCTTTTTGCCCGGTGATTTGTCACAAAAGGTCGACCCGTATTTGCGCCCCTTGTACGACGCCTTGTACGACTTGATGGGCTACGACAAAGTGCAAAAAGCTTTCGAGCGCAATGCCATTGAAATCGCTCCACTGGCCTTCATGCGCGGGCGCACTTTGAACAATGCTTTTGTCATTTTGGACGAAGCGCAAAACACCACGCCCGAGCAAATGAAAATGTTTTTGACCCGCATTGGCTTTGGTGCCAAAGCCGTGATCACCGGTGATGTCAGTCAAATCGATTTACCCAAAGGCCAGCTCAGCGGCTTGATCGATGCAGAGCGGGTACTGCGGCGCGTCAAAGGCATTGCCATGACCCACTTCACCAGCGCCGACGTGGTGCGCCACCCATTGGTCGCGCGCATTGTCGACGCCTACGACGCGCAGCGCACCACCGTGCGCAGTCGCTCAATTGACGCTTAAGTCTTAAGCTTCACAGCAATCACACCATGGCCATGCCCGCACTTGAGCTGTCTTTGCAATTTGCGGACATTGCTGCGCCTGCACGCCACCGCGCCGCACTGCCACGGCACAAAGTAGCCCGGTGGATTCGCCACAGTTTGAGCTGTGATGCACACATCACGGTGCGCATTGTGAACGCCGAAGAAGGCCGCACGCTCAATCGCGATTTTCGAAAAAAAGATTACGCCACCAATGTTTTGACCTTTGACTACGAACATGCCCCGCACGTGATGGCCGATTTGGTTTTGTGCGCGCCCGTGGTGGCGCAAGAGGCGCGCGAATTAGGCAAAACACTGCAAGCACATTACGCGCATTTGTTGGTGCACGGCGCCCTGCACGCACAAGGCTGGGACCATGAAACCAGTGCCCGAGATGCAGTGGCCATGGAAGCACGTGAAACAGAAATTTTGCGGGGGTTGGGCTGGCCCAGCCCGTACTGATCACATCTACCGATCGCCGTAGCCGATCACTTGTGCAGATTGCAGTTAATCAGCACTTTGCATACCTGTTGCATCCTCCAACATGCGCACCCTGACCGAGCGGCCTTTGACGCGGCCATGGCTCAATTTTTCCACCGCTTGAGCTGCCACTTGGCGCTGCACCGCCACATACGTGGAAAACTCGTTCACATTGATTTTGCCCACTTGCTCGCGCGTGAACCCCGCCTCGCCCGTTAGAGCGCCCAGCACATCACCCGCCCTGATTTTTTCTTTGCGCCCCCCCACAATTTGCAAGGTTGCCATGGCCGGCACCAACATGCCTTTGCCAGTGGGCGTCAAACTGCTCAAGGGCTGCCAAACCGATTCACGCCCTTGCAGCACTTCGATTTTGCCCACATTGCCCATCTCGTTCAAACTGGCCAAGGTCACGGCCAAGCCTTCGGCATCGGCCCGCCCGGTGCGGCCAACGCGGTGGATGTGCACCTGCGAATCGGGCGTCACATCCACATTGACAACGGCTTCGAGTTGCGCCACATCCAAGCCTCGCGCGGCCACATCGGTGGCCACCAAAATAGAGCAGCTGCGGTTGGCAAATTGAATCAGCACCTGGTCACGCTCACGCTGCTCTAACTCGCCATACAGCGCCAAGGCGCTGAACCCTTGGCCTTGCAAAACCGCCACCAAATCACGGCACTGCTGCTTGGTATTGCAAAAGGCCAAGGTAGATTCGGGCCTGAAATGCAGCAACACTTGCGAGACCGCATGCAAGCGCTCTGACTCTTTGACTTCAATGAAAATTTGTTTAATCTTGGCAGCACTGTGCTGCGTCTGCACCCGAACCGTTTGCGGCTCTTTCATGAACTGCGCAGCCAGTTTGGCAATGCCATCAGGGTAAGTGGCCGAGAACAACAAAGTTTGCCGCGGCGTGGGGCACTGCCGCGCGACTTTGGCGATGTCGTCAAAAAACCCCATGTCCAGCATGCGGTCGGCTTCGTCGAGCACTAAGGTTTTAAGGCCTTTGAGTTTCAAAGAGCCGCGCTCCAAGTGGTCCATGATGCGCCCGGGCGTTCCCACCACCACGTGCGCGCCGTGCTCCAAACTTTGCACCTGCCCCCGAAGGGCCACACCGCCGCACAAAGTCACCACCTTCACATTGCCCGTGGCCCGGGCCAGTCGCCTGATTTCTTGACTGACCTGGTCTGCCAACTCGCGCGTGGGGCACAAAATCAAAGCCTGCACAGCAAAGTCGGCTGGCAACAGTTTTTCCACCAACACAATGCCAAACGCCGCCGTCTTGCCGCTGCCCGTGCTGGCCTGGGCAATCAAGTCCTTGCCCACCAAGGCCAAGGGCAAACTCGCCGATTGAATGGGGGTCATGCTGCTGTAGCCCAACTGATCCAAATTGCTCAGCATCGAAGCTGAAAGCGTCAAACGAGAAAAAAGATCAGGGTTTTGTTCAGTCATGCACCCATTATAGAAATGGGCTACAACAAGTCTTGCTGTGAATCGAAATGTGCTTCGACATCGCTGGGCAAAAGTTGGATCGTGGCGCGCAAGCCTGGCACAGCGCTCATCAAAGCTTGCTCCACACTGCCTCGCAAAGCCGCAGCGCGCCCCAATGACCAAGCCGCTGGCATGTGCATGTGCAAATCAACAAAGCGGCGTTGCCCCGCTTTTCGGGTGGTCACATGGTCAAAGCGAATGATCTCCACACTGCCGCGTTGGTGCGCAAAGCCGGCCAGAGTTTCTTCGATTTTGGCCAAAACATCGGGCTCCAAAGCCTCGTCCATCAAGCCTTGCGACGAGCGCCAAATCAAATGCCAGCCCTCTTGCAAAATGTTCAAGGCCACGCCCATGGCCACCACGGCATCAAGCCACAACCAACCCGTCACGCTGACCAAGGCAATGCCCAGCACCACCCCCACGGAAGTCCAGACATCGGTCACCAAGTGCTTGGCATCGGCTTCCAAAGCGATCGATCTGTGTACCTTGGCTGCATTGAACATCACCCAGGCCAGCAAGCCGTTCAAAGCCGAACTGATCACGGACAACAACAAGCCCCAGCCCACTTGCTCAATCGGCTGCGGTTCAAACAATCTGTGGCCTGCGGTCCAAATGATGCCCAAGGCCGCCACGATGATCAAAATACCTTCAAAGCCTGAAGAAAAATACTCCGCTTTGTGGTGCCCATAAGGGTGTTCTTCATCTGCGGGTTGAGCTGCCACCGTGACCATGACCAAGCCAAAAATAGCGCTGGCCAAATTGACCAACGACTCCATCGCATCCGACAGCAAGCCCACAGAATCAGTGATCCACCAAGCCCATGTTTTAAGGGTGATGGTGATCAATGCCACCACGACCGAAGCCCACAGCAAAGTTCGTGGCGACCAATTGGGCAAACGTAGAGTGGGCATTTGCTTAGACTACTCTCTTACACCCACACATGCATTGATCCGCATCTATACAGGGCCAGGCCATCAAGCAGTCACGCTGATGCGGGCAAATTTGCGCTTGCCCACTTGCACAACGTAGGTGCCCACATCGAGTTTGAGCCCCTTGTCGCTGACCACGCCCGAGTCCACGCGCACGCCGCCGCCTTCGATCAAGCGGTTGGCCTCACTGCCCGAAGGGGCCAGCCCCGCCATCTTGAGCAAAGCACCAATGCCCAAGGGCGCGCCCGACAAGCTCAGTTCAGGAATTTCATCGGGCACGCCGCCCTTGCTGCGGTTGATGAAGTCTTGCTCTGCTGCTGCTGCCGCGCTCGCGCCATGAAAACGCGTGGTGATTTCCAAGGCCAAAGCCACTTTGGCGTCTTTCGGGTTGCGACCGCCTTGAACGTCCTGTTGCAAAGCTTGGATCTGGGCCATCGATTGAAACGAGAGCAAGGTGTACCAGCGCCACATCAAAACGTCAGAAATGGAGAGCACTTTGGCAAACATGGTGTTGGCGTCTTCGCTGATGCCGATGTAATTGTTTTTCGACTTGGACATTTTCTCCACGCCGTCCAGGCCTTCGAGCAGCGGCATGGTCAAAATGCATTGCGGCTCTTGGCCATATTCAGCTTGCAAATGCCGGCCCATGAGCAAATTGAATTTTTGATCGGTGCCGCCCAATTCCAAGTCAGACTTCAAAGCCACGGAGTCGTAGCCCTGCATCAAGGGGTACAAAAACTCGTGCACGCTGATCGGGGTGCCGGCCTTGAAGCGGTCATGAAAATCGTTGCGCTCCATCATGCGCGCCACCGTGTATTTGGCCGCCAGTTGAATCATGCCCATGGCGCCCAGGGGCAAACTCCACTCCGAGTTGTAGCGAATCTCGGTTTTGCTGGGGTCCAGCACCAAACTGGCTTGGCGATAATAGGTTTCGGCGTTGGCCTTGATTTGCTCAGGCGTCAAGGGCGGGCGGGTGTTGTTGCGCCCTGAAGGGTCACCGATCAAACTGGTGAAATCACCGATTAAAAAGATCACTTGATGCCCTAAATCCTGCAATTGGCGCATTTTGTTGAGCACCACGGTGTGCCCCACATGGATGTCGGGCGCCGTGGGGTCCAGGCCCAGTTTGATGCGAAGCGGCACCCCCGTGGCCTCAGACCGCGCCAATTTCTGAACCCAATCGTCCTGGGGGATCAACTCTTGAGAGCCCCGCAGCGTCACGGCCAAGGCATCTTGGACTGCGTCTGTGATGGGGTATTTCGTATGATGCAATTGATTCATAAGGGTTTTTTCGTATACCGCGTGCGTCTTTGGCGTTAGAATGGCCAATAACGTGCTTGCCCTTATTTTAAGGGCTGCCCTTCTTTTTCCTGACCGATCCCCGAAGAGATTGTGCGCCTGAGCGCACCCCACTCTTCAAAACCGACTGCCGCATGAATTTTCTGTCCTCTTGGGTCATCACTGCCAAAGCCTATGGCCAAGCGCTACAGGCTGTACTGGCACGCCACCCCAAGCACATCACTGCCAGTTTGGCTGCGCTCATGCTGAGCGTTGGTGGGGGCGCTTTGGCCATTGCCAACTTGGGCCCAGACGCATCCAACCTGCCCGTTCGCATGGTTTTTGAAAACCTGCAGACCCCTGATCTGATTTCCCAAGGCTTGGCCTTGGAGCAGCAAAGCCTCAAGCTGTACCGCAACGACTTGACCCGATCGTCTGACACAGCAGAGAGTTTATTGCGCCGCTTGGGCCTCATAGACCCTGCTGCAGCAGCTTTCATTCGCCAAACGCCAGCGCTGCGTCAAGCCCTGCTCAATCGATCGGGCCGCACCTTGTCGGTTGAAGCCAACGAGCAGCAACACTTACTCAAGCTGACCACCCGCTGGCTCAACAACGAGAACGACACCCAATTCCAGCGCTTGGTCATCACCCGCCAAGGCGATGGTTTTAGCTACCGAACAGACGCCGCGCCACTGACGGCCAGTGTGCGCATGTCGGGTGGTGCAGTGGCTTCCTCCTTGTACGCTGCCACCGACGAAGCCCGTGTGCCCGACTCTGTCACTCGCCAATTGGCCGAGGTTTTTTCTGGCCAAATTGACTTTCATCGCGCACTGCGCAAAGGCGCGATCTTCTCTGTGGTTTACGAAACCCTGGAAGCCGAAGGCGAGCCCCTGCGGGCCGGACGCATCTTGAGCGCCGAGTTCATCAATGGCCCCAAAACATACAACGCCGTGTGGTTCCAAGAGCCTGGTAAAAGAGGCGGCTACTACACGCTGGATGGCCAAAGCCTGCGCCGAGCCTACCTGGCCTCCCCCATGCCCTATTCGCGCCGCACCAGCGGTTTTGGCATGCGCGAGCACCCCATTTTCCACACCCAGCGGGCCCATTTAGGCGTTGACTACGCAGCGCCCACAGGCTCACCCGCCATCACTGTCGGAGATGGCATTGTCGAGCAAGCTGGTTTTCAAAATGGCTTTGGCAACATGGTGGTGGTCAAGCACAGCGCGGTTCACACCACCGTTTACGCCCATTTGAGCCGCATTCAAGTGCGCAAAGGCCAGGCGGTCAAACAAGGCGACTCGGTTGGCGCTGTAGGCTCTACCGGATGGGCCACTGGGCCACATTTGCATTTTGAATTTCGCGTCAATGGCCGCCACGTCGACCCCATGACCTTGGCACTGCAAGCTGAGGCCGCCCCGGTTACAGCCGAAGCCCGTGCGCAGTTCAACCAACGCGCTGCGCTGGCTCGCAGCCAGTTGGTGGCGGCGGCGCAAATGCGTCAAAGCACGGTTCAGTAAACCGCGCCAGCAGCGGCTTGTTTTGCCGTGACCACAACACCGTTCACGCCACTTGCTGCCCCCGAGTTGTTCATTGGCCTGATGTCGGGCACCTCGCTCGATGGCATTGACGGGGTTGTGCTTCGCAGCACACCTACTGTGCAAGTGCTGCGGCACAGCTTCAGGCCTTTCCCCCCCGCCTTGCGCGACGAACTCCTGGCCCTGAACACCCCCGGCCCCAACGAACTGCACCGCGCCGCCTTGGCTGGTAACAGTTTGGCCAGAAACTACGCTTTGGTGGTGCACGATTTGCTGCAAGCTGCTGGCATAGGCCCCGAGCAGATCGTGGCCATTGGCGCCCATGGGCAAACAGTCAGGCACAGGCCTTTGGAGTTTGACGCCGACCCAGCCCAAGCACAAGCGGCAGTGGGCTACACCTTGCAGCTGAACAACCCGGCCTTGCTGGCCGAGCTCACGGGCATTGACGTGGTGGCTGAATTCAGAACCCGCGACTTGGCTGCGGGCGGGCAAGGTGCCCCCTTGGTGCCGGCTTTTCATCAAGAAGTTTTTGGCAACGCAATGCACAGTGTGGCGGTGGTCAATGTGGGCGGCATTTCCAACATGAGTGTCTTGCCCCGCATGGGCCCAGGCAGCCCGCCCATTTTGGGCTTCGACTGCGGCCCAGGCAACGCCTTGATGGACCATTGGGTCCACCTGCACAAGGCACAAAATTTTGACGCGCAAGGCGCTTGGGCTGCGCTTGGGCAAGTGCAGCCGGCTCTGCTGGAGAGCTTCATGGCCGAGCCCTTCTTGCACCGCACACCGCCCAAAAGCACAGGCCGCGATTTGTTCAACCCCACTTGGCTGCAAGCCTGCTTGGCAACTCAAGACAAGCTCAAACCCGAAGATGTGCAAGCCAGCTTGTGCGAGTTCACTGCGCTGGCCATTGCGCGCGACCTGCAAAAACTGGCACCCGATGCACGGCAATTGTGGGTCTGTGGGGGGGGGGCGCTGAACCTGCAGTTGATGCGCCGCTTGAGTGCTTTGCTGCCCAGTGTTGAAGTGGCTGCAACTGACGCATTGGGCATACCCCCTTTGCAAGTCGAGGCTGCTGCCTTTGCTTGGTTGGCCGCCAAGGCCGTCAAACGACAAACGGGCAGCCTCCAAAGCGTCACGGGCGCTCGAGGCGCCCGTGTCTTGGGGGCTATTTACCCCCGGTAAAGCTTGGAGAAAACTTCAGGTTGAAAACGATGAGCCGCAGCCACAGGTGCTGGTGGCATTGGGGTTTTTGATGACAAACTGCGCGCCTTGCAGGTCTTCTTTGTAATCAATTTCAGCGCCCAACAAATATTGGTAGCTCATGGCGTCGATCAGCAAGGACACGCCGTTTTTGGTCATGGTGGTGTCGTCTTCATTGACGATTTCGTCAAACGTGAAACCGTATTGAAAGCCAGAGCAACCCCCGCCCTGCACAAACACGCGCAGTTTCAAATCTGCATTGCCTTCTTCTGCAATCAGGTCAGCCACTTTGGCCGCAGCGCTGTCGGTAAAGACAATCGGCTCGGGCATTTCGGTGGGGTTAAATTCAGCAACAGCACTCATCTTGGGTCTCTCCATCTGGGTCTTCAATAGTATAGCGCGTTGCTCGGGAATTACCCCTTTTCAAGGGAGTAACTGGGTTTGCAGTGGGGTTTATGGGGCTATCAAAATTTCAAAGGCCCGACTTCACCGCCTTGCGCAGCAAAGCGTTGATGCGGGTTTGCCAACCTGGGCCGCGTTTACCCGTCGCCTCCATCCAGTAGGTGGCCACGGCGGCTTCGTCATTGGGGTTGTAGGGCTCAGACTCAAGCTCAAAAGCGATCGGTGACTCTTGCATTGGATGCATCTTTGTGCGGGTCAAACGTGAAATGCCTATGTAGTTATTGCATAGGCAAAAATACCAAAAAAAGCCGCGCTGGCAAAACCAGGGCGGCTTTTTGGGCAAAACCCCAGAGCGATTAACGCTTGGAGAACTGCTTGCGGCGGCGAGCTGAGTGCAAGCCAACCTTTTTACGTTCCACTTCACGTGCGTCACGCGTGACAAAGCCAGCTTGGCTGAGCATGGGCTTGAGCGTTGCGTCGTAGTCGATCAAAGCGCGTGTGATGCCGTGACGGGCCGCGCCCGCTTGGCCGGACTCACCGCCACCATGAACATTGATTTGAATGTCGAAAGATTCGGCATGATTGGTCAACATCAGGGGTTGCTTGGCGATCATGATCGAAGTTTCGCGGCCGAAATAGGCTTGGATGTCCTTGCCATTGACCGTGATGTTGCCGGAGCCTTTTTTCAGAAACACACGGGCGACGCTGGATTTGCGACGGCCGGTGCCATTGTTCCAATCACCAATCATGTGGGGCTCCTTAAGCTTCCATTGGGAATTTCAAGCACTTTGGGCTGTTGGGCCGTGTGGGGGTGCTCAGCGCCGCCATACACTTTGAGTTTTTTGATCATGGCGTAGCCCAAAGGACCTTTGGGCAACATGCCTTTGACAGCCTTCTCGAGCGCGCGTCCGGGGTGCTTGGACTGCATGTCGCGAAAATTAGTGGCTGTGATGCCGCCCGGGTAACCCGAGTGGCGGT
>Ga0114969_10000030_pt1 | contig 102745 bp, 92 predicted proteins | sample M_130807_MF_Meta_FD_87316 | JGI IMG/M metagenome (GOLD analysis project Ga0114969, IMG submission 87316) | Freshwater microbial communities from Lake Montjoie, Canada to study carbon cycling - M_130807_MF_MetaG | ecosystem: Environmental > Aquatic > Freshwater > Lake | place: Lake Montjoie... | reverse complement strand
TACATAAAATGCTTTGCGCTGCGTGGCCATCTGTCCCAGTGTGCTGCCCTGTGTCCATCCTTCAAACGTGACCATGCTATTAACACTTGGTGCAGTGGTAAACTGCACTGACGTGCCAGTTGTGGCAGTGTACCCGTAACCGTCGGCTAGTTTGATGCCATTTACATACACATCGAGGAAGCCCACAGTGTAGGTAAAGCCAGTGTACCACACAGTTATGCCTGCAGTCTGCACGTTGAACACGTTGCTGCCTTGGACTTGCTGAACACCATTAGTGTTCCAGCCAGTCATTTGCACTATGCTGTTAATAGCTGGTGCAGTAGCAAACGTCACACTAGTACCAGTACCAGCAGTATAATCCGTGCCCAGCGCCAGCTTGAGGCCGTTGATGTAAACATCTAAGTAGCCCACGGTGTAGGTAAAGCCGGTGTTCCACACGGTTATGCCAGCAGTCTGCACGTTGAACACATTCGAGCCAGCTATCTGGCTACCCACGTTGGTTAACGTGCCAGCTGCCACAGTGATGCGTATCTCAACTCTGGCAAACTGCACAGCACCAGATGATAGCACGATGTTGGTGCCAGTCCAAGCATAAGTGCTGGTGCGCTGATACACACCGTTCACGAACACCTGCGTATAGTTAACACCTTGCGGACCCGGTGCGTATGGGAACACGCTGAACGTGGTCTGACCCAGTGTGGCAGTGAACGTGAATGTCTGTATTGACGTATTAGCAGCAGTGGTCTGCACGCTGCCATCAGCAAACACTATGCCATTGCTACCTCCAGCGGTGCTGTTGCCTATGTGTATGTTGCCCCAGACATCGAGATTATATGCAGGAGCGCTTGTGCCTATACCAACTGATGTAGTGTTGCCAAAGAACACTAGCCCTGTGCTACCGGCTAGGTTACCGTTGTTGTTATACTGTATCTGAGTGTTGGATCCACCGGGTGTGCTACTACCACCGCCGCTACCGGTAGCAGCAGTGGTCATGAACGTGCCATCTGAGAAATAGATACCGCTACCACCAGCTGCAGTGTTGCTGATCTTCAGGTTACCAAACAGCATCGCTGTGCCGTAAACGCTAAGCACGTTGCTTGTAGCCCCAAGACTTGACGTAGTTCCTATGCCTATATTGCCGCCAAACAAGCTGGTTGTTGCTGCAGCAACACACAAGTTTCCGCCAAGGCCCTGACCACCGGCAACAACCAGTGCACCTGTTGAGCTACTTGTGCTAGCATTAGTGCTGTTGACTGTAACATTTTGTCCAAACAACCCGTAAACATTGCTTACTAGTGCATTTACTGTTGCTGTACCAGCTGATTGGATCGTGCTATTGCTAGTGATGCTAGATCCAACAATGCTGTTGCTTGCAATCACAAAGCTGAGCTGGCTAGCTAGCGCAACCGATAAGTTACCGCCAACGTTAACATTGCCCTGTATGCCAGCACCACCAAACATCAGCAGTGCACCAGTTACAGTGCTGGTGCTTGCAGTAGCATTGTTGATGGTCAAGTTACCAACTTGCACTGGCCCGCTGAGATAGTTGGTTACGTTGGCATTGCTATAGCTTCCGCCACCTCCTGCAGTTATGAGATATGACCCGTCAGCAAAGTATATGCCACTGGTTGTGCTGCCTGCAGGAGTCTGCAAGACTATGTTGCCATATACCATCTCGCTGCCGTACACGGTCAACACGTTAGAACTCGTGCCCAATGCTGAGCTTGTTCCCACTCCCACATAGTTGGTAAAGGTGTTGCGCGAACCGCCCGCATTGATGTTGCCACCTATGCCAGCACCACCTGAAACAACAAGCGCACCATTGGTTGTTGCAGTGCTTGTGTTAGCACTGTTAACTGTTACGTTTTGGCCAAACAGGCCATATACGTTGCTTATGATCGCATTAGTAAGTACTTGTGTAGCAGCTTGAACATAGCCGTTGCTGGTCATGCTTGAGCCAACTATGCTGTTGCTAGCTACAACAAAGCTCAGGTTGGATGCAAGTGGTACTATTAAGTTACCGCCTGATATCACGTTGCCTGCTACACCGATGCCACCTGCTACTGTCAACGCACCATTGGTTGTTGCAGTGCTTGCGTTAGTCGAGTTAACAGTTACGTTCTGACCAAATAAACCGTAGACATTGCTGATTAATGTGTTAACCTGTGCAGTACCTGCTACATTCAACGTCGTTGCAGTGTAGATTTGGCCGCCTGCATGTATCGCACCACCGACGCCTAACCCACCAGTGGTTATGACCAGCGCACCAGTACCAGTGCTTGTGCTTGCGTTTGCTGAGTTAACAGTTACGTTTTGGCCAAACAAGCCATATACGTTACTTGTTAACGCATTCACTATAGCAGTACCAGCTGATTGTATCGAGCTGTTGCTAGTGATGCTCGAGCCAACTATGCTGTTGCTAGCTATAACGAAACTTAGTGATGATGCACCAGCATGTACCAAGTTACCGCCTGATATCACGTTACCAGCTATGCCGACGCCGCCTGCTACTGTCAGGGCACCATTGGTTGTTGCAGTGCTGGCGTTGGTGCTGTTTACTGTGACGTTCTGTCCAAATAAGCCGTAGACATTGCTTACTGCTGCATTTACAGTTGCTGTACCAGCTGCTTGCACAAATCCATTAGAATAGATGTTAGCACCTACTATGGTGCCATTGCTGTTAACTAGTGCAGCAGTTAACGTACCTGCAGACTGTACAAAGCCATTGCTGTAGATGTTGGCACCAACTATAGTGCCATTGCTGTTGATCAGTGCAGCAGTCACAGTACCAGCTGCTTGCACAAATCCATTGCTGTAGACATTAGCACCAACTATAGTACCGTTGCTGTTGATATACGCAGCCGTTACTGCTCCAACTGCCTGGACCTGGGCATTGCTGTTCAATCCGCCTACTGTGGCCGTGCTGCTAGCATTGAGCGTAGATGTCTTAACATCCCCATTGCTTACTATATTAGCAGCAGTGATGGTGCCGGCTGCTTGTACAAAGCCATTGCTGTAGATGTTATTACCAACTATAGTGCCATTGCTGTTGATGTATGCAGCTGTAACAGGACCGGCTGCTTGCACGAAGCCATTGCTGTAGATGTTAGCGCCAACTATAGTGCCATTGCTGTTTATGTATGCAGCTGTTACTGCGCCTGCTGCTTGAACAACCCCATTGCTGGTCATAGACGATGCAACGACGCTGTTGCTAGCTATAACAAAGCTGAGCTGGCTAGCTAGCGCAACCGATAAGTTACCGCCAACATTAACATTACCCTGTATACCAGCGCCACCGCCCATGAGCAGTGCACCTGTAGTAGTTGATGTTGATGCAGTAGTATTGCTTATGGTCAAATTACCGATGACTACCGGGCCGCTTAGATAGCTAGCTACGTTGGTATTGCTATATGGTACAGTAGCAGTAACTTGGAACGTGCCATCAGCAAAGTATATGCCTGCACCGCCAGCTGCTTGGTTCTGAAGAACCAAGTTGCCATAATGCATCGCAGTACCATACACGCTAAACACATTGCTATTAGTACCGGTTGGTATGCTGGTACCTATACCCACACTGTTGGTAAACAGCGATCTGGTACCACCAACGTTGATGTTGCCAGCAATGCCAGCGCCACCTGTGGTTATCACCAGTGCGCCTGTGCTAGTAGTAGTGCTTGTGTTAGCACTATTTACAGTCACGTTCTGCCCAAATAAACCGTAAACGTTGCTTATGAGCGTGTTGACTGTGGCAGTGCTAATACCTTGTATCGTGGTATTGGCAATGAAACTGTTGACTTGCGCTGCACCTGTGCTGTTTAGAGTAGCAGTGGTTATATTGTTGTTGCTTACTGCACTGTTGACCAGTGATTGACCACTGCTCTGCAGCGTGGCACCAAACACATTGTTATTAGCTATCACGGCATTCAGAGTAGCAGTGCCTGCGCTTTGTATGGTGGTGTTGCTGGTCAAGCTGCTGACCACAGCTGCACCAGTTAGACTAATGCTGGCACCGCTGATCGCACCGTTGCTGACCAAGCTATCAACCAGCGCCTGTCCGCTGCTCTGCAGAGTAGCGCCGAACACATTGTTGTTTGATATCAATGCATTTACACTAGCAGTGCCACCTGTGCTGAGTGCAGTGAGGAAGCTACCAACACCGCGAACATCTAGTGTGCTCAACGGTGTATATGTGCCAATACCAACTTTACCGCTGACTATGAGGCTGTCTGTGGGCGCAGCAACCACACCTGCATAGGCAAAACCTATTGCAGTTCTTCCGCTAACGTCTAAGGTGTTTTGAGGTTGAGTGATACCGCCTATACCAGTACCTGTCTTGGTGACCACTATGTTAGTCACGCCGCCTGCGGATTTCATGTATCCGTATGCAGGAGCAGTTGCACTGTTGAAACCTATCACAGTGCCGTCTGATGTGGTGTTACCAACTATGATCTGCTGATCACCAGCATTGGTGGTATTGAATATTGCTGGAGTAGCACTGTATACCATCAAGCTGTTGGTCAAGCTTGCAGTACCGATGCCTAACCGCAGGTTGGTCTTATCAAACAAGAACGTAGTGGTACCACCAAACGCACCGTTGTCATTGAACTGCACGCTTTGGTTCACACCGCCTATGGTACCAGCAGTCTGTTGGAAGGTACCGTCTGGGAAGTAGATACCTGATCCGCCAGCAGCAGTGTTGCTGATCACTAGATTACCATAGAGGTTCTCCGTGCCATAAACAGCAAGCACATTGCCCAGGCCAGTTGCGGTGCTAGTACCTATACCCACATTGTTAGTAAACAGGTTGCGAGTGCCGCCAACATTGATGTTACCGCCAATACCAACTCCACCAGAGGTGACTATCAGTGCACCAGTGCTGGTGCTGGTACTGGTGTTGGCACTGTTCACAGTTACGTTCTGCCCGAACACGCCATACACATTGCTTATGACGCCATTGGATGTGATTGTGCCAGCAGCCTGTATGAAAGTATTGCTGTAGATAGCATTGATAATTGCTGTACCAGCACCTTGTATGGTGCTGTTGCTGGTTACACTCTGGCCAACTATTGCGCCATTGCTGTTAATCAATGCAGCAGTTACAGTACCAGTAGCTTGTACGAAACCATTGCTGTAGACGTTAGCACCAACTATAGTGCCGTTGCTATTGACTAGCGCAGCAGTAACAGTGCCTGCTGCTTGCACAAATCCGTTGCTGTATACATTAGCACCAACTATAGTGCCATTGCTGTTAATTGCAGCAGCAGTCACAGTACCACCTGATTGCACAGCACCATTGCTGAACAAGCTTGCTGCTGTGATAGCATTGCTGGCTATGACAAAGCTGAACTGTGCACCATTATTAGAGGTTAAGTTACCGCCAACAAAGAGGTTGCCTATGATGCCTACGCCGCCGGCTACAGTCAGTGCACCAGTAGTGCTACTGATTGCTGTGTTGTTGCCAAATATGTTGATGTTGCCGCTGAAGTTGTTGCGCTGACCACCAATGTTGATATTGCCGCCTGCACCTATGCCACCCAGGGATACCACGCCGCCGCTGGTAGTATCTGTGCTGATGCTCTTTACATTGCTAAGCCAGATGTTACCAAACACTGCTCCGCCGTAGATGATGCCTGGGTAGCTCTCAATGTTGTTGTTAACATTGACATTGCCTGGTGCCACGTTGGTCACATAGATCAACTGGCCTGTGCTGTTATTATATCCCATGAAGGCATGGTTGAACCCAGCAGTTTCACCATTGTACGCCGGATTATGGAAGTAATCCATCAACACGCCGCGATCATACCCGTCGTCTACAGTTAGTGCAGTTCCACCGGTGCCAATACCAAGTTCGATCACAGGGTCAACGATGGTCAAGCTTTGCGTGTTAATTACAAAGCTGTTACCACCAAACACCAGATTACCGGTTATCTGTAAGTTACCAGTAATCAAGCTGTCACCAGTTACATCAATACCACCACTGGTGATAAAACTACGAGTGTTGGCAGTGAAGTTGTTGAATACTGCCGCGCCATTGCTCTGTATGGTGGTGTTGCTGGTCAAACTGCCAATTACAACTTTACCGTTGATATTCAGTGTATCACCGAATATGTTGGTGTTGCTGATCAGTTTATTTACAGTGGTGGTGCCAGCGCTCTGTATGATACCATTGCTGTTGATGTTAGCAAATATTGCTGCACCAGTACTGGTTATTGTACTTGTGCGCACCACAGTGTTAACCGTGATGTCATTTACTTGTGCATTGCCAGTAACATTGAGAGTAGCTGTGGTTATGTACCCATTGCTGATCAAGTTACCAACTATAGCACCACCGTTGCCAACGTTTAGGCTAGCAGTGCTGGTGCTGGTGTTGACATTGAGACTGTTGATATAACCCAACCCAGCAATATTGAGGTTGGCGCCGTAGATGTTGGCATTGCTGATCAGCTGATTGACTGTAGCAAGACCGGTGGTCTGTGTAAAACCATTACTATAGACATTGCCATGCCACGCAGTGCCGCTGATGTTGAGATTGGCACCTGTGATGTTGGCATTGGCCAACAGCGAATTTACTGTGGCAGCACCCGCTGCTTGTATTGTGGTATTGCTGGTGAGGCTATTAACCACAACAGCACCACTACTAATAATAGTAGCAGCAGTGATGTTGGTATTGCTGATCAAGCTGTTGACTTGTGCAGCACCTGTGATGTTTAAGGTAGCACCCGCGATGTTGTTGTTGCTGATGATGCTATTGAACTGTGCCAATCCGCTGGTATTAAGCGTAGCACCAAATATGTTGTTGTTGCTGTTCAGTGCATTGACCGTAGCAGTACCGCCGACTTGTGCAGTTGTGTTGCTGATCAAGCTGTTGAGTTGTGCTAAACCACTAGTATTAAGCGTAGCACCGGTGATATTGTTGTTGCTGATCAGCGCATTGACTGTGGCAGTACCTATACTCTGTATGGTGGTATTGCTGATCAAGCTGTTGAGCTGCACAAGTCCAGCAATGTTTAGGTTAGCGCCGTAGATGTTAGCGTTAGATATCAGCTGATTAGTAGTGGTTAATCCCGCTGTCTGTGTGAACCCATTGCTGTAGACATTGCCTGCTGTCAACGTTCCTAGCAAGGTCATGCTCAACGTTGATATAGTTGTGTTGCTGACCAAGCTATTGACTAGTGCTTGCCCACTGCTCTGCAGCGTGGCACCAAACACGTTGTTGTTACCAACTAGGTTATTGACTGTTGCTTGGCCGCTGCTCTGTAGCGTAGCACCAAATACGTTGTTGTTGCCAATTAACGCATTTACAGTAGCAGTACCTATACCCTGTATCGTGGTATTAGCGATAAAGCTGTTTACTTGTGCAGCACCAGTTGAGTTTAGCGTAGCGGTGGTTATGTTGTTGTTGCTGACCAAGCTGTTAACCAACGCTTGACCGCTGCTCTGCAGCGTAGAACCAAACACGTTGTTATTAGCAATCACAGCATTCAGCGTAGCAGTGCCTGCGCTTTGTATTGTGGTATTGCTGGTCAAGCTGCTGACTATTGCAGCACCAGTTGAATTCAGGGTAGAAGTAGTAATATTATTATTACTAATCAAACTGTTAACTAGTGCTTGGCCGCTGCTCTGCAGCGTAGCACCAAACACGTTGTTATTGCTTACGAGTGCATTTACTGTGACCAAACCTGCAGCTTGCACAGTGCCGTTGCTGTAGATGCTAGCACCAACTATAGTGCCATTCGAGTTGATTGCTGCAGCCGTTATAGTGCCTGCAGCTTGGACAAATCCGTTGCTATAGATCGTTCCTGCTGTTAACCCACTACCGACTTGTAATTGTCCACCTACGATGCTTTGCTGCCCGTTAGTGTTGAGGTTTCCTGCAATACCTACTCCGCCTGCTACCGTCAATGCACCATTTAACCAGGATGTGCTTGGTGCAGTGCCGATCACAGTCACGTAATTTGCGACGCTCTTCTCTACTGTGGTGTTACCTAATAGGAAGCTGCTATCGTTGACGTTTATGTTTCCAGTTGGCTCGGGATTATAGCGGCGGAAAAATGTGAACGAATTGTCAGCTGCACTACGGAACATACCAGCATGCGTATAGGTGCCTTGCACGTAATTGCCCACGAGCCCGAAGTCAGTATTGCTGATTGCAGCATTACCTATCCAATAATCGCTAAGAGTATGACCGGCTGTGCTCTGGAACTGCACGCTGATACCATAGCTTAACGGCTGTGGCTGTGTTGTGATCACAACATTGCCAGCTTGGGTAGTAACAAAATTGTCGTATGACCATGCAAATGTGTTTGGTACCACAGTGACATTGTCTATCTTAACATAGTAACTGGTATCAACATTACCTTGGAAATGCCCGGTGAACGTACCGTCGTTTAATCCTGTACCGTAGAACACACCAGTAACATCATTGCCGGCACCGACGTATACATATTGGTCGCCTATGTTCAGTGTCTGCACCACAAGTGCAGTGCTAGCACCTTGTACAGTTAGGTTGCCACCTACGGTCAAGTCCTGATCGAACCAGCTTGATCCTTGCACATGCAATCTGGCTGGCGATTCGTCGGATAGAGCCACGTATAGCGTACCAACTGTGGCATTGCCACTGGTTAAGCACACCCCTACTTGGAATGGATAGTTTGGATATTCAGGTGCGTAGGCTGTAAGCGTACCTGGCGATGAGAACCCATTAAACACAGGTGCACCATTGCCAATTAGAGTGCTGGTATCAAAAGATCCAATCCAACCGCGAACCACTACGTATCCATGCATACCGTCCATGATGTCATGGCCAGTTATACCTATCACTTGGCTCTTAGCAACAGTGCTTGCATCAGCAGGAGCTATGGTAGGATGGTGCCCGTGTATAGGATGTCCTGGTATGTGTACACCAGTAACATACACAGGCGTACCGATCGGAATCATCGCACCAGTCTTGTTGCGGCAGATGACTACTTCGCGTTCGCCCCAAGGCAACGGCATATCAGCCGCATCGGCCATTAGCACTGCAGTATACTGGTCGTTATCGTAGAATATGCGACCTTCTAGATATTCGGGCGCAGTGTTGCCCACAGTGCTGACTGGAGTTAGATCAATGTGATTGCCAACGTTTAGATTGCCTGCATAGACGTTGCCGCTAACACCTATACCGCCTGCTACTACCAGTGCACCAGTGGTTGTTGACGTAGATGAATTGGTTGAATTGACCGTTACGTTTTGTCCAAACACACCATAGGTGTTGCTAACCAACGAGTTAACCAGTGCCATCCCACCGACAGTAACCGTGCTAACTGTTATGTCTGAATTTACTACTAGTTTTTCGATATTGGCGTTGACAGCAATGCTGACATTACCACGGATGCTAGCATTGGTCATCACGTCAAGTGCGCTGTAGGGCAAGTACGTGCCTATACCAACTTTACCACTTACGATCAAGCTATCTGTGGGTGCAGTAAACACACCTGCATAAGCAAAGCCTATGGCTGTGCGACCACCAACATCCAATGTGTTCTGGGGCACAGTTATACCGCCTATACCTGTGCCGGTCTTGGTGACCACTATGTTAGTTACGCCACCTGCGGATTTCATGTATCCGTATGCAATAGTCGTGGCGCTGTTGAAACCTATCACAGTGCCATCTGATGTGGTGTTACCCACTATGATCTGCTGATCACCACCATTGGTGGTATTGAATATTGCCGGAGTAGCACTGTATACCATCAAGCTGTTGGTCAGGCTAGCAGTACCAATGCCTAACCTCAGATTGGTCTTGTCAAATATGAAATTGTTCTGTCCAGCAAAAAACCCGCCGTCATTGAACTGCACATTCTTGTCACTTCCTGCAGCAGAACTACCAGCTGAACTTTGTTGGAAGCTACCATCTGGGAAGAATATACCAGTACCATAGCTGGCCACGTTGATGTTACCACCAACCACAGTGAGATTATCACCAATCTTGATGTTGCTGGTACCTATACCCAGTCGGCCAAACATCACATGAGTGTTACCGTATGCTAACAGATTACCCAGCAGCGTGAGAGGCTGTGTGGGTAAGTTAGTGCCTATACCCAGCCAATTGTTGCTGCTATCCCAGAACAGTGCACTGCTGTTACCACTAAAAGTATTAGCCGATCCAGCAAACTGAATGGTACCCGCTGTGCCGTAGCTGTTGGTTGGTGTAACAGCAGTGGTCTGGAAGCTGCCATCTGGGAAATACACTCCAGATCCGCCTGACACTGTATTGCTGATAACGACATTGCCATACAGGTTCAGTATGTTGTTCGATACAGGTGCAGTACCAGTTCCTATGCCCACACTGTTGGAAAACAGGCTCTGTGCACCGCCAACATTGAGATTGCCGCCTATGCCAACGCCACCACCAACCAGCAGCGCCCCGCTAGCAGTGTTGGTGCTGACGGTGGTATTGTTTACACTGAGGTTACCAATCTGCACAGGTCCGCTAAGGTAGCTGGTCACGTTGGCATTGCTGTAGCTTCCGCCGCCGCCTGCGGTTATGAGATATGATCCGTCTGCGAAATATATACCGCTGGTTGTGCTGCCTGCAGCAGTTTGCAGCACCAAGTTACCGTAGAGATTCTCTGACCCGTATACTGCAAATGCGTTAGCAATACCAACTGCTGTGGTAGTACCTATACCCACTGACAGATTAGAAACAAGCCTGTTAACTTGCGCATTGCCAGTTGAATTAAACGCAGATGTGGTTATTGCATTTGCGTACAAGCTATAATTGGTGTTGTCCCAGAACAGCGCAGCGGTATTACCGCTGAACGTGTTACCGGCACCTGCAAACTGCACTGTACCTTGTGCGCCATAGCTAGGAGTTGCTACAGTCGTGACAGCTGCGGTGTCTTGGAACGTGCCGTCTGGGAACAATATGCCGCTGATGGTAGCAGTGTTACCAATATGAATGTTGCCATACACATCTAAGGGATATTGTACTGTTGCAGTGCCAATGCCCACGTTGGTGTTGGCTATGAATTGATTGGCATTCACATAGTTAATAGCAGTTATGCTGGCATTGCTGTTTATAGCACTGCCGGATATGATACCAGCCGACTGTATGAAAGTATTAGCAGTCAGGCTGTTAACAACTAAGTCCTGTATGCCGCCTACATTGGCGATGTTTAAGTTACCGCTTACGGTAAAGTTACCAGCGAGGAATAGGTTGCCACCGATGCTGGCTCCGCCCTGTACTTGTAGAGCTCCGGTACCTTGGCTTGTGGCAGCTGTGTTGCTGGTGATGACCACATTACCGCCAAACGTGCTGTTGCCACTGACAGTGGCTGTGTTGCCAACTAGGTTACCAGCCGTGACATTACCACTAATAGCCGCTGTGTTTCCGATAAAAATATTAGCTGTCACTGCATTGATCACGGTCATGCTGCCGTTGATCACAGCAGAATTGGCTATTGTGATATCATTGGCAGATAAACGATTGGCAACCGCGATATTACTGGACAGAAGTGTAGCATTGCTGCTGCTCCAAACCAGATTGTTGCTGTCGCCACTGAAGGTATTGCCAATGCCAGCGAACTGTATGGTATATTGAGTTCCAAAGCTTGGTGTGGGTGTAACAGCTGTGGTTTGGAACGAACCGTCGGGGAATATTATGCCAGTTGTGCTAGAAACACTGTTAGATATCAGTATGTTACCAATCACATCTAGCGTGCTGCGTGCTGTTGCAGTACCTATACCAAGTCGCACATTGCTGGCATCAAACACGAACTGGCTGTTGCCAGCAAAGGTGTTATTGAGATTAAACTGTATCTGTGTATTGCCGCCGCCAGGCACAGTATAGGTGGCTGCAGTGGTTTGGAAGGTACCGTCAGGGAACACATACCCAAAGCCAAGCGTGCTGGTCTGTATGTTACCGTTGGCAACAACTAGTTTAGTGCCCTGAGCAATGGCACTGGTGCCGATACCCACGTTGCCACTGATTATGGCACCGTTAGCCGATTGAGCTACGCTAGGATTACTGGTGTAGGTACCAACTACGAGATTGCTGGTGACCTGTAGTCCATTCTTGACTACAAAGTCTTGATTCTTGGCGGTCACTAAGGTTCCCTTTCCCCACTAATGCCACAACATGTGTGATATTTAGCGAAGAATTATTGTGCGTCCAAGCGTGCTTTAAGAGTATCTACCTCAGACTTGAGTTCCTTGATAGCTTCAACCAACAGAGGTATCACTCGCTCGTATTGCAGCGTGAGATAGTTCTCACCGCTCTTGCTGAGACCATCGTTACCAACATCAAACGGTGCCGGACGTATAACATTGGGCAATATGGCTTCGACTTCTTGTGCCAGCAAACCAACTTTTTGCACAGTCTTGTCTTCGCCTAGCAAGTTAACTGCTGCGTCGCTGGCATTATAGTACACACCTCTGATCTGCCTGACCTTGTGCACAGCATCGGTTATTACCACCACATTGTCCTTGAGACGCGCATCAGAGAAGTAGGCCGTGACTTCGCCTGTGACTGCCAAGTTACCATTACCCCACATCGTGGCTAGCACAGTTGCCCCACCATACCACTGGAACTGGTGCAGTATGTTAGCTGCTGGTAAACTAAACCACAGTGTACCAGGAGCAGTGCTAAGTGGTGCAGTGGTGCTAGAGTTGGCAATACCCACTGCATAGTTGGTGCTTACCGTTCCTAGGTTGCTATTGAATATAACCTTGGTACCGGCTGTGGTAGAATTAAGCGCAGGTGCTGCAGATCCAACTGTACCAAATGTTGCCCAGTTGCTAGTAGCACCGCTAAACGTTAGTTGCGCACCAGTGGAATTGTTAAGAGTGGCTGTTGTACCGCTTATAGCACCATTACTGGTTAGGCTTGCTACTGTAGCAGATCCAGCAGTGCTGAACGCCGTTCTAGCAGATATCACACCATTGACATCTAGTGTGCTAAACGCAGTAGCAGTTGCTATACCAAAGTTACCAGCTGCGTCTATCCTGGCCCTATCAGTATATACTTCCGACCCAACAGTACCGGTAAATGTGCTAAACGTTAATCCGCCAGCACTAAGACCACTGATGTTACCGCCACCCGATGCATTGCCACCTACTAGTTCGATGCCGCCGCCATTGGTACCCAAACCGTCTATGACCACAGTAGCGTTGCCACCTGCCGGTGTTAGCGTGCTTCCAATCATAAGGTTGCCTAGTGGCAGTATGCGCATGCGCTCTGCACTGTTGGTAGCAAAGCCCAGCGTGTTAACAGTTGGCACATATGGACCGTTACCTGGTGCTGTGCTGGCCCATGTTAAGCTGAATGTGCCACTGGTAGTGATGGTCTGGGTTGTCGCAGCAGATGTCAGCAAGCCAGTAGTGTTAGTGTTTACTGCTATCGAAGTAACACTTCCAGATCCTGTTCCTATCGGCGTGCCATTCAGATAATATGTGCCAGTTATGTTGAGATCGCCGGTGAGATCAACTGTATATGCAGGTGCTGCGTTCTTGATACCGACAAACCCGCTGGCATTTAAATACATTATATCATGCGTGTCAACCCCAGTACCAATCTCAAACGTAGTGTAGATAGGAGTTGCAGGAGTTTGATAGAGATTGAGCCAAGCACTTCCGCTTGCAGTGCCAGCGTTGGGCCATCTGATACCTTTTGTATTCTCTGACGTGTTCAAGCTGGAGCTAGGCACTATAGCGCCACTAGCAAAGAAATCGCCATTGGCAGCTATCTGATTGGTAGCACCAATCGAAGTATTACCAGTGTTAGGACCTATGCGTAGTGCATTGAGGCTGTTAGCAACAACACCGATGGTGTTGGTAGCATACCTGTACAGACCAGTGGTCTTGTCTCCCAACCATGAATAGCTAGGATTAGTGAGACCGTCGCTGGCATTACCAAAATGCTGCTGCCTGACATAGACGTTACCACCAACAGAGAGGTTGTTTGATCCACCTATTCCTGTGGTAACTGACGTGCCAATACCGACGTTGCCGCTGCCGCTTGTGCCCATCTGTGACAACGGTGGATAGTAGATATCATACCCGCTGCCACCAGCAGTGGTATTGCTGATCCACTGACTAGCACCAGTGCTATTAGCAGGACCAGTCGCACCTGTAGCCCCAGTTGGACCAGTTGCACCTGTGTTGACTGCACTACCAGCTGTGCCGCTTGCGCCAGTTGGACCAGTTGCACCGATTGGGCCACCGCTAGGACCAGTTGGGCCTGTGGCACCAGTGCCTTGTGGACCAGTTGCACCCGTGTTGACTGCGCTACCAGGTGTGCCGCTTGCTCCGGTTGGACCTGTGGGACCGATTGGGCCACCGCTAGGACCAGTTGGGCCTGTGGCACCCGTGCCTTGTGGACCAGTCGCACCTGTGTTAGCTGCAGTACCAGCTGCGCCGCTTGCTCCAGTTGGGCCTGTCGGACCGATCGGACCACCGCTAGGACCAGTTGGGCCTGTGGCACCAGTTGTACCAGTAGCAGCATTACCGGTCGGACCGGTAGCACCTGTGTTTACCGCAGTACCCGGTGCGCCTTGCAAGCCAGTTGGGCCAGTATAACCAGTAGGACCTGTCACAATTGATCCTGTGCCTTGTGCACCTGTTGCACCAGTATAACCAGTATAACCTGTAGGACCTGTTACTACACTTGTGGCACCTGTAGGACCGGTTGGTCCGCTATAGCCAGTAGTTCCTGTACCTAGCGGTCCGGTAGGGCCAGTTGCGCCAGTATAACCAGTAGGCCCCGACACAGTTGATGTAGCACCAGTAGGACCAGTAGGACCACTATAACCAGTTGATCCCGTGCCTTGTGGGCCGGTTGCACCAGTTGGCCCAGTATAGCCAATTGGACCTGTAATCACAGAGGCAGCACCAGTAGGACCTGTTGGACCACTATAACCAGTTGCGCCCGTGCCTTGCGGTCCTGTTGGACCACTATTGCCAGTGTACCCAGTAGGACCTGTTACCACACTTGTAGCACCTGTAGGACCGGTTGGGCCGCTATAACCAGTTGATCCAGTAGAGGCTGGTCCGGTTACACCAGTTGGGCCTGTATATCCAGTTGGGCCGCTATAACCAGTCGGACCAGTCCTACCAGTTGGGCCTGTGGCACCAGTGGCACCAGTGGCACCTGTCGGCCCTGTTATTGTTGATGTTGGACCTGTGTAACCAGTCGCACCAGTAGGACCACTATAGCCAGTTGATCCAGTAGAAGCAGGACCAGTGGGTCCAGTTGCCCCAGTCGGTCCAGTTGCACCAGTGGGGCCTGTTTCTCCAGTTGGACCAGTGGGTCCAGTATACCCAGTAGCGCCAGTATCGCCAGTTGCACCAGTATCTCCAGTTGGACCAGTGGTACCAGTATACCCAGTAGCGCCAGTACTGGCAGAACCGGTTGGACCAGTTGAGCCTGTAACACCAGTTGGACCTGTAACACCAGTTGGACCAGTCGAGCCTGTATCCCCAGTTGGTCCTGTAACACCAGTTGCGCCTGTGTCTCCAGTGGGACCTGTGGCTCCAGTGGGACCTATTGGTCCCACTGGTCCAACTATCTGACCGACATTAACAAATCCAACTATAGAGCCGGGAGCAACGCTGTTTGTATAAACCCACAGATCGCCAGTGTCGTCTGCAATGATACCGTCGCCTAGCGTTGGTATCGGATCAACTGCATTAAAATTACCAGCAGTAGCAGTTGCTACACTACCAATGATCAAAACAGATGTACCAGCTGCACCAGTTGAGCCCGTGTATCCAGTTGGTCCTGTAACACCAGTTGCGCCTGTTGCACCAGTTGGGCCTGTGTATCCAGTCGGGCCAGTTGGACCTGTTACTGTTGACGTTGCGCCGGTCGGACCAGTATCCCCAGTTGGACCACTAGGACCAGTTACACCAGTGTCTCCAAACGCTCCGCTAGCACCGGTGGCACCTGTCGGACCTGTGGCCCCGGTGGCGCCAGTTCGACCAGTCGGGCCTGTGGCACCTGTGGCACCAGTGGCACCTGTGGCGCCAGTAGGGCCTGTGGCACCAGTGGCTCCAGTTTCGCCTTGGCCACCTGTCATACCTGTGGGACCAGTTGAACCAGTTCGACCAGTAGGACCTGTGGCCCCAGTAGCCCCAGTATAACCAGTCGGGCCAGTATACCCTGTGTATCCAGTCGGGCCTGTGTATCCAGTCGGGCCTGTGTATCCAGTAGCACCAGTTGGTCCTGTCACTGTTGACGTTGCACCTGTGGCACCTGTGGCACCTGTGGCACCTGTCGGACCTGTAACACCTGTGGCACCTGTGGCACCTGTCGGGCCTGTATATCCAGTCGGCCCAATATTACCAGTAGGCCCTGTAATTATTGAAGTTGGACCAGTATAACCAGTTGGACCTGTCACTGTTGACGTTGCACCAGTTGGGCCAGATCGACCTGTATAACCAGTTGGTCCTGTCACTGTTGACGTTGCACCAGTCGGACCAGTCGTACCAGTTCTTCCGGTTGGACCTGTGGCCCCAGTAGGACCTGTTATTATAGATGGTACCCCAGTTGGTCCTGTGTAGCCAGTGGGACCGGTTGGTCCGGTTACTGTTGACGGTGAACCAGTTGGTCCACTTTTACCAGTAGGTCCAGTTGCGCCTGTGTTTACTGCTGTACCCGGTGCGCCGGTTACACCAGTTGGACCAGTTCTTCCGGTCGGGCCTGTCAATCCTGCATTACCAGTCGGACCTGTGTAGCCGGTAGGACCAGTTGCGCCTGTGTTTACTGCGGTGCCTGGTAAACCGGTTGGTCCTGTGTAGCCAGTGGGACCGGTTGGTCCTGTGACACCAGTTTGGCCAACGCCTGTGGGACCAGTTGGGCCACTATTGCCAGTATAACCTGTGGGACCAATGTCCCCAGTGGGTCCTGTGAATCCACTTGCACCAGTTGGGCCAGTTTCACCAGTGGGACCAGTATAACCAGTTGCACCAGTGGGACCAGTATAACCAGTTGCACCAGTATAACCTGTTGGTCCTGTGAATCCACTTGCACCAGTCGGGCCAGTTTCGCCAGTGGGACCAGTATAACCAGTATCACCTGTTGGACCAGTATAACCAGTATCACCTGTTGGACCTGTTGGTCCTGTAAATCCACTTGCACCAGTAGGCCCAGTATAACCTGTGTATCCAGTTTCGCCGGTTGGTCCAGTAGGGCCTCCTAGTGGACCGGTAGGACCAGTCGGCCCAATAGGACCGCCGCTAGGTCCAGTAGGGCCGGTGTTTCCTGCACCAGTGGCGCCAGTGATACCAGTTGGGCCTGTGGGTCCGGTCGGTCCACTTTGACCAGTAGCGCCTGTAGCGCCCGTATTTCCGCTTGCACCGCTGGGACCTGTGGGGCCGGTAGCACCACTTGCACCTGTAGAACCAGTGCCGCCGCTGGGTCCAGTAGGACCAGTTGGACCGCTAGCACCAGTAGCACCTGCAACACCTGTTGCACCGCTAGCGCCAGTTGGACCTGTGGGACCTGTTTCACCGCTGGCACCTGTGGCACCTGTACCACCAGTAAATCCGGTTGGTCCAGTTGGACCTGTGGTACCAGTAGTGCCGCTGGCACCTGTGTTGCCAGTTGGCCCAGTAGGTCCAGTGACACCAGTAGCACCAGTGCTGCCTATAGCGCCAGTAGGACCAGTAACTTGATCCACCCAATATCTGACACCGCCAACTGTTGATGCTAGCACACTGCCGGAGCCAGTTGGGTTACCTAGATTCGGTTCGGCATCTGTGAGGTCAAGAAATTGATAACGATCGGCAGGAACCTGATCGTTTGGGGTCTTTACAACTCGGCCAGTAAGCAGTCTCGTCATTTATGGTGCACCTAAGGTATCTGATATTTAGCAGTGATTTATTGCATCACTGGTTGGCAGATTCTAATAAGCTGGCGATCATCTTCATATAAGTGCCAGAGACGTCGTCAGTACTCAGATAAAGCATATCTCCAGTTTCTAATACCAACTTACCACCCAGCATGATGCGTGTGTCAGCGACCGGACATGGTACGTTCAGCACAATGTTGGTGTAGGTCAGTGCACTTGGTCTGTAATGCCATGCGCTGGAAGCGTGAGTATCAACTAGATCTGTGTTGGCTACTTGCAGATACAAAATAATACCTGTGGTACCCGGAGGTGCCTGGTAGACAAAGTACGGATTACTAATAATTGGTAGACCTGGTGGTGTGGTACTAGTCGGGTCTAGATACGGAACCGTCTTTGTATAGGTCTTAAACGTGTTTAATGGAATACCGGCCATGTTGTTATATCATCCTTCTAGTGCTAGTATGTATGGCGTCATGATTGCAAACAGTGACTTTTGAAAGGTTCGCCCTGACAGCGTACCTGTGTTTTGATTTATCACAAGTTGATCACCAATTCGGAAATTTCCGAGGTGGTCAGTGCTGGTATATGCAACTCTGCCGCCGTTGGTCATAACCACTTCGTTTATTTGCTTTGGTACGTCCCCAGCCAGGCTGCTGGTGCGTGCTGGTATACAAGTGGCAATATCAGTACCTGCACCCACATATTCCATGCAATGGCTGCTGGCTATGATGCGACTGACTTGGAACATGTGAACTAGACTGAGGTCTGGCGGAAAGTAGGGCAATATCTCGTCTAGCAATATAGTACCAAATCCGCCGCCGCTACTGGTTCCTTCAGTGACTGTGTAATATGTTGGATATCCAATTGCAGTAGCTGCTGCTCTGGTGCCGCTGGGATTTTCTGGGAGGCTTAGAACCATGAATCCAGTTACTGGGTTAGTATTAGCCAGCTGGGCTGCAATGAACTGAGCACCGCTGACCAATATGTCTATCGCAACTACCTTGTATGTTGGGAATCCACCGTATGTGCCGCCATCCAATGCCATGACAGGTATTGCTTGTGCTTCGGTTCCACCCGGATTTAGTATTTGGTTGAACTGGAAAGTTATGGTGGGAGGCGACAAGTATCCGCCACCTTGATTAGTCACTTCCCCTGCCTGTACTGTGTAGTAGATCACATCGATATAGCACACTTGCCCCACGTATGGTCTTACATATCCCTGCGACGGAGCAGTTTCATTAAACAGCGGCAGATTTTTCACGAACCACAGTCCGGCTGATCCGTTGGTATAACCCTGTGCTGTGGCACTAGCATCATCTATATTGCAAACATATTGCTCATCACTCATGCCGTCTGCCCACAAACCGTAGTTACCAAAGTCTGTGTTGCTGTTGGTTATGGAGCAGGTACCGCCGCTTTGGCATATCACGCCTATGTTACAGCAGATCTCAAATATAGACACCAGCTGTGCATAGCCGCCATTCTTGATCACTATGCCGTTGCCGCCGTGATCCAATGCTGCCATGTCGTAAGTACCAACTGGTACTGCAACCGGTGTGTAACCTATCTCGTTATACTGAGTAAACGCATCAAGAACCATACTGTTAAGTCCTTGACCTCTATAGGGTAAAACACTCTTAAATGGCACAAATGTGAACGGTGACCCCAGGCTGGTAAACACTAGATTGTAGATAGGATAAGTTAAGTTTGGACTGCCCAGAGGATATGGCCAGCTGGTACCGGGTATTGGATTGCTAAACTCTATGAGCCATGCATTGTTACCATTCATACCGCGATATGCCGGCACATATGTCACGCTGCTGACAGAAGTACCGGGACCCGAGGTGTTATACATTATCGGTGCAACACCTGTGCCATTGGCTATTATGTCTGTTACATACACAAACAGCTGATCCACGTATTGATCCACTACACCGCCACCTACCAGGCTAGCATCTATTATCTGTGCTATATCTACTTGATACAACGGCGCAGTCTGCATGTTGTTTAACACATTGATAGCCAATTGATTGGCATACTGAAATGCAGCAACTGTCTGAGGTATCTCGCCTGGTATGCGCGATACAGCGCCGTCCCAATAGAACAGTGCATCTGTCACGCTCTGAGCATTGCCTAGCTGATATGTATCAAATGTTATTGCATCCCAGAGATATCCGACATCGCGATAGCACTTTGCTTGTAATTCCGGTGTGTATAGTGTGCCTGGATAAAGCGTATTTACATAAGCAACTACTTCTGTCTGTGCAAATATCCTGTTGCTGTTCATCAGACGTTCGCCGTTTGCCAACGGATTGGTAGTTGGAGATGTCTGCATGATCTCCAACACGATATTGTAGTTTGTTGCCACAGTGGTAACTGCTATCTCACCACCGGTTAGGTATGTGTAAAATACCTGCGGCACTCCCGGGTCATATATAGGAGTGAATGCAGTGTTGGTGATCACGCTCTGCGCTATCAGGCTAGCAAACGTTACACCTGCCACACATATGGGTAACGTAACGGGCGATAGCACGCTTTCTGGACCGTTCACTGTCTCTACCCAGAAGTATTCACCTGACTGGAATGCCAGATTGTAGTTGCTGTTCAGCAGATCCCTGCACACTGCATCAGTGATGTAGCCTATGTCTCTGGCACTGCTGCTGCTGATAGGATAGCCATATTCTGCTTGCATGTAGGCCACAACCTGTGCCTGGATGAAAGGTATGTTAGCTTTCAACAACGTAGCTGCATTAACAAAACTTAGCCTAGCCGGATTCTCCAAGTACCACCCGCTGACCACAGTGTCGCCAAAGCTGGGGCTGGTATTATTAAGTATTATAGCACTGGTGCTGGTTAGCACATTGTCAAAAGTATACACATTCACAAAGTTATAATCGTTTTCATCGATGACAAACGTATAGGCCGGATCACCACCTATGGTCGTGGTACCAACGCTAACAACATCTGATGGACTACCTTCGATGCCACTCTGTAGCAGCCATCCAGCAGCCACGCTACCGGCCCAATTGTTTGCATACACTTGGTAAAACTCTGCTGAACTACCGCTGGTCCACGTGGTTATAGCGGGCACTGTTACGTTCCCAAAGTCCGCACTGCTGAGCTTCCTACCACGAGTTCCATCCACTATCATACCGCTGCCAGCTTCTGTTACTTGTACGCCGTCTACATATTTTCCAAGCGTGATGCTAGAGCAGTTTTGCACATATGGTGATGCCCAATCGTGCAGATCGTGTATGACAGTGGTACCATTCTCAGGGAATTGTACTGCTGCTGCTGGGAATTGATGGCCACGGAATGTCATACCATAGAGATATGTCTTGGGATTCAACCAGAATATGTCCTGTGTGGGATTCAGTGGTGTAACAGTGACCGAGCGAAGATTATCGCCGTATATAGTGCAACCGCTGTGCACAGTTATTGGATTTGGTTCTTCATACACACCTGCACGCACAAAGATGGTGACATAGATCCACGGTGTTGACGGATCGGCTATCAAGAAAGCTGCTGCACTAGCAGCACTGGATATGGTTCGCTTGGCTCTGTCTTCTGACAGACCGCTGTTGTTGTCATCGCCGTCTACCGTCACATACATTACACCTGTCACCAGCGGGGCAGTGCCATGCGGCATGCCACCAACATAGAGATCATTGGTTACATATACCCCGCCATCTACGTTGGTCTGCAGCACTAGGTTAGCAGTGGCTAGCCTGTTGCGTATGACATCGTTAACTATCTGAGTGTTTTGGCTGGTTATGGCATTGGCACTGAGCACATTATCTATGCTCCATGTAAAGAGTGAACTGCCGCCAAACTGATTACCATCTTCGTTATACTGAACTGACCTAACTGGTGGAGCTGGTACGCCTATGCCAGTAGGACCAGTAGGGCCTGTTGGACCAGTTGGTCCGGTTTCTCCGGTTGGACCAGTTGGGCCTGTTTCTCCGGTTGGACCAGTGGGACCAGTTGGTCCGGTATACCCAGTTGGACCTGTGGGACCTGTGGGACCCGTTTCTCCAGTTGGACCAGTGGGACCTGTGATTACTGAGGTTGGGCCAGTCGGACCCGGAATACCAGGAAAACCTTGCTGCCCGGGTACACCCATCATCCCTAACGGACCAGTTGCGCCAGTTGGGCCATTAGCAGGCCCAGTTGGACCAGTTACTGTGCTAGCTTCACCAGTTGGGCCAGTTGCACCCATTGGATACCAGCCAAGGCTATTGTAATATTCTATTATATTGGTATCTGTATTATACCTGATTTGTCCAACAGCAGGAGACGGTCTTTGTCCGGTATTACCAACTGGTATCTTGACCGCACTAGTACCTGGGAATGTTAGGGTAAAATTCCCACTACTATTCTGGAACTCGGTCACAAGCGTTACAGTGCTTGTTGCAAGGTTACCGGGTATCGGAGTATAGACTGGCCCTGTCAGGCCAATCGTGGTAGCAGTTAATCCGCTGATAGCTACATTAGTAGCTGCGAAGTTCTGCTGTATAGCAGCAAAATTGTCCCTGAAACCCTGACTATCATTGTCCTGGTTAGCTACGGGAAACTGTGCATTAATGGTATTAGGGTCTATTGCCATGGTCGCTGATGATCCAAAATCTCCTAGTATTTAGCGGGATACTATTGAAGGCTATATCAGCATTGATATAGACCGTTGTCTATAAATATTAGTGGTCGAACATAGGGAGGACCATTTGGCTAAACGTGCGCGTCGCTCTGCCCATAGAGCAAATTACGACAACGATTTCCATAAACATGTAGAAACACAACAACACGGTAATGTAGTAAGAATAGAACAGTTCCATCGAACTCCTCAGCGACAGCGCATAAAGTTGTTGCCCAAGAACGTAGCGCAAGAATCTTATATAGAAGCGCTCGAAGATCCTTCAGTCAACATGGTATTTGCATTAGGTTATGCAGGTTCGGGTAAGACATACCTGAGCACGCTGTATGCTATCCAGCAGTTACGAGCTGGTGCAGTCAGCAAGGTAGTCATCACCAGACCAAATATCGCAGTCGATGACAAGGACATTGGATTCTTACCCGGCGACATCCTAAAGAAGATGGCTCCGTGGACCAAGCCGGTGTTAGATGTTTTTGAAGAACATTATAACAGTAAAGAAATCGCTCACATGATAGAAGAAGGTATCATAGAACTAGTACCTATAGCATACCTAAGAGGAAGGACTTTCAAAAATAGCATAGTGATACTAGACGAAGCACAGAACACCACACGCACCAGCATGCTCAGTGCACTCACGCGAATAGGCGAGGGTACTAAGATGATCATCACTGGTGACGTGAGGCAAAGCGACCGAGGTAAAGACAACGGTCTCACTGATTTCGTGGCCAGGTTTGATGGTACGGCTAGCATACGTGTGTGTCATTTTGGCAAAGACAGCATAGAACGCCATCCTATCATAACCGATATCCTCCGAATGTACGGCGAAGAATGACACAACCATGATGCGGCATGTATAAATATCATCATGCCGCATCAACACAATAGTAACTCAGCACAGGACGTAGTAAACAGGATCTCTGATTCAGAAGATCTCGTTGACATACTCATTGATATCGAGAATTATTTCGATAGCAACAATCTTTATGTTTACAAAAATTGGATACTAGGTGAGGTGGTTGCAGGGCCATTTACCAAGCCATACTGGATCAGAGTCACGCTCAAGTATCCATATGAAAAGATGCCAGACCCAGAGGGCGGCCTGCGATTGCTGCAGCACGGCACCAAGATCAATTTCAAGATAGCCGAAGAAGAAGTACCGGTAAAGGTTGAGAACGAAAGCGATTACCAACCCGGTACCAAGAAGCCCAAGATGAAGAAAGTGAAAATCTGGTTGATAGACATGTTGATACCTCGCAAGTTCGTGAGAAACCTGGACAAAGAAGTGTTGGACCAGTACGAAGAAGAAGTCGATGTTGAAACAGTTGACGATGCCGAAGCAGAAGGTATTGATTCAGAACAAGCGGTCAGGCCACAATGAGAAAACTCAGAGAAGGTCTAGACAGGAACGCTTTAGAGTATCTGGTGATGCCGTTGGTCACCATAGACGAGTATGAAAGCAAGATTGACGACAGGCGCGTCATAGTAACAGGATTTTATGTAACCGACCTCGATCCTGCTGCCGATCTAGGCGTGTTTATAGAGAAGAGCAGCATACGACCTTTGGATACAGAAGTCAGCCCTGCGCCAACCGATGACGGTTACTACCTAGTATTTGTTGAAATGACCAGGAACGAAGAATATCCCACCAGAGTAGTGGAAATGTGCCAACAGGTCAGCAATCTCACTGCTACCAAGAAATGGCAGTTCCATCCCTATGATGCACCAGAGGACAAGTTTTACGATCTCACAGAAGATCTGATACGCAAGCATGTTAACTTGGATCCAAGTTCCATCGAAGTAAAAGACGACACAGACGACGAAAAGACTGCACCTGCCACAGTGTCAGAACCCGCAGCACCGCCAGCAGAACCGGCAGCACCACCAGTGGATACTGCTACAAATGCACCCCAGACAGCAGCTAAGATGCCAACTGCTGAGCACATTGGACGTTTTTTTAACAACAGCCTAGTTGAAAACGTAGAAGTACGCGGTGAGTGGTTGCGCCTCACAGATCGAGGTCAACAGCGTGTGTACAGGATCGCTGCTTACAAGAGCGGGGCAACTGCAAGCATACCCGTGTTTGGTCTTAACATAGGCAGTCAGGTACTGAGAGAAAGTATTGCACTGCAGAGCATGCTAGGAAGCCAGTACTATGTGGAATGTGCAGACGAGCATGTTACCATAAGCGACGGCAAGAATCATCTGATATTAGCGGTTGACGACTAAGCACAAACTGTTATAATGGCATTACAACAATGTGGAAATGCCAATGATCAAGAAACGATATCTCAGCTATGCAGATGTGCATTCACAAGTTGCTGAACTTGCAAGGCAGATGACCAGCGATGGCTGGACGCCAGACTATATTGTTGGCCTCACCAGAGGTGGATTATTGCCGGCTGTGTTACTGAGCCACTGGTTTGGTGTACCATGCAACACTCTCAAAGTCAGCTTACGTGACGGCAGTGGTGAAAGCGAAAGCAACTGCTGGATGTCAGAAGATGCATACGGATACGAGAAAGAACCCCAGCGTATTCTCATCGTTGACGACATCAATGATACCGGTGCTACGCTAGAATGGATCAAGCGCGACTGGCGCAGCAGCTGCATGCCAAGCAACAATCGTTGGGACACAGTGTGGCATGGCAACGTTCGCTTTGCTATGCTAGTCAATAATCTAGCTAGCACATCCAAGATAGATTATGCAGCGATGGAAATCAACAAAGCCGAAGAAGATGTGTGGATCGAATTTCCATATGAAAACTGGTGGACCACAGCATCGTCACAATGAATTTGGTAGACTGTTATTTGTCTACTAAACTGCAGAGCTGGGACTGATCCCAGTGTATTTTAACTAGGCCAAAAGAGAACCAGAGATGGAAAAGAAACACGATATCAAACAGCGTGCACTTGACGGCAAATGGATGGTTTGGACACAAGTAGACGATCCTGATGCTGATTTGGATTACTATCGAAAAAGTGGATTACCGATCCCACAGCGCTGGGTTCCTATCGCAGTTGAAGCTACAGAGGAAGATGCTAAAGCAGCAAGCAAGCGTAGCAGAATCTGATATCAGTCGAGGCGGGCATTGTCCGCCTCGATCCTTGACTATCGTTTAGATTCGTTAAAACCTCTTCCGGCATTGCGCGGATCAGCTAACCACTTTATAGTTCCTATAATTGCTGTCTTCCTGCCATCTTTACCAGTAACTGGTACTGATCTGTTAAAGAAATCGATCATTTCGTTATAATCTTCAATTTGGGCTGGCCGAGGATTAGTTGCCAACCATTTGTTCTTATTAACCACAAGTACCCGGGAATTTTTACCCATAAATGTAGGATCTACCAGTTGTGCTTGCGATTGCATTGCAACATTAGTTGAAGTAGTATCCTGAGCACGAGCTGTACCGCCCATGCCAGCCCCAGCTAGCGCTGCTGCTACTGCACCAGCCTTGAGCCATTTATTAGCTTCGTTAATATCAGCAGATTCAAGCTTGGGTATCTTACCGTTGCTACGAGCTACGGGCGGATAACCGTCTCTGTTAACTTGTATCTTAAACTTAGCAGCCTGCCGTGGTATCTCGTTAACCCCAACATCTGGCGTTGTGTTGACACCTTTGACAACTCGTCCTGTACCTGCCTCGCCCATGAATGCAAACGAGGACCGGTCTTCTGCGAGACAGATTGTGGTATGGTTATCGAGATCTAACAGTTTCATAACATTATTTATGAATCAAACAGCATCATTTGACCGTAGGTTCTTTTCTATGAATTCTTCGATCAATCTCAGGTTATTTTGAAGCCTGGTATCGTTTGGCAATTTTTCAAGTGCTAACTTTGCGTATTCCAAGCATTCTTCGTACAACTTGAGGTTCCATGCAGCAATACTCACTAGATCAAGTGGTTGCCAGCCCCAAGCTTCTGGTGTGCATGTATAATCCATTGGATGTTTAGTGATCTTTAGCGCACGCTTGGCATGATCATAGCAGTTCTTCCACTCAGCTTTTTCATAGTAATGCTGTGCTAGATACACCAGAGGTTCGCGGTGAGTTGGGACTTCATACGCAGCTTGCTTCAACCAAAACACTTTGTTGTCTGGTTCGGCTTGTGCTAATGATGTTAGCGCCTGGCAGCGTTCTGCAGTGTCATAGCTCATGCCGAGGAATTCTTTGTAGGTCTCTGCAGCTTTATCAAACTGCTTTTGGTACATGTATTCGCGAGCCAAGTACGCTTTGATCCTAGCATCATGCGGCCATTCGCGCACGCTTTCTTCTAGCAGCGATAAGTCACCAGATTTGCTTTTTGGATCTGGGAAATGATGTATCTTGACATTTTCAGTGAATGTCTGGATCTCTGGTGTGCGGCTGATCAAACCTTCATGCGTGGCACCCATCCAACGATACCCTTTGCGAGCATGTATGCGATCGCCATACCATTGGCGGCCAGGAGTGCCATCTGGGTTCCAGTTCCAGGTGTACGGATATCGCAGCCGTGTGGTCTCAGCTGTCCATGCTTTTTCCAATGCCTTGCGCCAGCCTTTGACCAATCGCTCATCAGTGTCCAGTCGTATACAAACATCAATGTCATCTGGTACCAAATACATTGCCGTGTTGAACGCATCATCAAACCTCCACGGCACGATCCTAACATCTGTCACTTGTATGCCCAGTGCAATCATGGCTTCTTTGGTACCATCTGTGCTGCCGGTATCAGCTATGCATATTGCATCAGCATCCTTGCAGCTGTCGTACCATGCTTGTACGTGATGCACTTGATTCTTGGTTGGTCCATATATTGCAATACGCATATCACTGCTCCTTTTTCTTGCTCTGCATCCACTGCAGATTGTTCTTTAATCTATCGTCTGTTGGCTGCAGGTCCAGTGCTTGTTGGCACCAATCGGCTGCTTGAGTATACCAACCTAGATTTGCTGCTGCAATAGCACCAAAATCCAGCAGCTGGTTGCCCCAGGCTTCTGCATGATCTAAGTAGCTGTGATCACGTCTGCTACGCTCCATACCGCTTCCGCATGCCCATAGCAGTCCGTGCCAATCTTGCGTGTTGTAATAATAGCGGGCCAGTTCTAACCATACTTGCCTGCGCTCAGGCGAGCATATCAGCGCACGCTGTATGAATTCAAGCTTGCGGCTATCGCTCATGCGAGACATATAGAGCATAGCTTCGCTACGTTCAACCGGCCATCTGCTGGTCTCAAGATCAAGATATCGATTTAGTTCTGCAACCGCTTCGCTGTGTTGATTGGCATACATCAGCTCGCGCCCATACCAAAAGCTCAGCTGGCTATCCTTGGGATCTTCTTTGGTGGCTACGGCCATCAGTGGTAGATAATTGCTGCGTGTGCCCTTGTTGCGGTCCTGTATCTGGTTCAATGCAATGCTGAGATCTTCTGCTACAACCTCACGACCCGTTGTGTTAAAAACAGTCTCATGTACAGGCCTTTTCCATTCGTAGCCTGTCCTGGCATGTATCTTGTCCATGCGGAAACCGGCATTGGCCCCGCCGTCTCGATAATCAAACACATACGTATAGGCCAAGCGTGTGGTCTCGCCTGTGTGCCAAGCAGCTGTCATCTTAGGCCGCCATCCTTCTGCAAGGAACTCATCCATGTCCTGGCTGATGCAGATCTCTGCATCATCTGGTACACATGCTAGTGCAGCATTGCGAGCATGATCAAACCGCCACGGATCAAAACGCTGTTCAAATACTGTGACACCCAGCTCTCTGAGTTTTTCTACCGTGCCATCTGTGCTACCTGTATCGAGTACCACGCGATAATCAGCATCTGTTACGCTGTTAGCCCAGCGTTCGCAGTGCTTGATCTCGTTAAGTGATATGGTATATACGGCGATTTTCATATCAGTTCCTTACCATGCGATAGCGCATGCCCTTTTGTAATTTAACCGGAATTTGCTTGGTTATCATATTTGTTGTTAAAAATAATTCACTGCAGAAGTCTATGCCATCTGTGGCATATAACCAGGGTATCCTCGAGAATGTTTCACCGTAGTCTCGCATCACGTGCATGCTGCCATAACCAAATTGATCATTGTGTGCCACATACCATTGTCCTCTGTGCTGGAAATTGTGATTGCAAAGACCCGGATCATCCGGTACTGTTAGGCCGTCATATGTTTCTAGCGTGAACTGGTCACAGTGCCAATCAAACCGAGCTCGTGCAACATAATCATAGGTCTTGCGATGTGCATGCGCATACCTATCAGCAAGCGACAAGCTTTGTGCTATGCTGTACCACATGCTTAGCACATTACGAGGTTCTGATATGTACGCCCAGATCCTGTTAACATATCGGCTTGTATCAAACTGTCGAGGGGCATCTATTATCATTTCAACTGGTGCATAGGTAGCACTGATCCAGTTGCGAGCAAGTTCTGTCTCAGTTGACCATGCATGCACAAATACATCAGTATTGTGTTGTTCTATCAGTCGACGCCAGCTATCAGTGCTAGTGTCTGTTATGCGAGGTAGACCTGCAAAACACAGTGCCAACGTGGTCATTTTGATATACCAAGTTCAGCTATAGCAGTGCTTTGCAATTCTGAGAATCGATTGCTCCATGCATCGGGATTATCAGCGCTGTTAAGTGTGTTTTTTTGTATTTGCATAGCTTCCTTGCAAGCAGCGTAGAGATTGGCCCAATCGGATACCTTTAGATAATGCTCACAGAGCTCTAACCAAGGCTCTCGACGAGTCTGATCTGCTATTGTGCTAAGACGTAGATTCTTCAACTTCTCATGCGGCTCGAGACCAGCTAACAAGCGCCAGGCTTCACTACGTTCGACCGATAACCCAATCGATGGCGCATTGAGGAACTTGCGCAACATAGTAATTGCATGTGGTTTGATACCTCGATGTGCAAGCTCGCTGCCAAACAAGAACATAGTTTCCAAGCAAGTAGGATCTTCAGCATGCGATACTTGTAACAAATCTAACAGTTCGGCTGCATCGATATAGGGCTCGCCATTATGGCACAACACTATATCGAGGTTGGTTATCCATTTGTCTAGTGTAGTTGATCCAAGACGTTCTCGTATCGGACGACGCCAGTTTGATCCATGTCTAGCATGTATCATGTTCTCAGCTGATCTAAATGGTGGATACTGATCTAAGTTGAAACTTTGTACATACGAGTGTATCATGCGGGTGCTGCCTGACACCCAGCTCCTTTCGATGTTCGATCGCCACCCAGGCATCATAAATTCTCTGAGGTCGCAACTGATACAAACGTCGGTATCATTTGGTAGTAGATTTAATACTGTGTTTCGAGCACGATCAAATCGCAATCTGCTCATGCTGATCTCATGCACTGTCACGGTGTTACTTCGCAGCACATCTACGCTGCCGTCGCTGCTACCAAGATCACCAATGACGAGATAATCAGCGGGTGACACGCTGTGAATCCATCGATCTATCAAATTTAGGTCATTTTTTGCCAGACCATATACAGCTATCTTCATTGGTACCTCAGAATGGCCTGTTTGCTATCATTACAGGGATATTGCACAATATCCACTCTACATTAGAATATGCCAGCGCATCGCGCAACCATAAGTGTGGATTTGATACGAAATTTGGAGTTTGTTTGACGGCGTCATAGGACGACAGCATATCTGCATATGCATTGACCTGGCTACTGGTACCTACTGCCCATATATCAGACGGTCCGTTGTATGCATATCTACGTGGTAATATCAATCTAGTGTCCCAGAGGCACCATTGCGGCAATGGATCTTCGTGTATTATATCCCAACGAGTGAATATGATCTTGTCGTAACTAGCACCACACAGCTTCTCATATTCTAGCCGTAGATTGTTGCAATGCGCACGGCCGTACAACATCTGATACTTTGATCTAGGACGGTGCCATTCCCAGTCTGGTTCAACATCTTTATGCTTGGCTATCAGTTCATCTAGCAGTGGGTTGATACTAGTTGGATCAAATACTTCAAGTACCTTGGGATGTAAACGCCTGGCGACACTTTCTGCATAGTCGCGAGGTATGTCCTGGCTAGCCGGATCATACCCTAGCGTGTAACTGGGATGATCTTTATCTTTAGCATGCATGAAATTGCCAAATGTATCGCCCCACGCAAATCCAAACACGTCTGGTTGATACGGATCTATCACATGTTTCTTTAGATAGGGCCAGGCAATTTCAAAATTCCTAAAGTGCCCTGTGAGACATAGCGCTATCTTTTGCATGCAGCAAGCTTCCTCGGATAATCTGTGCAGAATCCATACCACTCGTTCTTGTCGAACATGTTTTCTATGGTAGGCCAATCGTATGTAACTTCTGGCATGACACACACGCTCGTGTGATGCGCAGTTTCTGGCTTACCAAAATATGTCCAGGTTAAGAACCTGCTGGTCATGACAATGAGATCGCTATCGTGCCAAAAGAAATTGTATTCGCTACCAATGTTTCGCAGATAGAAGAATGCAGCGAGATTCTTGCAGTGTATCCAAAGGCCGTCCTGTTTGATGAAATTTTCAGACACCATGTATGTTGGAACATCGTGGCCCAGCATCCATGTATGATCTATGCGCCATAGATCAATCTCGACATCAAACCCTTCGGCTAGCGCCTGCTGTATCTGATCTGGGCGATTCTCCCTGTCGGCATCCGGACCATCAAGCAATCCTCTATGTGCTATGATCAGCATCAGTCCTCGCAGCGTTTCAATATTGGTATGTATCAATAGCGTTGCGTATCTTGCGAGCACCAGCTAGTGTGCCATCTGGATGACCATGTATAGCGCCGCCCACATTGGCCATCCAATCTATGCCAAACTTCTCAACAATCGGTGGGATCAATTCCGCAGTCATACCGCAGCTAAGTGCAGGGACTACATTACCGTCGTGCAGCACCTTCATGTATGCAGTGATCTCATCTTCTGGATCGCTGAGATAACCGCCCCACATACCAGCATGTATGGTATCAACTCCGCTCATAGCAGCCAGCTGGCACAGCACAGTCCATTCGATACCAAACGGGTTACGCTTGCCGGTGATCACCTTGTCGCCGCTCTTTTGATAGTGTATGAACAGCGGCAGATCCAAATTGCGTATGGTACGATAGCTGCCGAGCCCGCTCCACACGTTGATGTGTACACCGTTACCACCGTTCTGGCTAACAAAGCGAGCGCGGTTTTCGATGTGTGCAGGGTCGCTGTTGATGCAGAAGCAGTATACGACTCGCTTGTCTTGTAAGTAATTGCTGATCAGCTCAACACGATCTTCCAAGCGGCATATGTTTGGATTGCTGAGTATCTCATCTTCCTTGATGAAGTTAACACCGCCTTCGACTAGTTCTTTGGTCATTTCCAGCAGGATCTGTGGCGTGATACCTGTCTTGGGTTTTACGATCCCACCAAAGAATGGCTTGCCGAAGTTCCCTGTGTACTCGCGCATACCTGTGATACCGTATTTTGGTTTACGGAAATAGGTGTCTATGGTCTGGGGGTGTATCTCTAGGTCAACTACTCGACATTTCCTGATGGTATCAATGTCTACTTGTCCGCCCTGTATCATGCACAGTAGATGCGCGATACCGTCAGTTTCCCAGTCTATGTTTGCGTTAGGGTACGCAATAGTGACACGCCCTTTCTTCTTTTCAAAGTCCTTACTGCGCATTATCTTTGCACAGTGGTTCTCGATCATGTCGTCTGTCTCCCAGACACTGCGCTTGGTGGGGTTACCTATGCTTTGTCCGACTGCAATGTTCCACCCAGCATCGTATACACTGACCGTGCTCTCCACTTCATAGGTAACATAGAAATACGTACCTAGCTCTTTTTCGTCTCGTACGATATCAATCGTCATTTGAGTTGTCCTTTGTTGATTTCAATTTTGTCGCCTGGCACGCTGGGTGCTTTTACTATGAACACTTTGCAATCTGTCACAAACACTGGATCGGCTACGTCGTTGCGTTCTATCAAGAACAGCACAGGTCCTGTTAGCACTTGGTCTTGCATGCGCATGGTACCCTCTAACAAGAAAGTAACTTCGTCCATGTGTTCGTGATAATGAGCAGGCCACGGCTCGCCGGCAATGTGATGCTTATACCCAACTTCGTATGCGCTGGTTCGCCAGATGCTAGGTTCAAAATCACCTATGAACCAGCCACCTTTAAAGCTGGTGGGATCATATAGTTTCATGCGTGCGCCTCGATGTAGATGTCTAGGTCCTCTGGTGTACCTATCGGCCAATGTTCCTGCGGAGGATATATGCCAATGCGATCACCGCGTGCTATGTTCCAATTATACACCGGGCACACATAGAATTCATTATTCACCCGCACGTTATCTGCTATCATTTTTTCGGCTGCCCAGATGAAATCACTGCCTCTGGCCCATACATAGATGCCAGTAGTAGCATGCGTGCTGATCACTTGCTTCTCTGCGGTGCGTACAGCTAGACTATTGTCATCAACTGCAACATAGCTATAAGCAGTAGTGTCCTTGAAAAACGTAAACATGCAGCCGTCCAGTCGTTCAGCAGCAAACCATTCTTCGAAATGGTCTTGATCCCAGACCATCATCTGATCGCAGTTGGCAATGAACAAGGGTTCATCTAGCTTGATATGCTCGCGTGCTAGCAAGCAGGTTTCGGCTGCACCCTGTGTTAGCTGTTCCACAAACACCAGCTTTAGATCAGCTGTTTGTGCTCGCAATCTTGCAAACAGTGCAGGATTGGCATCATAATGCGCACGCTGCACGCACAGTATGAATTCGTTATGCAATCCAAGGTTTTCAAGCACATGCTCGACCATTGGCTTGCCAAAAAACTCTATCAGTGGTTTGGGTTTGTCGTATCCCACTTCTGCAAAGCGCTTACCGGCGCCGCTCATTGGTATTAGGATCTGCATGCGTAGAAAGTCCCTGTGCGTTTAACCTATTTAAAGGCTAAAATCAGATCTTTCCTAAATATTTCAGCGAGCAGCCTTGGCAAATATCTTAGATATCTCACTGGCAGTGTCTTTGGTCTGTTTCTCAACATTGGCAACATTGCCCATGTCGCCAGCAAAGTCAACGCCAACAAAGCCAAACAAGTCACCATTTGGCATGTATATAGGACAACGCACAAGGTTTCTGGCACCCCTGCTTGCCCAGAAATAATAGTCCTGATTTTCCTTGTCTCGGTCAGTGTTGCGTATCACTGCGCACTTGTCAGTTACGAATGCGTTGTTTATGGCCATGTGTATACCAGCAGGTATGCGCTGTTCAAAGCTCATTATCCTTGCTGCACCCGGCGCAATCACTTCGTGCGTCATGGTCTGAAAGAAGAATGGCACACCACTTATAGCTGCTAAACCATTGTGATATCTATATACATAGGTTCTCATGCCGCCAGCATCTGTTTGTAATCGAGTCAAATTGGCATATATGGCATTGTCATTTTCAACCGAAGTCTTGAGATTAAGGCCAAAGCTCTGTATGCTGTGTGCTTCTTCGTATAAGGATACCAATGTGGTAAAATGAAAACTGACCACATAGGCTGCGCTGAATATCAACGTAGTAATTGCCAAATAGATGAGGTGCAACCCAATCACAAGTGGGTTAGTAGTCTTGAGATACCGCATGAATATCTGGACTAGCGTTATTTGTTGTTTCGAATCCAATTCTAATCCCTTGATACTAGCTGCAACAATACATATTTATGGCATTGGTGTGGCATTGACATATCACCACAACATAGGTTACACTTGAGCATGGAAGACTATTACAAGATTTTAGAGCTGAGCGAGTCAGCTAGCCCAGATGAGATCAAAACTGCATATCGGCGGTTAGCCAAGGTGCATCACCCAGATCTCAACAAGGGAAACCCTGCTGCTGAAGCTAAATTCAAGCAGATCAACGAAGCCAACGACATGCTGAGCGATGCAGGCAAACGAGCCCAGTACGACCAACAGCGCAGAGGCGGCGGCAATCAGAATCAGTACTTCGGCGGCGGGGCTCCCGGCGCTGATTTCCACTTTAATTTTGGTGGCGGACAACATTTTGACGACATCATAAACCAATTCTTTGGACAGGGTTTTGGTCGGCCGCAGTATCAACAGCCGCAGCGCAACCGAGATTATCAGTTCAATCTCAATCTTACGCTGGAAGAAGCATACACTGGCAAGAACATGCCTATCGGGTTTGAAGTTAATGGGCAGCACACTAACATTAGTGTGAGCATCCCAGCAGGCGTGCAGCACGGTAGCAAGTTGCGTTTCCAAGGCCACGGCGATCGCAGCATACCCAATCAGCCGCCAGGCGATCTCTATGTAACCATAATCATCAATGATCACGCAGTATTCCACAGAGATGGGCCGCACTTGCAGACAGAGATAAGTGTGGACGCTATCGCAGCAATGCTAGGAGCCGATCAAGTACTTGCAAGCATAGATGGTACCAAGCTTAACATAAAAGTGCCAGCGGGCACGCAAGCAGGCGCAGTTCTCAGGTTGCAAGGTCACGGTATGCCAATGCATAATAACGCTAGACAGCGAGGCGACTTGTACATCAGGATCAACATAGTTGTACCAACTGATCTATCGCAACAGCACATAGACTTATTGAAAGATCTACAAACTCAGAGGACTGCAAACATCAAATGATTTTACCAATAGTTAAGCGACCAAATCCAATACTTAAACAGCAAGCGCAGTTGGTTGAACCCACCGAGATAACAAACCTACAGCCTTTGATCAATGATATGTTTGAAACTTTGGCAGCAAGCGGCGGTGTCGGCTTAGCTGCGCCACAAGTTGGACACAGCCTGAGTCTTTTTGTAGTAAAGCTTGAAGGTCAAGAGCATGTGTTTGTAAATCCCGTGGTGATCAGTGCAAGTAGCGAAACAGACTTGTACCCAGAAGGTTGTCTCAGCTTGCCGGGTATCGTGCTTAACCTGCGGCGGTCCAAGCAGATCAAGGTCATGTTCAGGGACCGTAACGGCAACCAACAAGTGCAGGACATGGGTGAAGGTTGGTCCCGTGTGTTCTTGCACGAATTTGACCATCTACAAGGCATCATGATAGATGACCGGGTGGGCAGAGTGCAGCTAGATATGGCAAAGCGTAAGATAGCTAAGAAGCAGAAGAATCAACAGCGTCAGAAAGCAACAGCATGAGCATTAGCGCATTTGAACAACCATTGCAGCGGGCATATCAGCTAGCAGCTAGCTTGAACCACGAACTGGTCACGCTAGAACACTTGCTGGCCGGGCTGTTAGAGCAAGAACAGATCCAACAGTTGATCGTTGGTGCGGGCGGCGATATTGAGAAACTTGTCAAACATACCAGCGATTGGCTTAACAACGAAGCCAATCATGTAGTAGTGAGAACAGGTAGCTTCCAGCCCAGGCACACTAGCTTGCTCAGCAACGTGATCAAGAAAGCCAAGACCCAGAGCATGTTTAGCGGCCGCAAGGATATTGGCCCTATTGATATACTGCTAGCACTGTATCACATACCAGATAGTCCAGCCAGCTGGTTCATTGAAAACTTTGCACCACCAAAAGAAAAGATAGCAGAATTGGTTGGCCGCAAAGACGACGGTGCTGACAGCATCATGGACAGTGCAACTGCGTTGGAGATACTCAGTCAGTACTGCATCAACCTCAACACCAAGGCACAAGCAGGTCGCATAGATCCGCTGATTGGTCGCGAGAAAGAAGTTGAAAACATCACCCAAATCATTGCGCGGCGCAACAAGCACAATGTGGTCATGATCGGTGAACCGGGTGTGGGTAAGACCGTGATCGTAGAAGGGTTAGCACGTCGCATCGTGGAAAAAGATGTACCTGACATCTTGCTCGATCGCGTGATCTGGAACCTGGATGTGGCCACGCTGGTAGCTGGCACCAAGTTCAGAGGTGACTTTGAAGAACGCATGAAACAGATCATCACTGCGTTCACCACGCTGCCTAACACCATCATGTTCATTGACGAAATCCACATGATCATGGGTGCCGGCAGCGGCGGCGGTGCAGGTGGAAGCCTGGATGCTGCTAACATACTGAAACCTGCGCTGAGCCGCGGAGAGATTTGTTGCATCGGCAGCACCACTAACGAAGAATATCGCAAGCACTTTGAGAAAGATCGTGCATTGGTGCGGCGTTTCCAAAAGCTGGATATCTTTGAACCCAGCGTTGAGGATAGCAAGCGCATACTGTCTGGCATTGCCAAGCACTATGAAGAATATCACGGATTGTCTTTTGATCCAGATGCACTAGATGCAGCAGTGGATCTGACCAGCAAGCACATGCATGACAAGTGTTTGCCGGACAAGGCCATCGACATCATTGACAGTGCAGCAGCCTGGCAGCGGATCAAACCAGAAAGTGACCGTCTCAAGGTCATCACCAAAGCTGAGATCGAAGCCGAAGTCAGCAGGGTTGCCAAGGTGCCTGTGACCACAGTCAAGAGCAAGGAAGCTGATCGACTAGCTCAGCTAGACACTGATCTGAAAAACAAGATCTTTGGTCAAGCAGATGCGATTGACAATGTGGTCAATGCAATCTATATGAGCCGTAGTGGATTGCGCGAAGGCGATAAAACAGTGGGCAGCTTCTTGTTTAGTGGACCGAGTGGGGTTGGCAAGACAGAAGTGGCCAAGCAGTTGGCCAAGAGCTTGGGTGTACACTTCACACGATTTGACATGAGCGAGTTTCAGGAACGCCATACTGTCAGCAAATTCATCGGCTCGCCTCCAGGTTACGTTGGTTATGGTGACGGCGGAGCAGGTGGGGGCATGCTGATCAACGAACTGGAAACACATCCTCACTGTGTGCTGCTGTTTGATGAGATCGAAAAAGCACACCCAGATGTGTACAACATCTTCCTTGCTATGATGGACCACGGCACTGTGACCAGCAGCCAAGGCAAGAGTGCTAGCGCACGCAATGCTATCGTGATCTTCACCAGTAACCTCGGTGCAGCTGAGATGGAAAAGGAACTGATTGGATTTACCAAGAATGAAACTAGAGACGAAGATACACAAGCTATCAACAAGTTCTTCACTCCAGAGTTCAGGAACCGCTTGGATGCCGTGGTCAAGTTTAACCGCCTTGACAAGGACAACATGCACAGCATCGTTGACAAGTTCTTGGCAGAACTCAACAGTCTAAGCTCGCGCAAGAACGTCAACGTGGTGTGCGACCCCACTGCCAAGCAGTGGTTGGTTGACAAAGGCTTTGACAAGAACATGGGTGCACGCCCGTTGGCACGTGTGATGGCCGACAACATCAAGCAGCCTATCAGCAAAGAAATACTGTTCGGACGGCTGCGCAACGGTGGTGCTGTGATGATCACTGTCAAGGACCATAAACTTGAATTTGAGTATCTCAGCAATCCAGAACCAGTATCAGAACAGCTGTTGCTGATGTCAGACGTTGCAGAGGTTGTGCAATGACAGATGTGATAGACACATTAATCAGCATAGGTGCACTGGTCAAGGACAATATAGTCACTGCTCGCAGAGGTACTACTAACAAGTTTGGCATGGTCAGTTACGTTGCTGATGATTACCTACTGCAATCAATCAACCACGACGGACACAGTGCAATGTTTTCGCTAAAGCAAGCAAATGGTACCAATGAGATCACAGTTGCTAGCCAAGACATCACTGCAATAGATGGCATGAACATAGACAGATATGCTGATATCTACAATGTTAAACCAGACGGTACCATGCGAACGACTGGTCGTAAGCGAGGACGCAAGCCAAAGATTCGTAATTAATTGCTAAAAACACCATAAGTATTTCTAGCCAACAGGGAGATACATCATGGCAAAACTAGTAGAAGAATTGGTCGTTATCAAGTTGACCCGCATGGTCAAGGATAATACAGCACCTAATGCTGTGCTAACTGAAGAACAGCGCAGCTTATTAGAGGCTACTGCCCCTGCGCTGATTGAAGAAGTGCTCAATGATGCATCTATCATAGTCGAGCTCGCTGAATTAGGCTAAGTGCTTACCGCTAAATAACGCAGTATTCAGGCGGTACCATGATCAGCGTCACACTATTAACTAATACCAGAGATCAGCTCAACGTCATTGGCATTAAACAGCCTGGCGCTGGTTATAACAACACGGTTGGTAATAATCACACCGTCAGCATCAATTTGGACAATTTCACAGGCCGCATCTATATACAGGGCAGCTTGGCTAGTGATCCAAAGGAAACTGATTGGTTCAACATTCCAATCGGGTACGGCACATCATATGTGCAATTCCCGTTAGATCCTGCACTGCCAACTGGTTATAATCCAGAATTAAATCAATGGCCACTAAACGGATCACCTAATTCGTCCAACGGTGACACTGGCATTTACGCTTACAATTTTAGTGGCAACTATGTTTGGGTGCGTGCTGTTGTAGATCGCAAGTATCTCGTACCGCCGCCAACTGATGTATATTTCGTTGGTCAGGTCAGTCAGATACTGCTGAATTATGGTGCCATTGCCGGCGGCGGCAATGCACCGCAGGCTACCAACACTGGTGGTGCACAAGGCCCGCCGGGTCCGCCAGGTCCAACCGGACCAAATAGCACAGGTCCAACTGGCAACGCAGGCCCCACTGGTCCGGCTGCTAGTGGTGCATTCATGCGATACGACACGTATGCAGCACCCGGACAGACTGTGTTTGCTGCTGCATACGAACCAGGATTTGTTGATGTCTACTACAACGGGCTGTTGTTAGTACCAACCAACGATTATATCGCAGACAACGGCACGTCTGTAACATTAACTAACGCTGCGCTGGGCGGCGACCCAGTCAGCATTGTAGCCTGGGAGATAGCCAATCTATCAACTGTTACCGGTCCTACGGGTCCTAGTGGCGGGCCAATTGGCCCGACTGGTGGCACAGGGCCCACGGGTAATTCTGGACCAACGGGTCCTGTCAGCGCAGTAACAGGTCCGACTGGTACACAGGGCGTTACTGGTCCAAGTGGTCCTACTGGCTCAGCTGGTCCAGCAGCAACCAGCCTGATAAGCTTTAGATTGATCTTTAACAGCGGTATCATTGCACCGACTGCATTTGCGGACAACTTGGTCAACATAACAGCACCTCAGATAACCAGACTGAGTGATACACAGATCACCATTGATCACAACTTGAACCAATACCCTAGCATAGTGAGCTGCCAGGGTGGACCGTTGGTCCAACCAGCAGGTGCTTATAGGCAAACAGTGCCAACTGGTGCAACTGGCGGATCATACAGCGCATTGAGCTTGACTATTGACAGTACCAGCTTGTTTGCACTGACGCCTGGTAACACTGGTATACCAACTAGCGGTAATGGATATCTCTGGGTTACCATGATATTCACCGGATGATGGAAGCATAACCATGGCATCCATCCTACCAATCCTCACGCTGTTTGTAGACAACATCACCATAACTCCCTTAGACTATTGGCCAGTCGACGAAGGTCCGGTATATGGCGAAGATCAATGGTGGCAAGGCGGTCCTGCTCCGCAGCCCTATCGCTGGACCATGACTGCCACGGTCATACAGCAGAATCACAGCAGCTTTAGCACACCTCAGCTGTACATATACGACGGATTAGACATACAAGTTGGCATGTGGTACGGCGAGGCTGCTACTGGTAAATGTACCCAGATAGTGCAGATAACCACAGCAACAGCTGATTACATCGAATGTGTTATCGAAGACACTGGCCGTTGGGAACAGTTCTCTAGCCAAGACGGTGTTGCAGCAACTGGCGATCCGGGATTCATATTTGCCATAGACGAAGACGGTATTCCTGTATTCCACACGCTAACACTGTACAACAGCTTCATACAACCCTATCCAGGGTTCCTGCAAGATGTCATCAGCAAGTTTGAGTCAAGAAACCTCAAACAGAATCTGGTAACCATATTCCAACCGGGGTACGGGTTTGATGTCGGCGATGTCATATATCTACGCAACGACGGATCATATCAGCTAGCCATAGCAAATAGTTACACAACTACTGCTGTGATCGGTACAGTACGACAGCTGGGTATACCTGGTTATGATTATTTTAGTTGGGAACCGCGCGGCAAGATACTGTACGGGCTCAGCGGCCTGCCGGGATTACCCGGTGATGTACTATATCTAAGCACCACTGTCCCTGGCGGGCTAACAACTGTCAGACCCAACAATCTTGCTATGCCGGTCTATATCAAGATTGACGATGCTAGCGCAGTAAAGCTTGCACAGGTTGGTTATGTTGGACCTCTAAACAACTACACTGCACTTAATCCGCCAACTGTCAATGACGATGAGACCATTGGGTATGGATTTGGCAGTATATGGATCAACATCACCACACATGTGGCATACATCTGTATCAATCCAACAGATACCAATGCATACTGGCAAGTGATAGGTAGCAGCACAGGATTTACTGGTCCAACCGGTCCAACTGGACCAACTGGTACCCCAGGCACTGCAGTGAACACAGGTGCTACCGGACCAACTGGTACAAGCGGTTCAACTGGGCCTATTGGTCCTACTGGTCCCGCAGCACTGGGTGCGTATGCTCGATTTGACATTGTAGCCACAAATGGCCAAACGGTTTTTCCAGCTGCCTACTACGTAGGATGGATAGACGTTTATTATAACGGTATATTGTTAACTCCGGATCTGTATGTGGCTACAGACGGCGTTACAGTAGTACTAGACAACGCAGCAGTTGGCGGGGATCCTGTTACCATCATAGCATGGCAGCTGGCAGGTATCAATCCAACAGGTGCTACTGGCCCAACAGGCAGCGGGGCTACTGGTCCCACTGGTCCTGCAAACGTTGGTGCGTTCCAAGAATATAATTTTGCGGCTACCAATGGGCAAACGCAGTTTGTGTGTGCATACACGCCGCCCTATGTAGAAGTCTTTGTCAACGGTGTTAAGCTTACTCCTAGTGAATATCTGGCTAATAACGGAAACGTGATCACGCTAAATGCGCCTAGCGTAACAGGCGACCTTGTTGATATCGTAGCCTGGAGCATCAGCAGCATCAGCCAGCTGACTGGTCCGACTGGGCCAACAGGTGTTGCAGTTGGTTATTTTGTCAATACCATTGCTGACCGTGATGCGCTGACTGTGACGCAGGGCACGATTGTGTATGTATACGACGACGGCAGCGGTCATAACCAAGCGTACATTGCAGCAGCACTCGTTCCTACTATATGGCAACCAATCGGACTGAGCACAGATGGTCATAACATTGGTAACAGCTCGGTTGGCAGCACCACGCTGATCTATAACTTCCTAGCTGCTGGCACATACACTAGCACAAGTCCAGTTATGGTTGGTACCATGGCAGCACCTAAGACTGTGGTGTTCTTAGATGTGCAGATAACCACAGCATTTAACGACTCAGCCAGCAACATATCTATAGGTACTGACAGCATACCAGGTTTGCTCATGGACAACACGCTGATAGATACTACAACTGTGGGATCTTACACCACATCACTGAGTTATCCAGTGATAACAACCACTGCAATCAAGGCATTTGTTGGCGTAGGAACCAGTACACAAGGTGCTTATCGCATAACCATGGACTACAGTTAATCTTGCTGGTTAGGCCAAACTAAATATTAGGAACTCTAATGGCCTAATACTCAGCCGGAGACCAGATGTCGCTGCCAAATAACCCAACGTTCGACTTTAAGCTTAGTGGCGTATCAGGTGATCTCAGCCTGGGCAAACAAGGGCCCCGTGTTACCAATGCTGACGGTACCATCAGCTTTTTATTACCTAATGGCAGTAATGCTAATATCGCAGCCGGACAAGGTACGTTTACAACTGTTGGTATAGGTACTAACGGCCCACAGTATCCGATAGATGTCTGGGGCAACATCAAGATCACCAACACTGCCACAACAACCAGTGGTATAAAGTTCCCTGACGGTACGTTCATGACCACTGCTGCCTTTGGTACTGGGGCAGGAACCAGCTATGGGTATCCTGGTACTGTCCAATTCGCAGGTAGCGGTAATAGCTTCAGCGGTGATTATGCTAATTTCTATTGGGACAACGTTAATCTAGCATTGAACACCAGCAACATCAATGTTCTTGGTTTGCTCGCTGCAAGCAACATCTCGATAACAGGTATTAACGGTAGTATCACCGGCGCCGATCTGATCACAGCAAATGTGTTTACTGGAAACAGTTTGGTAATTGCTGGATCGGGTAACATAGGTACCGATCTCGACGTAAACGGCAACTTGTTTGTCAGAGGTACTGTTACATTCAGTAACTTAGCAATAGCGCAAGATCTTGTAGTTAACAGCGTAATCAGTAACACGTTTGTGCAGGCCGGTACGTTCATACTCGGCAACAGCATAAGCAGCAACACAACTATACAAAGCGCAGGATTAACTACAGTCAATCAGCTGATCAGTAACGCCAATATCTATGGCGCTAACTTAAACATAGCCGACCTAGCTCAAGTACACAGCCTAAATGTAAACACAGCTACTAGCACTGCATCGCTGAACGTTGGCGCCGGTGGCGCTATAGTTGATAGCTTGGTCAGCAACAACAACATAACCACTGCTACGCTGAACTCAACCGGTGCTACTCAGGTCAACAGCCTGAATGTAAACACAGCTACCAGCACTGCATCACTGAATGTGGGTGCTGGCGGCGCCATAGTTGGCAGCTTGGTCAGCAACAACAACATAACCACTGCTACTATCAACAGCACAGGCGCTGCTGTGTTCAATGGCATAGACAGCAACACCACCATACAGAGTGCAGGCACTACCACTGTAAATGCACTAGTGGTCAACACAGCCATCACTGTAAGCAATGTCAATGTCACAGGCAACCTAGTAGCCGGGTCGATAACCAGCAACACGACTATACAGAGTGCTGATACTGCCACAGTTAATTCTCTGATCAGCAATGCCAACATCTACGGTGCCAATCTCAACATAGCTGGCCTAGCACAGATCAATAGCTTGAATGTAAACACCGCTACCAGCACTGCTAGTCTCAATGTAGGTGCTGGTGGTGCTATAGTCGGTAGCTTGGTCAGTAACAACAACATAACCACTGCTAGTATAAACAGCACAGGTGCTGCGCAGGTCAACAGCTTAAACAGCAATACCAACGTTGTTGCAACTAATCTGCAAAGCACAGATACAGCATCGGTAAATGCACTGATCAGCAATGCCAACATCTACGGTGCCAATCTCAACATAGCCGGGCGTGGCTACATCAATAGCTTAAATGTAAACGCAGATATCAGCACTGCATCGCTAACAGTTGGTGATGGTGGTGCAGTAGTTGGCAGTCTCACTAGCAACACGTTCGTTCAGGCCAACACGCAGGTTACTGCTAGGACTGTGGTCAGTAACACAACCATAAGTGCAGGCAGTTTAATCAGCGGTAGCGACTTTCGCAGCAACGGATTTGTTGAAGGTGTCACTCTCAAGACCAGCGATCTCGCTCTCGTAAGCAGCCTGCAGGTTAATACTGCTGTTGTTACCAGCACGTTGAACGTGATCACAAACGCTATAGTGCAGACCATTACCAGCAACACCACCATACAAAGCGCAGGCACTGCACTATTCCAGACTGTAAACAGCAATACCAGTGTCACTGCGCTGGGTATCAATGCATTTAACGGTATCAGCGGCAATACTATCACGGCTAATGTGTCTACGACCACTGCCAATCTCACGGTTAGCGGCTTGGCAACCGTGACCAACAACACCGAAAGCTACAGCACCAGCAGCGGTGCATTGGTGGTCACAGGCGGTGTTGGTATTGGTGGCAATCTCAATGTGCTAGGCGACACGCTGCTTGACGGCAATGTACGCATCAACGGCAACCTCATTGTAATTGGTAACACAACCATATTTAATACCAACACTATTAGCGTGTTGGGACCAACCATAGAAGTAGGATCTGACAGCGCTAATAACCCGCCGCTGACCAGCAATGACGGTTACGACCGTGGCATAATCATGCACTACTATGTGACTGAAGACAACCATGCATTCATGGGCTGGCAAAACAGCACAGGTAGGTTCGTATATCTAAACAACGTGCAACCAGGTGTTACCAATGTTTTTAACCCGTTTGAGAGCGTATCTGGCTTTGTATATGGGGCTGCACAGTTTGGCGAGCTATATCTCAGCAATTCTACAGTAAGCATCAACAGCAGCACTGGTGCCCTGGTAGTTACAGGTGGCGTTGGTATCGGTGGCAATGTTAACGCCACCGGACAAATAGCCACTACGGGTGCTGGTAGATTTGGTCAAGATCTCTTAGCTAACCAATTGAATTCTAATGCAGCCATCAGTGCAGTTGGTCTGATAAGCGGCGGCGCTGTGCATGCAAACAACGAAGTTAGCAGCACTAATATAAGTGCTACTAACCAGATCAGCGCACTGCTGATAGCTGCCAATACCAGTATTACATCAGCTGGTATCACAGCGCTGAATAACATGACTGGTAACATACTGGTTGGTAATATTGCTGTGATCACGCCTAATGTGCAGGCAACTACGCTGATCACCGGACAAGACATCGTCAGCAACACTAACATCTATAGTGCAACCTATGGCAGTAGCGGTAAAGCTGTGTTTGCCAGCATAGACAGCAACACTACGATACAAAGTGCAGGCACTGCTACTTTAAACGCACTGGTAGTTAACACAGCTATAATCGTCAGCAACATCAGCGTCACAGGCAACTTGGTTGCTGGGGCAATTACCAGCAACACCACTATACAAAGCGCAGGTGTTACTACTGTTAATTCGCTAGTAGCTAATAACAACATCTACGGTGACACTGTTAACGTGAATGGGCTGGCTACAGTCAATAGTTTGATCAGCAACAACAACATAACCACTGCTAGCATCAACAGCACTGGCGCTGCAGTGTTTGACAGCATTAACAGCAACACTACTATACAGGCCGCTGGTGCTGTTACGGTAAATTCGCTATTGGCCAATGCCAACGTCACAGGTGCCAATCTCAACATCAGCGGCACTGCTTGGCAGGGCAATGTCTACAGCAACGGCATCATACAAAGTGCAGGACTGGCTACTGTCAATCAGCTGATCAGCAATGCCAATATCTACGGCGCTAATTTAAACATAGCCGGTGAGACGCAAGTCAACAGCCTGAACGTAAACACCGCCACTAGCACTGCATCACTGAATGTTGGTGCAGGTGGCGCAGTTGTTGGTAGCTTGATCAGCAATGCCAACATCTACGGTGCTAATCTCAATATTGCTGGACTGGCACAGGTCAACAGTTTAAACGTGAATGCTGCTACCAGCACTAACAGCTTAAATGTAGGTGCAGGTGGTGCTATTGTTGATAGCTTGGTCAGCAACAACAACATAACCACAGCTACTATCAACAGCACAGGCGCTGCTGTGTTCAATGGCATAGACAGCAATACAACTATACAAAGTGCAGGCACTACCACTGTAAATGCACTAGTGGTCAACACCGCCATCACTGTAAGCAATGTCAATGTCACAGGCAACCTAGTAGCCGGGTCTATCACCAGCAACACTTCTATACAAAGCGCAGGCACTGCGACTGTCAATCAGCTGATCAGCAATGCCAACATCTACAGCGCTAACCTTAATATTGCTGGTGTTAGTTACACCAATAGCTTAAATGTAAACACAGCTACTAGCACTGCAAGCTTAAATGTTGGCGCTGGTGGTGCTATAGTCGGTAGCTTGGTTAGCAACACCAACATAACCACAGCTACCATCAACAGCACAGGTGCTGCACAAGTCAACAGCTTTGTTGCCAATACCACCATACAGGGTATCGGGACTGCTACTCTGAATGCATTGGTAGTTAACGCAGCTATAACTGCTAACGATGTTACTGTTGCCAACGACCTGGTAGCTAGAACAATAACCAGCAATGTTACGATACAGGCTAATGGCACTATCACTGGTAGCAGCTTTGAAAGCAATGGTGCGATCAACGGTCAAAGCCTGAACATACGCAACACAGTAATAGCGCAGGACATCTTTGCCAATGCTACTATAACTGCTAGCAATCTAATCGTTAGCAACATCACTGAATTCAACGTGATCGTAAGCAATACCAGCGTGACTGCTGGCACTTACATAAATGCACGACAGCTGATTGCAAACGTTAACGTGGGTATTGGCACTGCCACTGTCCAATACCCACTTGATATCTACGGCAACATACATATTGGCAACACTGCGTCCACTACCAGCGGTATACTGTTCCCAGACGGTACGTTCCAAGAAACTGCTGCATTCTACACGCCAAGCTATGGTACACAGGGTACCATACAGTTTGCTGGCGCAGCCAACACGTTTAGCGGCAACAGTGGTAGCTTAATTTGGCACACCGGCAACACAACCCTGGGCGTAAGCAGCGTGTTCATCAACAGCAACGTGCAAAGCACGTCGCCGTTGAACGGAGCACTGACTGTATACGGCGGCGTTGGCATAGTTGGTAATCTAAACATCACTGGTAACATCACGCTTACTGGCAACGTTAACCAGATAACTGGTAATAGCGGTGTGTTCTATGGCGACACCTATGGATTCGGTGCACTGTATGGTGGCATAATCTCTGGATATGTTTATCAACCTAACACTGTGTTACAGCTCAGTGCTAACGTTGATGATTTTGCCCAGCTTAACCTGCAGAACATCAATCCAGGAACTGCTGCCAGCGGCGATATCGTGGTCACAGCTGACAATGGTAATAGCACAGATACCTATATCAACATGGGTATCAACAGCAGCACGTTCGCACCGGGTTTAGTAGACCGTGCTAACGACGGATACTTGTACGTAGCCGGCAACACAGTAACAGGTGGCGGTAATCTCATACTGGGCACGCTGGCCAACAACGACATCGTGTTTACTCAAGGTGGCGATAGTCCTGGCAACGAAGCGGCTCGATTGGTTTACGGACAAGGATTGGTGATTGGCCAGACCACACCTAGCATATCAACTGCTACTGGTGCACTCACTGTAGCAGGTGGGGTGGGTATCGGTGGCAACCTAAACGTTGGCGGCGTATTTGATGTCGGCGGGCTTGCTACATTTAGCGCTATCACTGCTACAGGCGAGATAGTAACCGGCTCGTTGACCAGCAATGGCACCATACAAAGTGCAGGCATTGCCACTGTCAATGATCTGATCAGCAATACCAACATCACTACTGTTACATTTAACAGCACCGGTGCAGCACAAGCAAGCAGCCTCACTGTGAACACGGTGATCAGCACAGATACCATAACCAGCAGCGGTGCAGCAACATTTGCTAGCATCAGCAGCAATGGTACCATACAGAGTGGCGGCACTGCTACCGTAAATGAACTGATCAGCAATACCAACATATTCGGTGCTACACTGAATACAAGTGGTGCTGTAGTGGTAGACAGCTTGACCAGCAATACCACCATACAGAGCAATGGTGCTGCAGTATTCAACAACTTCACTGCTAACACTCGCAGCTATATCACCAGCGGCGGTATTGATGTTGTAGGCGACAGCACGATATCCGGTAACTTAACGGTAACTGGTAACCTAACGCTGTCTGGTAACACCACTGTTATCAACGTGCAGAGCTTGACCATCGTTGATCCTGTGATCGAACTTGGTATTGGCACAGGTGGAACACCGCTGGTTGTTGACGACGGGTATGATCGCGGCGTGTTGATGGATTACTACCACAATCCGGCGTACAACGGCGAAACTGCTGGATTCAATCATGCGTTCATGGGCTATGACAACAGCACTGGTCGATTGATATATGTGACCAACGTAGCACCGGGTGAACTCAATGTCAGCAACGAGATCACGCTGTACCCAGGTATCATATATGGCGGTGCAACGTTTGGCAACATCTGGCTTGGAAACGCACAAAGCATCAGCACAGATACTAACAGCGGCGGCGTAGTATCCCTAGGCGGTATAGGCACAGATGGCAACATCAATGTTGGCGGACAACTCAGCAACTTCACTGGCAACATCAACATATTTGGTAGCAACACTGCAACCAGTAGCACCACTGGTGCACTGACTGTAGCCGGTGGCGTAGGCGTCATAGGCAACCTCTTTGTCGGAGGCAATATTGTTGTTAACAACAGTGCGCAGTTTAGCTATGTTATAGCCAGCAATGCTATCACTGCAGCAAGCTTGTTCAGCAACGCTACCATACAAGCTAGCAGCGATCTGTTTGCTAACACTGTCACCAGCAATACCACAATACAAGCTGGCACTAGCTTGCTTGCTAACACTGTCACTAGCAATACTACGATACAAGCCGGCACTAGCCTGCTTGCCAACACTGTCACTAGCAATACTACGATACAAGCTAACAGCACGATCACTGGTAGCCGAATTGAAAGCAACGGCGCTGTCAATGGCGCTAGCTTGAACATACGCGGATTTGCTAATGTACAGGTGCTACAGAGCAATGGGTATGTGAGCGGCAACACCTGGGTAATTGACGGTAATGCGCATACTAGTACCAGCACGTTCCAGCAAGTTGTTGATGCGTGGCCTGCAGCAACATTTAGGACTGCGCATTACATGGTACAGGTAACTGATACAACCAATAGCTATTACCAAGCCACACAGGTCATGCTGATACATGATGGCACCGATGTGTACTTGACTGAATACGGCGACATCTATACCAACCAAAGCTTGGGACTGTTTCAAGCCGACATAGTCAGCAACATGGTTGAACTGCTGTTCACTCCCAATACCAGTGCTACTATGATAATCAAGAGCGTGAGAACAGCTATAGACACTTGACCACTTGATTAGATCGCCAGACTGTGTTATTATTGTTCATCAAATGGAGAATGATAATGACAGATCCAACTTCGCGCATGATATGGGTTAAATTCCATAAAGAAGGCATCCACAAGTACCCAGCAGCGCTGACTGATCCTGCGCTGGCTACTGGCGACGAGTATGATGTCAGTTTCCTAGGCTATCCACACAGGCACATCTTCCACTTCCAAGTATGGATCTCAGTCACACACAATGATCGCGACATCGAGTTCATCCAATTCAAGCGTTGGCTAGAAAAGCTGTATGCAGAAAAGACACTAGAACTGAACTATCGCAGCTGCGAGATGATCAGCGAAGCACTGTACGAGCAGATTGCCGCACGCTATCCAGGCCGAGAAGTTTGGATCCAAGTCAGCGAAGATGACGAAAACGGTGCATTTCTGCGCTGGAAAGTCTGATGAGAGATCTGGTACTGCTGGCACTGCCCAGCGAAGCGCCTAATCTCATAAGGAACTACGATAACGTGTTTGCTATCGGCGTTGGCAAAGTTGCCAGCGCCGTCAACACGTCGCGGTTGATCAGCTTGCATGATCCCATACGTGTGATCAATCTCGGTACTGCGGGCGGCATAACAGTGAGCAGTGGTATCTATCGCTGCAGCAAGTTCTTCCAACACGACATGAACCACACACCAATCGGACTGCAACCCTGTGAGAATCTCGCAGATGAGCTTAGCTTCATCGACCTAGGCGGAGACGGCAAGATCTGTGCCAGTGGTGATTTGTTTGTCACTGAACCACACAAGCTGCGTGCACCTTGCGATATCGTAGAGATGGAAGCATACAGCGTGGTCCGAGCAGCTATAGCAGCAGACATTGAAGTTGAAGTTTACAAGTACATAAGCGATAATGCAGATGCTGCTGCCGGACAAGCTTGGCTAGAGCAAGTGTCGGCTGGCGAGCAGCATTACCTAGAGATACTAGAACAGTTAAACGTGACACTGGAGCCAAAATGACCATATACATCGTCCCTATCGAACCAATTGACACTCGCTACACACGCCAGTGGTATGAACACATTCCCGAACTGCTAGACGCAGTTGGCTCGGATGTAGCCATCATCGAAGGGGACAATGTTCCTGCAACACCAACACCGGGTGCGTTCTTAGATTTTGGTGCTACAAACATCTACAAGAGCAGCCAGCTGATGAGCATCGCACAGCTGTTTCGTGAGAATCTCATACACGACGGCGACAAATTCCTCTACACTGATGCGTGGAATCCTACTGTGATACAGCTGCGCTACATGGCTGAATTGCTTGGCAAAAAGATCGAGATACACGGTCTTTGGCATGCTGGCAGCTATGACCCGCAAGACTTCTTGGGACGGCTAGTTGGCGATAAGCCTTGGGTACGCAATGCAGAATCCAGCATGTTCTATACCTATGATACCAATTGGTTTGCCACACGATTCCACAGCAACTTGTTCTTGCGCGAACTACTGGGTGTAGATACTCTATTTTCTGAAGACGAAACCGAAGAGTTCATCACTGGGTGTTTGGACAGTGAGATCAATCGTCTCAAGCTGACTGGGTGGCCCATGGAATACATGGCACCATTGCTGGCACCATTTGCTAGCACAGCCAAGCAGGACAAGATCATATTCCCGCATCGCTTGGCACCAGAGAAGCAACTGGAGATATTCAAGGATCTAGCAGCGACGATGCCAGAGTATGAGTGGTTCATAGCACAGGATCAGAAACTCAGCAAGAATGAGTATCACAAGCACTTGGCCGAAAGCAAGATCGCATTCAGTGCTAACTTGCAAGAAACACTGGGTATCAGCATGTATGAAGCTGCGCTGGTTGGCACGTATCCAATGGTACCAGATCGCCTGAGCTACACTGAGATGTGGTCGGAATGCTATCCAAGCGAATGGACCATGAACTGGGACAGCTATCAAGCTAACAAAGACAAGATTGTTGCACACATTCGCAGTGCGATGTCGCGCAATAGCCTAGCAGCACATGCACTTGCCGAAGCCGAGCAGGTTGGTAACAAGTTCTTTAACGCAACCGCATTGAAACAAGCGCTGACTCATGCTTGACAAGATCACAGCCATAGGCCATACTGTTATATGATAAATCCAGATTTCAAGCGGTTCAGTTTCGATACTGATCACATCAAGTTCAATCCAGAAGTGCGCAACATGGCAGCGACACAAAGCGATTATGCACTGTTCTTGCCGAGCATTAGCATGATCTATGCTAAGATCGTAAGCATGGTACAGTATAACATGCGTGACAAGATGCCAGCAGGATTGCCACAGGGCCTCAAAGACCTGGACTTTCTTGATCCTGCTAATAGCTTGTTTTACTATCCCGTGGCACTGTATTCGGCAGGACATGCTATACTTGACCCAGCTGAGAGCTGGGTACAAGAACGCATGGTACAGCAGCGCAATCGTGCTAACACTGTGATGGTGGGCGACAGCGGTGGGTTCCAAGCAGCCACAGGCGTGCTCAAGTATCCATGGCATGCTAAAGCCAAGCAAACTGCAGAAGAACATCAAAGCGACAAAGACGATGTGCGCATGAAGCTGCTGCGCTGGCTAGAAGCCACAGCAGACTACAGCATGGTGTTGGATTGGCCCACGTATGCGCTGGTTAAGTTTGGATTAGATCCAGTCACTGGTGCCAGCTTGCATCCCAGTCTCAAGAGCTTTAATGACTGCTTGACTGGTAGCTTGGACAATCACCACTTCTTCATCAAGCATCGCAAAGAGGGTGCTACCAAGTTCCTCAACGTGTTGCAGGGTCGTAACATGGAAGAAGGCGATGTATGGTGGGATGCAACCAAAGACTTGCCGTTTGAAAGCTGGGCGTTCTCTAACGTGCAGGCATCAAACTTTACCATCAACCTGCGTCGCTTGATCATCATGCGCGATGAAAACTATCTAGCAGGTCGAGAGTGGTTGCACTATCTGGGTAACGGCAAGATCAAAGCAGGCTGCGCACTAACATCAGTGCAACGTGCACTGCGCAAGCATGTTGACCCTCAGCTAACCATCAGCTTTGACGCAGCAAGCCCGTTTGTGATGACTGCCAAAGGACAAATGTATTATGGACACGAGCTTAGTTCAGAGAATGTCAGCTTCAAAGGCGGGCCTATTGTAGATCGTAAAGAGCTCAAGAACAATCCGCAACTACTAAACGATTGGATGGCTGCTAACTTACCTAAGAAGATGGTTCCGGTGCGCAGCCGTATTGGCGATCGAGTGAGTGTAGGCGACATCTGTGTGCGCGGATATGATGATCTCGAAAGCAAGAAGATTGCATTTACTAAAAAAGAGATCGACTGCGGATACTGGGCAAGCACGCCAGAAGGCAAAGCTAACGATCCATTCAAGTGGACCAAAGCATACAAGGAATACCAAATCCACAGCCATGAGAATGGCGGGCTGTTTGATCTTGGCACCAATCAGTTTGCTAACTCGCTGGGACAGTATCAAGAAAAGTGGCCCAGCAGCATGGATGGTTTCAGCTACTTGTTGGCAATGAATCACAACACAGAACTGCATGTCAACGCTATACAAGCAGCTAACCGTTGTCAGGACTTGCCTATTAGCGAAGCCAAAGAATATCTCACACGCGACCTATTAGAATTCAAGGACCTAGTTGATGATATATTCACTAGCGAACGTCCTATGGATCTAATCATGAAGCATGAGAAGATGTTACAAAGTATAACTGGCATGGATGCCAACAATGATGTTTCAATGTTAGTAGAGGACATGTGATGGAACGAGATTATGTTGACGGTATAAAAAACGACGTGGTGTTCTTCACCGGCATGGAAGTAGAAAACACTCCGCAACGCGGTGCACACACGCTGTTTGTGGTGGGTGTACACCCAGTTGAGCACATCGTAAGTGTTGCTGAACGCAAGGTCTGTAGGCACATCTATCTGGGTGCCAATCAGAGCTTTGACGTGACTGCATATGACGATGCAGCTGGTTGGGATCGCTGGGACAAGCTTTGCACTGCACTGCTAGATCATGGGTATTGGGTCACACTGGATTTTGATATCGCACAATGGCTAGGTGCCTGTGAAATGGTTGCCATGAGCCATGCACAGTTCATTCCGCAGATCAGCGTGAAGATACCCTATGCCGGATTGGGAAACTACAATACCTGCGTGAAGATTGACGACACTGGGTTCAAAGCTAGCAATCCGGGCGTGTGGGTACACAGCCTGCATGATCTCATGGATCGCAAGACATTTACACCATGGTCAGCGTATGGGCAGGACGAGCAGGCATGAACGACACAGAACGCTTGGAAGCCATGGACAGCTACTTCAATCGCTATCGCCGGTTGAAGTCCAAGCTTGTGCAAAATGAGCAAGACCAAGAAGCAGTGCGTGCAGCGTATGTCAAGCAGCGCGAAGCACTGCAGGAAAGCCGGGCTCGTATGACCCACGAGCTTCAAAGCATGCGCAAGATCATGACCAAGATGATTGACGACGGCAGTGATCCTGTGATGGCTAATCTTTCAATCGGAGATGACACAGTTACTGATCTTTGGAACGATCTGGAAGAAGATACTCTTACGGTAGACCTTGGTCAACTCTCAGGGATGTTTCCTCCCACATCGTCAATTCTCACCAATACCGGAATCATCGCAGTCAGCACTGGTATAGCAGTTCCTCAGACATCATCCAACACAATTGGCGCAACCGGAGCAGTTGGCGCAGTTGGCGCAGTTGGCGCAGTTGGTGGTACGCATCCCATATACGGAGCAGTCCCGTCTGGGTATTCTGCATATGGCAGCTACAGCTACACCCCTGCAAGCCATAATGATACACTCGTACCAGCAGTACAAGAATATTTTCGCGATGGCCGAGCGTGGGAAAGTTATAACGATTGGGCTGAGGACTAGTTGCAGTTACCGCCTAAATAAAGTACAATAGAAACAATTCGCAATCCACTGCGTTAACATCGGAGACCACAGTGAGCACTTCAGACAAGATTCGTCAGCGTATCCTAAAAGCTGGCGCTAGATTCAATGCCAACGACAACATCAGCGAATACATCAAAGACGGTGAGATAGATGAGCTGATCAATGAACTGCATGATCGATTTGATGCTGTGCTAGACAGCTTGGTGATCGATCGTGAGAACGATCCCAACAGCAACGATACCGGTCGCAGGCTTGCCAAGATGTATGTCAAAGAGCTGATGGCTGGGCGCTATAGCGCACGCCCCAAAGCGACCAGCTTTCCCAATGACGGTGACGATCGTTACGAGGGCATGTTGGTCGTGCGCAGCGAATTGACCAGCATGTGCAGCCATCATCACCAACCAGTGTCAGGTGTTGCATATATTGGTATCATCGCAGCAACCAAACTGATTGGTCTCAGCAAGTACACTCGTATCGCACAGTGGTGCGCTCGTCGTGGCACACTGCAAGAAGAACTGTGCAATGACATTGCTCGAGAGATCATCACAGCCACAGGCACTGTGAATGTGGGTGTGTATATCCAAGCAACCCATGGATGCTGCGAGAACCGAGGCATCATGGCACACAGCAGTTTGACACAGACCACTGTGCTCAAGGGCGTGTTTTATGAAGATCAAAGCACCAAGAAAGAGTTCTTTGACAACATCAAGCTGCAACAGGAATTTGCACCGCGATAAGTACAACAAGCGGCGCTTTGGGCTTCATTCCCGCTATACAAATTCTGCAGCCTATGGTATTATTAACATAGGAGCAAGACCATGACACCAGTAGCATACAAGTACACCAGCACCAAGGAATATCACGATGCATTCCCCTGTGCTTATAGGCAATGGCGAGCAGACAGCCACTGCAACACCATACACGGTTATTCATTTAGCATGAAGTTTTACTTTGGGACAGATAATCTAGATGTTCGCAACTGGGCAGCTGACTACGGCGGTCTCAAGGAGCTCAAGAAGACGTTGGAAGATCAGTTTGATCACACACTGTTGGTAGCTGAAGACGATCCAGAACTAGAAACATTCAAGCTGCTGCAGAGCAAGAAGATGGCCAAGCTGACCATACTGCCTCGGCTTGGTTGCGAAGGCTTGGCTGACATGTTATACAAGTATGTCAACGGCGTTTACATCCCAGACCTGTGGGGACCCGGTGAATCAGAACGCTTGTGGTGCTATCGTGTAGAAGTGCGTGAGACGCAGTCCAACATGGCGTTCCGCGAGGGCCATCGCGAATGGAACGAGGAACTAATCTAATGGAGAATATCATGATTGATTTTGAGCAAATGATCAAAGTATTTGACGCGGCGATCACAAGCGACGATCCGCGTGTACAAAATGCGCTGAGCAGCTTGGTAATGCTGGTCGCACTCACACGCAATCAGGAAGATGCTGTAGATGGGCCATTTACACAGATGCGCAACTCGCAGCAACGCACAGATAGAGAAATGCAGATGTTACGCAGAGATATGGATAGGCTGCGCGAGCAGGTACTTGAGAATGAAATGAAAAGAGCCTATCCAAAAAATGCAACTAGCACAAGAGGCTCTACCTACAAAGATGTGTGGGTTGACGATATTAGCATGATGCCTGCTAGAGCCTGGGCTGAGTTATATAACGGAAAGGTGGGGGTTAAAAAATGAAATGGTTTGACAGGTGGTTCCAAAAGCAATCAAAGAAAGCCTGGGAGGCTGCACGAGAAAATCGCGACAGCTCGGCAGTAATAAAGTCAGTATCTATTAGCCGAGATTTAGATAGTCGTGAATCAGCTAATATACGTGTGCATGATGCAGTCGGTGGGCGAGTCATAGAGATCAGCAGCTACGATAATCTCAAGGATCGCACGAACCGCGAGCTATACATCATACATGAAGATGCTGAACTGGGTCCAGAACTGACCAGTATCATCATGCAGCATAGCCTGAGGCACTGATGACTTGCCCTGTTAACAGTGTGGACATTGACTCGGCAATCAGTATAGGCGGTTATACAACTAGCCTTTCGGCAAGCGGGCCTTTGACTATTTCAAGTTCGCCTAGCGGGGCCGGGCAGATATATAACAATTCAACTGCAGCATCACTTGTTTGGGCAAATACAACACCCAATAAGGTAGCAATTCGTGTCAGCGGCAAGGGCGACGGCAAGGGCGATATCTTCCAGAGTGATACCACACACGATAACGACGGTGTGTTTGCACGCTTGGCCAGATTAGAGCGTTTAATGGGCATCATGCAGCGCGATCACACACTTGAATGCGACTATGAACCCATGCGCGAGCTAGGCGAGTCGTATGATGTAGCCATAGATTCTGCTATTCAGCAAATCATGGACGCTGCGCTGCACCAGCTCAAACACATGGAACAAGAATATGAGGACCTGCGACAGCAGGCTGAAATGTGGCGTGCACTAACCAGGGATGACCACTGATGAACTCACAGTCGGCCAACGGTGTCAAAGGAGTATTGCTACCTATGTTTGGCGAGCAAGCTTGGGTGTTCAGGGTATACAAAGACAACGGCGAGTTTGTAGACTATGACATACATCACAGCGATCTCTGTGTGACCATCACCGATGAGGATGCGTATTTCTACATGAACCAACAGCGTGAACCATACTTGGATCATTCGCCGGCAACACTAGGCAAGGAGACTAACGATGACTGATATCAAACACAGCATGATCATAGACGTGCAAGAGGATGAAAACGGTGAACTGTTTCTACAGTTTCCAGAGGACCTCATGGAACAGCTGGGATGGAAAGTAGGCGACACTATCAACTGGGACACTGACGAAGCCACCGGGCGTGTGGTTGTGCGCAAGGTTGAACCAGTCGCACCCACAGATCTCTGATGAAGTTATATATACCACCGCTAGAAAGCAAGATATGCGCAGACATGTCTAGCCATATGATACCGTTTCGCATTGAAGATCACCTATGGCAATATGTATCCGACCCGGCTGATGCAGACATTATACCTGTTATGATATGGAGTACAGTTGATGAAATAATCAACGAGTTAAGATCCATATACCAAGGCCAGACTTTAGCGATTTTAAATCTTTTTCATATGCAAGATAACCAAGATTTTGAATTAAACACTGACATGCTGGCCAACCAGTTCTCTACCTTGACTGATCGAGTAACAGTTGTGCACCATAATCAAAAGAATTTAAACCCTAAGCACGTTTTTTACGATATCATGTGGAATCGACAAAAGGCATATTTTGTTGATAATATGTATCAAAAATACCCAGTTGGGCCATGGATATGGTCTTCTACAGAACGCAGCTACACACTCAATGAACTTGTATCAAACAAGATAAACTGTGTTAATTACCTTAGTCCCACACGGTTTTATAAAGAGTATGCCGAAGAACCTCGAATGATAGCCAGACGCATGTTGTTAGATTTGCTCAAAGGTTATCAAGGATATTACCCGAATGAAAGCAATGCGTATTTTTTAGAACCAGAGGATTGTGATCCTAGTATCGATGCAGTGCTTGTTAACAAAGGGGCAGGTTGCTGGTTACCAGCGGCTAATCATTATTATGAGACCAGTCATGTCAGTATCTATGTAGAAACGGTAACCACAGGCGAATTAGCAGGTTGCATCACAGAAAAGACTTACGATCCGTTGATCAAAGGACATTTTATACTACCGTTTGGTTACAGCGGATTGGTCAAAGACATACATGCAAGAGGGTTCCAGTTACCAAACTGGATAGATTATTCCTACGATTACATAGCAGACTGGCAGACTAGGCTAGATGCATGGCTTTCAGAAGCCAAGAGAATATGCGAGATGGAATCACAGTTTCTCACTCAATGCTGGATATCCGACTTTAATACCATAAAACACAATCGAGAGTTGTTCACAACTCGTGGCTATCACGGGTTGCATGGACAGCTGCGCACACAGAGAGAACGACATGTCCAACCCTAAAATATACGAAAGCCCAGACGGTGGTAAAACTGTGTATGTAAGAGAATTTGGTAAAACTGATAGACGGTTGTTGTCGGGTAATAATAACTCACTCATTCCAAAGAATGGCAAGCAGCTAAGCTTATTACGCGACGTAATACGTGCTGCTGAAACCGATCCGGACTTGCGCGAGCTGCTGGATCAAGCTATAATGCTTTATCAACTCAAAAGAGACTCAGCAGAGACACATGCCTGAATCATTTCAAAACCCAGACGGTACTTGGACCATAACAGTGATGAAGGATGGTAAACCTGTCAAGCAGGTTGTGCGGATAGATTCGGCATTAGACCAAATGGGATGGCATGACACTGTTGATGACATCTTTGATTCAACACACAGCGAACACAGCACTGATGAGGCAAACAATGAGCTCAGTTAAGAAATACCGATACAGCGAAGTATTTGGTGGCAATGACGGTCCAACTCCTACCATCCAGGGAGAAGGCAAGTATGCTGGGCATCCAACAGTGTGGATACGCTTCTGGGGATGTAACTTCAATTGTGACGGTTTTGGACAAAAAGATCCAAGAGATACAAGCACATACGAACTACATTACAAAGACTACGATCCAGCGGCAGCAGGCATCAAAAGCATGGACGAACTGCCAGTTTGGACCACAGGATGTGATAGCAGCTACAGCTGGAGCACCAAGTACGGACACTTGGCACATCAGAGCACAGCAGAAGAGATCTGTGCAGATTTTCGTTCAAGATTGCAGGGCCATAGCTTTAAACATCCTCGCAGTGGACAAGACGTGCACTTGGCATTCACTGGCGGCGAGCCAATGATGAGCCAAACTGGTATCGTAGATATCATGAACACGTTACGCATGCAAAACGACAGCCCGCGACACATTACTATCGAGACCAACGGCACACAAGCACTGCGAAAGAATTTCGAAGAGTACTTTGCCAACCGCGGTATGTATGACGGTGAAGTGTTTTGGAGTTGCAGCCCTAAGCTGGGTACCAGCGGCGAGAGCTGGGATGCAGCTATCAAACCAGACATCATCAAGCAGTACAGGTTGCTTAGCGACGCAGGGCAGCTGAAGTTTGTGTTGGACAAAGATACACGGACCTGGGATGAGTTAGAACGTGCAGTTGATGCATTCCGTGCAGTTGGGGTAGACTGGCCAGTGTGGGTTATGCCAGTTGGCGCTACTAGACAAGAACAAGAAGATGTGCAGATGTGGGTTACTGAAGAAGCGCTCAAACGCGGATACAACGTAGCAGCTCGTATACACTGCTGGATCTTTAGCAATGTGATAGGAAGATAACATGAGCAAGATACCATTTAACTGGTTACCAGGCAGCTGGGGTTTAAAAGGCAAGAGCCGACAGCTAGCCGAAGCAGAATACTATCTGTCAGGATATGAACTAGATGTCGAAGTAGCCAAGATCGAGCACGGCATCGACTCACCAGAGTTTACCAAGCGCATAATGGCCATTGATCTAGCATACGGCAAGATGACAGCGTATGATCACGACACCCGGCTAGCAGAGATGGACAATACTGCCGAGCAAGCACTGGCATTGGCCAAGCTAGAAGTTGATCTCAAGCACAATCGCATATCTGCACACGAACACGAGCGCAAGCGTGCTGATATTGCTAACGAGCCATACATGGCTATGCCCAAGATCAGCTGGGACCCAGTTGACCCTAGCAAGACTTTCTTTGAGCTAGACTACAACCCTGCATTCGTAGAATCACTGCGGGGCAACGGTTACCAAGGTACTGACGAAGAGTGCATCAACCGTTGGCTGAATGATGTCTGCAACAGCATACTCAACGAGATGGCACCCACAGATCCAGAATTTGTTAGCAACGTGCGTCGTATTCGCAGAGATGACGGCAAGACTGAGCACAGTTAAATACTGCATGGATCATTTTTATAAAGACATTCCGGGCTGGTTTGATTTCCAAGAACTTTATACCAAGATGGTGGACTCTGCACCAGAGTCTGCACACTTTGTTGAAGTTGGTGTGTATTGTGGTTGCAGTGCAGCATACATGCTGGTAGAGATAGTCAATAGCGGCAAGCAGATAAAGCTTGACCTAGTTGACATAGGCGATAGCTTCTCTGCTAGTCTAACAGTGTTAAAAGATCATTTCAAACCTGTGATCACAGGAAGCGTGCAGGCTGCTACAGAGTACGACAATTCAAGCTTGGATTTTGTATACATCGATGCTGATCACTCTTACGAATCAGTAACAGCTGATATCAATGCTTGGTTGCCTAAGATAAAATCAGGCGGTTACATAGGTGGGCACGATTGGGCACCAGATAACATCAATGGCATAGAACAGGCCTGCAACGAATTAGTGCCAGGGTACCAATTGTTTGAAGGCAGCTTATGGGAATCGCACGGAGTTAAGAGCTGGCTGTGGCAAAAGCCATAAATAATACGTGAACCAGACACTTACAACACTATTTGATAGCCCAGAATGGCCGCGCATTTACAAGCAGCAGGCCAGCCGAGGCATAATTGACGAGCTCATGCGTCTCCCGTATCCTGCGGTGGGATTAGAGATCGGAGTTGGGCTAGGTATGAACAGTTGGTTCATGCTCAACGAATGCCACAACATCGTTAGCCTGACAGGCATAGATCACTATGCACCATATGTGGACTGGGATCGTCCAATACCCAAAGTCGAGCAAGAAGCTAATTTTGCCATATTGCAAGCCAACATGCCGCTGATGGGGTCTCGCTATAATTTCCTGCGAGCAGACAGCACCAAAGCAGCAGCACAGCTTGAAGACGATGCGTATGATTTCGTTTTCATAGATGGTGGCCACAGCATGAAGCAAGTGCTGGCAGATCTAGACAGCTACGTGCCAAAGATCAGATCAGGTGGTCTTATTGCAGGACATGATGCCAATCTGTTTTCTGTGAACTTTGCTGTTACCAGCTGGGCAAAAGCACACGGCATACCCAGCAAGCAAGTACGCATGGTATCCAATGATGGTTGGTACTGGTACAAGAATTGATTTGCGTTAACAGTCAATGCTATTGTATAATTCGTAGATATTTGCGAAATTAACCCAAGGTACCGAACATGCGCATCGCAGTTTTATTCAGAGGTCCCATAAGACCGAATGCGGGAGCAGTCAACAAGAACATCAAGAACCTATTAGAGCAGTTTAGCGATGGTGGTGATGAGGTACACAGCTATCTGGCAACTTGGAAGACCTGTCGCGACAACAACGCCATAGATGTAATCGCAGAAGACTTGGTTGACAACGTGATAATGCTGAGCCCGCCTTCAGTTCGCCGTTGTGCACAATTCTATGATAAGATCAACTACGGCGAGTATCCTGCATCAAACATATTCAGGATGTATTATCAATCGTTCACAGCCCTACAACAGATACAAGCTGCGTATGATTACGATTACATAGTGCACACCAGGACCGATCTCATGATAAACTTTGGGCAGAATCGACTAAACTGGCTCGATCCGTTACACTATGTGAGTCCGCCCACATCAACACTGATATGCGACTGGATAGGAGTAGCTAGGGCGCAGACTATGTATAATGCATGGAATTACAAAACATTAGCTGCACTAGGTGAACTCATAGACACAACCACAGTGCCAGAAGCAGTGCTGGACCGCCTCATGAAAGACTCTAATATCAAGCGCAGGATAGAGACGCCGCCAGAGATACGGCTTGATCCCGAACGAACACCAATGATAGATAACAGATACGACTGGTCCAAAGATGGTTAAGCATTTATGTGATAAGATAGGCATTGCATATCGCGTGTGATATGTTACAATAGCTATCGTAAGGAGTCCATCATGACCACATATCTGATCATCGATACACAGAATCTCTTCATGAGAGTGCGTCACGGCATCAAAGCTCCTAACACCGAGCTGCAGCTGGGCATGGCACTGCACATCATATTCAACAGCATCAAGAAAGTGTGGACTGACTTCGAGGGTAGCCATACTGTGTTTTGTTTGGAAGGTCGCAGCTGGCGCAAGGATGTTTATACGCCATACAAGGCCAACCGCAAGGTAGCAGCAGCAAAGCGCACCGAGCGTGAAGTCGAAGAAGATGTAGTGTTCTTCGAAAGCATGGACGGATTTGTCGAGTTTGTCAAGACCAAGACCAACTGCACAGTGCTGCGTCATCCCAATGCAGAAGCAGATGATATGATCGCACGCTGGATCCAGTTGCATCCAGATGACAAGCATGTGATCATCTCAAGTGACAGCGACTTCCAGCAGCTGATTTCAGAGAACGTGATACTATACAATGGCATCGCTAGCCTGCTGTATACACACCAGGGTATCTATGACAAGGACGGCAACCTAGCTATAAACAAGCAGGGCAAGCAGTTGCCAATACCAAATCCAGAATGGATACTGTTTGAAAAATGCATACGTGGCGACGACAGTGACAACGTGATGAGTGCGTTTCCTGGCGTGCGCAAGACCAAGCTAGAAGCTGCGTTTGAAGATCGACATAATCGCGGGTATGCGTGGAACAATCTCATGCTCAGCAAGTGGGTAGATCACGAGAATGCTGAACACAGAGTGCGCGACGATTACGAACGAAACAAGATGCTGATCGATCTCACACGACAGCCACCAGATCTCATTGATAAATTTGATCGTTGCATTGTCGACGAAGTCAATCAAGTTGCCAAGAAACAAGTGGGTCTGGCACTGATGCGATTCTGCAACATCAACGGCCTTGTGCGCATCGAGAAGAACGTGAATGACTACTCGGCGACTTTGAGCGCACTGTATGAAGGCCATCTCAAGATGGAGACAGCATGAGCCATTACAAGCTTAAAGAACTCACAGAGACCAGTTACATCCTCGAAAAGGACGGCAGCAACACAGGGTTGGTCACGGTTAGCACAGATGGATTCAAGGTCATCGGTCCGTTTGATAAGAAAGTATTTGGTGATGCAGACGAGCTCACTCGGTATCTAGGTGGCGATCTTACCATTGAAGCCAGAGAATCTGAGGATGACAAAGAAGACGAGATCGGACAGATCAACGGTTATCCAATCAAGCACAAGGCAGTGTTTGACGTTGAAGAAGGCGACATCGTTACCTATAGCAAAGCCAGCAAGAGCAAGGCTAGATTTGCAGCCGGTTACTATGCACTGGACTTTGAGCACGGGTGGACCGGCAGCTACTGTCCACGCACACAGACGCTAGAAGAAAATCAATTCATTGGCCCGTTCCGCACCAAGCTAGAGATGCAGAATGCCATGGCTCAAAAGAAGAGAGTATCACGAGTATGACAGATGTGAAGAACCAGGTGCGCAGCTTTCTCGAGAAGCATCGCATAGCCAAGATGGCCAACAGCCGAGAGATTCGTTTGACCATGCAGGATGCTGACGTGTTGGCTGCAAGCATTGCTGTGATGCTGTCCAGAGAAGCAGAGCTGGCTGATCTCGTGATTGATCTACAGCAGCAGATCATGAGTGCAGAGATCAAACAAGACGGCGGCAAGTTCTAGCCGTTATTAAATAACAAGTGGATAAAAAAGATTGGCCTTATCAACACTTGTGGGACCTGGGCTCGTTGGGTCCAGATGCATGGTTACAACAATACGGCATTGATGCAGTTGCTCGTGCAGGTATAATTGATGCGCAGGATCCTATCACAGAAACTGCACTGCTGCGAGCACGCCGTGCGCTGTTTGTGAATCAAGGTTGGCGGTTGGCACCAGCAGGTATCAAGCTGTTCATAGAATGTTTCAAACATTACAAAGCCACCAGCGACGATAACACCATCATGACTGGTCGTGTGTTGCGCACCATGGACAACGCAGTGCGAGGTCCTTGGGGATATCGCGCTAATAGCATCATAACATTTGATCAACAGGTACACTTTGAGCTACAGATGGTAGGCGGAAGTGCTCAAGCATTCGTAGAGTTCAAAAGCGCTTGACATCCCTGCTTGCTGTGTTATTATGTGTGTATGAAATGGACACATGAACAAAGCCCCGCATTCCCCAGCGACATTCCCTGCTATGAAGTAAATCCAGAGCTATGGGCAGCGTTCCGCGACAGTTTTCGAGAACGTTTCACGTTTGGACCTGCAGAAAAAACTGCATACACTGAGGCATTCTGTGCACAGTGGATGGACATGGAGACTGTGGTTGACCACAGTTGACGACTGGAGTTGGGCAGCGTACATACATAGGATTGCTGCCGGGCGCGGCATGGCGTCTGTGCGACTGGTACAGCAGCTTGTTGATCAAGATGATCGTAGCGCGGTAACCGAACAAGATCGCCGTGCCGGTGCAGCTTGCCGAGAATACTGGGCACTCAAGCTAGATGAGATACTAGCCGAAACAGCTGATAGATACACGCAGCATGCCTGGGCAGTAGCCGTAGGCAGAGAGAAATTCGTGATCAAGTTTGCTGTTAGCATGCTCGAAAGTTACGCGAAAAAAGTAGCAGTCAACCGGGTCTATTGATATCGCGGCTCTAGTACCCAATGTTAGTTTATGTTGAAGTTCATATTCTCATGGTCGGGATATGATACTACAACTGCACCTTCTGGGCATTGGTAGTATATCTGGGCCATCAGGGTCGCGGTGCCCTTTGCCACATCTTCTGCTTTGTCATCTATGGTAAACTTGTAGCCAAACTTCTCGATGCCGTCGCCGGCTGGGCCGCTAAACTTTGCAACGCTGGGAGACGCTGCATGCACAATGTACTCACTATCGCGTACTTCTAGTTTGAAGTCCTCTACCTTGCAGTCGTCCCGTAGCTTTTGTCTTGCAACGATCACCTGGAACTCACTGCCTGCTGCACCGTCACTGATTGTAAAGTGCTCTGGTGCCCATTTGATTATGCCGGTATCTGTCAAAGATTTATCAATTTTGTCCCAGGCAGTGTAACCCCCAACAACCACTGCAAAAACTGCAGTAACCATACCAACGATCTTTGTTGTTCTTTCAATAATTAGCATGTGAATACCCCCAGCAAGATGCACAATGTTACCAAATTATTTATCCGTTACCGTGATTTGCCCACTGCAGTGTGCACTCGCCAATCAAACGTAAAGTTTCTGGTTGACACATGTGCTAGCTATGCTATTGTACAAGCATAGGGTACGGGAGAAACTGATGCGCAAAGGCGAACTGCTTAACAAGATGCTGGTGCTAACTACCAATCGCCACGCAGGACAGTTTGACCGCGGCGGTGCGCCATACATCCTCCATCCGCTCAAGGTCATGTACTACCTCAAGAGCGACGATGAAGAGCTGCAGTGCATTGCTCTTGCACACGATCTCGTTGAAGACACGCCCACTACGTTCACTGAACTGCATGAGATGGGCTTCACGGATCGCATCATCCAAGGTATCCGTGCACTGACCAAGATGCCCGGCGAAAGCTATGACGAGTACAAAGTGCGGGTCAAGGCTAACCCGGATGCGATCAAGGTCAAGCTGTGCGATCTGCGTCACAACACAGACGTGCGGCGCCTCAAGGGCATCACAGAAAAAGACATTGCTCGTATGGAAAAATACCACAGATTTTACCTTGAGCTACTGGCTACAAATAACGGTTGACACATACTTTAAACGTGTTATTGTAACACATCAAACAACGGAGTAGGCAAATGGCTACAGCTACCGCTACTAAGAACCGCGTGTTGGAAAACACCGGCATTTCTCCCTCGCGCCTCAAGATGGCGATCACGCACAGCGTGAACCGCAAGCGTCCTGTGTTCGTTTGGGGTCCCCCAGGCATTGGTAAATCGGACATCGTTGCCGAAGTTGCCCGCGAGCAAGGTCGTCCGCTGATTGACATTCGCTTGCCGCTGATGGAACCCACAGACGTTCGTGGTATCCCTTACCTCGCAGAGGTCAAGGTGTATGACGCACAGGGTAACTTGGTGCGCGACGAACAGAACGTGCCGCTCACTGAGAAAGTGTTCAAGTGGTCCAATCCGTCGGACTTGCCCACTGATCCTAACAGCCGCGCATTGGTGTTCTTTGACGAGATGAGCGCTGCACCGCCCAGCGTGCAAGCAGCTACTTACCAGGTGATCCTCAATCGTAAGATTGGTACCTACGAGCTGCCCAAGGACGTGGTCATTGTTGCCGCGGGTAACCGCGTCAAGGACAAAGGCGTTGCGTATAACATGCCTATGCCGTTGGCAAACCGCTTTACGCACGTCACGCTTGATGTGAGCATTGACGACTGGAAAGAGTGGGCACTGCTGAATCGCGTGCACAAGGACGTGGTTGGTTACTTGAGCTTCCAGCCCAACGACTTGATGAACTTCCAACCTAGCTCGGATAGCTATGCTTTTGCTACACCGCGTTCTTGGTACTTTGCAAGCGAACTGCTGCAGGAACCCAACAAGGACGGTGACTTGGTAGACGTGCACTTGTCCGACGACGTGTTGGGCGATCTAATCAAGGGCACCGTTGGCGAAGGTCCGGGCATCAAGTTCATGACTTATCGCAAACAAGCGGCTAACTTGCCCAATGCCAGCGATATCTTGGACGGCAAGGTTACCAAGATCAACAGCAAGCAGATCGACGTTATGTATGCGTTGACCACTGCACTGTGCTATGCGCTCAACGATGCTGCTAAGAACGTGCGCACTGACAGCAAGGCAGACGAAGCGTTCCAGGCCAAGGTTGACATGTTCTTCCGCTTTATCATGGACAACTTCGAAGACGAGCTGGCTGTGATGGGTGCCAAGACCATCCTGGGTACCTACAAGCTGCCACTCAAAGCAGCTAAGCTGAAGAACTGGGTAGAGTTCTGCAAGCGCTACAGCGACTTGATCCCCAGCATCTAAATAACACACAGGGCGTCAGCTTAATGGTTGACGCCCTGCCGTTACGTGCTATTATGGCTTATCGGAGGTACACACATGTCATTTCAACGCGATCCAGTAACCAAGAAGATCAGCCAAGCACGTCTTGAACTGTTGTTCAAAGCGCCGTTCTTTGGCACACTTACTATGCAGATGCCGTTGGTAGATGCCACTGAGGCAGGCTGGTGTCCAACTGCTGCAGTTGACGGCCGTAACATCTATTACAATCGAGACTTCTTCAAGGATCTCGATGTTGACGAGATCAAGTTCGTGCTGTGCCATGAAGTGCTGCACGTTGCACTGGATCACTTTGGGCGTCGCACACACCGCGATCCCAGCTGGTGGAACATGGCCAACGACTACGTGATCAACGGCATGTTGGTGCGTGACAAGATCGGCAAGATGCCTACTAAGAAAGTCGCAGATCCCAACGAGAAAGACGAGCAGGGTGCAACTGCACAGCGTGTGGGTCTTTACGACGAGCGTTACTTGGATTGGACCTCTGAAGCTGTGTACGACGACCTCGAGAAGCGCAAGGTCAAGAAGCAGATGACTCTCGACGTGCACATTGAGATGGGCAACGATAACAATGGCAAGGGACGGCAAGCTGTTGACAAGGATGGCAATCCAATCAAAGTAAGCGACGAAGCTCTGAAGAAGCTGCGCGAAGAAATGAAGAACAAGGTTCTGCAAGCAGCACAAGCAGCAGCTGGCAAGATGCCTGCAAGCTTGCAGCGACTGGTAGATGACCTCGTTGATCACAAGATCAACTGGCGCGACTTGTTGCAGCAAAACATCCAAAGCTGCATCACTGATGACTTTACTTGGATGCGTCCTAACCGCAAACATATGTATGGCGGTATCTTCCTTCCTACGCTGGACAAGGATGATACCATTGACATCGCTATCGCAATTGACATGTCGGGTTCGATCAGTGACACTATGGCTAAGGACTTTCTCAGCGAAGTCTACGGCATCATGAACATGTATAACGACTTTACTATCAGCATCCTTTGCTTTGATACGCAGGTCTATAACTTCCAGAAGTTCACCAAGGACAGCGCAGACGATTTGCTGACTTATGAGTGCAAGGGTGGCGGCGGAACTGACTTCATGGCGTTCTGGAAGTACTGGATGGATGAGGAGATCGAGCCCAAGAAAGCTGTGATCTTCACTGACGGTTACCCATATGGTACTTGGGGTCCTGAAAGCTATGCTGACACGCTGTGGATCATCACCGAGGGTCATAAGACTCGTGTTAAGCCGCCGTTTGGTCAGTATGCGTACTATGACCACGACACAGGCGTAGAAGAGATTGGACAGGCAGCATGAGCCTGTCCACGTACATCAATAGCTTGGTTGCCGAACACAAGGCACTAGACACTGCAATCGAGCACATGGAAAGCGCAAGTAAAGTTGACAGCGATTCTTTGCGCCAATTGAAAAAGAAGAAGTTGGCTCTCAAGGATCAGATCGTTAAACTACGATCAGCCAAGGCAGGCGTTAAGAAGATCAAGAAAGCGAGCGAATAATGCAGGGTACCCCAGGAGAGTTTCGTCCACAGCTTGCACAGCTTAGTGCACAGCTGTGTTCGATGGTAGCAGAACGATTGGCCATGTGGAGCAGGGACATGAACCCTGCAGAACGACAGAAGGTCATGGACATGATCGAAGGTCAGTTGCCCACTGTAGTGATCAACAGCATCGAAAAAACTGCAAGCTTGCACAGCGCACAGGGTGTTGCGTATCTCGAAGAGCACTTGGAAGATTGGGCCGACACATGGGCCAAGAAATTCATAGGCAAAGATTGATCCAGCACACTGAGCTTTTAGGCACTGATGTTATCGTGGACATGCCACAGGACAACTTTGCCATAAGCATGCTGGAGCAATACTTGCAGCTTAACTATCCAACAGCCTGCATAGAGGACACACGCTGGGTCCACTTGTCTACCAACACTGCTAAGATAAAGATCACGTTTGACAACCCCGAAGATGCTATATACTTTCACCTCAAGCACAACACATAGGAGCAGAACATGAAGACCTACACCGTTACTGTACACTTTGATCACAACACTAGCAAGGTACAGATCACTGCTAGATCGCCGGCTGAAGCAAAGCGATTGGCTGAAGCCCAATATGCCGGTAAGCGTGTGAGCACAGTTACTGAAAACCGCTAAACTATAACACACAGGAGACACACATGGACGCAATGCAACTAGGCCGTACTATGATGAGCGAAAGCGGCAATCTCAAGGACGACAAGCAGAGCTGCGATTGGGCCCGCATTGGGCAGCTGCTCACGCAGCTTGGCTCGCCCAAGATGCCTCGGACCATTCGCGATCTAAAACCATCCGATCGCAGCATCGTGATCGAAGCAGTCAAAGCACTGCAGGCACGTGCATCCGATTGATGCAATCCACGAGCTTGTGATATTGTATCTCAGTGTGGTTGCGTCGTAAATAAAAACAACGCTCTCGGTTGGCTGCAAAGCGATCAGCATGATATTGCTTGTATTTTTGCAGCCAACCTATATCTTCTCTACACAGCTTTTCTAGTTGATCGCCTACCATGCGAATACGCAGATACGGATCAACTATTAGATCATAAGAATGATCTATCAGATCTTCAAACAGATCAAATCCCCATGATCGAGCTAGTGCAGCTTGACCAGGCGCTGCTACCCATAAGGGAACTTGTTCTAACAAGAAACATTTTTCGCTCTTCTCGGTCATGAACGCAGTGCACACATTAGGCGAACACAGATCATGGCTGGTCTCTGGTATGACACTGCAAAACGCTTCAGTTACCTGAGGCAATCTAACACTGTCAAGGTGTTCTCGATGAGCGTAGATGTCGCTCCAATATCCGCCCGGTAACAGCAGCGGGAAACGTGTGCGCATGTTAGCTGAGACCAACTCATCAAGCATCGCACTGTCAGGCGGGCCATGGCTACCGCTACCACAACTAATGTAACCGTAGCTATCTAATTCCCTTTCAAGTATGTCTATTGCCATTAGAACTCTGTGCGGTTTTGGTATCCTAGCAAGCATAACAAAATGATGTTTCGGAACTGCTTGCACATCGCACTGTTCAGCAGCAGTGATGATGCTAAATGCGTCCATGACTGGGACAATCTGTATGGGTTCGCAGTTTTCTCCGCTACTACCTGTCCATTGAATGATGCACTGCGGATCAACATTAAATTCTGCGATCATGCGCTCAACAGTGCTGCGTATATGACGCCAGCTTGGTCCTTCGGTATGTGCATCCAGCACTACTACCATCTGCTTGCCGTGTTTTGTAGCGCATGCTTCGGCAAACATGTCCCAAGGAAACCCATCGTATATGTGGTTTATTGGATGTTGGTTGATGCAATGTATGAAAAAATGCCTGTTAACATGTAGATTGCTTGCTGCTACACGTTCCATGTAAGGACCCCATGTATGCAACTGATGAGTTGGGCCGCTTACATACGTCCAGTGGTCATATTGATATCTAGTTTGAGGTATCATATGGGTTTTCTTTCCGTTGACACAATTTATATGCTATTAATTATAAATAGGCTATAACACAAGTTCGGAGAAACTTCAGTGAAAGGCAAGATTTTTAAGAAAATATGCCTGCCTATTCTGCTATTTGGCAGCTTTATACTGGCCGGATCTATTGGATTGTACTGCGAAAGCTTACATAATGATCTATATGTAAGCACTGTTGCATTTTTAACCAGCTTTGGCAGCATGGCCGGATTGGTTTTACACACGTATTTTTCCGTTGCTTGACAAAAATATTATTTGGTATTGCTGCTAGCCTTGCTTAATATTAAGCTGATGACATGCATCAAGGAGGCAAAAAATGAATGATCAGACCACACAACCGCAGGCAGATGCTGCAATTAATCTAGCAGATCTGCAGAACATATTGGTCGTTCTGGATCTTGCAAGTAGCCGCGGTGCGTTCCGCGGGCCGGAACTAGAACCAGTTGGCCAGCTATACAATAAATTTAAACGATTCGTAGACGCTGCAGCAGCGCAGCAACCAGCTGCAGATCCTGCTGCTGCAGAACAAACAGCAGAGGTTACCAATGGCTGAAATGATGAAACACATTGGCCAGCTGGAAAACACCGGCAAGGCAGTGGTGGTAGTGTTCATGAGCTTACCTGGCGATGAAGACAACGCACTGGTAATTGACACAGATGCCCTACCAGATCAATACAACGAAGCACTGCGCCGTATTGTAGAAAGCGTTGAAGGCCAGCAAAGCAAGGATCTCGCTGACATACTGGGCCGCCGTCCTGCTCCAGACGGTTCTAGCATGACCATGCTACAAAAGCTACATGCTAGCCAACGACTGATGAAGGTGCCAGTTGATCTGGTACACATGACACCTGCACGCGGCATGAAGTTTCCACTGCGTCAAATACTTGAAGCAATGAACAACAATGCCGACAGTGCACCAGCTGCGCTCGAAGATCTAGATCCCATAACTCGCGCACAGGTCATAGCTGAGATGGGCAAGTTCAATGTACATCAAAGCAACATGGAAGGCACCACTGCAGACGGTAAAGCACAGGAAGCACGCGATCTCATACGCATGGCTGAGATGCTAGAATCAGACGCAACGTCAAGACGAGCACAGGCATACGCTATTGATCCAACGCTTAATCCCAACCACAAAGCACAGATGGCAGCAAAGCAAGAAACTGCCATACGCAATGTCACTGCTAGAAACGCTAAAGCAGCAGCTGAAACCAAAGCAGCTGCAAAACCAGCTGCAAAAACAACTACCAAAAAAGTAGCTGTTAAGCAGTAAATTAAGATACCATCAACACAAGAAAAAGGACGGTTTTCACCGTCCTTTTTTGTTTGTTAAACTGCCATTGGTGCTGTGATAGTATCCATAGGTGAATAGTTAATCAATTTATAATCGCTTGTCTTTGTAGCAAGCAACTCGTTTAGTGTATTGAACGCAGGCATAAGCAAGTGTGGCAACGCTTGTGGCTCACGAGTAAGTTGCTCGTTAACCTGTTCCATATGATTGTTATAGATATGACAATCGCCACCAGCCCAAATAAACTCGCCCACCTCTAGTTCACATATCTGTGCAATCATGTGTGTAAGCAAACTGTAGCTGGCAATGTTAAATGGACCGCCCAAAAACATATCACTACTGCGCTGATACATTTGACAGCTTAACTTACCGTTAATGACACGAAATTGTGCAAGGGTGTGACAGGGCGGAAGTGCCATTTCAGATAGCTGTTCAGGGTTCCAAGAGGATAGGATAAGTCGTCTTGAGTCTGGATTGGTTTTAATCTCATGGATAAGCCAACTGATTTGGTCTGTTCCCCTGTTGTCGTCGAATCTGTCCTTGTTGAGGTTTGCACCGTCAAACCGGCGCCATTGATGCCCGTACACTGGGCCAAGTTCTTTACGGGTATCAGTGTTGATGTATCCCAAAGACCGGCCCTGTGCGTCGGCGTTTGCAGTCCATATAGTTGTTTTCCCCACCAACTCATCTCTGGGTTTTCCGTAAGTGATTTCTGCAAGTCGTCTTTCATCTGTGCTTCCTTCTAAAAACCATAACAGTTCACCAACAACAGCACGCCATGCAAGTTTCTTGGTAGTTACTGCAGGGAAGCCCGCTTGCAGATCAAATCGCATTTGATAACCAAACACACTGCGTGTGCCCGTATTAGTCCTGTCAGCCACATCGTTTCCATTTTTAAGTATGTATTCAAGAGCAGTTAAATATTCTTTCATATTATACTCCGTTAAACATAAACAAACTCGCCATCGGTGAGTGCCGTTTTTTTATTTGAAGATTAGCCGGCTGGCCAATAAATCTAATAATTTTGCTCGTATAAAGTATCGGCTCGAGCCCATTCACCTTTTCCATTTGAGATTTCAATCCCTCTAATGTGCCGGAGGTGGCATCACCGTCATGCAACACATCTTTGTGCTTTTCATAAAACTCTTCAATTGTAATAGGCGACCGATAATCAGTATTAATGTGTGCGAATCTAGCAAACATACGCATAGTGCCTTCTGTCGATACAGATACGTAATAAAGCGCAACATCCGAATGGTTGTCCAAATATGCTTCTAACTCAGCTTCGTCGTGAACTGCTCTGGTTTTTACCTCATATACTTTGTCATTGAACATGAACCACGGCGATGTCACTGGCATAAAGTTGAGGGATTTTGGATAGTATGGTTCACTCGCAATTTTGCCAGATAGATTAAGCGTTTTGAAAAGCCCACGAGCGTTGATATCTGCAAACCATGCGTCTTTTTCAGTTTGAGTTGTTGTCATATTCATTTTGTATCTGCTATTGCTTCATCCACTGCCTCAACTATAATCACACTAACAGCAGCTTGTAATTCCTTAATGGTCTGCTCCTTACCGTATAATCCTATCATATCTTGGATAACGTCCTTGGTAATTTCAAATTTCATTTTGTATCCTCTTTTTCAGCCTGTGTTGTTGTCATATTCATTTTGTATCCCCCATTGCAGCTTCTTCTGCCTCAAGTATGATTACATTGACAGTAGCTTGCAATTCCTTGATAGCTTGCTCCTTACCGTATAATCCTATCAAGTCTTTAATAACGTCTTTGGTATTTTCAATTGCTGTCCAATGCGGGTTAATTTCCAATTGTATCACATGTGTTTGAAGGCCAAACATTTCGTTAAAGTTATGTTGAAGCCATGGTCTGGGAGTTCTCAACTGATATTTTACACGATCCCATTTCTCTGAAAAACTAATTCGTTCAATTTCAATCATTTTGCTATCCTTTCCAAATACAAACGTAGTTCATCATCTCGATGTTTTAGCAATTCCATCTTAGCAGGCGAATAGTCTCCTATGGTATCTGCTAGGTATTCCATTTGCATTTTAAGAGGAGTTTCTACCCCATCGTCGCCTACAATGCTATACCGTTCTATGATATTCATTTTCTAATCCATCTGGTTATGTTTAAATCAGTATTGGTCTGTTCAACGTCCGCTTGCACAAACTGCGCCATTATCAATTCTCGTGGCAAGAACACATCGCAGTTGTAGTTGCCCGGTACATGGTTAAGCCAAAACTCATCTATTATGTTTATGCAGCTTTCTATCAGTGTTGCTCCGCCAATTAGCCAAACATCGTCAATGTCGCCGTAACGTGCTTCTATTACGTCTTTAACAATCTTACTGACGTCTGGTCCACCGTAACTGCCATGCGGGCGTGGATTATAATGTTCCATGCTGGTAGACGATATAACAAAGTTCAGTCTGTTAGGCAGCGGCTTGACAGGTAAACTGTCCCAAGTCTTACGTCCCATAACAACTGCTTTACCGTTTGTCATCTGCTTGAACCATTTAAGGTCAGCTGAATTATGTGGCCAGGGTAGAGTACCAGCTTTGCCGATACCCCAATCGTCATCACATGCTAGAATTGCTTTTATCATGCTACTATAGTAGCACTAGCCCACATGTATTGCAATCAAGCAGTGTGTTCAGTCTTGCTTTTTACTAGCCCGACGCCGCTTTGCTTTTACAGTGACTTTGAAACTGTCCGAGTTGTTTAATTGATTCAGCAAGTCATTGGTCCAAGTATCAACATCTGACCGTAGACGGGGAAAGTTAAGGCTCATTCTACAGCTGCGAATCTCGCTTTCGTCCGGACTAAGCTCTCGTTCATTCTCTATTATCTCAGCAAAATTCTTGCCACTTACCTTGATAACCGAACCATCTTTGGTCTGTATGATCACGCTGCGTATGTAGCGAACAGGTGGTTCATTTTCTATGGTTAAGTTGTTGAATATCTCGTCCCAGGCCGCATCAGCTGCCTTGTCTACTGGTTTCTTCTGAGATGGCGCCATCACATTAATCCCTTGCGAACTAACACTACTATTTATGGTACCAGGTACTCCAAAGTACATTTTATCAATCCTTTAATCTAATAACCCAGACATCTCTGGAAATGTTTTACGAAAGTCTAAGTTGCGCTGCGAATCCATGAGATTAATCCATTCGCGTAGCTCTGGCATGCGCTCGCCCCAGTCTTCGCTATCCATGAAATCTAGCAAACCGCGGAATCGTTTGATACCGTATGCTGCAGTCATCACGGAATTCTTGTCAACTAACCCTGCTTCTGCACCAGTACATAGTTGCCAATTATCTTCTAACCACAAGAAGAATTCTTCGAATTTCTCCCTGACCATTGCTTTGGCCCACGTTGGCAGCACCTTGACATTGAGCTGCGGCGGCCAATAGGCTAGATGCCAGTTTATCATACCAGCGCCGCTGGGCCAAGTGTTAAACTTTTTGAAGTTTTGGCTCAGCTTCCATTTGATCATGTCTGGTATGTAGTAGATGTTAAGCGCCATCACGGTCACAGCAGTAGTCACTATAACATAGTCAGGAGTGTTATCTAGCAGATGCATATGCTGTACTAGCTGATCCCACTGGCTAGGATAACGTATGTAGTCGTTCTTGTCACCAAAGCTGTCTATGCTGAAATGGAACTTAACTTCGCGGAAATGCTCCCAGCAATCAAATAGTCTCTGCGGCAGTTCAACTGCATTGCTGTTGTAGCGCAGTTCTATGTTCTTAGCATAGCCGCGACGTATTACTTCTTCTAACAGCGTGTAGTGTTCTTCAATGATCGTGCTTTCGCCGCCTGCAAAATACAGCTGCTTCATATGAGGTATTTGATCGTATAGCTGTTCCCAGAACACTGGGTTGTTCATGTGCCAGTTATAGCTAGCACCGTGCTGCTTACCCTTGTCTGCCCAATTCCAACTGTCCTTGAGACGCTGGTTTTCTATTTGGGGGTGCATAGTGGTCCATTCTTTGATCCACCCACTGCTATCATGCGGACTGCACATGACACAGGCCAGCTGGCACTTGCTGCCAAGCCGTAGATCTAAGTAGCGTATCCTAGGACTGACTGCGCCGTCGTCTGTGGTATCGCCAATGATGTCATCAAGTCCTAGCTTGTCTACCCAATACGCAGTTTCCCAGTTGCGCTTGCTCTGTACACCAGACGATTCTTCTTTGTAGCATTTGAGGCAGCTGGGCGGCTTCTCGCCCCTAAGCATCATCTTGCGCACGTTGCGCATGTAATCGTTGTTCCATGCTTCCATCAGCGTGCTGTTGTTTAAATTAGCAGGAGTACCATCTGCTGTGCGCAGCACCCCTATCTGCCCGCCCCCGCTTTTCTTAGAGCTGTCTGGATCCTGCACGCTGCTGGCATTGGCAGTGCAGCAGACCCGCATTGCCCCATCTGGGCGGCTGCTGAGATGCACCCACGGAAGGGCGCAGAATGTCTTGCTTGGTAATGTATCTGTCATGCTTTATTTACGGTTTCTGTGAATTGGCTAGCGAACTGATCGAACCCAGATCCACATGTTTTAGCGCAAACTCTTAGTTTACCGTCAACGATACTTGGCTTGGACCAGCTGTTGTATATGTCTTTGAAATACTTGCCGTTTACTACGGATTTTAGCGGGTTTTCCAGCGCACTAACGTTTGTAACGTCGTGATCCAACAGCGTCCACATCTCGCTCTTCTTGTGTGGCCAATACCATACATACAGCTGGTTAGCTGTCCAACAGCAAGGAAACGCCAAGCCTTCTGCACTGATGTACAAGCTCTTGTCCTCGGCAACCTTGCACTTGACACAGGTCTGATCGACATAGTGTTGCATGCTACCAAACTGGTCTACCAGTGCTTGTTCTTTGATCAAGCTATCATTATGGTATTCTGGATTCACTGGTTTTTCCAGATGGTATTCTATCATACCGTTACGGCTCCATACTTCCTGGCTTTCTTTGCCTTCCAGTCTGGTATTGCTGAAGAAACGTCCGGTCTTCTTAGTACGGAACTGTTTGAATCCCATCTTTTCACTTAGTGCACGGGCTTCGTCGACTTGATGTTCATTGTGTTTAAACACGATGTATTCCCACTGTGCGATACCACCTGCGTCGATGAATGCTTGTATGTTCTCTGTGATCTTGTTCCAGTTGGTGCCGCGACGATAGACGTGATTGGTATCAGCAAGACCATCCAATCCAAACTTAGCATAATCGCCTTTCTTGCTAAGCAGCTTGCCTAGCTTAGCCCACCAAGCAGGTGTGCGTGCACTAGCATTAGTGTGCATGCCCAGCTTGATATCAGGATTAACTTCGCGCAGCCACTCGTATACTTCTAGTGTGTCATTGGCAGCTATCGGATCACCATAATTGCCGCACATGTACAGCTTCTTTAGCTGCTTCACAAATGACTCTGGCATGATACGCTGCATGTCAGCTAAGCTGAGTTCAGTCTGGGGTAAGAACTCGTTGTCGGGCCCACCAAACTTGTTCCTGGCACACATTGGGCAGCTAGCATTGCATTTTGCGGTTATCTCTAGATGTACCGTTTGTATCTCAGAATAGTCATATATCATATCAATCGCCCATCAGCAGTTTAACACTGGTGCCCGGTCCGGCCTTGCTGGGCAGATCGCCGTGTTGTTCGACATACCACTCTATCACTGCACGGTACCAAGCATGACTGTTGTGATGCGCAACTTTATTGAATCTAACCAAGTCGTGGTTACCAAAACCGTCGCCTGCAGCAAGCACTCTAGCAGATTCTGTTTGCAGTTGTCGCGGTGTTAGTGTAGATACATCTATGGTCATTTACGCCCTATCAACATGAACCTCGTATAGAGTGTACAGTCAAGTTCGCCTGCAAACAGCAATTCGCTCATTGGATACATGCTTTTAAATTCGTCCACCGTGTCTACGCTGTTGTTATGTTGATCATTTTCATGCCAGTTATTGTTTTGCAGTATGATCAATTTGTCAGACGGTATGCGTTCCCACCAAGTGTTATTGCCTCCCATGTGATCGCAGCTAGTATTAATAACGGTATCAGCTGTATCTATTAAATGTTCCGGTGTGAGGTCGTATTTTTTGGTATTGTAAGAAAACGCATCATAGGACATTTCATTCACATCCATGGTCGTGGCTTTAAAACACCAATTATTCAAAATTTCGATCTTGTTTAACATGTCAGCTAGAGGTGCACAACTGTCGTCAATATCAAAACTGCGTACTTTCGTCAATCCCAATTCTGATTTCTTCAGTAACATGAGATATCCTAAGGTGCCTATCCAACCACATAGTGTCCATGCCTGGCCGAGCTCTAGCCCTAGTGAACAGACTGTATCTACCAACCATGTCTTGCTTTTTAGCTGGCCGTGGCTAAACGCATCTGTGATGTTGACATTGCTTGCGTCTGGCAATGCCACCATTTTAGAATATGCTTTGCAAAATGCTTGCTTATCATCTAACACATCCCAGATGTTAAAAAGTATGCGGATGAGATCTGGATGATTTCTAATTATGGTTAATAATGGTACAGGCCAGTGTTGTAGTTCGGCAAAACTATCTAGTTCAGTTGGCGACAATTTAATCAAAAACGTTAGTACATCGAGGTGCGAACCTAGTATTGATAACAACGGAACAGGTAGCTGTTGTATTCGATTAAACAGCTCTAGATCAGTGGGCGATAGTTTGATTAAGAATTTCAACACATCTGGATGAGAACTGAGTATCGACAACAGTTGCACAGGCAACCGCTGGATTTGATCAAACAACTCTAGTTCAATAGGTGATAGTCTAACTAGGAATTTTAGCACGTCTGGGTGAGATTCTAATTTAATTAGAATATCTTTATCAGTTAGATTGTTTATCATAGCATCATTCCACTGCGTTTTGGATGTATGTAGGTGTTCTTAAACCATTGACTGTGTAGTTTATCTAATTCTGGTACATATAAATCAAATCTATCTTGTAGCAAACCAGCATAAAATGCTAGTGATGCAGACATATCAGGCACAGACATGCTGTGCCAACGGTTGTCAAACCAGCTGTAATCATTGATTACAGTGTTGTGTATGCTGTTAGAATACAGCTCGTAGAATCCCTGCCTGGCCCCGAGCATTGCCCATTCGCCATTCACAGTATCTCGGCCAACACTCATCCATACGTTGAGCTTGCTCCTGTTGCCATACCATATTGATCCAATATCTGCTCGGGGGTTGTTCATCGGCTTGCCATTTACATAGCTCATCTTGACACCTTCTCGATAACCGGCTCGCCAGGCCTGATATGCAGATGCGTTGTTGACACTGTTGCTACCAAGTGTGTCAACTTGATAGTAGCGCAGTGCCCAACAAAAATCAGTGCTGTTGCTGCTTTCATGCGTGCTGCTGGCCAGCAGCACATCTTTGCGCCAGCATTTGAGCCCGCCGTTACCATATTCCAATCCATTGATGGCATTCTTGCTCTTGAAGCTATACACCACATCTTCTATGTCAGTATCATCTAACTGGGTATCAAACGCACCGTCTAGTAGCCAGTTATCTCCATCAATGGTCATGAACCGATCAGTCTTACTGGCAGTTGCACAAGCCTTGTGTGCTGCTTCAAAACCTTTAATGCCATGCATGCGTCTAGCATTGGGCAACATCATTTGAATCCGCGCCCAGTTCTCTTCTCGATTTGGTTCGTCGTAGCTGATGTAAAACGTGTCTAAATCTTGTGGATAGTAAACAGTCATAGTGTTGCACCTGTTTCGTACTGCTCACGCATCCATGCCCAGTCGTTGATCTTCATCAGATGATCTGTGCCTCTGCTGTCTAACCCAAATTGTCGACCGGCTTGTGCACCGTACACACACGAGCGGCCATATTCACTACCGTGCCCAACTGTGCACCAAGTCTCTAATCTCTGCTGTGTTTCGGCATTGACCTGGCCGTCTATCACACCGCTTGCTAGCTTAGCACATTCTCTAAACGCACTACGCCAAGTATTGTAAGGATCGGTATCGAATGCAGTGACATTTGACAACTCGTGTACTATCTTGTATTTGCGATTGATGCTGCTGGTCATGTCAGGTTTGAAATCTTTATCAACCAGCAATTTCACTTCTGCAGTAGGTAACAGCTTGACTGCTCCGTACCCGTAGACCAGATCATTGATAGGATTGCGAGCTCTAAACACATGCACGTGATCAAGTTGATGATAAGGTACTACATAATCAAATTCAAAAGTTTGTTCTATCACAGCATCGCCGTCGACTACGTAGAACATCTCAGTGTTTACTATGTTAGCAGCTGCAATATGCGCTTGGTGCAGACCTGTTATACCGTGCAGTCGCTTGGCTCTCGGTGCCTTATCTAGGAGACGTTTCCAATTCTCTTCAGCATTGCTCTCTTCGTAACTGATAAAAACCACATCGTACATCTCATTTTTTTCCTAGCATAGACAGCAGTGTAGCTCGATCTACTGCAAGTTTAACACCATGTCTCTTGCTGAATCTATCTATCAACCATTCAAAGTCGTTTATATTTTTGATTCCTGTAGCTGATGATGTTGTGGTGCACTCTAAAAAATATTCCAATCCAGAACTGGCACCTTGCACGGTGTCATGTGCATATGCAACGTCGTTAGCCACTGTTAACCATGTCAAGAGCCGATCCAGACTTTCTCCTTGTTCACTTGTTGCCACATTGTAACAGAGTTTTACTGTTTCGCGAAATCCACTACGCCAAGCTGAATATGCGTCGCTATTAAATGCACTAGTGGCTATAGAACGAGGTACCATCTTGATATTACCTACAGTTGTAGTAAAATCTAACCAATTGCCATCAAACTGCAACACAGCAGCAGTTGGCCAAAGTTTAACAGCACCCCAACCATATTCTAATCCATTGACTGGATTGCGGCTATGCCATATATGTAGATATTTCCTATCATAGTCTGGTGGTATGAAATCAAAATTCCAATCGTCATCTAGTATCGTATCGGCGTCAATAGTCCAAAACATATCGCTTTCTGCTAATTCTGCGCAGCGCCTATGTGCTCTGTCTATACCTTTGATACCATCAATTCGACGAGCAGTTGGAAATCTAGCTAACACTCTATTCCAGTTTTCGTCAGCAGTTGGTTCATTGTAACTCACGAAAAATATATCAGATATTTTACACAACTGCGTGCTTAATGCCATCGACGACAAAGAAGCAGTGTTGTATTGTTGCGCTATAGAATCCAACGACACTATTAGTATTTTATCGAACCTGTTATTGGATATCTCAGTATCTGTAAGTTTATATGATGTGTGTACGAAATACACCCCATTTGATAGTGCAACGTTGTTAACATTTAATACATCGCTATATGGTAGAGTAGTATTTGAAAAATAATGATTTGTGTGCGATGACCAATTATTGGAACTGAGTTGTGCAAATCGTTCGGTATCATACCAGTCTTTCACTATCCAAACCATGCAAGTGAGGCAAGATCCCTTTGCTTTTTCTATTAAATCAAACAAAGTGCCGTCATATGCAACACGGATTGCAGTTGGCCAATCTAATTTTAATTTTTCCCAGCTGTCTGCTGCTGTGCCGTTATCGGCAAATACTATATCGTACATTACACTGCCGACAGATGCTTGATTTGATCGTATCCGATCAACGGTCTTGGAGGATTAATATACACACTCTTAAAGAATTTGCTTTGATGGTCATCCATATCGGCCAGATTGATACCCAGACCTTGTCGTAGAGCAAGCCCGAGTCGTTTTGAACATGCTAGTGGGTCATCCAACTGAACCTGGTCCCATTTCTGTTGGAACCAATCATAGTCGCGTATCATAGTATGATCAGTGTCAGTTAAATTGCAGTCGTGTACGCCCATCCTTGCACCATATATACTCCATAATCCGTTTGCTACATCTGCGCCGACACTGCACCATATCAGTAGCTTGTGCATATTGAATACCCAAATCTTATTAAGGAATTCGGATGGTTTAACTTTGCGGCCGTGTTCTAAACTCATCTTAACTCCCTCTCGGTATCCAGATCTAAATGCCTGATAAGGACTACTATTGATTAAACTGGTACTGTAAGTTCCAAAAAGATCATGATATTTAGAACTCCAACAGAAATCTACCTTGCTTGCGTCGTCGCTACTGTTTTCATGGCTATTCATATCATAAACAAATTTCTTGCTCCATAGCTTTAAACCGCCATTGCCGTAAACCAAACCGTTTACATGATTTCTGCCAGCCCACGACCATGCATGATCATCTTGCTGATCTGTTATATCAACATTGATGTTGAGGAAATTGTCATGCACCCTGTTATCGCCGTCGACAGTAACAAAGAACTCCGAATCTGATATATCAGCGCATGCACGGTGTGCAGAATCAAATCCTTGCACACCGTGCACTCGCTTGGCCCAAGGCACCTGATTAAGCAGTTCGGCATATAGTAGTTCGCTGTTAGGCTCATCATAACTGAGGAACACAAAGTCAAATTCAGTTATACTACGCTGCATCATACCTCACATATATGCTATAATTTCTAATATCATCAAACGGTACCGGTATACCAGTGACCGACCCGCACTCAATTATATAAGGGTACAGATCAATCTTTTGTATTAGGTAGTTAGGATCGTTTTTCATGGTGACATATAATACGATGTTTTTAGCTTTACCTATAACATCTACCACAAAATAGTCTTTGTTCTTTTCAACAACATTAATAGGGCTATGTTGGCTAGACACTGTATCCAACACACCATAAGTTGAATGTGCTGCATCTACTAGCTGCCAAAATTTCTTAAACGGCGGAGATTTTTTCTTATGTACCAGTTCTATACTGTCGTCACTTTTGACTAATTCGTATTCGAATAGTCTATTAACCCCAGTCATGATATCCAATGCTAATTGAAAATCTATTGCTATTTTAGCAAGATGTTTCCCATCCCAGGTAGCCTCGTCAAAGCTGATATGGTACAGTGCCAATGTCTCGTTGTCATACCATGCCCAAGCTATTTTATCTTCTGACTGATCGTTCATAGTTTCCTATCATTTCCTCTGTTATAAAATCTTTGACATGGTAATGTAATGGGAAGAACTGCAGATAATTTCCTATCTTGCACTCGAGCTCGGGATTGAAAAATACACTCATGTGTTTTGTCCAATCTTCTAGTATAATATTCGATCCCCAACCTTGTATATGACTTTTCATGTGTGTAAATGTAGGTAACTGTGTTATTGTATATGAATTATTATCCAACTCTAACAATTTTAATGCTATAGCAAATATAACGTCGGTGCTGGGATACGCAGGACGAGTTATGGGTTCTAATACTGCTTCAAACATCGATTCCCAATTAAAGTATATGAACTTAGCCATATCAAATACTTCAAAAGTGGCTGGAGTTTTTTTGAAATACATGAATGCTGTATATACATTTGGTAATAGATTTGCTGTAAAAGTCTTGCGGTAATAATCGCTATCTACGTCTTGTGCCCGGTAATTTAAAACACGATTACAGATTGCAAAATCCTGCATTGTTAGCGTATCCCACCATATACCAATATCATTGAAAAACAGCATGTCGCAATCAAGCTTGATAGTCTCGACATACGGACTCATGTATATAGATTTCCACTCGTTCTCTAGCTTCCACGTGCTATCAGCAGCATGGTCGCCCCAGGGTATTTCTATGATATTATCAAATGCCCATGCATATTCAGGCGGAACTATTGTATCGGGTGTTATGCCTATTGACAGATATGGAATTGAATGTTGGCTGCACTTGAGACTTAATGCTAATGCATATGCCAGCCTGACATAGTCACAGGTTGGGCTGTTCTGTGCTATAGTAAAGAATCCGCGCTGCCTGGTGTTTAGATCAACTGGTTGCATATTTGATTATCTTATTGCTGTTCCGGATTATAGCACGTTTATTCATGATGTGTGTGTTAGACATTGCCCGATGTAGGTGGAAATCACCCTGCTGTTGTTCACTTGTTATCAAACAATGCCCATCTATGAAAGTATGCATTTCGTCATCTTCCAGGCTAAACAATATATGATCCACAGGTAACGATTTTATGCTACCGTATTCCATTAGATTGTTTGTTAAATGTATGGCAATGCTCAGTGCATAATCGTTACGGAAATACCCGCTATGATTGAATCGGTATAGATATCGATAGTATGCATAATTCTCCTTGATATAGTTCATCAATCGAAATATGAGTTGGCTTTTTTCTGATTTTTTAAAATATACAGCGGTTGCCCAATATAGAGGTATGCTCATTTCATTAAACCTATTATCAAAACCAAAATTATTGATTTTATTATCAAGGTCTCTGGTCTTGTGATTACACAGGAAATCTTCCATCGAATCCCACGTAAGATCCATCGTGTTATCTAACATCAAATAATCCGAATCGATCAATATAGTTTCAGCAAACGGTGACAGATTATATACATCAGGTCTATTGGTATTAGTGTAAGCGTCGATGAATACTGAATATCTAGTGTCACGGAATTTTCGAGTTTCGGACTGCTCTATAGATTGCTCATCTAAGATTATCCGGTCGAATGCAGCTTGCATGATAGCATCACCATACAGCTGAGTTATATGTTGCACTGTACCAGAATCTGATATCAGTGCAACTGTATTGTGGTTGAGGTGTTTTTTTATTAACAGTGCATTGCACACGGCTAATGTACCATAGTCTATGCTAGAATTATTGTGTGCATACATCACATATCCTCGAGGCAATGTAAATCCGTCTGGGTACTCAGTCATTTACAAACTCGTAGATACTGCTAACAGATCTAGCAGCTCGTATCTTGCTGTACTCGGCATGATACAGATTTGTTGCTTCGAAATATCGGCTGAATATATCATCAAAAAATTTCTGTAATTCTGTGATCTCGATTGGATTGCTGTTGTTATCAATCAAGACTACTCGCATCTTGCCTTGATCTAACACTAGTTTTACAAAACTGATTAGTTCTTGACTGATGCGAAACATGCCACCGTTGTGAGCATACAGCAACAGATTGTTTACTTTTATCTTGAGGTCTTCTTTACGATTGACCAGTGCTATACGGTATTTTGAAAATTCTAACGCTTTTTCTAATCTTTCATCCACGGCAGTCTCCAATCATAATATGCTACGAGTGTGGCATATTAGAAAAAGGATGTCAAGATATCAGATAGGAGTTACCGTTGTGTAAATTGGGGAGGCTATGGTCAATACTCCGCCTGCCTTGTACTGGTCAACATAGCTAGATGTAGTACCGTCAACTGCCCCGTAACCATATGCAGCCACATCATTAAAGGTAATAGTTACAGTTATCAAGCTACCGTTGCCACCATTCGCACTACCTGTTGCATTGGTCTTGACTTGTATGCTGTAATAGATACCAGAATACGCACCAGATCCATAATGTATGAAAATCTCTTGATAGGCAGTAGTTAAACCGTAATAACCAATATTGTTAGTTATAGTGCCACCTGATCCGGTGTATGTAGCAGTGCTGGCACCTAGCTTAACCGTGCCAACCAGTGTTAGAAGCGATGCCCATGCAGCAGCACCGGGTGCAGTGCCACCAACATTAGATCCAGAGAATCGTATCTCACCGCCGCTGTTGAAAAAGTACCTAGCAGCATCTGGTGTACTAAAATTGACAGTCAACACATTGGTAACTACGCTGGACCATGAGGTTGTGGTACTAGTTAATGCACTACTCACAGTCATCTGTGTAATGTTTGCTAGATTGCGGTTAGTATCAAGCGTGGTTATGTTAGTTGGTATGCTAGATTGATACAGTATTGTACCGCCGCTGGCTACAACTGGCTGCAGCGTGAGACTTGATCCTTGATGTGTATTCAGTGTGCTCATCGCACTGCGCAAATTATTCCACTGACCTGCCGATACGTTAACACCTGCAGTAACTGCTGCCACATTTGTAGTAGTCTGGCCATAGCCACGTGTGCCGTAACCAACACCAATTAGTGCAGCCACTTTGTTTTGTGCAGCAGCGTTATCGGCATATGCAGCATTAACGGCTGTGGTTCCCACAAACCCGTTATAGTCGCTAGCTTGTATTAGGCCACTAACGGCATACGTCATATCAGGCGCGTCCTATTACTATCTCTACTAACCCAACATCGTCGTCGTGCTTGTCTGTTAGGGCACGACCTATGATGCAGTATGCATCTTCATCGCCTCTTGCTGCTTTAGCTACACCGGGCGTGCTACTTGATACTAAACGAGCTCCTTTGCTAACAGTACCAACTACTTTACATGGAGTACGACCAAGCAGTGCAACATACGGATGAGACTCGTCTGTGCCTGCCTGACTATTCATCTGCAGTGCCGGCTTGTCTGATATAACACCAAACACATGCGTGTCGCACGCTGATGTAGTTAAAGTTATCTCAGCAGTGCCGCCTATTTTAACCACATCACCTACTTCCATTACTGTATCCGCTGCATATCGTTCAGCAACGTCAGCATACTGTGCTTGTGTGGATGTACCATTAAATGTAGTAGCATACACGGTATTGAACTTAAAGCTGCTTGACCCTAGATCATATGTGTTATTGACACTTGGCAAGTTGGTCTGAGTTGTATAAAATATATTAGTTGGACCAACAACTGTGCCAGAAACATTAACTGTTGTGGCGTTTATGGTTCCTACCCAGACGTTGTTAAATCGTAAGCTAGTAGAACCAAGATCGTATGTTAGTGTTACAGCAGGCAGATTACTCTGATTGTCTTTGAAAATGGTATTCCATGCAGTTCCGCTGTAGACTTTAAGCTGATTGGTACTGGTATCATACCATTCTACGCCCTGTAGCAACGGAGTCGGTGCCGCAGTGCCAGCAAAGTTTTGCATGGTCCACAGCACATCTTGTAACACAGGCGCACCATAGTTGGTGTACCCCTTACCCGGAAGTGCTATCGGAGCAGCTATAGTGTTCAATGCACCGTCTGCTACAGACGTCAATAGCGTTCCGTTAAATTGATATATGTTAGTAGACATGTCGTTCACCTGCTATGATTGGTTGCATATTTAGCACTCCCTCAAACGGTCTGTATTCGTATGGTATAGACTATTTGTATTTGCCTGTTAAGGCTCTTCTGCACTGGACTGAAGATAACATGTGTTAATAATCTGCCAGTGTCGGGCCCATTAGCACTGTAAGCTTTTAAACCCAATTCATTGAATACATAGGTACCGCCAATGTTTGTAGCAGTATCAAATGCATCTTGTCCGGACGGCTCACCAAGCTCAAGAGTGCAAGTCACTATGACATCAGTAAATGTGGTGCCATCGATGTGAGCAGTGCTGATATAATTCTGTGCTGTGTTAGTATCTAGCGGACTCTGATCATCCACTACCTTATAATATGTCTGATTGTATAGTTCAGCTGTTTGGCCAGTGACGTTTGGCGGCAAATAGGTAATAGTACCAATTTCACTAACAGTCGCACCGCCGTTACCGAAACACATTTCTTGTATCCAGCTATCCGGACGGTTGGCTATGGTACGTGCCAAGCTGATGCTAAAATTCTCATAGTTGATAGCGTTGTCTTTGTCAACGAGGATCTCACCAGTAACCAGATCCTTGATCACTATATGGCCTTTTATCCACTGATTGCTGTGTTGTACTAAGGACATCTTTTACGACCTCGTACTAACCAGGATATCGCCGGTTTGCGTATCCTTTATCTGCACAAACCCATAGACCATCACAGTGCCGTCTTCGTCTGGCAGCGTGTCGTCGTTCTCGGATTCGGTGCTATTATTATTTTGATCTTGCATAGTATTATTTAGCTCCTAGTTCCAGGGTGATTTATCAAGAATACAGCTTCGCTGTCGCTGCTGTATTGCAGGCCATCTGGTGTTGGTATCCATCTGTATCCACCGGGTATTGTTTGGCTATTGCCAGCTGATATAACAGTTGATCCTATTTTATGCGATATCTGACTGCCAAACGTAACTTCTGCTCGCGGGCTTGCCAATCTTACATTTCTCCAGCCGGTAATAGGCGCTGAGACAAAGTTAACATATCTGCCTGCTGGCATGCTTGACGGATTATCAACTATTGCGTATGACCCAACTTGTTGATTGATAGCAGTGTCCACTTGTATTTGATCACCTATATAAACTGCTACATTGCCACCCGCCAATAACGTACCACTAGCAGTAGCAAAATACGTGTCAATCCCATTGCCGTCGTAGAATATAGTATCATACGATACCGAGACATTACCAGCTGGTGTATTAAAGGTGCCGCGTAGCAACTGCTCAAGGAATCCTCTATTTGGCAGTAGTGCGGTCGGATCTGATCTAATCATCCAATAATCAATCCGTTCATCACCTATCCACACTGTACCCGGTTGTGTATCAGTCGGACTATCTAATACTGATATGTCTTCTACTTCTATGCTGCTACTGTATACAGTGACTGCGGCTAATAAGCGAGTTTTATTTGAATCACTTATAACCGTAGACGTAGTCTGTGTGTCACTGGTTATAGTTCGCCATGCTATGGCAGCACGTTCTGGCAATGCACTCATATATTGCAGATTTATTGTGTCTAAACTTGATATACCAATATTGCCTGCAAACACAACTGCTCGATCTCCGCCATACTCTGTATTCCATCCATACACATTCCATGCAGTGGTATCCCACCCGGGTATAGCATCTACAACATCTAATCTGTAATCATATAACAATGTTTGCATCACATTGTTTACCCAGACCATTAATGTGCTATCATTGTAAGGTGCATCTACAAGCACATACGTACCAGGTTGATTGTTTAATATAGGATAGCAAGGTCCTTGTAGTTTTTGTGCTCTAAATTCATAACTAACATCCTCACTGTACGTAATAACTTTTATTATTTGCCCAGTTATAGGTGCTGCACTAGGTTGGAATGCAATGTAACCACCTTGTATGACATAATTGTAACTATAAGTTGGATCGGTAAGCACCAATGCTACGATATTGCCAGCGCTTGGCGGAGTATAGAACAATATATCATTGCCAGACACTGTATAATCAACCCCGTTTACTTGTAGATAATTACCAGACCATACTTCTAAATATGCCAGGTTAATTGGTCCCGGTGTAGTGATCAAATAGCTATTGGTGTAACCGGTTGCATAATATACATCCATCGGCGGACCTGTAAGATACAACCCATCTATTGTAATAGTCGTGCTGAGATACGGCGGATTAGTGCTGTACGGCAGTGCTAGTAGCTGATAGCTATACTGGCCGGTAATTGCTTGTATCTCTTGATCATTGACAATGCTAAAATTACTAGTACTAAACAGTGTGATACTCACAATACTTGTGTTTGCCGGTGCTGGATATATTGTTATTATCCTGCCATTAGCAGTAATCGTAGCATTAAATCCGTTGGTTAATACTGTACCATCTTGTGTAATCAGCATCTTTGTAACATCGTTATTCTGGGGCGCAGTATCTATCACAAAGGCAGTCTGTATACCATTCCCAGTAAACAAATTATGAGATATAGATGCTGCCCACAGTGTAGCAAATTCTGCATCTATTCCGGCACCGCTAGTTGTATCCTGCAGTATTGGTTGAGTTGGATGTAGGCTATACATGCCCTCAATAGACCTAATAACAGTATCAATGCCCCAGTCAATAGTAATATCTGCACCCGTGCCATTACCAGATGTGTAATAGGCATATGATGCAGGTAGGTATTGGTATTGTCCCGGTTCTGTTATCTCAACTGCAGTTATTGACCCAGTTGTAACAGATACATTAGCGACTGTTAGCTCTACTGTAGAAGTACAAGACGATGCATAATCTAATTCAAGAACAAGCACATCTCCAATACTATAACCATTGCCGCCGTCGACTATAGCAGTAGACACTGCCAATACGTCTGTAACTTGAACTTGTGCAGCATCATAGTTGACTGTTGTACCACCGGCAAATGTTATAAAGTCGCCGGGTACATATCCAATACCAGGAGAAACTACACGAGGATTAACAATACCAATGCCTGTGCCACCTGGTGCAATAGTGATAATTTGTAATGTTGACCCAACTGGTGCTGTCAAGAATACCATAGTGTTAGTGGCCCAATTGATCACAAAATCATTTGTTAGACCGTATGTTAACATTTGTCCGTCTATCTGAGCTATCACCGACGAGTGATCCATCGGTTGTATTCCCAGTGGGAAATGATCTCTAGTACCATCTAATTGGTAAATTCGCATGTATATCAGCGGTGCACCGCCGGCCGAGTTCTGATATACATCCATTCGCATGCTAGTTGGTAACCGAAACTTATATAGTTCCTCTGGGTGATCTTCTCCAACGTATGGCTGAATGAACTGGTTACCGTCATTGATAATGTCAATAGGACCAGTTGGTGCAGGCAAGAAGGTTGTACCAACATACAATACAAATATATTCGGAGATGCATTGCTGTTTGGTGCATTATAGAATACTAACGAGTTGCCGCCCCACACTGGTTGGAACATTGCATCTGCACCGGTGCCTGTAGTATACGGAACATACTGCACTGATACGGCAGACCCAACGAATATATCATACGACCCAGTGGTTTCTAGCGTCCATTCAACTATCGCTCCAAACGCATCAACCGCAGTTACTGCAATAATAGTTGGGGCTACATTTGGTATTATGTCGAGCTGCAGCCTGTCGCCGACTGTGTACCCGCTGCCACCCGATGCTAGCAGAAGATCTGTGATGTAGTTCGGTACTATCCAATCAACACCGTATTGCTGTAGCACACCGTCTGCCCAGACTACTAACATAGAAGGACTTTGAGGCAAGCGAGTTAATCTAAATGCCCGCTTGCTACCAGTGCCGTAGAATTTATCATACTCGGGTACTATACCGCCTTGCACAATGATATCTAGATAGTCGGTGAACGCTGCTGCCCCTGCTTCCCATCCAGTTGGATTATCCCACGGTGATTGTTGCCAACCCGGTGCAAAATTGAATCCAATGCTATCCATGATTATACCACGATAATCACTGTTGGTTATTAGATTTGGGTCATCCTTACGTATCATATCGGCAGTTGGTGCATAAAATTCTAATATACGTGTAAACGCACCCCAGTCTATGTAATCAGCTGTTGTGTTGTTCTCAAACTGCCATGCTTTGATATCCCAAGGAAATGATGCCCAACCAATTGAAGTGCTTGCAATACGATCAAAGACCAGTTTCATTTTGAGAGTTCGTATCAACTCTGGATTGGTTAGATAGTTGTTTTGCCAATCGGCGTTGCTATAGGCAATATTAGTAGACACGCTCACGTTGGCAGGATTATCAAAGTCTGTTGGATGTATAGCAACGTTATCCTGCCATGTGCGATGGGTAATGAACGATCTAACTTTGGTATGATACGGCTTAACCTCATTGAGATATTCTAACAATGCTTCGCTGTAATCAGGCTGATATAGCTGACTAGTAGTTAGAGGTACATTAAATCCGTCTAGGGTAACAAAGCTGGTCTTGAATATCCAATCGACGAATCCCTGCTCCACCAACACATAATTGATCATTGCAAAAAATAACTGATTGAGATATACACTTTCACCGGGCACTGCAGGATTTGGATTAGCAAATACCACATTGCGTAATCCATCAATCATGCTGCCAAATTCAACATACGGGAAGATATCAAATCCTGTAGTGTCAAACGGGGTGGTACCAAACAGCATAGTGTTGATGCTGCCGTCATACACACCTGTGCTGATCTGTATGGTGCCGTCCTGATACCCAACAGTTACCCACTCGCTTACATTGGTTGAGGTGATCCATTTATATAATGCCCAACGACCATCACCGATGTTATCAACTTTCACAACTACACCATCTTGACCTTCGTAAGGGGTCCTATCAGCAGTAGTATCAACTGTGTAATCTGGTATCGTGTTACTAGTCACTCCGCTATCTTTTAGATACCAGTCAACATAATACCAATAGTTTGGTGTGTTATACGCTTGTACTTGTAGCTCTTCCCAATAATAATCTCGGTCATTAAAGAAATATTGGTAAAGTACCCAGAGATTATTTGTATCGGCACCAGCTTGCACTAGAACGGTTGATTGATCTGGTATAGTGCCACTCAATCCGTCTCTGCTAGAGATAGTACCAACAGTATAATCAGCAGCTGGCTCTGGTTCGGCTAGATTGAAATAATCTACCCAATCACTGCGATTGATATCTGGTACCAATAGTATTGTACCCAACAGCTTGTTGGCCTCGTTCACATACGTTTCAGCTGCTGCTATTCTGTATTTGAACCAGCTCTGCCTAGGCCGTATTAGAGTTCCATATCGCATGATATTGCTAAGATATGGATCCGGAACGTTTTGGTCTTGACCATCTTTGCTAGTGAGGCTGTTTTTTAACTTTAGCCAAAAGTAGTCGCTTGGTATGCTAGTTGGATCGTTTGGACGAACTAGATCCCATTGTTTAAAATCGTTTTGGTTATTTGCTTGATGTGTGTAGAGTAAGCTGAGCACTGTGTTGAGCCCACTTAACGCATAACCAATGTTTGCAACTAAGATATTACGCTCGTCTATCGCAGCATACCAGCGTACACCATATCTGGTTGGATATGTTATGATATTACTGATCTCAAGGGTAGATATCGACCGATCCGGAGGTAACGGCAACGTGGTAGCATCTTTGACCCAGAAATAATACCTAGTCTGCGGTGTGTTGGCAGCTGTATAAACTATCCGAGTGGTATAAGCCGGATTGTCGGCATTTAAGACCAACCCGGTTGGTATGTAATTTACGCCGTATTGTGAAAAGTTAGTGTTATTAGCTACATATGTTGACCACTGAGACGGTGAAACAGGGCTTTCTACCCATTCGTAAACATCAACTGTAGTACCTTGTGCAATCTTGCCCCAGTTCTGCCAACGATATGCAGTGGTGCTGATCTCATAATCAACATATCTAACGCTGCTGAGATTCCACCAAGTCTCTCCAACATGTTCTGGTCCCCAAGCACGCGACGGATTTAATGGATACAGCGTGTCATCTCCGGTATTATAGCTAGCCGGATCATAGATGCTGATCTTATCTAGATGTTTCCTAGCTGCATTGGGAATGAATCCCTTGGCTGGATCATAGTATTCTAGATAATCATATATCGTTAAACTCTGTTGATTGTACAGCTTGCCTTGCAGCATCAGAGATGCGTTAACTTTAAGTTGCTCTGATCTTATAGGCATCCATCCACTGTTGCTGTAAGAATACACTGTCCAGCCATTGATGCCGTAGCTAGTCTTATCAACATATGCTATATCACCAGATTGCCATCCGCCGGTTGGTGGATACACGTCTCGCTCGTATGTAGTGGCAAATCTTGTGGTCTTATAGACGCTTACATTACCGCCGGCACCAATAGAGAAGGTGTTAACAGGTACTGTAAAGCTATTACCGTTGCCTACTATGTTTCCAACAGTGTACGTGCCTTGCAGTGTAGCAACATTGCTGATACCGTCCAGCACAATGATATCACCGGATTTAACCCCAACATTACCACTGCAGTTGATCACAGTTGGGTCGCCAGAGTTTGTGCTTGGTGTAGTATTGACTATATTGATAGGTGACGTAGCATACTTCCAGACTGTCCAGCTTTGTTTTTCGTCAATAAATTGCCAAATAGTGTCACCGCTCACTAACGGTACGCCCAATGTATTTTGTGTTTCCCAGAAAGTGCTTAGCACAGATGTATTTGATATTGCAAATGTAGTTTCGCCAAGCAACACATACCCAGTGGTTGGCAGGTCAGTGTTCCAATCTGGACCAATTTCTGGTCGCAGAGGAAACAGCACGTTGGTTACGCTGCTATAACTGGTCGGCGGCACTACTATCAATGGATCATTTGGTATTAATGTGATAATACCATCTAATTCTCTGCTACTTCCTTGCACTCCAAACACTGTTATTTGCTGAGGATCATTGATATACTGACTCTGTGGTATCACAAAATCAATTCCGGTGTTTAGTGCAGTAGATCCAAATCTAGCAGCACGCAATGCATATTCTTCGTAATAGACATAATTGCTGCCTATAGGGGCAATCGTGTCATTTCGCAGTATTGTGTCGAACCCGCGCAGTGTTCCTTTCTGCCTTATGAATCCTTGGTAGAATTGGAACTCTGTGCTTTCTTCCAACAGCAGGTTACTCAAGTATGGCCTGTTTTGATAGCCAATCTGATGCTTGCTGAGAGCTGATATAGATTGCACATCGACTGCAGCCAACTCTGTTCCGCTAACTACAAGATTGCCAGTCACTGGATCTATAGTGTTATAGTTCTTTGGTTGATCTATATTGTAATATTTGCGGAAGTCATTGGCAGTTTTTTCAAAGTTTGGAACCAACGACCATTGGTTATCTGTACCGTCTTGATAGAGGAAGTATCCAGGCGCATCAACGCGACCGTTCCAATCGTTTGTACGGTATGCAAACAACTTCAATCTAGGTTGTGCTATATTGTACAACGGGTCATAGACCGTATCATCAAAGCTAGTCAAATTATCTATCAATATAGCACTTTCGATCGTTGTAGCAAACAATCGCATGCCATAGATATTTTGTGTGCCAATCGCATTGATAGTTATGGTATCATCGTAGCGTAGCACTTCCAGGCTGCCGCCGTCTATCCTATTACCAGTCTTGTCTATTACTGGATAGGTGCCGCCAACGATGCCATTGACAAACTGCACAGTACCAAATTTCTGCACGAATTTAGCATTGATTGCTAGCGGGCTTAGTGCAATGAAGTTACCATCTGCCCAGTTGCCTTGGCTCCAGAATAAGAATTCGCGTCCACTCTGAATCCAATCAAGGGTGGTATTGCTGTCAGCATTGTATTGGTCAAACACCCAACCCTGGAATTCCTGAAATCGTTGTAAACTCACAAGGAAGTCAAATACCAGCTGTTTGGTCGCAAACACTGTACCATACGGCACTTCTTGCGCAGCCTTGACGCCGGTCTTATACCAAGTTATTCGATCCTTGCCAACTACTACAGTTGTCTTAGCCCCAAATGTATTGCTAGGTATTGTGAGGAAGAACTGGTCAATGCCGTTATATCCAACTACACGATATCCGTCAACTACTTGCGTTACTATCACCCCAGAATAGAAAGATTCTTTGATGCTAGCACTCTTATAGAGATAGGTCTTGACATTTTCAGCGGGTATCAGCTGGCTTGTATAACCTATCTGCCCAAAGCTATCGGCTGTCAGGTATAGATTACTTCCAACAAACCCGCCACACTGGTGAGCCAATTGCACATTAGTACCGCGCACGATGCTACCAAAATATTGAGTAACATTGAGATTTTGGCTGACTATGAACTCAGATATCCAATGCTGGATACCGCCACTGCCATAATAAGTTAGTGTGCTTTCGTTTGGTATCTGTATATTACCGCCAATTGCCGAAGGATTTTCACGATGCACATACAGTTGTGAATTTGGTCGTCTGTTGAGAGTATCTATGTAGATACTTTGTGTAGTAGGTTGGGTAGGAAAGACCTGCTGGAAACGCAGAGTGTCCCAGTTGTATTCTACAAACTGTGCCGGTTTCATTAGGTAACTGTATTGTGCTACCACAAAGCTATATTCGTTACTGTATATCCAAACAGATTCAACCGGACCGCCGTCGCCAAATACCCAAGCTGCTGATGCTTGTGCTGACGATGGCTGGCTTGTTACTGTGTTGGCTTGTTGCGGAGGCAACAGATTACCTTGGTCATCAACTGGTATGCAACTAAGCAGTCCGGGTCTGACACCTGCCGGATATATACCTGCTCTTGGGCCGCGACGTATCAGGCCTGCTGCGAGATCTTGCCACATATATGTGTTACCGCGAGTATACGGTGCTGGTCCGTACTCATCAGTCCACCACACAGGCTGCTGGCTGAATCCTAGCATCTCCCACGGTGCTAGATGAGGACGATCAGTATCGTAATACCAGCGATATATACCCTGCCAATATCCAGGAACACGCTGTCCATTTGCATCTCGCATCTCAGCGTAGTTCCAAGTAAACGGATCGTTGGGATCGTAGGTAGTATTGGCACGATAATCAATTTGGTTGTTTATTACCCAACGATCAAACATTGGATAGGTCACTGCGAGATATTCGCCAACGGTGTAATCACCAGGTCGCCACCTGCCCGGAGTATATATGGTGATATCCAAGGCCATTATTGCTTGCGGATCAGAATATGCATCTGGCATGTTGTTAAAGAGGTCAAGCTCAAACTGTAACCATGCAGATGATACTGGATTAGTCAATAAGTCTGGTTTACTGGTCGAAGTTAATCCGTATTGTATACTGCCCAGTGGTATGCCATCTTTTGCCATAACGATGCGAGCACCGTCGTGGCACTGTATGTACAGGTCTAGGCCGTCGTAATACACCGTTGGCTGATATGCCTTGCTTACACCAAGTCGAGTACCAGTAGGCGTTACGTATGTAGGCGCAGTGCTCTTGAGATAGGTATAACCAGCCTTAGGACCATCTGGGCCGCTATTAGCCCACGGGCTAGTTGGATTCTTACCCAAGTTGATCTGTGTCAGTGCTGCAGTTACCCAGGTCTGCGGCGATTGATTTGCAGTATATCCGTTAGCCGATAGCGTGAATAATGCAGATATGAATCTATTGTAGAATCTTACATAGTCGCGCTGTGCATATTGCATCGCTTGCATTGGACTAGTATTGTTCTGCACACTGTTGATACCAACTGTGATATTGCCACTGTTGAGTATCATAGACTTGGTCATCGGGGCACGGTGCTGTAATATGTTAAGACCTAATCCGCGTATTCTAGGAGTATCTCTCCAGTTATTAACGTCAACTGGGTTGCCTTCTATACCTGGTTGATTACTGATGATAGATGCAAATTGTGCAAAAAACTGGCTTTGGCTCAAAGTGGTTATCTGAAGATTATCTGGATTAGCTGTTAGGTTTAATGGTAATTCATAATAACCAAGATAGTTTATGGGAGCTGTTCTGCTCCAGCTACGAATTAACACCCGCTGCCCGCTATAGGCAGGAATTACCAGTGTGACCACATTAGCTGATACTGTGTAATCTGTTCCATTTACTAGCGATGTACTAATCTGATCAGTTATTAAAGTTACGTATAGGCTAGGAAGAAATCCGGGATTTGGGTCAGGAATCTGATCTATTGTAAAGCTAGAGGTAATAGAATTTACTATAAAATCATTGACAATATATTGGCGGCTTGGCTGCGGTGCTTTGTACCAAGCGTTATTATACTGCTCGTCAACTGGGCTATTGTTTCTATAATATGCATATCCCTGTATAGTGCTTAAACTTGCATTATACTGGTACTGATACGTTTCTGTAACCAGTGTATTATTAAACACATAGTCGCCAAATTGGTCAGTCTTTGGGCTAAGTCCAAGTTCTACATCAATTGTAGCATACACATCACTTGCATAGGTGAAGATACTGTTTCCTGCAAACGTGCTATTTGGATACACACTAGGATCATCTAACCTATTGCCATCTTGATCGTAAAGTTGGAACAATGGTGCTACATACGGTACCCGTTGTTGAGCGAGAATCCATTCTGTACCGTTGTACCAGTACTGCACGCCTACTATATATGTAACCGTTCTAACAGTTACAATATCATTGTTTACAAATATTGCATCGCCAAGCAACGGCGCGCCGCCAACAAGTGTAAGAGTAATAACTCCGAGAGTTTCTAATCCGCCAACTTCGTATACACGGTTATTAACTAACGGATCGCTGTCTCCAGTAACTAACAGTGTATCACCATCTTTAAGGTCAACCTCATTGACCATATAAGATGTTTGTCCAACTATGCTCACAAGCACATTTGGTACATCTGCTATTAGATACTTCACAGCTGGTCGGCCCCTGCTGCCATTATTATACAACTGCAAGTTACCTTCAAACTCAATGATTGGCCTGGCTGCTCGCTGTTGGAACAGCGTGGTGCTGGTAGTACCGCTCACAGTCAGCACATCAATATGGAACCATTTGTTGCTTGCACTCCATAGATTGTTAGGATTCTGAGTTCTAGCAATGGTTATATAATCTTTGATATATGTGTTGTCGTCGCCGCCCCAACCAACGGTATCCCACCCCTTAACATCCCATGTAGTGTCGATGAGATCGTTTGCTAGCAATAATTCTATATGGCGCCCTACATTGTCAATGATGTACTGGACATTATTATAAGCAGGGTTAGCATTATAGGTAGCCACCACCACTAAACCAGTAGTGAATACCAACGGTGTATCAGTGACTATCTTGCCAGTACTGGTCAATTGATATGGCCCGTTATAGGTATATTGTGCTTTACCTATAACATCATTTTCAAAATCTGTATTACCTAGCAAGAGTATAGGTTCCGGTGCAGCTGGTACCCAATAGTAATTGGTGTAATTTAACAGCTTATCTATATCAATAGGCGGCGACCAGCTGTAATAGTCCTGTTCAAACAATCTGCTTTGATTAGCAGTTACAGCCCCATTAAATTGCAGAGAGTTAACGTAATCATGGTAAAACATGATATTGGTAACCCTGCCACTGAACTGATTGGCACTGACAGCAGTAACTGGCAACTGATAATCAGCTCTGGATTTAGTGGGCTCACCGACGTAAAAATCTTTCTTAGCATCATAGTACGTTGGTTTGGTGCCTATATACCCACCTAAGAATTCAACACTCTCTGGTTGGAACAAGTGATCAACTGTGGCTGCAAAGAATTTAGTCAGAGTGTCAGTCTGATTAACTCCAGGCAGTAACTTTATAGGTCTTCTGCGATCAACCATTTGTTATCCCCAGTTGAGCTTCTGTTAGGCTTCCGACTATTACTATGTTTGCTACCGTAGCGCAGCTAATGAATATCTCATCTGGATTTGCAATTATCTCAAACAAATCACCAAATTTAGCAGATCCGCTAGTTGGTACCATTACTATCGTAGCTACGATAGTTGCCAAGTTCATCTGTATGTAAGTAGACATCTCTGTAAAGAAGAAGCTTTGCCCAAAATCCCAATTACTGAGACTGAAATATGCATCTATCTGTGACTTAACTTGGCTCTTGACTTCATTATCGCTTGAGGTGGTACCAGGCACTTTAACTACTTTAAACAGCACTTGATATTCTGACTGCGCTTGTGCACCAAACAGCAATTTATAAACAACTGGATGCCATATTATCTGATCAGTCATCATCTTGAACTGTTCAAAATATGCAAATGCACTGTTTAATTCCGCAGTAGTAGGAGGCAATGGTTTAGTATCAACGCTACCGTTAATCGCTATCCAATTTCTCATGTTGGTGTCATATGTCGACGTTAACACAAAACAATCAATTACATTCATCACTGCTGGGTCAACACGCTGATCATAGGTGGCATAATGCTTCCATAGATAGCTTATGTTATTGCGCCCTATACGAACTTTATATTCTGTTGTAACATCCACCAGTGCACCGTTTGTGTATCTCAAGAATGCACTGGTTGCGATGATAAATGCCACTTCATCTGGTAACCAATCGCCTGCAGGCGGAGTTGGAACTGACCCAGGTGTTGCATAGATGCGCGATGATAGTATATCAACTGGTTGATAATACTGGTACCCTTCTGCACTAATGTACTTAACCCAGAACACGTATTTGTTAGGCGGGGTGACATCCGGATTTACGATAGTAATAAACTGATCAGGATCATTTGGTAGCGGTGTATCTATGCTGCTCCAAAAGGTAACTCGAACGCTAGCTGGATCGGCATATCCATCTGGGTATATCTCTTGACCATACACTTGCCAGAGATAATCTGTTCCAAGCGCGGGTGCTGGTGCAGGCGGTAGAGGTGCCGGGTTTATACCGAGCACGCTTACATAGTCGTATTGAGGCAAACCAGTCGTTTGATTAATAGTCTTTGCTGCATTAGAGAAGTAGAACCTGACCTGATCAACACTTTCAAAGATATAACGTTGCGATCGAGACTGCACTATCCAGCTGTTGGTGTTGTAAACTACTTTTAATAACCAGCTAGCATCTTTGTTTGTATTCGTAGTATCTTGAGCAAATTCTAAGCTGAATACAGGACTAGTGCTGAGATTAGTGTTGGTTATCACATACCAAGTTTGATTTTGTGGATCGTAACCAATACCAAAAGTTTGTTTGGTATTCATTGCTGCAGTGATTGCATCAATCTCGTCGGTGGTCAACGTGGTTTCAAACGGTGCGCAGATGCTGCTAACTGTGCTAAGATCCTCTTGCACAGATGCTAGGGTTACTGCACCCAATCCAGATGAAAGGATACCAGAATTGTTTATACCTGTACCGTCGCCTACGACACTGACCACACTGGTCCAGTTTGATACATTTGCAGAATTAACCAATTTAATGAGACTACCTGCAGCAATACATTCCTCGCCGCTGCCTGCAGTAGCTGATGTCCCCAGTCGCTGTGCTACACCGTTTGGTGGAGTACCTATCATAAACGATCCGGTGCAGTTGCCACTACCAGCTGTAAGTAATGACCAATACAGTCCAGATGCAGTATACCGCGGAAAATTCTTGTAATAAAAATCCTGAAGTTCCAGTGCTGTATTTTTAAAATTAGCACCGCCGTCGATCATTGGTTGTATGTTATCTACAACATATACCTTATTAGGCGTGCCGATATTGATCACTATTTCTTGTGCGTTGATATCTTCTTCTTGGTAAAGAATCCCATCTGTGGCAAACACATTGAGATCTTGGTAAGTGCCAGTTGGGTCGTTGATATCAATATAACGACTCTGACCGCTATAAGTACGATTTACAGCTTTAACCTTGAGTGCTAAGCTGCTTTGCAGCGGGAAGATGTTGTAATCTTCGCCGTTGACCATACGGTCTTGTGTGTAATACACCTGCTCGGCAGCTAGCGCTATCTGCTGGTTACTCTGTGTGGTTTGGCTATTAGCAACTGTGTATTGCAGGCTAGTGTTAAATGCCAAGCTGAACGTGTTGAACAGATTGTCATTATAAGCAAAATTAAACTTGAGATTGGTCATATCAGTGGGTCGTATCTGATATTGCAAGCCGTTACTGATCCTATACCATACTCGCAGCAACCCAACAGGCACATTACCAAAGTTACCATCTGCAAATCTCAAACTTATCTGATCTGATCCGCCACTATCTCTGGTGATCACACTGTAGATGTCTCTGATATTCTTACTGAGACTATTATAGATCACGTTGAACCCGTTAACGCTAGGTACCGGAGTCCAGTCAGCTGTCACGAGACCGGAAGTGTTGATGTTCTGTACCCAAACGTCTGTCTGGTTAATACCGTTTACATTGACATCAATAACTCGGTTTGCCACTGCCAGATCTAGCAGATAATCTGCGTATCCCATGCTGCCTTGTTTAAAGAACAAGAAGAATCCAGTGTCGACGCTGCTATAACCATTTCCGTCGTTGCGATAGATTATATACCAACTGTTGATCGGATTGGGGTTTCGTTCAAAGAAATACCCTGTGGTGCCAAGCACAGTAGCATTGCCACCAGATGCACCATTGAAATCTGGATTTGCCAGCTCAAAGTTCATTGTGTTACCAGCAACTGGTGCTGTAAAACCTATGGTACTACTAGGTATAGCTGTATTATTAAGAGCATACAAGTCAGTAGGTATGTTATTAACAACTCCGCTCTTAAACGGATTGCCAAAATAGTTGGTGCTGTTCAAAGATGCATTAAGCACCAATATGAACTGCTCTTGCCAATCTGGATTGCTCTGGTCGTTCCAATTAACGGGTATGTTCTTGAGATTGAGACCGTTAGCGTCATACACATCTTGGTTAGTGACTATCTGGTTTACCTTTAGGAGCCCCGCACTGGGTATGCTACGCTGCGGCTGATAATTCAGCATGCGTGCTAGACGGAAGATACTTTCGCGGCGTTGAGCTGTATCGAGGAAGTTTTCTCGGGTGTTGAGATCCATCCTGAAGGCAATGCTTTGTCCAAGATACGCTAACAGATCAATGATGGCTACAAATTCGCTAGACTCTGTCCAGTCATTGAAATCTTCTGGATAATTGAGACGAATGTACTCGACCATTGCAGTGCGTATGGTTGGGAAGTCATATGCACTGAAATTGACCTGCGTAAAGGCCTGATATATGACTTGCCAATCTTCTGCTGCAAACAGCTGCTTTTGACGTTGTTGTTGACTAACTGCCATGTGTCTCTCTCATCATCCTATGCTATCAATAGCGACTGCTCTGCGATCAAATTCTACACTGAATGTGTTGACCACACCAAATGGCTGATAATATAACAGCATCTGCACTAATAGCCCTTGATTGAACTCTTTTACTGTAGTGCTTTGTAGCACAACTCTCGAATCAGAATACACTATTCTCTCTGCTTCGGCAATTATTGCTTGCACAAGCGCATCGTCGAACGGTTCAAACAGTAAATTCCATATGTTGCAACCGTATGATGGCATCATCACTCGTTCGCCTGGCAATGTGTTAAAGTGATTCAATAGGTCGCGTTCGATCAACGGTACATCAGCAAACGATTGTTGTTTGCTATTGGTATCCAGGGTGCTGAATCCGTAGAAGACCTTTGTGGGTGCTAGCATGGCCATGAGTAGTTGACGAACCTCTATCTATGTAGATATTTAGCCATGATAAAACTAGCATTATAGCGTTCATTAC